>FWWM01009187.1_pt1 | contig 12882 bp, 18 predicted proteins | sample 2228351 | NCBI WGS metagenome assembly FWWM01 (sample SAMEA103939774, study PRJEB20133) | metagenome | reverse complement strand
CACTCTTTTCCTCTGGGGAGACCAGAGCTGATGAGCCCAAAATGAAAGCAACTGCCGGGCGAAAAAAGAGAATTAAATTATTCCTTGAAAAATACTTCTTTGGAGCAGTAAAGTTTTCAGCATCTTTGATGGTGGATTCTTTACTGCCCCAAAGGCAGTCGCAGAAGCCACCTGCGTTAAAAAAGCCTGGTTTTCTGCCTTACCAGTCCAAAAAAAGGCAGGAGGGTCTTGGGAAGCAACCCAAGACCTTGCCCCTTGAAAGGGGGTGAAAAGATGGAGTGCGGCCTGTGTGCCGCCCCCCTGCCGAAGGGGGAGCCGGAGAAGATATTCCGGCTATCCCGGAAGCAGGGGAAAAAGCTCTCCAAGGAGAGCTTGCTGATCCAGAGATGGGTTGGCAAGAGTTCTCTTTGTGAGAGCTGTGCGGCAAATTGCCGCAGGGCCGGCCTTCGGACGGTCTCTCAAGCCCAGATCAGGGCTTGGGGCCAAAAGAAGGCGGCTGTTTGTGTCCTTGACATGATCAGCCAGAGCCAGGCTGAAGCCTTAAAAAGGCTGAAGGCTGAGCTTGAGGCCGAGGCGGCAAAGGCGGCAAAGTAATTAGTTTTGCCGCTGCCGTACTAGACGGAGCCGGCTGGGTCCGTCGAAAAAGCGGAAATTCTTTCTCATCCTCGGGAGAGAAGAGTACGCCCCTCTCAGGGTTTAAATTGTTTTTTGCTGCCTGAGAGCGGAAGCCGGCAAGGCCCAGAAGCAAGACCAGGGAACTCTGGGCGGCAGGGACCTCTTACCCAAGAGATAATCCCTGTCAGGAGGCAGCCTTGGCAGTTCCCACGCCAAGATGCTTCTTCGGGGAAAACCCCATGCGATGCCTTTTATTGCTAGTCGGCTAGTCGCATAGGGCTTTCCTTTTTTGCCACTCTTTTCCTCTGGGGAGACCAGAGCTGATGAGCCCAAAATGAAAGCAACTGCCGGGCGAAAAAAGAGGACCTTAAAGATAGAATTCCAAGGAGGCAGAGATGCCAAAACAAAAAGAGAAAATTGAATTATTGGCAGAGATGCGCTGTCAAAAATGCAACAAACTTCTTTCTAAGGGAGAGATAGAAAGAGGTATTTTAGAAGTCAAATGCACTCGGTGTAAAAATATCAATCAATTTATCTTTAATAACTTTATTGCCAGAGAGCATTCCCCACCCCTTGAAAGCAAATAAAAATTAGAAGTCCCAAGAGACTCTTAAAACTCTTGGGACTTTTTTATTTAATAAATTATCTTTAAAAATCAAAAAAAGAAAATCTTATTTAACTCTTTGATTTTAATCCTTTCTTTTCAGAGGAAACCACCGGCTAAAGAGACTCTTTAGCCTGTCTTTCCCCTGAAAAGCCTCAGGGGTTAACCTTCTAAAGTTTTAAAGCTTTGGAAGGAGAACCTTGAAAAGTAAATAAAGAAAAGAGCAAATCAAAGACAGCAAATCAGTTGTCCTTCCTTTTTAATTTACCTCCTTTCTAATCATCTCCCCCGAGAAGGCCTTCAAGGATCAAACCTGTCCCAGGGCAGCTTTGAGGTTTTATTATCTAATAAAGCTTCAAAACTGCCCTGGGGGGTAGAATATTATGAGAGGTGATGAAAATGAAGAAAATGAAGTTTGTCAGTTCAGAGGAGGCGGCTCGCCTTTTGGAAGGCGGGTCGCCTGCAGAGGCGGTCGAACTGCTTTCACAGTTCGGCCTAAGGTTCGGCGGCTACCACTTAGCCGCCGACTCCAGCGTCAGCCAGGTCCTGGAGCTGGTCAACCAGGATCGGCTCCATGAAATGTGGAGCCTGGGCCCCGAGGCCCGTCGGAAGATGGTTCTCAAATCATCTTCGGGGTCCTGGCTATCCCGCGTAGCGGATGACGATCTCCGTATTGTCTTCCGCTCGGTGGAGGAGGACTACGATGTTCTCCTCTGCGTGTGCTGGCACATTGTCTATGCCAGCCGCGCCGCTCTGTATCCAGAGCTACTGGAACAGAGCGACCTTATCAGATGGGACCTAATCTGGTCCCTTGACCAGATAGACAAACGTTTGGCCAAGGGACTAGCCCGCCAGTCTCTCAAGAGGATCCAGGCGGGACAGAGTGTGGAGAAGGAACTAAAATTCCTCCTTCATTACTCAGGGCTGCCATTCGGTCAGCTCGACACCTCATTAAGTTCGGATGGCGAGCAGGTGTGGCTCGCCGAGCATTATCCGATAGAGGTGGCCCGCGTGGTTGGCTACCACGTGGGTATGGAGGTCTCCTCTCCGGAGGAGGCCATGGACATAATCCATCGTGCCGGATTCGACATGGTGGATTACGATGTTAGGGGCGAAGCCTCGACCAAGCAGGTCCTGGCTTTCAATCGCCAGGTCTGTGAGGCTGATGACGAGGTCCCCGACTCTTCCCTCCTTATCAAGGAGGGATTCGGCTGGAGGATCGAGAGTGCTGAGCTCTGGCCCTCCTATACAACTGGAGGGTTGGACTTCACCAATCCCGGCTCTGAGGAGCCGGAGTATGAGGTGACAGTGGCGATAGAGCCGCGCAAGTGGCTCTATCGTTCACGCTCGGGCCGCTCAGTCATCACGTTCGAGCGGCGTGAGGATGGGAAATGGGAGTTCGAGGGACGCGTATCCCTTAACTCTCTTCAGGACCTAGTAGGGGTTGGCATTGAGCCAACCATCTACTTCGGGCCCTTTGAAATCGCTGCTACATCTCTTATTGATGCAGCAGCGATTGATATTAATTCCTCTCGGGTAGGGTAGTCAGGCCTGAGAGGAAATAAAACAAGGCAGGGGGAGCTTAGGGGGAGCTGAGAGATGATTTAAGGATTTTCTTATTTCACCATTTCAGCTTCTCCAAGCTTCCCTCTGCCAGCCACTCTTTACATTTAATCTGGAGAATAGATTCTATAAAAAATTGTAGAATTTATTTTACAGATTAGACTTGCTACCTTTGAGATAGGAGGATATTATATAATCTGTAATGTTCATTGTTAAATAAATATGAAAGGAGCAGGAAAGGAGGTTAAGATGGAAAGGTTGCCGCCTATTGGCAGTGAAGAGAGGGAGATTTCTCTCCCCGAAGTTTTGAAACCCTACTTTGAGAAAGTAGGGTTGAAGTGGAAGGTGAGATTTTTCCAAGCTGAAACTGATACTTTACGGATAGATTCTAATTCGGTAACCAAAGAGCATCGGATTTGGGTCGGAGAAGGGCAAGAAAAATGGCAAGAGTTACTTGTTCATGAATTATGTCATGGAAAATTGGCGGAAACCCTTGATCCAAATTTTTCTCAGGTAAATTTTCATCCCCGATATGATATTGATGATCCTCAATTTCGGAAGAAAGCCCAGCTCGTTTATCTTTCTCAAGCTCATGTAGATATTTGGGTTGATGATCTGGTGGAGAAGATTGATCCTATTCTAACTAAAAGGATGATTTCCCAAGCTGTTTCTGATTTTGATCGGTTTTTGAAGAGACCGAATATTCTTTATCAATTTCTGAAAGAAAAAGGAGAAGCCTACTTTTTTGTAACTTGGGGAATGAACACAGCGGAAATCAAAAGACGAAATCTTGGGGAATTACTAGAGGAAAATCAAAGAATTTTAGAGAGAATCTTCATTGTTTTAGGAGCCAATTATGGAACTCTCTCCCAAGTGTTGAGTAGATTTTATGAAGAGCTGCCAAAGTTGCCTTCTGAGAAAGAAAAAGCAATAGAACTTCTCCAATCCTCAACCCAAAGTGTAAGTCAGATTCTTAATTTCCCCATTAAGCCCAAATTAATAGAACACACTCACCAAAGATATGGTAAAAGCTGGGTTTGGAAATTTGATTAAGTACTGAGGAGATCTCCTCTAGATTATTATTGGAGGGGCAATTAAAATTGAATATTACCTTTTTGCCCCTCCGGCTTGCTTTAAAATGATTGATTTTTAAGTAAATCTCTGGTATTCTAAAGATAGGTTTTCAACAAAAATAAGTGTTGAAGAGAGTAATCTGTCTGTGAGTCCCCCTTCTCAAGTGGGATCCCATCTGGGAGCTGTCGCGGCCTGCGAGACTACCCAGAAGTGACTTACTTTTGGGGGATCGTAAGCCATCTCCTGGGCAGCCTCACAGGCAGATTATTCTTTTTTTATAACTTTTTAAGATTTTCTAAAATCTTTTAAATAGATCTCTGATTAGATAGTTTGTTATATAGTTTGAGATGGCAGGAGGCCGCCTTTTTATTAAGGTGAATTTTTATGATAAGATAAAGATAATGAAAAATAAGATTTTTATTGGCACAAGTGGTTATCTTTACCAGCATTGGAGAGAGATTTTCTATCCTAAGGATTTGTCCCCCTCAAAGTGGCTTGAGTTTTACTGCCAGAATTTTGACACTGTAGAGTTGAATGTTACTTTCTATAGGTTGCCAAGCCAAAGAGTTTTTGAAAGTTGGCATAAGCGAGCTCCCCAAGATTTTACTTTTGCTGTTAAAGGAAGCAGATTTATTACCCATATTAAAAAATTAAAAGAGATAAAAAATCCTTTAGAATTATTTTTTTCTCGGACCGAAAATTTAAAGGAAAAATTAGGAGTAGTTTTGTGGCAGTTTCCATCAAATTTTAAAGTGGGGATAGAAAAATTAGAAAAGTTTTTGGTTCTTTGTTCAAAGTTTAAAGTTGGCCGTCAGGCCATGGAATTTCGCCATCAATCTTGGTTTTCAAAAGAAGTGTATGATCTATTAAAGAAATATAATGTGGCTTTGGTAATTCCTGACTCACCCCATTGGCCAAGTGTGGAAGAGATTACTGCTGATTTTACCTATCTTAGATTTCATGGTGGAAGAGAGCTTTATGGGTCGAATTATTCCTCAAAAGAGCTGAAAAACTGGGCTTCTAAAATCAAAAGATGGCAAAGGCAGAATTTAGATATCTATGCTTATTTTAATAATGATGCTTATGGGTATGCCCTTAAAAATGCTAAGGCTTTAAAAAAATTAGTTAATCAATAATAAAAAAAATGGAAAGGGATGTCTTTTGGGAAATAATAACCAGAATAGAGACAGAAAAAGAAGCAAAAATATAAAAGGAAATCTTCCACAATGCCTTTGGAAAAATACCGAGCCAAAAGAAGATTTGACAAAACCTGGGAGCCAAAAGGAGAGTTGGTGGAGAAAGGGGAATACTTCTTTGTTGTTCAAAAACACCAGGCCAGTCATCTGCATTGGGATTTCAGGTTAGAATTGCCAGAAAATACTGATGGCAGTGGTTTTTGGGTTTTGAAATCTTGGGCAATTCCCAAAGAGCCTCCCCAGGAAGCGGGCGTTAAACGATTGGCGGTTCAGGTTGAAGACCACCCAGTGGATTATTTGGATTTTGAAGGAGAGATTCCTGAAGGTCAATACGGTGCCGGCCGGGTTGAAATTTGGGATTCTGGAAATTTTAATTTAATTCAGCGGACTGGTGATAAGCTTGAATTTGAACTTTTTGGACAAAAACTTAAAGGATTCTATGTTTTGGTTCGGACTAAAATGGGAGGAAATTCCCAAAATTGGCTTTTATTTAAAAAACAAACAACATGAGGGAGATTTATACAATTGGCTCTTCGGTCCGCTCCATTAGAGAGTTTTTTGATATTCTTAGATATTATAAGATTAAAATTTTAATTGATGTTCGGCGCTTTCCTACCTCTAAGTGGGCAGAGCATTTTAAAAAGGAAAATTTAGAGCTGTTATCTGAGAAGATGAATATAAAATACCTTTGGTTTGGGGAGTATTTGGGAGGCTTTCGCCATCAAGGCTACAGGAATTTTATGAAGACTGAGGTTTTTAGGAAAGGGATTAGAGAAATCATCAGAATTGGGAGAGAGGGGAGAGTGGCTCTTTTGTGTGCTGAAAAATTTCCTTGGCAATGTCATCGTTCTTTGATTGGACAAAGGCTAACCTCGATGGGTTGGAAGGTGATTCACTTAATTGATAAGGAGAAGATCTGGCAGGCCAAAGGTGGTGAGAGATTAAAGCCTCGATGTGAAAGGAAAAATCAGGATCTTAAAGGGAAAGTTTTTGATTTAGTTTCCAACATTCCTAAGGGCAGGGTGACTACTTATAAAATTTTAGCTCAAAAATTAGGAATTAGCCCCAGGTTGGTGGGTAGAATTTTAAATAAAAATTTAAAACTTGGTATAATACCTTGCCATCGGGTGGTAAGATCAAATGGGGAAGTTGGCGGTTATAGTTTGGGTGTCAAAGATAAAATTACTCTTTTGAAAAAAGAGGGCATTCCTATCAAAGGTCAGAGGGTTGTTAATCTTCCTAATTATCATTGGGTTTTTAAACTTTAGTTGGTATAATAAAATTAAGGAGCAGTTAAGATGAATACCGAAATACCCAAAGGTGAAGATTATATTAGGGATTTTTATGAGCGGAAAGAAATGGAGGAAAGACTCAACCCCATTATTCATAAAATGAAATTTCAAGAAGGAGAGTATGTTATTTGGGGGGAGGAAGCACCAGTAAAATTAATTAAAGGCAGGGAATCTCCGGCCTATTCTCTTAAGGATATAAAGTATATTATAGGGGAGTTGAAGATTCAGAACACTTCCTTTCATAGCTTTAAACGAAAAGAAGATGAGGTTTGGAATTATTATCAAAGCGATTTTGGAGGGGAGGTATCGGAGAACCTGGTGATGATTGTAGTAAATAGGTGGGATAGCCAAGAACAAAAATGGCAGAAGCATAAAATAAGCGTTGTTAATGCCAAGGGAATATTAAAGCGGCTCCGACCGACAAAAGAAAAGATGGGTAAATAAAATTTAGTTAATTAAATAAAATTTAGTTAATAAGGAGATTTTAATGGAAAAGATGCCCAGGCCCCAAGAGGAGTTTGAGAGATACCCTTCCTTTCCTCTGTCGGAGGGGCAGCAGGAAAAATATATAGAGGAAGCCCAATCATTTCCTGAGCAACAAAAATTTGTAGTTGGGATTTCTCTCGAAAAACAAGCCAAAGTAGCTGAGGAGATGGCAGATTTGGGAAGGAGAATCAAATATTATAAAGAGTTATTGTCAAGTGGCAGAAGAGCTGATTTTGTGCTTAGAGAATACGAGGATCCTGATATATCTTATGGAGTGATGTATAGATTGACTTTGGGGGGAGCGGAAAAAATTTATTCTAGCAAGGAAGAAAGTAGGGCAGGTGAAGTAAAAATTACAGCTTGGAGAACTCATAATAAAGATTATGGACTTTTATATATAGAGTCGAGAGCGTATGGTGATAAAACCACCATCAAAATTAGAATGGGCAAACCGGCAGAGAAATTCTTAAAGTCTTTAGGGGATAAAAATAAGGAAGCAGCCTAGGAGAGATGGTTTATTTCAATAGAACATCTTTTGGTAGTGTGACAATTGATGGCCAGAAGTATGGTGATATCTTGGTTATAGAAGGGGAAATAGAGAATCGGGAGAGAGACAACTTAGAGCGTATTTTCGGCACCAGCCATTTAATTGCTCCTTTTGAGGTTTCCAAATTACTTTCTGGCAAACCTGACGTAATTATTATTGGCAAAGGACAATCAGGAGCTTTACAGGTCCAAGAAGAAGTTAAGAAAAAACTTGCCAAAGGGAGTAGAGAATTGATAATTTTAGAGACCCCTCAAGCTATTAGAAAATATAATGAATTAGCAAAGCAGGGGAGAAAAATCAATGCTCTTATTCATGTAACCTGCTGATATATTGTTTGGGATTTATAATCTTGGTGTTTGAATTTGAGGATTGAGAATTAGCTACTCTGGCTATATTAATTTATAAGATGAATGTCCCAAGATATTTGACTAGCCACTAAAATTATGTTGATCGAGACAAAAAATTTAACCAAAATCTATAAGATTGGCAAAATAAAAATTCCAGCAGTTTCGGGAGTTGATTTAAAAATCAAAAAGGGTGAATTTGTAGCAATTATGGGACCCTCTGGTTCTGGCAAATCAACTTTGATGAATTTAATTGGGTGTTTAGATAAACCCACCCTGGGGACTTATCTTCTTGAAGGAGAAGATATATCTAAAAAATCAGATAGAGAATTAGCTAAGATAAGAGGGGGGAAAATTGGTTTTGTCTTTCAATCATTTAATCTTCTTCCCAAATATACTGCCTTAGCTAATGTTAATTTACCTCTAGTTTATTTAGGAGTCTCTTCTTGGGAAAGTTTTAGAAGGTCAAAGGAGGCTTTAGAAAAAGTTGGTTTGGGGAGAAGGCTTTATCATAGACCCAATGAGCTTTCAGGAGGGGAAATCCAGCGAGTAGCTATTGCTCGAGCTTTAGTGGCTAATCCGGCGGTTATCTTGGCTGATGAGCCCACAGGCAATCTTGATTCTAAATCAGCCATTCAGATAATGGAAATTTTCAGAAAGCTAAATTTAGAAGGGGTGACTATTATTTTGGTTACTCATGAACTACATATTGCTGAATATGCCGCCAGGATCATCTATCTTAAGGATGGCAAAATTGTTTTCCAAAAGTACCAATGAAAAACAATCAAAAATTTAGTTGGAGATATAATTAGTTTACTAGGTTGAAGACGAGAAAATTATTTGAAAATTTAACGCAAAACTTGCTAGAAATTTTCAAAAGAGAAGAAATATGAGAAAATTATTTGAAAATTTTAAAGCTGCTTTTTTGGCCATTTGGTTCAATAAAGTGCGCTCCTTTCTGACCACTTTAGGAATTATTATTGGGGTTTTTGCTGTTATTTTGTTAATGGCTGTGGGTTATGGAGCTAAAAAACAGGTGGCTTCAGAATTTACTGCCTTTGGGACTAATTTTGTTTTTGTGGTTCCAGGCAAATTTGATGTTAACAAACCCGCTACCTTCAACCCCGCTATTTCTATTGGCGAAAGCACTCTTACTATTAGTGATGTTGAAGCCATCTCTAAGATCGATAAAGTAGAAGATGCTGTTCCTATTAATATCATCGGGGGGCAGATTACTTATAATCACCAAGTGGCTCTGCAGTCATTTGTAGTAGCCACTTGGCCGGAATTTTACAATATCGGAGATATGAAGATTAAATCCGGAAAGGTTTTTGATAGCAATGATTTAACAAAGAAAAGCAAGGTGGTTGTTTTGGGGCCCCAGGCTAAAGAAGAGCTTTTTGGAGATAGGGAAGCAGTGGGTGAGAAAATCAAAATTAGAGGGCAAGAGTTAAAAGTAATTGGAGTTTTAGAAAAAAGCCCTGTCTCTTTGAGGATGTTTGGGGTTGATTTCGATAGTATTATCTATCTACCCCTTACTACAGCAGAGAGCATCACTGGTTCTTCTCAGATTTTTAGAATTATTGTTCAGGTGGCCGATGAATCTGAGGTTAGTGGAGCTGTAGAAGAAATTAGGAAAGCAATGCTGGAGAGCCATAGGGGGGTAGAAGATTTTACAGTGATGAAGCAAGATGATATTTTGAAAATTTTAGATTCGATATTAGGTATTTTGACTTTTCTGGTGGTGGCCATAGCCAGCATTTCTTTAATTGTAGGTGGTATTGGTATTATGAATATTATGTTGGTTTCAGTGACCGAGAGGACAAAAGAAATTGGCCTTCGTAAAGCCTTGGGAGCTACGAGGTTTGATATTTTAGTTCAATTTCTTATAGAATCTGTGGTAATGAGTATGGTGGGTGGTGTTTTAGGAGTAGGGGGAGCTTATGGAGCAAGTTTTTTGATTAGTCGAGTGGCGAATTTTTATCCTATTTTTAGTTTGAATTCTATCTTCTTGGCTTTGGGGGTCTCTTTTGGAGTGGGAATTATCTTTGGAGTAGCCCCGGCTTTGCGAGCTGCCCAACTTAATCCCATTGATGCTCTCAGACATGAGTAATAGTTGCCCAATCCAAGCTTATAATCAAAGGAGGAGATATGATTAATTTACAAAACAAGAAAGTTTTAATGGTAATTGCTTCTGAGGACTTCCAAGATCATGAATATTCACAAACAAGGAGGGTTTTGGAGGAATCGGGAATTCAAGTTACTGTAGCTTCTTCTAAATTAGGTGAGTGTACAGGAAAGTTCAGCTCTAGAGTTAACTCGGATATACTTCTTAGTGATGTTCAGGCAGATAACTTTGATGCTTTAATTTTTATTGGAGGGCCAGGGGCTTTAGAATATACCGAAAACCAGACCGCCTTAGATTTGGTTAAAGAATTTTTTAATTCCAGAAAATTGGTAGCTGCTATTTGTATTGCTCCGGTAATTTTAGCGAGAGCGGGCATTCTCAAAGGCAAAAAGGCTACCGTTTTTGAAACTGGAAGCAATGATCTTTTGAGGCTGGGTTGTGAGTATACAGGCACTGATGTGGAGGTAGATGGTAGTATCGTCACCGCTTCCGGCCCTCCGGCAGCTGAAAAATTTGGAAAAAAAATTGTAGAAATGTTAGAATAAGATATCAAATAAATTTAGGAATTTTTATGGCCGAATTAGAAAAAGAACCAATTAAAAAATCAGGCGAAAGGCTATCTCTTCCAGATAAAGTAGAGATAAAACTTAAGAAAATTGGGGGCATTGTAGAGCGAACAAAGGCAATAGTTGCCCAAGACCCTTCGCTTAAAGAATTCATAGAAAGAGTTGAGCCTTTATATTAAGTGTGAGGCCGGAGTCTATGAAGAATAAATTAAGCAAAAAAGATTTAGCTGTTCTTTTGAGGGAACTCCATGTGCAAAAGGATAAGGGAGTGGATAGAACCAAGGATTTTAGCTATAGTCCTATCTATGGCCGAGTCATAGAATACCCCACTTCCAATCCTTGGGTAGTAATTAGAAGAATAGAAGATAAAGGAGGCAATCTTCTTTCCCTGCTAGCTGTGGTAAGACCTCCTAAAGACAAATCTTAGGAGCAATAGATGAATAAGATAAAAAAAGCTTTGGTCATCTTGCCTTATATTGGTTTTCGCGATGATGAATATTTAGCTGTTACAAAAAAGCTCCAAAATGATGGAGCCGAGATTACCATTGCTTCTACAAACCTTGGTTATGCTTCTGGCATGATGGGTGAGAAAGTAAAGGTGGATACCTTGATGGAAAAGGTAAGCCCCAAAGATTTTGATGCTATTATTCTTATCAGCGGTGAGGGAGTAGGAGAAATTATTCACAACTCATTTATTCACTTCTTTCTTATTCAGGCTAATCAATTATTTAAATTTATTGCTGCCATTGGGAGGGCAGCTTTAGCATTGGCTTATGCTGGAGTATTGGTTGGCCGGAGAGCCACGGTAGCGGGTATTGCTTCTAAATTAGTGGAAGAGGGAGGCGGTTACTATACGGGCAAGGATGTGGAGCGGGATGCTAATATTATTACTGCTTCAGGCCCCCAGGCGGCAGAAGAATTCGCTTTGAAGATAAAAGAAGCCCTTCTTAAGTAAAAGATTATTTCTTTAGTACTTTGAGAAATTTGGAGGTAGGAGATGGGTAAATTTGTTTATTCCCCGGAATATTCGAAGGTAGATTTAGGTCCTCATGTTTTTCCTACAATAAAATATAGATTGATTTATAAAAAACTAATAACTTACAAACTGGCTAAAAAATCAGATTTCATAGATCCGGGTGAAGCCTCAGATGAGGAAATTTTACTTGTTCATACCAATGACTATCTTCAGAAGTGGAAGAGAGGAAGTTTAAGTCCTTATGACAGAGCAAAGTTGGAGCTTCCTTATTCTCCTCAGCTTTTTAAGTCGAGCTTAGGGGCAGTAGCCGGTACTATCTTGGCTTCTAAGATGGCTTTGGGGGAGGGATTGGGTATTCATATTGGTGGTGGCTTTCATCATGCTTTTCCAGATCATGGCGAGGGATTTTGTGTTTTTAATGATATTGCTTGTGCTATAAGAAAATTACAGAAAGAGAAGATGGTTAAAAAGGTCCTGGTTATTGACTGTGACCTTCACCAAGGCAATGGTACTGCTTTTATTTTCCAGGGTGATAGATCTGTCTTTACTTTTTCTATTCATCAGGAGGATCTTTATCCTTGGCCAAAAGAAAAGTCAGATTTAGATATTGGCTTGGACTTGGGGACAAGTGATAAGGAATACCTGGCAGAATTAAGACAACATATTCCCCCAATAATTAAAAAATTTAGACCAGATTTAATAATCTATGTCGCTGGTGCTGATCCTTATAAAGAAGATAGACTGGGGAATTTAGGGTTAACCATCAAGGGTTTAGAGAAGAGGGATAATTTTGTTATCTCTCAAGCCAGAAATAGAGAAATTTCTATCGCTATTGTTTTGGCTGGTGGTTATTCTGAGAAGATAAGTGATTTGGTAGAAATTCATACCAATACCATTAAATCTGCTCTAAGAAATTTTAACTCTAACCCTTGACATTTGCCCAAGATTTGTTATATTAACTTATTCTTGTAATTTGAAAAAAGGAGGGTGATAAACTTGGCAGAGCCAAGAAGTCAGTGGCAGGGAAAATTAGGAGATTTGGTTGAGAAGTATTACCAAGCAGATCAGGCGGAAAAAAAAGCTCAAGAGGCTAAGAAAAAATTAAAAGGTCAAATTGTGGAGATTGCAAAAGAAAGAGGGATTAAGGAATTTCGGTGGCAGGAGTTAAGGTTAGTGTATTTTGTCAGATTTAAATTACCTGGTGATGTGTCTTTGTTGCGAAAGGTCCTTGGGAACTATTGGCCTATGGTAGCTAGAAGAAAAATTAAATATGATATTAATCGTGAGAGAATAGAAGGTAGGGGTGGCTATCTTGATCAAGGAAAAATAGATAAAGAAGCATGGCAGAAAATTTTAATTGGGGAAGATAATATCAAAGTAGAGAAGTTAGGGAAGTGAAAGACTTAGATTCCAATGCTCTTGTTTTGGTTTCAGCTAAGTCATTCTAAAAAGACAAAGCAGAGGAGGTGAGACAGTTGCAGCAGTGGCTCA
>FWWM01013868.1_pt1 | contig 12884 bp, 12 predicted proteins | sample 2228351 | NCBI WGS metagenome assembly FWWM01 (sample SAMEA103939774, study PRJEB20133) | metagenome | reverse complement strand
GCTCCCTAATCATTATACTCCGTTGTTGTTACGATTGATTGTGCATTAGCTCACATTCCTGGTCGTTTCCTTAACCTGGCTTAACCGAGAACAAAGTGCGATGTTTGTCTCGCACTTATGCTGAACATCATTGAATGCCTGAACTTATTTCATAAAAGCTGTGCTACCGTGCTGTCAGACTGTCGCACAGGCGCATGAACGCTTGCCAACCACTAAGGACAATCTATCCTGCTCCCAGTCTGCTTGTATGGCAGCGAGGAGGGCTAACGACCATCTCCAGTGCAGTCACTCGTTGACGGGTTGTCTTGCCCGCTTGTCATCCGCGTGTCGCGGCGTTTGGAGTGCGGCAGCCATGCTGCCGCACCAGCCGCGCTCACGATCCGGCGCGTGTTATACCGTTTACTCTGCTGGTCACAGGGTGCTGGGTGTGCTCGTCACCATCCTGGCATCTGTCAGTAGTTAAGGAACCTTTCCCGTAAAGGGCCGGTTATTGGCAACTCCAGGCTTAGTCAACCATTAGTCATTCTTTAACGCCCCTTGCATACCGCCTTAACATCTCTCCTGTATCGTGCATAGAGGAGAAAAGAACCAAGAGTTGGGAGCTGCAAGCAGATGCGTATCGCGTTGATTTGCGAAACCTTTCTCCCAGATGTTAACGGCGTGACGACGACCCTCTGTCGGCTGCTTGAGTATTTGCAGCATCAGGGGCACGACGTGCTCTTATTTGCCCCCCATGGCGCTCCCTCCAGCTATGCTGGTGCGGAGATTGTGCCACTCAACGGTATGCCATTGCCACTCTACCCGGAAGTAAAGCTTACCCCTCCACAACCGGGATTAACTGCTCGCTTGCAACGGTTTCAACCTGATCTGGTGCATCTGGTTGGCCCGGTAGTGTTAGGGGCTATCGTGCCCGGTATTGTGCGGCGGCTCGGCTTACCGTTGATTGCTTCGTACCATACCGATTTTGGCGCGTACAGTCAGCATTACGGATTTGGCTTCCTCAAACACGGCGTCAATGCCTGGTTGCGCTGGATTCACAACCGCTGCCGGATTAATCTCTGCCCCTCGCGCTTCACGATGAACGTGCTGCGTGCTGCCGGTTTTCGCCGCCTGCGCATCTGGGGCCGCGGTGTCGATATTGAACGTTTTCATCCCCGTTATCGCAGCGAGGCATGGCGGGCTGCGGTCGGTGTGCAGCCCGGTGAGCGAGTTGTGCTCTACGTGGGACGAGTAGCTGCCGAAAAGCGGGTTGATCTGTTGCCAGAGGCCATTCGTGGTCTGCCGAATACCCGTCTGGTGATCGTTGGCGATGGGCCATTTCGCTCTGAATTGCAACGCCGTTGTGCCGGTCTGCCGGTTCATTTTACCGGCTATCTCAAAGGAGATGACCTGGCAACAGCGTATGCCAGCGCCGACGTATTTGTCTTTCCGTCTGATACTGACACCTTTGGTCAGGTGGTACAGGAGGCGATGGCCTCGGCTCTGCCGGTGGTTGCTGCACGGGCTGGTGGTGCGCTTGATCTCATCCATCACGGTCAGAATGGCTACCTGTTCACTCCCGGTGTTGTGAGTGATCTGCGATCCCGGCTCCGCGAAGTCCTTGCCCGTGATGAACGGCGTCTGGCCCAGGGTACGGTTGGACGGACAATTGCTGAACAGCGTTCCTGGCCGCGGGTGATGCAAGAGTTGATGGGGTATTATGCACAGGTGTTACGACCACGTAGGGTCAGATCGCTGCGCCCATCTTGATAACAAAGTTGCCCCTGTAGCGCTGTTAGTAGAACTTATTTCATAAAACGCTATGCTGTCGCGCTCTAACAACCATCTGTGATGCTATCACGCGCCGGATTGGTTGCCTTGTTCGCTCATCATCCGTGTGTCGCGAAGTTTGGAGTGCGGCAGCCATGCTGCCGCGCCAGCCGTGCTCACAATCTGGTACGTGTCAGGTCGTTGACCCGGCTGGTCACGCGAATGCCGGGTATGCTCGTTACGATCATGGAACCGGTCGGCAACAAATGAGATACCCTCATAGTAGATGTTTTTTGAAACAGGTTCTACAGGCCCGTTGATTGTACAGGTTCGGTACAATCGGTTTCAAGGGCGAGAATATCGATCCGGGATCGCTGAATTTCTATCCAGTGACCGGCAAGCAATTCAGTACAACCTATCAGATCGGCAATTCGGGGTGCACTGAGTGTTGTGCGCAGCCCGATTGTCGCCCGTTCGCTCAGCCTGATCACCAGTTCGGTGTACAGGGTCTCGAACGGCAGATGTTCGCGCTGCACCTCCCAGGTCAATACATCGGCAACCTGACCGTAGATGACCGGTTCACTCAGTGGCGTAGTGGCAGTTTCGCTTGGTGATGTGATAAAACCTGCTCGCAACGGCGGAACTTGCATCCTGATACTACTGAGTGCACACAGCAGTCGCACATTAATGATTTGGCCTACGAGCGTTGGATCAACCCGATGATGCCGGTCAACCAGCCAGAGTCTCGTTCCCACTGCCGTGTCTGTACCGGCATCCAGCGGTGTCACCACAATCTGCGGTAAGTAGCGCCGACCGTCTTCGTGCAATGCCCCTGGACTAAACTGGTCGTAACGAAACATCCCGCTCTTCCATCTGGCGGGTTGCAGCTACGAGCCGCTGCTCATTCAGGGCAGCAATGAAATCTCGTGGTCGATCAGGGCTGATGATCACAACCGAAGCATCATAGCGGGCGATGGCAACCAGCCGATGGCGATTGGTGGCAAAGAGGGCGACTTGCCCGTATGGATCAAGCCGAAACGGTCCCTGATACCCGAAGACGCCAGGGTTGAACGCAAAACGCAATCCGAAGCGTGGCATATCTGCTAAGCCAGTAGCCAGCGAGACCCCGCTGATCTGATCGAACGGGATAATCATTGCCGGTACCCAGCGACGTTCGATAACCAGTGCGTTGGCATCAATCCGGTACGCCCGTGGCTGAAAGGCATAACTCAGCAAGAGGAAGAGTGCCAGCGCGGCTGCCAGTCCCAATGGTATCTGTAAGCCGTTCCAACGGATATTGGCAAGGTAGGCAAAAAACTGTGGTAGTACCAGCAACCCACCAAGATACGCCAGGCCATATGTAATCTTGACCGCATATTCATCAAGTGGTGCCGGCATAAAGCGGTTGGGTTGAGATTGTGTCATGCTACCTTCCTTTGCTTTGCATTGGTAACGTTACTTCATTATAGCGCGAAGTGTCTGTCGGTAACGGGTCTGGTGGTTGCCGGTTCTGTTCATAATACCCGCTATGTCGAAATCCTGCTTCCCTTCCTCCCGTAATCGATACCAGGTGGTAGGTCAGTTCACGTGCTCGCTCCCAAAGGTGTAATCGTATGGTGACGACCGTCAGGTAATCTGTGCAATCCCTTCCCTACCGCACAGTCTTCGCCAGGTGATGGTTATAATTTTGCATATATAACAAGTTATTGCATTTCATTTAATGTTATTGCATAATCTATAGTGTGGCTGCGGCTGTTCATACGTCACTGCCATTCAGGTGAGCAGCAATGGCGCTATCGTGCAGGTATCACGTGCTTGCTATTGGTAGCAGGCGTGAAGTCTAAAACTCCTGCTCTACGTACATCACACAGGATACAGTATGGTTGCTGCATCGCCTTTACCACTCTTACCGGTGTCGCCCGACTATATCACCTGGCGCGGCCTGCCGATTGCTGTCTACCAGGCCGGTGCCGGTCAACCTGTCCTGCTCATTCATAGCATTAATGCCGCTGCATCGGTGTTTGAGATGCGCGAACCATTTCAACGCCTGAGCCGGCATTTTGCCGTCCACGCAGTCGATCTGCCCGGCTACGGCAATTCAGCGCGCCCACCCTGGCGTTATCGGGCTGCGGTGTATATCGATCTGATCACGACCATCCTCGAACGGATCGGACAACCGGCTGCCCTGATTGCCAGTTCATTAGGCGCGGCGTATGCGGTGATGGCTACTGTGCGCCGCCCCGACCTGGTTAATCGCCTGGTGCTGATCTGTCCTACCGGTATTGGTCAACTGGATCGTCCGCCCGGTATAGCCGCGTACACCGTCTACCAAATCCTCCGCAGCCCGATAGGTCGGCTGCTGTATCGATTGCTTACCACGCGGGCCAGCATTCGCCTTTTTCTCACCAGTCAGGCATACGCCGATCCGGCAAATGTCACTGCCGAACGTCTACACGGTTTCTATCAAACATGCCGTCGCCCTGGTTCCTATTATGCGCCGATCTGTTTTCTGAGCGGCCTGCTTAACTGTAATATTGCCTCAGCCTTTGCGACCCTGAACCAACCGACACTCCTGGTTTGGGGGAGTGATGCCACGACCACACCTTTGCGATTGGCTGCCGGTTTTGTTCGGATTCGGGTGGCAACGAAAGTGGCAGTGATTGATCGAGCCAGTTTGCTCGTTCAGGATGAACAACCAGAAGCATTTATAGAACAGGTTATGCCGTTTCTTTCCTGACGGTTAAACATCGGAACTGTCGGTACCAAGGGGAGAGCGATGTTGCCTCTTCCCGGAATCTGGTTGAATAGAAGTCATAGCACGCTGTCACGCTGTACCTTCGGACACTAGAACTGATTTCACAACAGCCGTGCTGTCGGGCTATCAGACTATCGCACAGATGCATGAACGCTTACCAAATCACCAACGACAGCATTCCTGCTCCCACTCCATCTGTATGGAAATGAGGAGTGTTGACGACTATCTACAGTGCCATCACGCGCTGGATAGGTTGCCTTGCCCACTCCTCATGCGCTTGTCGCACTCCACACCGCGCGACACGTGCATAACGAGCGGATACAGCAATCCACCCAGCACGTGCTGGCACGGCTGGAGCGGCGCACTGCCACCGGGCCAGTCGCTCAAACCAGCACCAATAGCGATCATACCCGCCTGATACACACGTGGCTGACACCAGTTATGAGTAATGCATAGCCCAGCGCAGGCAGGGGCGGCTCGCCTCTCACTGCGGGAAGTAGCGCAACGCCAACACTTTACGCCCGTCGAAGCAACTCAAGCAAGGCTGCTGCCAGCTTTTGGCCGTCGTGTCGTAGCACCCGTACCGCCCGGCTCTGCTGTGGATTATCGAGTGATGTCGTGTATTGAATGACCGCTGCTGACAAATCGGCCTCGATGACCATACTACCCTCGATTATCACCCCACGCTGACCATGCATATCGCCAGGGATCGTTGCCAGCTCCTCGTAATCACTCGGATCGAGATAGATGGGAGTTTGATGGGCCGCGGCATAGATGCGCGTCGTCTCCGGATCAATACGTTGGGCATTGACCAGCACATAATCCGGGGTGATACCGGCAAACTCTCTGATCACGCGGATATGGTCAGCGACGCGAAAGCCACTCGTCCGCCCTGGCTCGGTCATCAAATTGCAGATGAAAATCTTCTTCGCACTACTTGTCCGCACCGCTTCGGCAAACTCGGGCAGCAGAAAGTTAGGCAGAATACTCTCGAAGAGACTTCCCGGCCCCAACACAATCGCATCAGCTTCACGCAACGCCTCCAGGGTTACCCGTGTCAGTTGCGGGAGTGCCGTTTGACTCAGTCGTAACTGACGCACATACCGTTCCGCCAGTTCAGGATGCAGGTGAATGTGGCGCACATCGATCAGCGTGCCATCATCAAGCTCAGCAATCACTTCGAGCGGTTCTGGGGTCGGCACGACGTAATAGACATTCGGTTGGTTCAGCAACCCCGAAGCACGATAGTAATACTCAACCGGATCGGTGATCGGGACAATACACGTCATGCGATCCACCTGATCGCTTAATCCCGACAAAATCAACATCCCGGCGCCACCAGAGATAACTACAACCCGGCGTGGCCGACGCGCCCGGTCATACCCCAATACGAGTTCTCCATCGGCAGGCAACTGTTGCGGGCGGGGGATGACTACCACGCCGCTAAGCTGCCAGATACCTCCTGCCAGCACCAGCAGCCCGACTGCCAGCAGCAGAACACCGCGCAGCGGGCGTGGCAGAAATTGCAGAGTCAGCCACCAGACAACGTCGGGCAACCCTTCGACAGTACGATAGGCGTGGATGAAGAGGTAGGCAACCCCCAGCGAGAGCAGCACGATCCCGATAAAGGTCAGGGAGAGCGATGGCAGCAGGTGACGTAATGCGCCTAGACGACTGACAACGTGTTTCATGGGCTATACCACATCTTGCTCAACAGTGTGCATCGTTCAGGTGTGATCCTCGTACTGAAGCGTTACCACGTGTGCTATCGGCGAGTCGCTGGTGAGTGGTCGTCAGTAGGGACACGGCATACCGTGCCCCGTTCAGGTGCAGCATCAGGGTAGGAGCTGGCTGGTGTGTCATGACCTCTATTCTACTCGATTAGACACGCTACAACGGATTACTGAACACCGAATTGCGCGCGCAGGGCAGTATACAGAGTGCGTAAACCACCGTTACTGCGTGCCGCTGCTTCGCAAAAGAACAGACCGGCCAGCAATCCATCCGGGCAGGAACTCCAGCGGCTCAGCGCCACTTCGCCACTCGCCGTCATTGCCACAACCGGTTGCCGTTCGGTATGCAGACCATCACTGGCCAGTTCGAGCTTCATACCGGTCGTTTCCTGCCACGCCGCCAGTTGTCTCGGTTGGGCCTGTAACAGGCTATTCGGGGCCGGCGGTGGTGCAATCACCAGGCCTCGCTGCCGGTAGTGGGTAGCAAGGTGACCGGCCAGCAGCAGCGCAGCCTCAAACGGTTCCAGCACCTCGCCGCCCGGTTCAACCACAGCCAGTGCAGTACCATCACCGGCAATCGCCAATCCGAGGTGTGAGTCGCTCTCCCGCACCAGCTTCCGTAACCGGTGAAGACTCGCTTCAAATGGCTGCGGCGACCCACGCCCAAAGAGCGGGTCTGGATCACGATTAATCTCAATTGCCCGTGTCTGTCCCCCTTCACCGAACAGAGTTGTGATGATACCGGCAGTTGTACCGGCCATGGCATCGACGAAAAAGGTCAGCGGGAGGCGGCGAATAGCATCCAGATCAATCGCCTGACGTAAGGCCTCGATGTAGGGTGTACGAATATCAATAGTCGCTATATTCGGCGTGGCAGGTGGAAACTCAACGTCTGGCAACGGAGCAGATGTCGGTGCAATGCTCAAACCAGACTTCTCATCAGCGATCAGGAGCAACCCCCCGATATAGTAAGGGCGATTGCGCGCCGACACATACAATGCACAATCGGCCTGCTTCTGATCGAGCGCGTGGTGGATGGCGGGCAGGGGGGTTGGCGTGCTGGCGAGCAGAACTGTTACCCCCTGCGCCACCAGGTCTTGTGCCAGCGTCTGGGCAAAGAGGTTTGCCAGAAAGCGCGTATCAAAACCGATCAAACAACGCGCACGTTGTTGAGCCAACGCCATACCAACCGTCATCGCCCGGCGACGCAGGTGTTCAAGCGTGAACCCGGCAGTATACGCTGCCTCCCACGACTGTAGGAAAGGGCGTCGATACGCGCTCATGCCCGTGTGCGGAACTCCTCGACGACACTCAACATCTCATCACGAATTGCTTGAACGCGCTCCCACGTCTGCGCCTCGAAGCGGGTCGTAATTGCCGGCTCGGTATTTGAGGCACGCACCAGCCCCCACCCATCACCAAAATCGATGCGCACCCCGTCGATATCAATAATCGGATACTTACCGGTAAATCGCTCGCGCAAGAAATCGATCACTGCAAACTTCCGTTCTTCAGGAAACGGGATTCGTCCTTCATCAATTGAAGGCAATACCGGATACGGTGCCAATGCTTCGCTGAGCGTCTGCCCCAGCTCTGACAGCGCATGCAAGAGCACTGCACCGGCAAACGCGCCATCGTCGAAGTACCGCCCGGGGAACGGAAAGATCGTATGTCCGCTCAGCTCACCCCCCAGTACGGCATCAATCTCGCGCATCTTCGCCGAGAGGCTGGTGTAGCCGGTCTTCCACATTACCGGTTCACCACCCAACTCGCGGATAGCCTGGGGTAACACCGCACTACACTTCACATCGAAGACCACTGGCCCTTTGCGCTTCGCCAGGAGCGCCTTCGCCAGCACAATCAGATAGCGGTCGGCAAACACCACCTCGCCATGACCATCAACTACACCCAGCCGATCCCCATCACCATCAAGCCCAATACCGAGATCGGCCCGGTATTCGCGGACCGCGGCCTGCAAGTGGCGCAGGTTCTCGACCTTCAACGGATCGGGATGATGGTTGGGAAAGGTACCATCTGGCTCAATGAAGAGGGGAATAACCTCAATCCCCAACGCCTCATACATTGCGACAGCCAGCGGCCCGGCCACACCATTCCCACCATCCAGCACAACGCGAGGACGTCGACCGCCGAAATCAATCCAGCGCCGTGCCGACTCGACATAGGCCGGGCCGATGTCCACCTGCTCGTAGCCACCACTCCCCTGAGCGAACTCCCCAGAAGCGGCGATCCGTCCCACTTCTTGAATAGCAGCCGATGGTAATGGTTCAGACCCAAAGCGCGGTTCTGCGCGGCGTAACTTCAGACCATTAAATTCCGGCGGATTGTGACTGGCCGAAACAATGGCCCCGGCATCAGCCCCTAATGCCTCAACCGCAAAATACATCACCGGCGTTGCCACCATACCAATATCGATCACATCCATCCCGGTGGCACGTAAGCCGTGAATTAATGCTGCTTGAAATCGCGGTGAACTGAGGCGAGCATCACGGGCCACGACAATCCGCTGCCGGCCCTCGTTGCGGAAGAGCGTGCCGGTTGCGCGCCCTAACCGTTCATAGATCGCCTCATCGAGATCAACCTCAACAATACCGCGAATATCATACGCCCGGAAAATCGTTTGATTGAGCGCTACGCCCATGCTTACCTCTGTTGTGGACGACGTTCCCCGCCAACGTCACACCATATTAATCGGGTTGGTTCGATCCTAGCCGAAAGCATACCATCCGTCAAGATTGAATATCAACGGACCTATTACGCCAGTTGCCGCCTACGTCTATGTATGGTATGCTATCGGTAGTTACAGCCAGCAACAACAATCATCCAGTAGAGCACTATGACAGCACCAGTAAGCGCAATTCCCGGCCCGCGTGGCCTGCCGGTGGTAGGTGTTGCCCCGCGTCTGTTGGGCGATCCGCTTGAGTTCATGGTACGTATCCAGCGCCACTATGGTGATCTGGTCAGGCTTTCGCTTGGCCGCCACACGATGTACCTGGCCATTCATCCCGACATGATCAAGCGCATCACACAGGAAAACTGGAAGAACTACATCAAGCGCTATCCGGCCATGGACGAAATCCTTGGCCAGGGTCTGGTCACCAGCAACGGTGCGCACTGGCTTCGTCAGCGGCGGCTGATGCAACCGGCGTTCCACCACCAGCGTATTGCGCGTATGGCGAGCATCATGGTCGAGGAAGCTGAGCAGATGCTGGCCCGTTGGGAGACCTATGCCCGTACCCGGCAACCGGTGGACATTCAACACGAGATGATGCTGCTGACGCAGAAGATCATTGTGCGTACCATGTTCGGCACATCGCTCAACAATGATGAAGCGGAAGCGGTAGGAAAAGCCTTCAACGACACTCTCAACTGGGCGGCTGGCCAGCAATTCCGCTGGTGGCAACCACCGCGCAGTTGGCCGACCCCGGGCAACCTGCAATACCGACGGAACCTCGAACTCCTGGAGCGCACGGTATATCGCCTGATTGAGGAACGTCGCCAGCACCAGGGCGAACACGATGATCTGCTCGAAATGCTGGTCACTGCCCGTGATGCCGATACCGGTGAACAGATGTCGCCGAAGCAGATCCGCGACGAGGTCATGACCATCTTCCTGGCCGGACATGAAACCACTGCCGGCACACTCTCGTGGATATTGCACCTGCTGGCCCACCATGGCGAGAGCGAGCGCAAGCTGCGGGCCGAATACGCCACCGTGCTCGGTGGCCGTAATCCCACCCCGGCCGATCTACCGCAGTTGCCGTACAACCGCATGGTCATCGATGAGACGCTGCGCCTCTACCCTCCGACCTGGATTCTCAGCCGTGTACTTGTTGAAGCCGACACACTGGGTGACTACGAACTGCCGGCAGGCGCCGTCGTTGCTCTCAGCCCATACGTCACCCATCGCCACCCCGACTTCTGGCCCAACGCCGAGAGCTTCGATCCTGAACGCTTCCGTCCGACGGCTATCGAACAACGACACAAATTCGCCTACATACCGTTCATAACCGGGCCACGGCAGTGCATCGGCAACAACTTCGCCCTGATGGAGATGCAACTCATCCTGCCGATGATCCTGCAACACTTCCGGGTCAGCGCCATTCCCGGTTATCCGGTACGGCCAATCCCACGTGCCACCCTGCGCCCAGGGCCAATGCAGTGGATGGAGGTGCGCCGGGTGGGGGAGGGATAGAATAATAGAATAGAGGTCAAGGCAGGGTCTGAGAGCACTTTATTGTTGAAAAATAGCATAATTACAGTCCTCCTCAGTATGCCAGGAAAAGCCTTATTATGGAACAAAAAGACACTCTAGCACGGTTATATTCTCGCTATAACAGTTACACTCGAAGGCCAACTTTGAGAAATGAACGTGCTAGCCGAATTATTTTTCGAGTGTTTGAGCGAACGCTCGGATCATGGTTACCAACAGATATTACAACACCAATTCTTGACGCAGGTTGTGGGGAAGGAACACTATTAGCGTTTCTTCGTGAACGAGGTTACACAAATCTTAGCGGATTTGATCTCTCACCAGAGAACGTATCAATCTGTCACTCGCTTGGATTGGATTTCGTGCAACAGGGAGATATTTTACAATTAGCAAATAACTACCCTTCCAATCATTTTGGATTAATTTTGTTCATAGATGTTCTTGAACATTTGCCTAAACAGAGAGTGGTAGATGCCCTAGAACAGATACGGGCGTGCTTACGTTCCGGCGGATCGTTAATCATTCAAACACCAAATATGGGTTGTGTACTCGGTACTTATTACCGATACAATGATCTTTCACACGAGTTGGGTCTAACTGAGAAGACAGCCAGAGAAGTTTTAGTAATGGCAGGCTTCCACAATGATGACATTGAGATTCGACCGGCATGGAATGCAACTACAATGATAGGGTATGTTCGAGAGTTTTACTTATTGTTACTTCACAATCTTATCTTTTTAGGTGAAGGAGCACGCCGACCAAAAATCCCGACAATAAACTTGCTGATACGCGCTACAGTCTCTTAAAGATCACAGGCTTATCTTTCAAACACGATTTAAAAACAAGGGTTTCAACTTTCAGCATGAAAATCAAAACCATAACACTAATGGTCTTAATAATATTATTTATCTTGTCAAACCATTTCTTTTCAATCTTTTACTTTAATGCAATATCCGAAAAATTAACTGAAGCTATACTCAACGATAACAAAGATGAAATTTTTTCAAGTATTGAATCGCTCAAACGAATCGCTCAACAAAACGCAAGAGATGTTTTAGTCTACCGACGACTTGCTCAGGCATATCTTGCTGTCGGTAACGAAGAAGAAGCCATAAAAAGCCTTTTGATAGCAAGGAATTTATCACCTGAAAGTATCATTATCCAACGCGAACTAGGCCTCGCCTATATTCTGGCAGGACAACCGCGTGTAGGGCTACGCATATTAAGTAATATTAGTAACTCCCCAGAAAGTTTAAGTGGTTTGATCGAATCGATATTAGAGGAACAGATTGATAAGGGTAATTATGAATTGGTATATTCATTATTAGAAGCTTTAGATATTGCTTTTAATGATGCTGAACAGACAGCGAACAAAGCAATAGAGCAAGGTGATGGAAGAAAAGCCTTCTACTGGTTATTAGCGGCACAGATACTTGATCCTGAGCTGAAAAGAACCTTAAGTCTTCGAAAAGTGGCAGCAATATATATGTCAGATATTGAACGGAAAAACATCACTGAAGAAGATATGTTAGAAATTCCAATTCATAGGCAACTATCCGGTAATAGAGTAAGCATAAATGGAGGAGACTTGCTATGGATGCGAGATGTAAAAGAATGGGGAGTATCATTTGGAAGTCCCGCTTCAACCAGATCGTCAGAACCTGATGTAGGAGTAATGTGGTGGAATGGTCGCGTCGTAGCATTTGTCGAGATTGTAAAGGAAGGACAATATCGCTTACGACTACAAATTAAACAAAGCACGCCTCCTCCAATTGTAGTCGACGTTTTCATAAATCAAAATAAGCTTTTTCGGATCAATCTAAGCAGGGGTGATAATACGTGGGCTTATGTTGATAGCCTCGTTCACCTGTCACTTGGTGTGCATATGATATCTATTGCTTTTGTTAACAATGACATAGTTAACGGTTCTGATAGAAATGTATATATTAACAAGGTTTCTTTGGAATCAAATTGAAGGGTTTCATAATGATACTGGAGGTTTTAAAAAAAGCAACAAAAATTAAACCTGACAAGATCAATGACGACTCATTAAACGGAAATACTGTCATTTCATCTCTTCTCATTTCTATTTTCACCATACTCAACATCATTATTGGTTTTTTCTTTCAAATCACCCTTGCAAGATTTTTTGGAACAACGGGTGAAGCTGACATATATTTTGCAGCAATTACTATTCCGACTCTATTCAACACTGTTTTTATCAGCGCTATTAATATTACGTTTCTCCCGACTCTAGTAAAACATCAAACAAACAAGCAGGGCAATGATTCAACAATAATTGTTAGAGATTTTTTATTGATAACAGCGATTTTATTAACCGTAATCATTACCCTCATGATCGTATTTGCCGACAATTTACTTTCAGTATTGTTTCCAGGTTTTTCAGATGAAGAGA
>FWWM01013863.1_pt1 | contig 12887 bp, 7 predicted proteins | sample 2228351 | NCBI WGS metagenome assembly FWWM01 (sample SAMEA103939774, study PRJEB20133) | metagenome | reverse complement strand
AAGCCACAAGATTTAATGATAAAAAATACACCTACTCAGGGTCTATTACGCTATTGAGATAAATGTTTAACATGAAGAAACCTTAAAACGCGCGGCCTTTGGCCGCGCGTTTTTTTTACAACCGAAAATAGAAATATCAATTTATCATTCAATTTTATATATTGCCTTAATGAGGTTATTCACTTTATACGCAACATTATTACTGATACCTTTTGCATTAAAAGCACAAACAACTTTTAATGTTAACGGGCCGGTAAATCCATTGATGGAATACATGGCATATACACACGCTACTGTATACATCAACCCAAATACTATTTTAAATGATGCTACTATTATAGTAAAGCAAGGAAAAATAGTAAGTGTTACTGCCAATGGTGCTGTTCCTAAAAATGCCATTGAGGTAAACTTAAAAGGCAAAACAGTTTATCCATCATTTATTGATTTGTTCAGTAACTATGGAGTAAACATACCTCAACCCATAAAAAACAAAAGTTATGGTGAACAGTTTAACAGCAATAAAGCCGGTGCTTATGCTTGGAATGAGGCATTAAAACCGGAAGTAAACACAGCTGTGTATTTCAACTATAATAAAAATGATGCAGATGAATTGAGAAGTAAAGGTTTTGCAGTGGTGTTAACCGGCTTACAAGATGGTATTTGCAGAGGAACAACAACACTTGTTACCACAGCACAACAAGAACCACATTTCAGTATTTTAAACAACAACGTAACAGCATCGTTTAGCTTTAATAAAGGAACATCAAGCCAACCCTACCCTTCATCGTTAATGGGAAGTATCGCACTTATTCGTCAAACTTATTATGATGCACAGTGGTACAACAAACAACAAAAAGAGAAAAATTTATCGTTGGAGGCATTTGCCAACTTAGTAAAACTGCCTGCTATTTTTGATGCCGGTAATAAACAAAACGTGCTTCGTGCGGCCGCTATTGCCAAGGAGTTTAATGCTAACTACATCATCAAAACAAATGGCGATGATTACCAACGTTTACAAGAAATTAAACAAGCTAATTTACCATTAATTGTTCCTATAAATTTCCCTAAACCTTACAAAATTAGTGATGCTTTTGATGCCGAATTAATTTCGACAAGTGACTTAAAACATTGGGAACTGGCTCCTGCTAACTTATACTTTTTATGGAAAAACGGTATCAAGTTTTGTATCACATCACATGGTTGTAAAGAGCAGGAGTTTTTAAATAATTTACGCAAAGCGGTAACTTACGGCTTACCTAAAAATGAAGCTTTAAAAGCGCTTACGCAAACACCTGCAACACTAATTGGTGCAAGTAATTTGGGTGAGATTAAAAAAGACGCATTGGCGAACTTCATGATCTGTAATGGTGATTTGTTTGATGATGAAACTTCCATTTTAGAAATGGTCATTCAAGGTAAACATCACACCATAAATTATGGAAACAGCCTCAAGTTGGCCGATGAGTATACTGTTAGTAACAGTATCACTTTACTTATCAAAAAACAATTGGCCATAGTTGATGCCGATACCTTTAAACTAAAAAGCAGTTTACAAGGTTCAGTTGCCCACTTTATTTTAGATGGTAAATCACTAATAACTTACCAAGCAAGTGCAGCTCTAGTTGATAGCAGCAGCTATCCATACACTATTAAGCAACTTACCGGATTTACTAAAAATGCTGATAGGGATAATAGCTTATGGGTGGGGAATGCCTCATCAAACCAAAACAAAAAGAAAGAAAATAAAACTACCAAAAAAGTGTTAAGTGACAGTTTAATTTGGTTTCCGTTTAACGATTTTGGCAGCAACACTTTACCCAAACAACAAAAAATAATATTCAAAAATGCTACCGTTTGGACCAACGAGCAACAAGGCATTTCAACCCAAACGGATGTAATTATTGCCGATGGCAAAATTACTGCAGTAGGCAAAAATTTATCGTGCAAAGATTGCGAAGTGGTTGATGCAACAGGCAAACATTTAACCAATGGTATTATTGATGAGCACTCGCATATAGCCATAACACAAGGTGTTAACGAGGGCACACAAGCAGTTACCAGCGAGGTTAGAATTGGTGATGTAGTAAATGCGGATGATATTAATATTTACAGACAACTTGCTGGTGGGGTTATTGCAGCACAATTGTTACATGGTAGCGCAAATCCTATTGGTGGACAAAGTGCTTTAATTAAGTTACGCTGGGGTTTAGCTCCTGAAAAAATGAAAATTGAAAATGCACCGTATTACATCAAATTTGCTTTGGGCGAAAACGTAAAACAAGCCAATTGGGGCGATGGAGCAACAACACGTTATCCGCAAACGCGAATGGGTGTAGAGCAAGTTTTTGTTGATGCCTTTACACGTGCTAAAGAATACGAACAAAAACTTAAAACAGATAAAACTACCCGCAGAGATTTAGAGTTGGATGCATTGGTTGAAATATTAAATAGCAAACGTTTTATTACTTGCCACAGTTATGTGCAAAGTGAAATAAATATGTTGATGCATGTTGCAGATACTTTTGGATTTAAAGTAAATACGTTTACACACATTTTAGAAGGTTATAAAGTAGCAGATAAAATGAAAAAGCATGGTGTAAATGCAAGTACATTTGCCGATTGGTGGGCTTATAAATATGAAGTTATTGATGCTATACCACACAACGCTGCTATACTTAACCGCATGGGCGTTACAGTTGCGGTAAATAGTGATGATGCAGAAATGGGCAGAAGACTTAACCAAGAAGCAGCCAAAATTATTAAGTACGGAAACATAAGTGAAGAAGAGGCGTGGAAAATGGTTACACTTAATCCTGCTAAAATGTTGCGCATTGATAACCGTACGGGAAGTATTAAACCGGGTAAAGATGCTGACTTGGTATTATGGAATAACAACCCACTTAGTATTTACGCAAAACCCGAAATGACTTTTGTGGATGGTACTTGTTATTACAGTTTAAGTAAAGACCAAGAACTTAGAAAACAAGTATCACAAACCCGAGCAAAACTTATTAGTGACATTTTACAAGCACAAAAAAATGGTGCCGAATCGCAATTACATATATCAGAACTTGAACCTAATTACCACTGCCAAGATGAAGAATAACATATTTACGACATTATTGCTTTTGATATCTTTTACAGGTATCAAAGCACAACAAATACCTGTTATTATTAAGGGCGGAACCATACACATTGGCAATGGAAAAACCATTAATAACGGGTATGTGGCTTTTGATAGCGGTAAGTTTGTTTTTGTTGATAGCGTGATGCGTAACAGTTATAAAAATGCTACCATCATAGATGCCACAGGTAAGCACATTTATCCTGGTTTATTTTTATTAAACACATACCTTGGGTTGAATGAAATTGATGCAGTGCGTGCAACACGCGATTACCAAGAAACAGGAGAAATTAATCCTAATGTACGTGCACTAATTGCCTACAATACCGATTCGAGGGTGGTGCCAACTGCCAAGTTTAATGGTATTGCCTATATGCAGGTTGTACCGCAAGGCGGTTTAGTTTCGGGTACATCGTGTGTGGTTAAAACTGAAGCTTATAATTGGGAAGACGCCATGGTGAATGAAGACGGCATTCACATCAATTGGCCTGAAGTAAATCATTACCAAAAAAATGAAGAACAGCAACAACGTTTAGCTGATCAGCGTAATAAACTGAACACATTAATTGCTGAAGCAAGACAATATCAATACAAAACCAATAGTAACGAAACCAATTTACGTTTGCAGGCCATGCAAGCGGTTATCAATCAAACTAAGGTATTGTATATTCACGCAAATTCAGCCAAATCAATATTAGAGTCTATCGAATTTATTAGACAAAATCAACCTTTAAAAGCAACTATTGTTACCGGTAGCAACGCATATTTGGTGGCTGATGAGTTAAAAGCAGCTAACATACCTGTTATCATAAATTTGATTCACAGCTTACCAAACAGAAATCACCACGATGTTGACCAACCATTTAAAACAGTTGCACAATTGTACAATAAAGGTGTAATGGTATCTATTGGGTTTAGCGGAAGCTGGGAAAGTCGTAATGTTATGTACACAGCCGGAACTTGCGCTGCATATGGCATCAACAAAGAACAGGCCCTACAATTAATTACAGAAAATGCTGCAAAAATTACAGGCAATCAACAACAGTTAGGAACTATTGAAGCTGGCAAAAATGCAACACTAATTATTAGCGAAGGTGATGTGTTGGACATGAAAGAAAGTAAACTTACCCATCTTTTTATAAATGGTGAAGTTTGTGATTTAGAAAACTCTCAAACCGAGTTGTACAAAAAATACAGCAAGCGATATGGAATAGAAGCCAAATAGGTTAATACGTTAACCTCATTAGTCTTGTCGTTTCTCTCCTGCTGTTTACTTGTACTACGGCTGTATCTCTTGCTACAGCACCCGATAAATTTCTGGCCAATAGGTAGTAGTTTCCTTGTAATAAATATCCAAAATCGGCAATACCTGAGTTGTTGGTATAAACAAAATTTAGCGAAAGGTTATTTACCAAATCACTGTAGTTGGCATATAAATAGACAATAGCATTGTTCTCCAAGTTATTGTTTACATTACGTACTTCCGCTCTTAATCTGCCATTAAACTCAGATGAATCTATAGTTACAATTTGTTGTTGTGGATTGGTATTATCATTATCACTTTTTGAGCAAGATGTTGAACCCAGTATAAACATCAACCCTAACAGAAGAAAAATTGAATTTTTAGTGCGCATTTTTTTGCATTTATTTGGTGCAAAATACAAAAACAATACCAATGAAACCAAGCGAGGAAAATCCATGGCAAATTTTAAATAAACGAGTAGCTTACGATAACGCATGGATAACTGTAACACACCACGAAGTAAAACATGTATCGGGTAAAGAAGGTATTTATGGAATCGTGCATTTTAAAAAATTGGCTTTGGGTGTATTGGCTCTAGATGAAGAAAATAATACCTGGATTGTTGGTCAGTATCGTTTACCATTAAACCAATATACGTGGGAAATACCGGAAGGTGGTGGAGAAATTGGTGTTGATCCTTTGGTTTCTATAAAAAGAGAGTTACTGGAAGAAACCGGCATTGTTGCCCAAGATTGGGTACACATTCAAACCATGCAATTAAGTAACTCGGCCACCGATGAAATAGCACATTTGTATGTAGCCAAAAACCTCACTTATAATAAAGCCAACCCAGATGAAGACGAAACGTTACAACAACAAAAGATTTCGTTTGATGAATTGTACAATTGGGTTTGTAACGGTAAAGTGACCGATGCACTAACAGTTGCAGTTGTGCTAAAAGCTAAATTGATGATGTTGGAAGGTAAATTATAACTTCAATCTCATCATGTAATCATCGCACAAACGTTCGCCCAATTGAAACTGCCTGGTTTCAAAAACTCCGAAACCTACTTTTTTATAGAAATTAACTGCCCTTTCATTTTCCTGCCAAACGCCTAAAAACAACGTCTCGAAACCATTGTCTCGGCTATGTGCTACTGCTTGTTGCATCAAAACCTTTCCTGCTCCACTACCAAAATAAGAACCTAATACATAAATCTTTTCCAACTCAATACACTTGCCACTTAAGCCTTTGTAAGAAGCGTTATGTATCAATTTGATGTAACCTATTACTTGTTCATCATCATAACACAAATAATAGGCAATATTGGGGTTGATTAAGTTTTGGGCGATGACATCAAGATGGTATGCTTTTGTAATATAGGCGCGTATATCACTTTCAGTATTGTAAGGACTGAAAGTTTCATAAAAAGTATCTCCTCCAATTTTTGATAATACTTCAGCATGCTGTTCGCCTGCTTTTTTAATTATAAAACCTGAAGAGATACCCGACATATTTTAGTGTTTTACAATTTTAACAGTTTCGTTCGCACTGCGTAAAAAGTATATACCGGCCGGCAAGTGAGCTATATTCACTTCTCCATCTGCTGTTATCTCCAACTGTTGTTTGCCGGTTATATCGTACACTATTGCTTTGCCATTTAATCCTGTTACTGTTAATTTTTCTGTAGCAGGGTTTGGATACACTTGTAAACTTGCTTGCACTGCTTTTGTTAAAACAACACTAACAGTTTTGCTTGTGGTGTTGGTGCCATCCGAATCTACCTGAACCAATCTGTAATAAACTGTATTGTTTAGTCCGCTTACATCATCGTTAAATTGGTAATTAGTATTGGTGCTCGAGTTACCTTGTGATTTTACTTCGCCACGTGTACTCCATTTTAATTTATCTGTTGAGCGTTGAACAACAAACTTTGCCGAGTTATACTCAAAGGCTGTTTGCCATTTTAATTGTGTGTTATTATCGTTTGTTAACTTGGCTTGTAACATGGTTAATCTTACTGGTAGTGGATTTTCGGATACTTCGCCACTTACCCCAAACTCACCAAATAAATTAGTTAACCCCGTGCGTGAAATTACGGCTGCTGTATTGCTTCCTATGTTAGTTCCTGCATTACCAGCTAGTGTCCAACTACCTCCAGTGTTACGATAAATCATTCGTAAGTTTAAATAATTGTTTACGCCTGCATAGTTATTAGCTGTGTGCGTGGCCGTAAAAACCCCTCCACTAATACCTGTTGATGTGTATCTAACTACGCCCTCTATGGCTGTTTTATCTATAAAAACAAAACCATTGCTTAAATCAAATAAAGGCAATCCTATGTTACCGGGATTACCTACAACAAACTCACACGTTAGTTTTCCGCCTGTACTTGGGGCTGTTGTAAAGTCTATCTGCATAGGTGTGTATTTGGTTGAGTATCCTATTGGAAACAAGCCTGTGTTGCCTGTGTTTACTACGTTGGTATACCAGCGACTAAACTTGCCTATTACACTTCCGTTTGAACGATTTAGTGTACCTCGGGTAGTTGTACTTGTGCCTAAAGTTAACTCGTAAGTATTGCAATTTATTGATGATGCCATACCCAATACTCCTCGTATAGTTACATTACCCAACATACTTTTGATGGAGCCTGCAACAGCCATGTTCTCGTATAAACCACCTGCAATACTTTGCGGATTTGAACCCAAGTATTGCACCATGGCAGATGTTCCAGCATTAAATTTGTTGGTTAATAAAGTACCACTTACCGATAGTGTTCCTTGGTTATTCAGGTATACCGAATCAGCCATAATGGTATCTGTAGCAGCAACCATAAAATTAAATGCTGAGGTGCCATCGCCAAATACAACCACACTGTTTGTGCCATTAACTTTAAAGTTTCCTGTTAAACTGGTGTTACCATTAACTATATTATAAATTGTATTGCTCGAATCAAAACTTAGCGGTGATGTGCCGCTACCATCGGGGTTAGTACCCCATGTACCTAGTTGATTAATTGAACCCGTGGATTTGCTGTAGTAAAAAGTTTGAGAACTTAAACCAGCTAGGGTTCTTATCTCGGTTGAACTTAATGCACGATTATATATCCTAAGATCATCCATTGCTCCCTTGAAAGAGTGTATGGCAGTGGTTAGCGAGTTTCCAATTGCGAGTACACCTGATGAATATGCAATATTGGAAATACTTGTTATTAGTGTCGTATCTAGAACACCATTTGTATAAATCTTCATTGTCGCACCATCAAAAACCGTAGCAATGTGCATCCAAACATTATCTTGCTTTGGGAACTTATTAATTAATTCCACTTGATTACCGGTGCTTTCATTGGCAATTCCAAATGTCCAGTTATTATTGTAAATGGGATTAGTGGAAATTTTATATGAATCGAAAGGCTGCGTGGTACCATATCTGTATGTTAAAATAAAATTCCATGTATTGGCGGTCTTTACCTCTGATTTTATCCAAACAGCAATTGACACTGATCTATTCGGACGGAGCGATATGTGAGGATTTACATTAATTATATCGGTTGTTCCATCAAAATAGTAAGCGCTGTTGGGGTTACCTAACCTATCTGCTGTTAAAATTGGTGCATCACTTCCTATTCCCAATGTGCCGTGATTACCGAATCCACTACTATCTCCGGCATTTCCATTAAATGGGTAATGAGCAACTAGTCCGTTAGATTGAATTCCGATATTTTTTAAAATTGATAAGTTACTACCGTAAAAGTTAGCAGTTACTATATCTACTTTACTGTCGTTATCTATATCAAAAACGGTTAATGATCTTGGCTCGTTCCCTACCAAAAAATCAACCCTAGACCCAAAACTACTTGTAGTAATTGAACCGGTTGAACTAAAGTTGCGATAAACACCAATCCTTGATGAAGCTCCCGAACCATAACTTTGAATTAACTCAGGTTTGCCATCATTATCAATATCTTTTAAAAGCGTACTGCTAACGTTATTAGGCGCAGAAAAATCAACTTTTGATGCGAAGGCAATATTTCCCGACACAGATAAATTTCTGAATATTGACGAGTTATTACTTGAGTAATTGCTGCAAGTTATGTCAAGTTTACCATCGCCATCCACATCAGCCACATCACCCCTGTGTGAACCTGAGTTTGCCGCCAAAGCAATTGGAATTGTACTTATTGAAATGGCCCCAACTGATGTGGTTGTATTCTTATAAATTAGAATGTTGTTGCCACTGTTGTTAAAAAGTATAACATCCCTTTTAGTATCGTTATCTATGTCGGCAACAATAACTTGTAATGGGTTTGCAATTGAGGCAGAAGAAACTGATATGAAGGAACCAAAGTTAATTGCCCCCAAAACACTGGTGTTTCTTAAAACGGAGAACGAACCTCCACCCGCATTACTTGTAACAATATCAGTTTTATCATCTCCATCTAAATCGCCAAAAGATAACCCCCAAGCATTGGTGCCTCCAACTGCAAAAGTTTGTTTAGCACCTAAAAGCACATTACCCGGTGTAGATAGATTTCTATATACAACTACACTATTATTTATGGTTGTGGATGCAACAATATCTAATTTCCCATCTCCATCCAAGTCTACCAATTGAATTGAGGTAACATTGTTGGATGCTACAGAATCTATTCTTGTAGCAAATGAGACATTTCCAAATGTTGAGGTGTTTTTTATTATGCTTAAAACTCCATTTACTTCATTTACCGTAATCAAATCGTTTTTACCATCTCCATCTATATCTCCTGACGTAACGTTTATTGTACCATTGGCCGGCAATACCAAACCACTCGCTGCTGCAAAACTTGACGTATTTATTTGTGCATAAGCGTTTAAATAAATGGAGTATACTACAAGTAATGTTTTAAATAAAGATTTCATAATAGGTTCTAAATTTGCGTGATAAGTGTTTTTATTAGAACTATGTTAAGTAAAATGATTATGGTCTTACTCCTCTAACCATTTCATAATTACTAATTCGATTTTACAATTTTAACAGTTTCGTTCGCACTGCGTAAAAAGTATATACCGGCCGGCAAATGAGCTATATTCACCTCTCCATCTGCTGTTATCTCCAACTGTTGTTTGCCGGTTATATCGTATACAATTGCTTTACCATTTAATCCTGTAACTGTTAATTTTTCTGTAGCAGGGTTTGGATAAACTTGTAAGTTCATTGGTGCTGTTTTTGACAAAACAACACTCACCATTTTGCTTGTGGTGTTGGTACCATCCAAATCTACCTGAACCAATCTGTAATAAACCGTGTTGCTTAATCCGCTTACATCATCGTTAAATTGGTAATTGGTATTGGTGCTTGAGTTACCTTGTGATTTTACTTCTCCACGTACACTCCATTTTACTTTATCTGTTGAGCGTTGAACAACAAACTTTGCCGAGTTATACTCGTACCCTGTTTGCCATTTTACTTGTGCGTTATTATCGTTTGTTAGCTTGGCTTGTAACATGGTTAATCTTACAGGTAATGGGTTTTCTGATTGATCTCCTCCTATACCAAAATCACCCGATAAATTATTTAACCCGGTTCGGGCAATTACCGCTGCTGCGTTACTACCTGTATTGATACCGGCATTTCCAACTAATGTCCAGTTTCCTCCAATGTTTCTGTATAATAAACGTAAATTAGAATAATTGTTAACCCCTACATAATTATTTGCCGTATACGTTGCTGTATACGTTCCGCCTGTTATTCCGGTTGATGTATACCTAACAACACCTTCTATGGCTGTTTTATCTATAAAAACAAAACCATTACTAAAATCAAATTGTGGTAAGCCTATCGTACCTGGGTTACCTGTAACAAACTCGCAACTTAGTTTTCCTCCGGCACTTGGGGCCGAAGTAAATTCAATTTGTATAGGTGTGTACTTTGTGGATGTTCCTATTGGGTAAAAACCTGTTGTTCCTGTGTTTGTTGCATTCGTATACCAACGGCTAAATCTTCCTATTACATTTCCATTTGTTCGATTTAAAGTTCCCCGCATCGTAGTGCTTACACCTAAAGTGAGTTCGTATGAATTACAATTTATGGATGAAACCATACCCAAAATACCTCTAACATTTACATTACCGGATAGTATTTTTGTTGATGACGCAACTGCAACATTTTCATAAGTTCCTCCTGCCATGAGCTGTGGTGTACTGCCCACATATTGAACTGTTGAGGATGTGCCTGCATTTAATTTATTGGTTTGTAAAGTGCCGGATACCGTTAGAGTACCGGAGTTATGAATAAATACAGAATCTGCAGATAAAGTATCCGTTGAGGCTATTGGGAAATTAAACAAGTTAACTCCGTTACCAAACACAACCACACTATTTGCTCCATTTACCCTAAAGTTACCCGATAAACTGGTATTACCATTTACCACATTGTAAATCGTATTGCTCGAATCGAAACTTAACGGTGATGTGCCACTACCATCCGGGTTGGTTCCCCATGTGCTTAACTGATTAATCGAACCTGTGGATTTGCTATAGTAAGTGTAACGTCTTTCCGTATAGGCAAGGTCAGAAATTTCTGACCGATTAAGTAACCTATTATATATTCTTACTTCATCTATATTTCCAGTGAAATTCCAAGCATTCACCAAGTGATTTCCAATAGTTAGTGTTGGCATGCTAGGTTTATAAAACGAAGTCAATGCTAATGTATAATCTAATGAATCATTTATATACAACTTCAACAAGTTATTTGAATCAACCGTTAAACATACATGATTCCATGTGTTAGGAGTTAAAACCCTGTTTGAATTAAAGTTAAACCCATAAGTTGTTTGATAGTAATTGACCAACTCAAGCCTATTTGTACCCGAGATGTAACTGATCTCAATATTATTACTATTTGACGGTGTTGTGCCTGCCTGAATATTAATTATCCTTCGGGTTGATGTAGTAACATTAGATTTAAACCATAGTGATATACTAAGGGCTTTGTAGGTACTGAGATTTAGACTATTTGAAGGGCTAGCCGTGATTTTTGCGTTTGAAAATCCATCAAAATAATACGCACTTTGAGCATTGTTATTTCTGTCGGCAGAAAGCGAAACACCTGAGCTGGTTACAGCATGGTTTGCGAAACCGCTAATATCTCCGACATTTCCATTAAATGGGTAATGAGCAACTAATCCATTTGAAGGAGTGATATTGTTTTTTAAAATAGAGATGGTATTTGTTCCGTTATTGGCTGTTATAATTTCTTTCTTTTCATCATTGTCTATATCAGCTAGCTCAAGAAAAATAGGGACAGAACCTGTAATAAAATCTTGTTTAATCGGATATGTGAAGTTGTTAATGCTTCCAATTGCACCAAAATTCCTAAAAATAGATACCGTTGAGCTACCTCTATTACATACAATAAACTCAGCTTTACCATCATTATCTAAATCTGCAATTGCATTACCATGAGGATTTGTTCCAACACCAATTGAATAGCTAACATAGCTACTAAACAAGACTACTCCACCTGTTGAATTATTTTTAAATACAAGAAATACTCCTGTATTATATGAAGAAACTGCAATTTCAGGTTTACCATCACCATCAATATCTCCAGCGCTGATACCTGCATTTAAATTTACACTTTGATAATTAACACTTGGAGCAAAAGAAACTGCTCCAGAAGAACTGGTATTTCTAAAAACTGAAACCCAACCATTAAAATAAAGGACAATAACATCAGGCTTCCCGTCCATATTAACATCAGAAACAACTAACTCTCTGGCCTCAAAACCAGAACCGGTGCAAGCAAAATCCAACCTACTGCCAAGATTAATTGTTCCCAAAGTACTCAAATTTCGAAAAACAGAGAAAGTATTGGATCCAAAGTTGCAGTTTATTATATCCTTTTTGCCATCTAAATCAATATCTTCAATAGCAACTTGGGCTGGACTAACGCCTGATGAAAAGTCAATCTTGCTAGCAAACGAAGTGGAGCCTGAAAATGTTGTATTTCTAACAACCGAAATTGTACTTGATCCATTATTTGATATGACAATATCAGGCTTATTATCTCCGTCTAAATCCTGTGAAGCGATTCCGATTGGAGTGGTACCTGTTGAACCTACTATAGGCTGAAGCATGCTTTGCGAATTAACTACACCTACAGTTGAATTATTAATCAATACAGAATAGGAATTCGAAGATTGATTTGTAGTTGCAATATCCATCTTCCCATCACCATTAAAATCATTCGCAACTATTCCACAAGTCTGTTGAGTACCCGATCCAACCGCAAAATCTACCTTTGTAGAAAATGATGATGTATTGATTTGTGCATTTGCATTGTAATAAATACAAAAAGTAAATATAATTTGTAGGTAATGTAATCTCATACTCAATGTCATTTTCTTTATGGTTGATGCTTCTCTAATTGTAATAACTAAAAATCATTAATTCGATTTTACAATTTTAACAGTTTCGTTCGCACTGCGTAAAAAGTATATACCGGCCGGCAAATGAGCTATATTCACCTATCCA
>FWWM01013862.1_pt1 | contig 12887 bp, 10 predicted proteins | sample 2228351 | NCBI WGS metagenome assembly FWWM01 (sample SAMEA103939774, study PRJEB20133) | metagenome | reverse complement strand
GCCGGCCATGAAGACACTGCTCCTTGTTCTTGCGTCCTGTTGCGTAGTTTGCAGCCGTGGTCACGCCGGTGAAGCCGGCCGGGGCGACGCGAAGCAGTGACGGAATGCATGCGTGTCGGCGAGCAAAGATATTGTCAGGCTGACAGCATAGCGTTTACTCGGCGGTAAGGCGAGGCGCGCACGATTGGCGGCGCAAGGCCCTCTCGTGGCCGGGTCAGGGAGCGGACTGGGAAAAGCGGTAGGTCTCCCCATGGTCCAGATAGATGACGTCCCGCTCCAGTCCGGCAGCTTGCACCGCGCGTGCGAAGTCGGCGAGCGGCGACTTGAACACGTCGTAGTCGTTGTAGTGGATCGGAATCGCCTTCTTGGGGCGGACGACCTGCATCATCCTTACCCCGTCCTCGCCATCCATGGTCACCTTCAGCACCCCCAGGATGCGGGTGCCCCCCAGGTGCAGCAGCGCAAGGTCGATCCCGGGGAACCGGAAAGGAATGGCGTGGATGTCTTCGTACACGAGCGTATCGCCACTGATGTACATGCGGTAGTCCCTGCCCTCGCCCTGCCCGCCGAAATCCAGCACCGAGCCCATGACTCTCGGCAGCAGCCACGCCACCCCGGCCGGACCGTGCCGTCCCGGCACCGCCGTCAGGCGCAGGCGCGCCTCGCCCCTGAGGACCTCGAGACGGTCCCAGGTGCTCAAGCCGATCGTCCGCCTGAAGCCCAATCGCTTGAGCGCCTCCGCCGCTTCCTTCGTGCTGACGATCGGGATGTCCCGGTCCAGCCTCTCCTGCACCAGTTTGTCGAAATGGTCGCCGTGCATGTGGGACAGCACAACCAGGTCGATCGGCGGCAACTGCTCCAGCGTCAGCGCAGGGTTGGTCAGGCGCTCGGCGGTCAGGCCGTAGCCGAGGTGGACGTGGCCGCCCTTGTGCAGGAAATTCGGGTCGGTCAGGATGCTGAAGCCCTGGAAACGGATCAGCACGGTCGCATTGCCGATGAACTGCACGCTCCCCTCGCTCCCGGCCGGATCCCCGTCCCCGGCGATCGGCAGGCGCAGCGTGTGGACCTCGCCGGGAACGGGCGAGACCGCCGGCTCCTGGGCACGAACCGGCGCGGCCAGGACCAGGGCCAGAAGCAAGGTGGCGATGCCGGGCATTCTCTGCTGGTGCATGGGAGGCTCTCCGACCGGTTGGTGGAGAACGCTAGCATGACGGATGCTTTTCCAGCGCGCGGATGCGGGATGGAACGATTGCGAGAGCCTGGGATTGGCCTGCCCAGCTGGGTTCGAACCAGCGACCCTCAGCTTAGAAGGCTGATGCTCTATCCAACTGAGCTATGGGCAGTTTGGCGCGGTGCGGATGGCCGCACGCAAATGAAAAACGGGCCGTCGAGGACAGCCCGCAGGAGGATCTTGGTCGGAGTACAAGGATTCGAACCTTGGACCCCCTGGTCCCAAACCAGGTGCGCTACCGGGCTGCGCCACACTCCGAGTGCTTCGATGATACTCTCCCGGAGGTGGCGCGTCAATGCGCGCCCGCTTTCGCTCAGGCGGCCAGCTTGTCCGCGATGCGGCGGGCCATGCTGTCGGCCAGCTCGGCGTCCCTGGCCTCGACCATCACGCGGATCAGCGGCTCGGTGCCCGAAGCGCGGATCAGCACGCGGCCCGCGTCGCCCAGTTCGCGCTCCACGGCCTCCTTCTCGGCCACCAGGCCCTGGTCCTTGGTCCAGTCGAAGCCGGCGGGGACCTTCTTGTTGATCAGGGTCTGGGGATAGAGCTTGAGCTCGCCGCAGCAGTCGGCCAGCGACTTGTTGCCGCGCTTGAGCGCCGACAGGACCTGCAGCGCGGAGACGATGCCGTCGCCGGTCGTGTGCTTGTCCAGCGCCAGCAGGTGGCCGGAACCCTCGCCGCCGAACAGCCAGCCGCGCTCCTTCATCACCTCCAGCACGTAGCGGTCGCCCACCTTGGCACGGGCGAAGCCGATGCCCAGTTCCTTGAACGCCACCTCCAGCGCCATATTCGTCATCAGGGTGCCGACGGCGCCAGCCACCGGGCCGGTGGCCATGCGGTCGCGCACCATCACGTACAGCAACTCGTCGCCGTTGTAGATGCGGCCGTTCGCGTCGACCATGATCAGGCGGTCCGCGTCACCGTCCAGGGCGATGCCCAGGTCGGCCTTGTGCTCGACCACGGCCTGCGACAAGGCCTTGGGCGCGGTGGCGCCGAAGCCGGCGTTGATGTTCAGGCCGTCCGGCTTGGCGCCGATCGAGATCACTTCCGCGCCCAGTTCATGGAACACGTGCGGGGCGATGTCGTAGGCCGCGCCGTTGGCCGAATCGACCACGATCTTCAGGCCGCGCAGGTCCAGCTCGTTCGGGAAGGTGCTCTTGCAAAACTCGATGTAGCGGCCCCCGGCGTCGCGCAGGCGGGTCGCGCGGCCCAGCTTGTCCGAGCCCACGCAGCCCATCGGCTCGTCGAGCGCCGCCTCGATTTCCTGCTCGACCGAATCGGGCAGCTTGGTGCCGTGCTCGGAGAAGAACTTGATGCCATTGTCCTGGAAGGGATTGTGCGAGGCCGAGATCACGACGCCTGCCTGCAGGCGCAGCGCGCGGGTGAGATAGGCGACGGCCGGGGTCGGCATCGGGCCGGCCAGCATCACGTCCACGCCGGCGGCCGAGAAGCCCGCTTCCAGCGCCGCTTCAAGCAGGTAGCCGGAAATGCGGGTGTCCTTGCCGATCAGCACGACCGGACGGCCGGTGCTGGCGACACTGCCCTTGGCCAGCACCGTGCCGGCGGCGTAGCCGAGACGCATCACGAAGTCAGGGGTGATCGGCGCGACGCCGACCGTGCCGCGTACGCCATCCGTACCAAAATATTTGCGTGCCATGCGATTTCTCTGTTGTGATTGATTAACTAAGTGCCGCATGATGCCATACTTTCACGGCATCGACTGTTTCCTGGACGTCATGTGTGCGCACGATCCGGGCACCTTGCGCGACCCCTGCGAGCGCCCCGGCAAGGCTTCCCGCCATGCGTTCCTCGACCGGGCGGCCGGTGACGGCGCCGATCATCGACTTGCGCGACAGGCCGATGAGCACCGGCAAGTCGAGGGCGCGCCGGATCTGCGCCGTGTGGCGCAGCAGCGTGTAATTATGCTCGACTGTCTTGCCAAAGCCGAGGCCTGGATCAACACAGATGCGTTCGCGCGACACTCCGGCCGCCAGCAGCGCCGCCACCCGCTCGCGCAGGAAGGTGGTGACTTCCGCCACCACGTCGTCGTAGACGGGCGCGTCCTGCATGTCCCGCGGCGTGCCGCGCATGTGCATCACGCACAGGCCGCAGTCGCTGTCGGCCACCGCCTCGATGGCCCCGGGCGCCCGGAAGCCGTTGACGTCGTTGATCATGTCGGCGCCGGCGATGATCGCCTCGCGCATCACGGCCGGCTTGCAGGTGTCGACCGACAGCGCCCGGCCCAAGCCCTGCAGCGCGTACACGGCCGGCATCACGCGCCGTAACTCCTCCTCCACCGGCACCGGCGGCGAACCGGGGCGGGTCGACTCGCCCCCGATGTCGACGATGTCCACGCCCTGGGCCAGCATTTCCTCGGCCCGCGAGATGGCGAATTCGAGCCCCTGGTAGCGTCCCCCGTCGGAGAACGAATCGGGCGTGACGTTGAGGATGCCCATGACGAGGACCTGGCGCTCCAGGTCGAAGCGGAAGCGCCCGCATTGCAGGTGTTGTGGCATGGCGTATTCGATTGGATCGTTAACGAAAAAAAGGCATCCGCGGAAACGGATGCCCTTTCGGGGTGGCGGCTAGCCGATCAAGCCGGCGCCGTCGCGTTTTGCGGCACGCCACCCGGACCGTTGTCGCCCGGCGGCGGACGCTTGGTCAGCAGGCCGGTCTTCGGCGGGCGCGGCTCGCGGCCGGCCATGATGTCGTTGATCTGCTCGGAATCGATGGTCTCCCAGTCGAGCAGGGCCTTGGTCATCATCTCGACCTTGTCGCGGTTCTCTTCCAGCAGGCGGCGTGCCAGCGCGTACTGCTGGTCGAGGATGGCGCGGATTTCCGCGTCCACCTTCTGCTGCGTCGCCTCGGAGATGGTCTTGGTGGCGCCACCGAAGAAGCCTTCGTTCTCGGCGTCCTCGTAGACCATCACGCCCATGCTCTCGGACATGCCGAAGCGGGTCACCATCGACCGGGCCAGCTTGGTGGCGCGGGCGAAGTCGTTCGACGCGCCGGTCGACATCTGGCCGACGAAGATCTCCTCGGCGATGCGGCCACCGAACAGGATCGAAATCTCCTCGAGCATCTTGTCCTTGTAGCCGGACAGGTTGTCATGCTCGGGCAACTGCCAGGTCAGGCCCAGCGCGTAGCCTCGCGGCATGATCGTCACCTTGTGCACCGGGTCCGCCTTCGGCAGCAGCTTGGCGATCACCGCGTGGCCGGACTCGTGGAAAGCCGTGTTGCGGCGCTCTTCCTCGCGCATGACCATGGACTTGCGCTCCGGCCCCATGAAGATCTTGTCCTTCGCGTCCTCGAAGTCGCCCATCTCGACCAGGCGCTTGTTGCGCCGGGCCGCGAACAGGGCCGCCTCGTTGACGAGGTTGGCCAGGTCGGCGCCCGAGAAGCCCGGGGTGCCGCGCGCCAGGATGTCGGCCTTCACGTCGGTGCCGATCGGCACTTTGCGCATGTGCACGTTCAGGATCTGCTCGCGGCCGCGGATGTCCGGCAGGCCCACCATCACCTGGCGGTCGAAGCGGCCCGGACGCAGCAGCGCCTTGTCCAGCACGTCGGCGCGGTTGGTCGCGGCGATCACGATCACGCCCGAGGAGGCCTCGAAGCCGTCCATTTCCACCAGCAGCTGGTTCAGCGTCTGTTCGCGCTCGTCGTTGCCGCCGCCCATGCCGGCGCCGCGGTGACGGCCGACCGCGTCGATCTCGTCGATGAAGATGATGCACGGCGAATGCTTCTTCGCGTTCTCGAACATGTCGCGCACGCGGGACGCGCCGACACCGACGAACATCTCGACGAAGTCCGAGCCGGAGATCGAGAAGAACGGCACCTTGGCTGCGCCGGCGATGGCGCGCGCCAGCAAGGTCTTGCCGGTACCCGGGGGGCCGACCATCAGCACGCCGCGCGGGATCCGGCCGCCCAGCTTCTGGAACTTGGTCGGGTCCTTCAGGAAGTCGACGATCTCGCTCACTTCCTCCTTGGCCTCGTCGCAGCCGGCGACGTCGGCGAAGGTGACGGTGTTGTTGGTCTCGTCGAGCATGCGCGCCTTCGACTTGCCGAACGAGAAGGCGCCGCCCTTGCCGCCGCCTTGCATCTGGCGCATGAAGAACACCCACACACCGATCAGCAACAGCATCGGGAACCACGAGATGAACACCTGCTGCAGGAACGACGGCTCCTCCGGCGGCTTGACGTCGAAGCGCACGTTGTTCTCGCGCAGGTCGCCGATCAGGCCGCGGTCCAGGATGGTCGCGGTCGCACGCACCTTCGTATCGTCGGTGCGGGTGGCGGTGATGTTCGAGCCCTCGATGACCACATCCTTGATGCGGCGTGCTTTCACATCGTCGAGCAGCTCGGAATAAGCGATAGGCTTGGCACCGCCAGCGACGCTTTGGGTGTCGAACTGCTTGAACAGCATGAACAGCAGCAGTGCGACGACCACCCAGATGGCGGACTTGGAAAACATATTATTCACGAAAACTCCTCCGATGCGTACCGCATCTCTACCGATTTCAGTATCCCGATTTTACCCGCAATAAGCGGGCCACGCCACGCAACGCTGACAGATCCGCCGGAACCCGTGCGCGGACGGCACGGGAGCCGCGTACAACCGATTGCGGGCCGCGGGCGGCGTTGACACACCACCGCCCGTGGGTGATGTGCGGGTGCCGCCTCAAATATCAAGGCCCGGATCGGCCCCGGATGCGACTTTTTGCTCGGCCGGATGCTTCAACCCCTTGCCAAGAAGAAATATCTCCGAGGACTTGTCGCGGCTCGCTTTCGGTTTGACCTGTTTGACTGTCTTGAATTCACCACGGAACTTCTCCAGGATCTGGGTAAATCCCATGTCCTTGAAGCATTTCACCAACAATGCGCCGCCCGGCTTGAGGTGCAATTGAGAAAACTCAATGGCCAGGTCGATCAGGTGCTCCATGCGGGCCGCATCGGCCTGCGGGATGCCCGACAGGTTGGGCGCCATGTCGGACAATACCACGTCCACGCGGCGCCCTTCCAGCACCTCGCCCAACCGGGACAGCACCTCCTCCTCGCGGAAGTCGCCCTGGATGAAGTGCATGTCGGCGATCGGTTCCATCGGCAGGATGTCCAGGCCGATGATCTTGCCGTGGATGCCCCCGCCCTCCTTGCCCGCCAGCTTGCGGCGCGTGTACTGGCCCCAGCTGCCGGGGGTGCATCCGAGGTCGACGATCACCTGGCCCGGCTTGATCAGTTTTTCGGCCTCGTCGATTTCCTTGAGCTTGTAGGCGGCACGGGCACGGTAGCCCTCCTTCTGCGCGAGCTTCACGTAGGGGTCGTTGATATGGTCGTGCAACCAGTTTTTATTTAATTTGTTCTTGGCCATTCGCGTAGAATACTGCTTTTATAGGTACATCCAAAAAAATTATTATGCTTAAACTCACACCGGCCGAACGCAGCGCACTGCGCGCGGAAGCCCACGGGCTCAATCCAGTGGTCATGATCGGCGAAGCCGGCCTGACCGAGGCCGTCATCAAGGAAATCTCCGCCAGCCTCGACGCCCACGGCCTGATCAAGGTCCGCGTCTTCGGCGACGAGCGCGAGGAACGCGTGGCGATGTACGACCGGATCTGCGAGGAACTCGACGCCGCGCCGGTCCAGCACATCGGCAAGCTGCTGGTCCTGTACCGGCCGAAGAAGGAAACCGTCAAGGAACGCAGCGCCAAGGCCGGCAAGGGCATGCGCGAAGTCACCATCGTCAAGGCCAGCGCCAGCGGCACCAAGAAGCCCAGCGTCACCAAGGTTATGCTCAAGGGCAACGAGCGCGTCACCGCCGGCGGCAACATCAAGCGCGCCAAGCCGCGCCAGGCCAGCACCAAGAAAAGCGCGCTGAACAAGTGATTCGCCGGCCGGCGCGGGCCGGACTGCGAACCGGGGCGTGGCCCCGGCAGGGAACCGGGGACCGCCCCGGTTTTTTTACGTCCGTCGTTCCCGTGAAGGCCTCGGCGGACCCGCGGGAACCCATAACCCGCTCCCGGAGTCACGGGGAACGACGCCGTCGCAGCGACACGTCAACGGCTGCGCAGCACCAGCAGGATGCCCAGCAGGCTCTGGGCGAGGTGGAACAGTTGCGACACGCCGTGCATGACCGCGAACTCGGTCCAGTATGGCGAGGCGCGCACGCCGGCCGGGCCGGCCGCCTCGCGCATCTGCGCCATCGCCGGTTGCAGGCCGACCGCGATGACCAGCGCGCAGGCCAGCATCGCCAGCACCAGCAGGTTGAGCCCGCGGCGCCGCCTCGCGTCCAGGTCCGGCGCCAGGCGCACCAGCACCAGCAACAGCGCGGCGCAGGCGAAGCCGATCCACGCCTGGCGCGTGAGGATGGTGCCGACGATGTCGCCGGCGAGCGTGCTGGGCGCGCTGGCGAACACCGCGGGCGCCGCCACGTAGCCGAGCGCCCACAGGCTCCCGGCCCACAGCGTGGCCACCAGCAGGCGGGCGCCGGCCAGCTTCATCAGACGTAACGCACTTCGAGGATTTCGTACTCGCGCGGGCCGGACGGCGCCTGCACTTCCACCACGTCGCCCGCGTACTTCCCGATCAGGGCGCGCGCGATCGGCGAGGTCACCGACACCTTGTTCATCTTCAGGTCGGCTTCGTCAATGCCGACGATCTGGTAGGTCACCTTCTGGCCGCTCTCCAGGTCTTCCAGGTCGACGGTCGAGGCGAACACCACGCGGCCTTCCGCGTCCAGGGTCGCCGGATCGATGATCTGGGCCGAACTGAGCTTGCCTTCGAGTTCGGCGATCCGGCCCTCGATGAAGGCCTGGCGCTCCTTGGCGGCGTCGTACTCGGCGTTCTCGGACAGGTCACCGTGCGAGCGCGCCTCGGCGATCGCCTCGATCACGTTCCGGCGCTCCTTGGTCTTGAGCTGATGCAGTTCTTCCTTCAGGAGTTCGGCGCCGTACTTGGTGAGGGGAGTGTTCATGGTTATCTGCTTGTGCTGTTCGTTTGTGGACGTACCAAGTGAAAACCACAGAGGCGCACGACGCAAGCCGCGCGAGCTCTGTGGTTTGACGGGTACTGCTTGACGCTTAGTTTAAGGTTTTATGCAGACCTTGTAAATCGTACACGCGCAGCTCGTCCAGGTGGCGCATGCCCTCGATCGCCGCTTCCGCGCCGGCGATGGTCGTGTACGTGACCGCGCGCGCCTGCAGCGCCGAGGTGCGGATGGTACGCGAATCGGACACCGCGCTGCGCTTTTCCTCGACCGTGTTGATGACCATCGCCACTTCGTGGTTCTTGATCATGTCGACCACGTGCGGACGCCCCTCCATCACCTTGTTGACCGCCTTGACCGGAATTCCGGCGGCCTCGATGACGGCGGCCGTGCCCTTGGTCGCGGCCAGCGAGAAGCCCAGCGACACGAGCTCGCGCGCGACCGACACGGCGCGCGGCTTGTCGGCACCCTTCACCGACAGGAACACCGTGCCCGAACGCGGCAGGTTGATGCCCGCCGCCAGTTGCGACTTGACGAAGGCTTCGCCGAAGGTCATGCCCACGCCCATCACCTCGCCGGTGGACTTCATCTCCGGTCCGAGGATGGTGTCGACGCCCGGGAACTTCACGAACGGGAACACGACCTCCTTGACGCTGTAGAACGGCGGCACGATCTCCTTCGTCACGCCCTGCTCCGCCAGGGTCTGGCCGACCATGCAGCGCGCGGCGATCTTCGCCAACTGCAGGCCGGTCGCCTTCGAGACGAAAGGCACGGTACGCGAAGCGCGCGGGTTCACCTCCAGCACATAGACGGTATCGACGGTCTTGCCATCGACTTCCGACTGCTGGATCGCGAACTGCACGTTCATCAGGCCCACCACGTTGAGCGCCTTGGCCATCAGCGCGGTCTGGTGCTTCAGTTCCGCGATGGTCTCCTGCGACAGCGAGTACGGCGGCAGCGAGCAGGCCGAGTCGCCCGAGTGCACGCCGGCCTGTTCGATGTGTTCCATGACACCGCCGATGAAGGTCGCCGCACCGTCGGAGATGCAGTCCACATCCACCTCGATCGCGTCGTTCAGGAAGCGGTCCAGCAGCACCGGCGAATCGTTCGACACCTTGACCGCCTCGCGCATGTAGCGCTCCAGGTCGCGCTGCTCGTGGACGATTTCCATGGCGCGGCCACCCAGCACGTAGGACGGACGCACCACCAGCGGGTAGCCGATCTCCTGCGCCAGCGCGAGCGCCTCGGTCTCGGTGCGGGCGGTGCGGTTCGGCGGCTGGCGCAGGCCGAGCTGTTGCAGCAGCTGCTGGAAGCGCTCGCGGTCCTCGGCAGCGTCGATCATGTCCGGGCTGGTGCCGATGATCGGCACGCCGTTCGCCTCCAGGTCCAGCGCGAGCTTGAGCGGAGTCTGGCCGCCGTACTGGACGATCACGCCCACCGGCTTTTCCAGCTCCACGATCTCGAGCACGTCTTCCAGCGTGAGCGACTCGAAGTACAGGCGGTCCGAGGTGTCGTAGTCGGTCGACACGGTCTCCGGATTGCAGTTGACCATGATGGTCTCGTAGCCGTCCTCGCGCATCGCCAGCGCCGCGTGCACGCAGCAGTAGTCGAATTCGATGCCCTGGCCGATCCGGTTCGGGCCACCGCCCAGCACCATGATCTTCTTCTTGTCGGTCGGGTTGGACTCGCACTCCTCGTCGTAGGTCGAGTACATGTAGGCGGTGTTGGTCGCGAATTCCGCAGCGCAGGTATCGACCCGCTTGTACACCGGCCGGATGCCCAGCTCATGACGGCGCGCGCGCACCGCCTCGGGAGTGGACTTGAGCAGGAAGGCCAGGCGGCGGTCCGCGAAGCCCTTCTGCTTGAGGCGGTACAGCAGGCCCTTGTCCAGCGCTTCCAGGCTTTGCGTCTCCAGCCACAGCTCGATGTCGACGATCTCCTTGATCTGCACCAGGAACCACGGGTCGATCTTGGTCAGCTGGTGCACCTCCTCCAGCGTGAAGCCCTGGGCGAAGGCGTCGCCCACGTACCAGATGCGCTCCGGACCCGGCTCGCCCAGCTCCTCCTCGATCTTCTCGCGGTCGCGCGTCTTCTCGTTCAGGCCATCGACGCCCACCTCCAGGCCGCGCAGCGCCTTCTGGAACGACTCCTGGAAGGTGCGGCCCATCGCCATCACCTCGCCCACCGACTTCATCTGGGTGGTCAGGTGCTTGTCGGCGGTCGGGAACTTCTCGAACGTGAAGCGCGGGATCTTGGTCACGACGTAGTCGATCGACGGCTCGAACGAGGCCGGGGTCGCGCCGCCGGTGATCTCGTTGCGCAGTTCGTCCAGCGTGAAGCCGACCGCCAGCTTGGCGGCCACCTTCGCGATCGGGAAGCCGGTCGCCTTCGAGGCCAGCGCCGACGAACGCGACACGCGCGGGTTCATCTCGATGACGATCATGCGGCCGTCCTTCGGGTTGATCGCGAACTGCACGTTCGAACCGCCGGTGTCGACGCCGATCTCGCGCAGCACGTTGATCGACGCGTTGCGCATGATCTGGTATTCCTTGTCCGTCAGCGTCTGCGCCGGCGCGACCGTGATCGAGTCGCCGGTGTGCACGCCCATCGGGTCCAGGTTCTCGATCGAGCAGATGATGATGCAGTTGTCCTGCTTGTCGCGCACGACCTCCATCTCGTACTCTTTCCAGCCCAGCAGCGATTCCTCGATCAGCAGCTCCGAGGTCGGCGACGCTTCCAGGCCGCGCTTGCAGATCTGCTCGAACTCCTCCTCGTTGTAGGCGATGCCGCCGCCGCTGCCGCCCATCGTGAACGAGGGGCGGATGATGGTCGGGAAGCCCAGCTCGCGCTGCACGGCCCAGGCCTCGTCCATCGAATGGGCGATGCCGGAACGGGCCGAACCCAGGCCGATCTTGGTCATCGCGTCCTTGAACTTGGCGCGGTCCTCCGCCTTGTCGATCGCCTCCGGGGTGGCGCCGATCAGCTCGACCTTGTACTTGTCCAGCACGCCGTGGCGGTGCAGGTCGAGCGCGCAGTTCAGCGCGGTCTGGCCGCCCATGGTCGGCAGGATCGCGTCCGGGCGCTCCTTGTCGATGATGCGCTCGACGACCTTCCAGGTGATCGGTTCGATGTAGGTGACGTCGGCCGTTTCCGGGTCCGTCATGATGGTCGCCGGGTTCGAGTTGACCAGGATGACCTTGTAGCCCTCCTCGCGCAGGGCCTTGCAGGCCTGGGCGCCGGAGTAATCGAATTCCACCGCCTGGCCGATAACGATCGGGCCCGCGCCGATGATCAGGATGCTTTTGATATCACTACGTTTTGGCATTTATTTCTTCTCCGCGGCTTGCATCAGGCTGATGAAGCGGTCAAACAGGTAGGCGACGTCGGTCGGGCCGGGCGATGCTTCCGGGTGGCCCTGGAAGCAGAAGGCCGGCTTGTCGGTGCGGGCGAAGCCCTGCAGCGAGCCGTCGAACAGCGACACGTGGGTCACGCGGCAGTTTTCCGGCAGCGTGGCCGGATCGACCGCGAAACCGTGGTTCTGCGAGGTGATCAGCACCTTCTTCGAATCGAGGTCCTGCACCGGGTGGTTCGCGCCATGGTGGCCGAACTTCATCTTCATCGTCTTCGCGCCCGAGGCCAGGGCCATGATCTGGTGGCCGAGGCAGATGCCGAAGGTCGGGATGCCGCGCTCGATCAACTCGCGCGAAGCGCGGATCGCGTAATCGCAGGGTTCGGGGTCGCCGGGGCCGTTGGCCAGGAAGATACCGTCCGGGTTCAGGGCCAGCGCATCCTCGGCGGTCGACTGCGCCGGCAGGACCGTCACCTTGCAGCCGCGCTCGGCCAGCATGCGCAGGATGTTGCGCTTGACGCCGTAGTCGAAGGCCACGACATGGTACTTGGGATTGGTCTGGGTGCCGAAGCCCTCGCCGAGCTTCCACTCGGTCTCGGTGAACTCGTACGGCTCCTTGACCGACACCACCTTGGCCAGGTCCATGCCGGTCAGGCCCGGGAACGAGCGCGCCAGTTCCAGCGCCTGGGTCACGGACGGCTCGACGCCCTGGGTCGCGGTCAGGATCGCGCCGCTCTGGGCGCCCTTCTCGCGCAGGATGCGGGTCAGCTTGCGGGTGTCGATCCCGGCGATCGCGACCACGTTCTCGGCCTTCAGGTAGTCGGACAGGGACTGGGTCGAGCGGAAATTCGACGCCAGCAGCGGCAGGTCGCGGATGATCAGGCCGGCCGCGTGCACCTTCGACGCCTCGACGTCGGCCGGGTTGACACCGTAGTTGCCGATGTGCGGATACGTCAGCGTGACGATCTGGCGCGAGTAGCTGGGGTCGGTCAGGATTTCCTGGTAGCCGGTGATGGCGGTGTTGAACACCACCTCACCCGTCGTATGACCGGTGGCACCGATTGAATATCCTTTGAAGATCGTTCCGTCGGCGAGCGCCAGGACGGCGGGGACGGCTGGGCCAGAAAGAAATGGCGGCAAGGGTAACTCCCGTTAAAGTTACCGCAGCGAGGCCACGCCGGTCCGGCAATCCGGCTCCCTCGGGCGCCTGGGCGCGACGGGAACCGGCGTCATTCAGAAAAGGAATGGTGACTGTTCGCAACGGCAAATGCATGAATGGCTAAACCCTCAAATTATAGCCGCCCTGCACCTCCTCGGCAATCGGAAAGCGG
>FWWM01013861.1_pt1 | contig 12888 bp, 9 predicted proteins | sample 2228351 | NCBI WGS metagenome assembly FWWM01 (sample SAMEA103939774, study PRJEB20133) | metagenome | reverse complement strand
CGTGGGAACAGCGGAAAACCAGATACTATTCACCTCCTATTATGATGATGCACCGGATGCAGGAGGTGACAATGGAATAACACGGCCGGCTGAAGCAGGTGATTGGGTGAGCATAATTTTTGATGGTGGTAGTGGCACTCTAAAGAATTGCAAGGTGCGCTATGGGGGAGGTGATTATACTGGCAACATTCATTGTTCTTATCAAGACAACATAACAATTGAAAACTGCACCATTTCCCATAGTGCTAAATTTCCTGTGGGACTAAATAATAGTTGTCCCACCTTTGCGAACAATACATTTACAGATAACAAACTATATAATGCTATTGTGCTTAGAGGCACTGATGTCGGCTATTACCCTTATTCTGTTGATGAAATTAGGAGAGACTTGGTATTAAAAAATGCCGGGTATCCATATATTGTTTATTATCAAGATTTATACACCGATGACGATCGCGTAGTGAACCTGACTATTGAACCTGGGGTAGTAATAAAGTTTTATGATGGCAGAGAACTGCGGATAAGATCTGATGATTATCTTTATGCCGTGGGAACAGCGGAAAACCAGATACTATTCACCTCCTATTATGATGATGCACCGGATGCAGGAGGTGACAATGGAATAACACGGTCAGTTGAAGCAGGTGATTGGGCGAGCATAATTTTTGATGGTGGTGATGGGTTTTTGAAGAACTGCATTGTGCGCTATGGGGGAAGTTATTATGCTGGAAGTATATATTGCAAAGGTGGTGATCCTGTAATAACCTCCTGTACTATAAAAGATAGTTTGAAAAATGGCATTTACATTGAAAAAAGTGGAAAACCCTGCTTGGGTGGTGATCCGAGCGTCCCCGGTTGTGATGGTAATAACGACTTCAGCTATTTTTGCAATTTCCTGGGGACGAAATATGCCGTTTATAATAAAAGCACAAATGCGATTAAGGCTGAGAGCAATAACTGGGGCACATGTTGCTTGCCAAGTCAAATGATTTATGACTATTTTGACAATGCAAGTTATGGAATTGTAGATTGGGATCCTCCTGCTTGTGAAGTGCCTCCAAGAGAAACTAACTGCACTGATTGCTTAGACAACGACGGAGATAGTTTGATTGACTGTGCCGATCCTGATTGTTCCAGCGATCCCTATTGTTCCGGAGTTCCGGCCTCTGAGACTGATTATTGTAACGACGGCATTGATAACGACCGCGACTGCTTGATTGACTGCGACGATCCGGACTGCGGAACCAGTCCCGACTGTGTGGAAATATGTAATGATTGCCAGGACAACGACGGAGATGGTTTTATTGACTGTGACGATCCTGATTGTTCCAGCGACCCGTATTGTCAAAATATCCCGCGTTCGGAGACCAGTTGTTTTGACGGTGACGACAATGACCGGGATTGCAAAACGGATTGTTCTGATCCTGATTGCGATGGAGCAAGAGGCGGGTCGTGCAATACCGGCAAACCGGCAGAATGCGCTGCAGGAACATGGGAATGTATAGATTACTCAAAAGTTTGCACACCGAACAATCGAACCCCTGAAAATCCAAATGCCGGCAATTGTAATGACGGGCTTGACAATGATTGTAATGGTTACAAAGACTGTGATGATCCGCAATGCTCGACTGATCCTGAGTGCCAATTAAAATGCATTGAAATGGAACCAGACAACGGAAAGCAGGGTGATTTAAATTTACCTATTATTATTACTGGTGAGAATTTTGATACAAGCCAACCGAGATAAATTTATCCAGCACAGGTTTTGCTGTAGGGAGTTGTACCGTTAATAGTGAAACAAGAATAAACTGCATAATAGATATTCCATGCAACACATTGCCTGGTTTCCATCCTGTGACATTAAGGCAAGGCAGCCATTCAGCAACCTGTCCCCAATTTAAAGTTAACCCGCACGCCACCGAATCCGCGGCTGCTGGCAACTGCTTTGACGGTATTGACAACGACTGCGATAATAATGCTGACTGTGCGGACTCCGATTGTTTGGGTGCGCAAGGAGGAGAATGTATTATTACTGGACAGTGTGGCTTGTGTCGTGAAGGGAGACAGGAATGTGTATCGTATAGTTCAGAACCAATTTGCAAACAGAAATACTATAGAAAGACAGAAAACAGACCCAATGGCAACTGCCGTGATGGGATAGACAATGATTGTGATTGTTACACCGATATGCGTGATCCAGGTTGCCGATGCCTGTTCCTGAGCTTTCTGAGTAATGACAGCGATATTGATGCACTCTATCAAGTAAGAGAACGGATTTTCTTTAATGTATTTGGAATCAGACTCATTGCACTGTATTATCAAAATGCAATTGAATTGGCGGAGATCCTTGAAGATAATCCGATGCTTCGGGATCATCTGCAGCAGTCAATAGCGGCAAACCGTGATGTTTTAACACAACTGATTGCAGGTAAACCAGCGGTAGCAACAGCGAAGCAGGTAGGCGATTTAGTGACCTTTCTCGAAGCGGTAAAAGGAGAGGGGAGTTTTAAAGTGCAGCATGACATAAATTCAGTCATCAAAGGCATAGAATACGGCTATTTACTGCAAGGGTTGGGTATACAGGTGGAACAGTAAACCAAAAAAATTAGTGCTCACCGCGGATCGCGGGGGTATCCTATCGCTAACGACTGGTATTTTCTTTTGTGCCATTCATCCCGCCGACAAGGCGGGATGAATGGCACAAACCGTTAAGGTCCTTGATGCCTCCAACATCCCTTCCATAGTATGCCCCGGGGCACAGTAACAATACTTTTGTAAACCAGCACTGTCGCCATCGCGCTTAATTTCCCACCATCATTAACACCACGCCGGCGAAGGCAAGCCCGGCCCCCAGCGCACGTTTTCCAAACGCCGGTTCATGAAACATCAACCGTCCCAGCAGGACGCTGAAGATAATCGAGGTGCGTTTAACGGCGATGACATACGCGACCGGTGCATAGTTGTATGCCGTAAACAGGCTGAAGGCAGACAGGCCAACCAGCGTGCCGATTAAAAAATTTATTTTAAAGTTTCTTAAGACATGAAAGGGCGATTCACCCTTGCCGTAGATAACCGGAATGATGCCGATACTTAATATCAAAATATACCAGAAGCTGAAAAACGCTGAATCGGTCAGCAGAACAACTTTTTTCCCGAGGGTAGAAGTGACCGTATAGATAAGTGCCACGATAATAACCAGCAGCGAGCCGTGGTTGGTGAGGACCGATTTAAACGGGGCAAGCAGCCCGTCACGCAGCGTTGATAAATTCATCAGGTAAATTCCGCACAGTAAAACCAGCACGCCGGCAACGCCGGGCAGCGTTATTGTTTCGCCCAGAAAGAGGTAGCCGGTCACCAGAAGAAAAAGCGGTGTAAGGGACAGAAGCGGGACGGTGAGTGACAGGTCGTATCGGGCAATTGCCTTCACGTAGAGGATCATGGCGAGAATTTCCAGTGGAATAAGGATCAAGATGTAGATGATGACTTCGCCGCTTATGGAAACGGGGGCTTTTGCCTGCATGGTCACCAGCGTCAGAACCGGCATGGCAAAAACCCACCGCGAAAACGAAATGAGATAGGCTGATTGCTTTGCCGCGGCCTTTTTGGAGAGGGCGTCAGCAGCAGCAATAAGGATCGCAGTTATAAGGGTGAGAAGAATACCGACATACATACGACAGTGGTAATAATATAAAGACACCACAGATGCAATACGATAATACCGGAAAATTTATTGGCATAATCAACGCTGCTATGTTAAAGTAAAGTGGCACGTTTAGAAAGGGTGAGAGAAACGGGCTTTGGGGCGACACGGGCAGTTATGGAGCAAACAGACCGGACTATCATACAATAAAAGCCAGATGTGAATGGTAAACACTTAAACCGGAGGGAGCGTATGAAAAACATTTTTAGAAACATTGTCGTTGGTGCTGCTGTCATTACCCTGTGCGGATTTTTCTGCGGTTGGTGTGGGCCGGTTATGGCAGCCGAAGAAGGCCATGCACTCGTCATTCTGAAAAGCGATATGCTTGCGGTCACACCTGACCCGCTCAAGGTAAAACAGGGTGCGACGGTCATCTGGATCAATGAAGGGACGGAGCCGGTTAGCATCAAAATAAAAACAAAAGTGGGCATTGCCTGCAAAAATCCGGTCAATTTCTATGCGGATATATTCGGGTATTATGAAACCGGTCAAATCCTCTCCGGCGCGACTGCCAGTATTTGTTTTATCCACAAAGGGAAATATGAGTATGAGGTGAAAAGAGTCATCGGGGAAGACAAGCCGGTTGAAAAAATCCTCCCGGCAAGCATAGTGGTGGAATAAATAGTTTTGTCTCAATGTCAGCGGTGTTCGTGCGCGGTGAGGGCACAGAACGCCGCTTTTTTTATCCGCAGCGGCAGAAACGAGCGCGGCGCGCAGAACTGCCGAATTGCCCATGCGTAATAAATTCTTGCGGCGACGGCGGATAGTTTTTGCCCGTGGTCATAACCTGACGGCACGAGGTTTCCAATGGAAAAGCAAACGAAATTTTCAATCTGGTATGTGCTATTTGCTGTGTGGGGGATTTTATTCATGCAAAATATTATTGTGACCCATTATGCGCCCCGCACCATCCCCTATAGTGAATTTTTAAATGCGCTGGAAAAAGGAACAATTATTGAAATAGCCATCAGCGAGGGGAAAATTTTCGGTAAAATGAAGGTTACCGAGAATAATCAGGAGAAAGAAGTTGCTTTTAATACCGTTCGCGTTGATCCCGAACTATCCAAACAGCTTGCGAAATATAATATTAAATTCCGTGGCCAGCCGGAAAGCACCTTTATCCGCGACCTGTTATCATGGGTGGTGCCGGTGCTGCTGTTTTTCGGGGTCTGGTACGTTATTTTTTCCCGGATGCGGCCCGGGTTGGATGTCATGTCTTTCGGGAGAAACAAAATCAAGGTGGTTGCTGAAAAAGAGGTGCAGACAACCTTCAATGATGTTGCAGGAGCCGATGAGGCAAAGGTTGAACTTCAAGAGATCATTGATTATCTGAAGGAGCCAAGCCGGTTCAGACATCTGGGCGGGCAGATGCCGAAAGGGGTGCTTCTGGTGGGTCCGCCGGGAACCGGCAAAACGCTGCTGGCGCGGGCCGTGGCCGGCGAGGCGGGTGTGCCGTTTTTTTCCATCAATGGATCCGAGTTTGTCGAGCTCTTCGTCGGCATGGGAGCAGCGCGCGTCCGCGACCTGTTCAAACAGGCGCGCGAAAAGGCGCCCTGCATTATTTTTATTGACGAGCTTGATGCCATCGGCAAAGTGCGAGCCGGCGCGGTAATCGGCGGGCATGATGAGCGTGAGCAGACCCTTAATCAACTGCTGGTGGAGCTTGACGGATTTGACCAGCGGGTGGGGGTGGTGATTATGGCAGCTACCAACCGGCCTGAGACACTTGACCCGGCTTTGCTCCGGGCGGGAAGATTTGATCGGCAGATACTGGTTGATCGTCCCGATGTCAACGGCCGTGAAGCAATTCTCCATGTTCATGCCAAGAAGATTAAACTGTCAGACGCGGTCAATCTGCGTGCTATTGCTCAGAAAACAGCGGGATTTTCCGGCGCCGATCTGGCAAATGTGATCAACGAGGCGGCGCTGCTTGCTTCGCGCAAGAAGAAATCCCAGGTGGAGATGGAGGACCTTGACGAGGCAGTGGATCGGATTATAGCCGGTCTGGAAAAAAAGAATCGGGTCATAAATCCGCGCGAAAAAGAGATCGTTGCCTACCATGAAACGGGTCATGCGCTGGTTGCCGCGTTTACGCCGGGCGCGGATAAAGTGCATAAAATATCCATCATTCCCCGCGGGATTGGCGCTCTGGGCTATACGCAACAGCTCCCCACCGAAGACCGCTATCTGATGACCAGAAATGAACTGCTCGGGAAAATAGATGTGATGCTGGGCGGACGGGTTGCAGAAGCAATTGTTTTTGATGATGTATCAACGGGCGCACACAATGATTTGCAGCGCGCAACCGATATCGCACGGGCGATGGTGCTTGAATACGGCATGGGCAAGACGCTGGGATTGGCAACTTTTCCCAAACAGCACCGCCCCTTATTCCTCAGCCCTGAGCAGGTGCCCGCAACAGGAAAAGAATACAGCGAAGCAACCGCGGCGAAACTTGATGAAGAGATTAAAGGCATTCTGGAAGAACGGCAGCAGCACGTGCGCACCCTGCTTACCCAGCACCGCGTGTTACTTGAACAGATCGCACAGAAACTGATGCAGACAGAGGTCATGGACGGAGAGGAGTTCTACCGGTTGCTGGAACAGACTCCTAACGGTTAAAGATGAGGACCAAAGCGGAGGGTGTTTTTGTTGACACCCAGTGTCAACGAGGAGTTGAAAAACTCGTTACCACACGACTGAAAGGGAACATAAATAAGCTGGAAAGATTGAAGCTGCATGGCAAGGGGAGATTGGTTTACAAAAAAATGTTCTCTCGGAATGGCACTTTCTGCAAGAATAACGGTGATAATTTGTGCAACTTCGTCAACAGGCAGCGTTACGGGATGAAAGGAACCTACCGGTATTTGCTGCTGTGCTGCGATTTCAGGTTGCACCATGGTCATACCCCGCGCCATTCGCAGAAAGTGCTGCGGCGAAATTTTAAAGGCAGGCGCCCAGAAATGCAGGGGACTTTCTTCCCACTCGCTTTTAATGCGCTGTGCCGCATTGGTGAAGCGCATGAAATCTGCCCGGGTTTTCAGTTCGATGCCGTCAACCCGGACGTTCATTTTCCAAAACGGCAGATATTCCTCCTGCAGCCCTTTGCCCGGAATTATGTGGCAGTCAATTTTTCTCAGACCGGTACCTGAGAGGCGCCAGGCTGAACCGCACGTTCTGCACAAAAACACCTCGCTTTCCTTCCTCCCTTCAAGGTCTCTGCCGCAGTCCGGACAAAGGCAGGGAATAAATGTTACCTGCAAGGCCGCGGTTTGATCAAATGTCTTAAGCTCATCAAAGGTTGCTGCTGGAACCGAAGCCAAAAACCGATTAAGGACGCCGTCAAAAGCTTTCCCCTGGCGGATGCTGATCGGCGCAAAGATAATACGCACCGCTTCTCCGATCATGGCGCGGTGCAGAGCCTGCTGGCAGAGTTTTATATCGGTGCGCTCGGCAATTGTCTGATACAGCTCGGCAACGGTGCGCTGCGGTTTGCACAGCACACCTTCTGTCTGTGACGTAACGAATCGCAGCCGCATTGCCTGCGGACGGACGCCAAGCGAATAAGGCATCCCCGGCAGATGCATTGCAATGTTCGTGGTATCAATGACCTTTGTTACGGTTTCGCCTGCGGTGCTGTAAAATACCATCCCGGTAAATCGCCAGTACGGAAGATAGAAAATCGGGTTCGAAGCGGAAGGCGCAACTGGCAAACAGTAATGAGTATGCTGACCGGATAAGAGAGAAAGACGCGTCCGGCAGAATCGGCAGATGACCAGATGATCGACCTCCTGAAGCGTGATTGGAGCGCCACACTGGGGGCACTGGTGTTCTATTTGCCACATGGTAGCTTTGTGATGAGAAGTTGGGCGGTGGGGGGAAGCCGATTCGTGATGTCCATAGTCAGGGCACGGATGACGCGACGCTGGTCACAGCGCTTTTAAAGTTTTTCACCGCACTGATTGCAGAAAATCGAATTGGAAAGGTTATCCGCCCCGCATGCTTGACATTTTTTGGGCCGCGGTTTTTCGTCAGCCTGTTTACCGCACTGCGGACAAAATTTTGCATGAGGAGGAAGATTTTTCCCGCATTGTGTGCACTGCTGAAAAACAATCTGCTGATGACCGCAATAGGGACAAAACGTTGCATCAATTGGAATATGATGGTTACACTCATGACATGCCGTGGTGCGCAGACTGGACACTGGTTGCTGTGCCGAGCGGAGCGTTTCGGCAAACATCGCCGGCAACATAAAGCCCAAACCCAGGCCGAGACCGGAACCGGACTCCCCCTGCATTTCAGCGGCTTTTTCCATCGCCATGGCAGCTTTCATCTTAATAAGTTTGTTGAGATCATCAAAGACGGCAAGCCGGCTTTTGTCATCAATTGCTTTTTGAACCTCAAGCGGGGGAGTAATGGAGTTAATATATAGCCCGCTCAGCGCCACCCCGAAATGGCTGAAATCTTCTGACAAGCGTTTTTTGAGACCATCGGAAATTGCATCATAGGTGCCGGGGAGATTGAAGATAGTATCAAGGCGCTCCCCGAGATAATCGTTAAATCGCGAAATAATGACTTGATTAAAATACTCGCTCATTTCCTCTGTCGTATAGATTCCCTGGGTTCCTACCAGGCGGTTAGTAAATAAAACGGGCTGCACAACTTTTATATTAAACACCCCACATGCCCGTATCCGGATGCGGCCCAGCTCAGCGTCTTTAAATGCCACCGGATCTTTTGTGCCCCACTTCAGGTTGGGGAATACCCGCAGGTTTACAAAATAGACTTCGGCGCGGAGCGGACTGGTCAATCCCCAAGGAATGCTGAGAATTTTTGTCAGGATTGGCAGGTTGGCTGTTGTAAGGGTATGTCTGCCGGCGCCAAAGGCATCGTAGGCTTTTCCATTATAGAAAAAGACGGCAGCCTGGCTGTCCCTCACAATAAGTTGGGCGCCGAATTTAATCTCGCCCGAACCGGTTTCAGGAATACGGTGTACCATTTCCTTTCCGGTCTGGTCAAACCACTCAAGAACCTCAAGAAAAATAATGTTATTTTTTTTCATAGTGTTTCAAGCCGCCTTTCTGCGAAATTGCCAATAAAAAATCGCGCTGGGCAACAAAAAATAAACAATGATGAGCAATTATCGGAATCATGCGGATTATTGTTTAAGCTCTTTTTTTATTGAAACATTCTCGCCGCAGGGCTAAGGGGGCATGGTATCTTGATGTTTGCATGATGAAAGTTTCTTCAGGATGTGATAAAAACTATGTCTGCGTTGCTCAAAGGGTATTCCACTCCCTGATCATTTGAATACCGGTAACAGGGCCATAAACTCTTGCAGTTCAGTGGCAAACCAATCAGTCATGGCCGCACCACTGGATAGGTTGTGCGGTAGCTATGAAAGGAAGCAAGCATGGGAAAAAAAATATTATATATTCTCTGCGGTGTCATTATCCTCATCTGCGGCATCGGGTTTTTCAGCACCCCCTATTGGACGTTTCGAAATATGCGCCTGGCGGCAGAAAATAAAGACACCGAGACCTTGAACCGTTATGTTGACTTTGAGGCGCTTAAGGAGAGTTTAAAAGCAAATCTAAATGATCGGATTGCGCGCGAGACCGGCAGCAAAAAGCAGGGAGATGCTCTGGACACCTTGGGCTCAGCTCTTGCCACTGCGTTCATCAACCCTCTGATTGATGCCTTCGTGACTCCTGACGGTTTGGCCATGATCGTGCGTGGCGCCATACCGGAGCGCCCCCAAACAAAACGCCGCACCGAAGAAACGGCGGAAGATACTGGCGCACAGAAAAAACCGAAAGAGAAAAAACCCAAGATGGAAATGTCCGCGTATTACCAGAGCATTAACCGGTTTGTGGTTGCCTTTAAAGAACCGGGTGCACGGCGCGATCAGATTCGCCTGATTTTCAGGCGCGATGGCATTGTCTCCTGGAAACTCTGCGCGATGGATCTGCCGTAACCCTCGGGTCGGTCTCCTTTTTTGGAAAATAAACAGAGAGGAAGGTGAAACAGCCGTTCACCTTCCTCTCCTGCGTGTGCAGCTTGTCCTGCGTTATTCAACGCGGGTAACGTCAAACCTTCCCTTTCCGCCGGTTTGCCCGAGAAAGGCAACGCCGATCGCAAACCCCCACTCGCCAGAATATGTTGCCATAGCAGGAATTTCTCCCTCGCCCGCATCTTCAGGCGGGGCTTTCTCGCCCGTGCCGGAGATGGAAAGAATAACGCAGGTCCCCGGCCCGCAGCCTCCGGACAACAGCGTCAATTTTCCCTTGGTATCCATGGTGCCGCTCACCTGCACGTCTGAAGGTTCTGGAATTTTCGCCCAGTCAGGCCAGGTTGGCACTTCCTCAAGACACGAGAAATCAACATGAACCATCCCGGTTACCTTGAGATTTTGCGGCGGGTTTAAGGTAACATCCTGCTGCAGGGTCATCTCCAGCGGACACTCAACGGTATCAATCACAGTGCCTGTTTCATCCTTCACGTCAAATGTCCATTTGCCGCTGTATGACCCAGTGGCATTCATCGGCGCAGTGCAGGACGGTGTCTGCGCCATGCTGAGCAATGCTGCGGTTATGAGAAAAATTGTGACAATCGCTTTTTGTTGCATCCTAACCTCCTTTTTTGATTGTGGACTGCTTGCAGAGCATCCCAAACCGGCGGAGAAATAACTGCTGCAAACAAACCACAGATGCACAAACGTTGCTTTGTTATGACTTTTCTTGTTCTGCTGCTGACCCGCAAAGTGTGCACTTGCCGCAGAACCCATTGTCCGGTGCCCCAATTAAAATATGTATATAATAATTAACAAATAATATGCCATTTAATCATGATAATCTCTAATACTGCCAAAATAAATGAAAATACGATTAATTATAACGATATACCAGGGTTTTGTTCTCTTATTTTATTTTGATTGGGCTTGGGGTGATGGCTCATTTTAGCCAGATTGGTTGGTTCAATAAAACCAGAGAGGCAGAAATGCCAAGGAGCATGGTTATGAAGGAAGGCAAAAAATTGCTGTGTGCTTTCGCAGGGTGAATAGTTTTTAAAAACCAACGCGTCAATTCAGAGATGATTGTTCCCTGGGACTCTGCTAATTCGCTGGTGCAATTACCCTGACAATCACGACAGCAAGGTCGGTTTCGACATACTTCAGTTCAGAACTATCTGGAGCAGGGAATGGCAGAGCACGGAGCCTATGGACATCTATTCAGTTTCATTGTTTTACCCAGAACAGCAGCCGTGGCGTTACGCTCACGATATCAAGCACTGCCCGGGTGCCGTCAGCGGCAACGCGTTCAAGTTTATAATAATAGGTTTTTCTGTTCGTTACCTCAGTATCGATATATTCATAGGAGTTTGTGCCCGTTGGCATGATACGTGAGGAATCAAGCTTTACTGCCTTGCCGCCTTTTGCTTCCATACGATACAGGTTAAATTCCCGAGCATCATCGGCCGCCAATGTTTTCCATCGGAGAATAACTTTGCGAAAACGCGGGGTCGCAGAGAAGTACACAAGTCTATCACTGGTCGGCAACGGAAAGCTTAAGAACGGGGGTTCAGGATATTCGGCAAAATATAAATGCGGTGGTTTTATCGCATAATAGAGGCCATCCTGGGTAAAGACCGTGCCAAACTGGGTGCTGCTCTGCCCAAAACCGCCGGTACGGGATATGGTATAATTATTGGCTTCTCCGCCACTGGTGTCACGCAAAACAGTCCAGCAGCCGTCCTGGTCAAAGGGGTGAATGTGCTGGAGCAATTCCATCACCCGTTCAAAGCGCAGCGCCGAAGACTTATATGCAGTGTATGGGTCATAATCCGGGTCAGGGTTGAAGTCACCGACAAAATGATTCGCTGAACCGATATAGCGGACGCCAAACGGAGAATCCTCGCCATAGGTTATTTCAAGCGCCTTTGAGCGGAGTTGAATTTTTGCCATCTTAGACTGATTGAAGTCCACAATATGCAGAATTGCCCCGCCGGTGCCAAAATTTTTTCCGCTGTGAAGATGATGTTCAAAAAGCTCTACTGCCTCCTCAAGTGTTGCCGCCTGTTCCATAACCATGCGCAACATCATGTTGGGCGGCAAGCCGATTGCGGCATTCAGGTTTGGATTGCCGGCATTGGTAGTCACCGCGATGCCCTTCTCGTTGAGCCCGAACCCCACATCTGCCCAGCCGGGCGGATCCATGGTCATATACGCATAGTCTCCCGTGACCGGTTGAAAATACATGATCACGCTGCTATTGACATCTCCCATAGCATCGGTATTGTGCCCCAGAAAGGTGCCCGCGGCTGATGAAACAGCAAAGCCGGTGCAGCCGCGTATCAGGTCGTCAGGTGCCTCAGGTATGGTGGACATATTATTTTTCATGTTGATTAATTCAGTTGCCATGTTTAGGGTAATCACCACATCCCAGGCCGTCTCGTAACTCATCGGCCGGACATCGGCTAAGCCCTGTGCCGTACCGTGCAGATGATCCGTTATGCTCACCGGCAGCAGGTCTTTTATTTCGTTATAATATTTTTGCGCAGTCCAGCCATGTTCCGGGCTGAGGTAGGGCATGATGCTTTTAAAGGTATTGCTGAAAGAGATAATGAAATCCGCATAAGCCCAGGAAACTTTTTGTCCGATCTCAAACCAGCTCCCTGTGAAAACACCTACGGGTGCAAACTTTTCAATATTATTCAGACACACGTTGTCATTCTGCGCCGGATTGGGAACCGCCGGGCAGTTATCTTCTCCGTCACATATCGTATCGCCATCCAGATCAAACTGTCCTTTGCCCAAGCAGTAGTCGCAAGCATCCCCCACGCCATCTGCATCCGCATCTTCCTGGTTTTTGCTGCAGAATCCCAAAAAACCGCACTCCACGTGATACGTGCAGAGCTCACCGATTTTCGTGCCCTTAGTGCACATGCCCCGGTTCTGCGCATTCGGAATATACGGGCAGTTGTCGGCAGCATAGCTTGGTGAGCAGTCGGCGCACGCGGCGTCGGGGATACCATCACAGTCACTGTCTAAAATTTCTTGCTGCGCACCTGTTTGGGAAACGTTTAAATAGCAGGGGTCAGCAGCAATAGCCAGCGGAATAACGCTCACAATACCGAGTAAGAAGGAAAAAGTGATGATGACAACATTGCGTACCAGGTTCATGTCTTGA
>FWWM01013855.1_pt1 | contig 12893 bp, 7 predicted proteins | sample 2228351 | NCBI WGS metagenome assembly FWWM01 (sample SAMEA103939774, study PRJEB20133) | metagenome | reverse complement strand
CGTTCCCCAGGGACACCCCTCCCGGAGGGGGTGGCCTTCGTCCTGGCCCTGGTGGAGGACTGGTGCCCCGACTGCCAGCAGGCCATCCCCGTCCTGGCCAAGGCGGCGGGGGAGCGGGCGCGGTTTTTCCTCCGGGACCAGAACCCCCACCTCCGGGAGGCCTACCGCCTGGGGGAGAAGCGCATCGTGCCCACCTTCGTTTTCCTGGACGGGGGGTTTCGGGAACTCGCCCGCTGGTACGGCCCGCCCCAGGCCGCGCGGGCCTTCCTCCAGGAGGCCCGGGGGAGGCTCGCGGGGCGGGCCCTCCTCGAGGCCTACCACGCCCGCTTCCCCCAGTGGGCCGAGGCCATGCGGGAGGAGTGGGCCCGCCTCCTCAACCCTCCCTAAACCACGCTTCCAAAGCCCTGCCCCGGAAGGACCGGGCCTGGGGGGTTGCCTTTCCCCCATAGGCGTGGAACCATGGAAACGGGAGGTTCCCCTTATGAAGGTCACCTTGAGCGTGCTCAAGGCGGACATCGGCTCCATTGGCGGGCATACCCTGCCCTCGAGGCGGGTCCTGGCCAAGGTGGAGGAGGCGGTGCGGGCCGAGGTGGGCCGCCTCCTCCTGGACGCCTATGTCTTCCACATCGGGGACGACATCGTCCTCCTCCTGAGCCACACCCGGGGGGTGGGGGATAAGGAGGTCCACGCCCTGGCCTGGCGGGCCTTCCTGGAAGGCACGGAAACGGCCAAGGCGGAGGGGCTTTACGGGGCGGGGCAGGACCTCTTGAAGGACGCCTTCACCGGCAACCTCCACGGCCTCGGGCCCCAGGTGGCGGAGATGGAGTTTGAGGAACGGCCCTCCGAACCCTTCGTGGTCCTGGCCGCGGACAAGACGGAGCCTGGGGCCTTCAACCTGCCCCTCTACCTGGCCTTCGCCGACCCCATGCACTGCCCCGGCCTCCTCCTTTCCCCGGAGATGCGCCCCGGCTTCCGCTTCCGGGTCATGGACCTGGCCCGGACGGAGCGGGATAGCTCCGTTGACCTCGAGGCCCCCGAGCGCCTTTACGACCTCGCGGCCCTCCTCCGCGACCCCCACCGCTTCGCCATCGCCGGGATCTGGTCCCGCCGCCACAGGGAGCAGGCGGCGGTGGTGAGCACCACCCGCCTCAGGAACATCGCCGGGCGGTACGTGGGCAAGGACGACCCCGTGGCCATCGTGCGGGTGCAGAAGATCTTCCCCGCCACGGAGGAGCTCGCGCCCCCCTTCGCCCTCCTGCCCTTCGTGGCCGGGGACACCCGGGGGAGCCACCACCTCCCCCTCATGCCGGTGAGGGCCAACACCCAGGCCTCCAGCTTCTTCTGCGTGCCCATGGTGTGCGGCCTGGCCTTTTCCCTGAAGGAGGGGCGCCTTTCCGAACCCGTGGACCTCTTCGCCGACCCCGCCTGGGATGCGGTGCGCCTTAGGGCCATGGAGAAGGCCCAGGACATGCGCCGCCAGGGCTTTTACGGCCCCGCCATGCTCCCCATGGAGGAGCTGGAGTACACGGGGATCGCCGAGCGGCTTAGGGAGCTGGAGCGGGAGTTCAGCTAGGGCTTTTTGCCGTAGAGGTTCCGCACCGCCTCCTTGAGGCGGGAGCGGTCCATCTTGGCGTAGATCTGGCTGGTGCTCACGTCCGCGTGGCCCAACAGGGTGGCCACCAGGTAGAGGTCCCCCGTGGCCTGGTAAAGCCTCGTCCCGGCCAGGTGGCGGAGGCTGTGGGGGCCGTAGTAGCGCCTGGGGGCCTCGAGGGCCCTTAGGGCCTCGGAAAGCTCCTTGCGGATGGTCCAGGCCCTAAGCCGCCTCCCGTGGGCCTTCCGGCCCCCGAGGTTGATGAAGAGGGCTTTTTCCCCCGGGGCCGCGTGGAGGGTGCGCACCTTGAGCCAGGCCTGAAGGCCTTCCGCCAGGTCCGGGGGGAGGGGCACGGTGCGGGCCTTGCCCCCTTTGCCCCTTTGGATGTGGAGCTCCTCCTCCACGGGGTCAAAATCCTCCACGTTGAGCCCCTCCACCTCGGAGATCCTTAGGCCCACCTCCCCCATGAGCCTTAGGATGAGGAGGTCCCGGAAGCGCTTGTACTCGGCCTCCTGGAGCTCCTTGCCACCTTTTTGTATCAGGTTTAAAAGACGCCGGTAAAGGGTCTGGGGCAGGGCCGGGCGGCGCTCGTGGCGGGGCGTGGGGTCTTTGGGGGGCCTGACCTCGAGGGTGGGGTTTTCCCGCACCGCGCCCGCCCACTTCAGGGCGCGGTACAGGGCCCGGATGCCCGCCAGGTAGCTGGCCGCGGTGCTGGGCTTTAGGGGACGGCGCTCCTCGGGGGGCACCGTGTGGCCCCCGTGGGCCAGGAGGTCAGCGAGCCAGGCGTCGATGTGGTCTGGGGTCACCTGCAGGAGGGGCACCCTGGGGCCGGGCGCCCCCTCGGGCCAGAGGTAGCGGAAGAAGTCCCGCACCGCCAGGGCGTAGAGCTCCAGGGTTCTGGCGCTTAAGGCGGTGCGCTTGCCGGACTTGTGGGCCAGGTGGTAGCCGAGGAGCGCGATCAGGCCTTCCAGGTCCCCCTCGTGGGCCGCCCGCACGGCCTCGAGGCGGCGCTTGGCCGGGTCCTCGTAGTTGGGCAAGGGTCGGAGCATGCTCTGGGGCCAGTATAGCCCAACCGGGGCTATGGTAAATGCTCACTAAGATCGCTTAGTGAGGATTTTGTGGGGACCTGGCCAAGCTTGGAGCCTTCCCGCCCCAAAGCCCCCTATGATGGGGCCCATGGAGACCCCGGACCTCCTCAAACCCGGCGCCCTCTTCCGGGCTCGAGGCCGGGACTACCGCCTGGAGCGCCGCCAGGGCGACCTCCTCTTTGCCCGGGCGGTGGACACGGAGGAAGAAGCGCTCTTTTACCTGCCCTTAGAAGCCCCCGGCCTCCGCCTCACCGCCTTGGGCCTACCCCCGCCGGAGCCTGGAGACATGGCCCTGCACGACCTCCTCTTAAGGGCCCTGGACCTTTCCACCCTCCACGCGGACGCCCCCTTTCTGGCCCTGCAGCGCTCCCGGGTGGTGCCCGCCAACTACCAGCTGGTGCCCCTCCTCATGGCCTTGCGCCAACCCCAGGTGCGCCTCCTCATCGCCGACGATGTGGGCCTAGGCAAGACCATAGAAGCGGGATTGATTCTAAAAGAACTCCTCCTCCGGGGGAAGGCCCGCCGGGTTCTCCTCCTGGCCCCCGCACACCTCCTTGGCCAGTGGCAGGAGGCTCTAAGGCGCTTCTTTCACCTGGAGTTTGAAATCCTCTCTGGGCCCAACCTCAAGCGCCTGGCCCGGGCCCTGCCTCCCGGGGCCAACCCCTGGACCCACTTTGACCGCATCATCGCCAGCGTGGACTACGCCAAGGGGGACGGGGTGCGCCACCTGGTCCTGATGCAGGACTGGGACCTCCTGCTGGTGGACGAGGCCCATCTGGCGGCCCGACCCCCCACGGAACGGGGGAGCCAGATGGAGCGCTACCGCTTGGTGCGGGACCTGGCCCTCCAGGTGCCCCACCTTCTCCTCCTCACCGCCACCCCTCACAACGGCTACACGGAGAGCTTCCATAGCCTCCTGGAGCACCTGGACGGGGGCCGGCTCGGCCTCTTCCAGGGGGGCAGGCTGGACCGGGAAGCGGCCAAAAAGCACGTGGTGCAGAGGCGGCGCCGGGACGTGGAGGAGTGGTTCCGCAAGGAGGGCAAGAAAAGCCCCTTCCCCCAGCGGGACGCGCGCGAGGTGGCGGTGGAACCGAGCCGGGCGGAGCTGGAGCTCTTTGAGGCCGTGCGCCGCTACCAGGCGGAGGTCTTTGACCCCGACCCCGCCAAGGTGCCCGTCCTGGGCCGCTGGCTTTCCATGCACTTGATGCGCCGGGCCACCAGCTCTCCCAGAGCCTTGGAGCGAAGCTTGGAAAGGCGGAAAGCCCTGCTGCAAAACCTCCTCTCCGGGACCTCGGGGTCCACCGGGGAGGAGGAGGCCGCCCTCTTTGACACCGCCCCCGAGCGCCTCCTCCCCGAGGAGGCAGAGCTCGCCCTGGAGCTTTCCTTGGCGGACCAGGCCCGGATCCAAGCGGAGGCCGCTTACCTCGAGGTCCTCCTCCGCCACCTCAAGGCCTTGCGCCGAGATGGCAAGCTGGAAAATCTTCTGGAGCTTCTCCGCGATCCCCTACGCCTGGGGCGGGGGCGCACCCTGGTTTTTACCCGCTACCGGGACACCATGGAATATCTACTGGAAAAGCTCCGGGCCGCCCTTCCCCACCCCGTCTTCGGGGTCCATGGGGAGATGGGGGAAAGGGAGCGGGAGGAGGAGCTTTTGGCCTTTGCCCGGCACCCCAACGCGGTCCTGGTGGCCACGGACGTCTTTTCCGAGGGGCTTAACCTCCAGCACTACGCCGCCCAGCTGGTCCACTACGATCTCCCCTGGAACCCCAACCGCCTGGAACAGCGCAACGGGCGCATAGACCGGTTCGGCCAGCCCGAGCCCGTGGTGCGCATCCGTACCCTTTACTACGAGCGTTCCTTTGACGTGGCCGTCTTCCGTCTCCTCCTGGAAAAGGCGGAAAGGATCCGGCAGGAACTCGGGGTGGTGCCGGCCTTTTTCGGGGAGGAGGCTTACCTAAGGAAGCGCCTCGAGGCCCTCTGGACCCAGGACTGGCGGGGGGAACGCCGCCTCCAGCAGGGGCTCTTCACGGAGGTGGAGGACCCCGAGGTGGAGGCGGCCCGGCAGGCGGTGGCCGAGGGGTTCTACGGTCACAGCGAGTTTTCCCTGCCCGACGTGGAGCGCCGCCTGAAGGAGGCCTTGGCTCGGGCGGGAAGCCCCGAAAGCCTGAAGGGCTTTGTCTTAGACGGCCTGCGCTATCTGGGCTGGCAGGTGGAGGGGGAGGACCCCTACACCGCCCGTAGGGGTGCGGGGGAGGTGGTGCCGGGGCTTCCCCCTAGCTTCGGCCCTTTCACCTTCAACCCCGAAGCCCCCCTGGGGGTGGAGGTGCTGGACCTGGCCCACCCCTTGGTGGAGCACCTGGTGGCCCACCTGCGCTTCCGGGCCTATCGCGACCTGGACGGGGCTCGCACCGCTCTCATGGCCTTCCCTGCCCCCCTGGGCACCCCGCCCGTGGCCTTCTACCACTACCGGGCCCGGTTCTCTGGGGGTGGGGGCGAGGTGCTGGAAAGCCTTTTCCGGATAGGGGTGCGGCTTTTGGACCTAAAGCCCTTACCCCTCGAGGAGGCGGAGGCCCTTTGGGCGCGCCGCCTAAAGGAGCGCCCCCCCTTGACCCGAGAGCAAGCCAAAACCCTGGGGGCACGGGCCCTCGAGGCCCCCCTGGAGGCCCTGGGGCAGGAGGGGGCTGAAGGGGTCCTGGCCCGGCTCAAGGCGGAGCGGCGGGCTCTAAAGGAGGACCTAAGGCGGGCCTACGGCACCCTGCCCGAGCCCTTCCAGGCCCTGGACGAGCTCACCCTTTTGGGGCAAGAGCTTTTGGCCATCACCATCCTGGTAGCAAAAGGGGGCGCTTGACAGCCAAGACCTTTTCCCCCAGGATGGAGACGGCCTGCGTTCCACCGCTCCTAAACCCAAAGGGAAAAAGCTTTAGGAAGGAGCCATGTTCTACAGCATCCGCATCTCCGGCGGCCTCCTTACGGAAGAGCTCCTGAAAACCCTGGCCCGGCCCGAGGCCCTGAAGGAGATTGGACTGAGCCAGGAAGAAGTACAGGAGCGCTTTTACGCCCTCCTCAGCCTCTACCAGCGCTTGCGACCCCTCTACGAGCTCCAGGACACCTCTAGGGCTCGGGAAGCCTGGCTTCTCCCCTTTTTCCGCGCTCTGGGCTTCAACCCCGCCTACAACCGGGGGCACCTGGTGGTGGCGGAGCAGGGCTTCCCCATCAGCCACCGGGGGTTTGAGGGGGAAGGGGGCCCGCCCCTCCACCTCGTCGCCGCGGACCCCGACCAGCGTCCAAGCCGCCGGGAAAGGAGCCCCCAGGGCCTTCTTCAGGCCTACCTGAACCTGCACCCCGAGCAGGACTGGGGGGTCCTGGCCTGCCCTTGGGAGGCCAGGCTCCTTCGCAAGTACTACCACGTCTCCGTCCCAGGGTACGTGGCCTTCAACCTGCCGGAGCTCTTTGAGGCCCCCAGGGATGTGGCCTTGAGGGAGTTCCAGATCCTCCTTCTCCTCCTCTCCCCCAGCCGCTTCCAGAAGGGGAAGGACGGCAAAACCCCCCTGGACCGCTACTACGAGGCCGCCCGGGAGACGGGCATCAAGGCCCGGGACGCCCTGCGCAAGGGGGTGGTGGCGGCCCTCGAGGCCCTGGGCAACGCCTTCCTCACCGACGCCCTCCGCCAGGAACTAACGGACGAGGCCCGTCTTAGGGCCTACCACGGGGAGCTTCTGCGCCTGGTCTACCGCCTCCTCTTTCTCCTCTACGCGGAAAGCCGGAACCTCATCCCCTACGGCGGGGAGCTCTCCTGGGTCTACGAACGGGAGTACAGCCTCCTAAGCCTGCGGGAGCGGGCGGCCAGGCTGGGGCCGGAGGATGACCGCCACTTTGACCTTTGGGAAAAGCTCCTCCTCACCTTCCAGCTGGTCTACCGGGGAGATGAGCGCCTGGGTGTGCCCGCCCTAAACGGCGAGCTTTTCGCCCCCGAGGCCTTGCCTATCCTCACCGGGGGGGTGGTGGACCCCGGGGCGCGGGCCCTTTTGGACCTCCCCCGGCCCACCAACGCCGCCCTCCTCATGGCCATCCGCCACCTCACCCACGTGGAGCGGGACGGGGCCCTGGAGCGCATCAACTACCGGGACCTCGAGGTGGAGGAGATCGGCCACGTCTACGAGAGCGTGCTGGCCCTCTCCCCCAGACTGGAAGGAGGCCGGTACACCCTGGAAAGCCACCTCCTGGAGAAGAAGTCCTCCGGGAGCTACTACACCCCGCGGGAGCTGGTGCAGTTGGTGATCCGGGAAACCCTGGTCCCCGTGGTGGAGGCCCGGCTCAAGGCCGCGGGGGAGGACCGCAAGGCGCAGGAGGAGGCCCTCCTTTCCCTCAAGGTCCTGGACCCGGCCATGGGCTCGGGGGCCTTCCTCATCTCCGCCCTGGAGTACCTGGCGGAGAAGCTTTCGGAGATCCGCGGCCACCCTCCGGACGACCTCGAGGCCCGCTACCAGGCCCGCCACGAGGTGGCCGCCCGGTGCCTCTACGGGGTGGACCTGAACCCCATGGCGGTGGAGCTGGCCAAGCTCTCCGTCTGGATTGCCTCTGCCGCCAAAGGCCGCCCTCTTTCCTTCCTGGACCACCACCTAAAGTGCGGGAACGCCCTGGTGGGAGCCCCCCAGGACTTCCTGGAACGGGGCATCCCCAAAGAGGCCTACGCCCGGGAAGGGGTGTCCAAAGAGACGGCGAAGGCCCTCCGCTTCCCCAGGAAGCCCGAGCGCCTGCCCCTGGCCCTCTCTGCCCCGCCCCCGCCTCCCCCCCTGGACTTTGACGAACACGTCGCGGAGGACGTGGTCAAAAAGCGCGAGGCCTACACCCGCTGGTGGGGGAGTGAGCCCGTGCGCAAGTGGGCCCTCCTGGCGGACTACTGGACCTCAGCCTTCTTCCTCACCCCCGCCCCCGGGGTGCGCCTCCCCGACCCCGAGGGCCTGAACTTCTTGGCCCAACAGGCGGGGCACGCCTCCTTGGCCCAGCTGGAAAGTACCTCTTACCTCTCCCCACCCACCTTGGCCGCCCTACGCACCGCCCAGGAGAGGCATCGCTTCTTCCACTGGTGGCTGGAGTTCCCCGAGGTCTTCGCAGGTGGGGGTTTTGACGTGGTGGTGGGGAACCCGCCGTGGGAGCACGTGGAGCTTAAAGAAGAGGAGTTTTTCGCACCCCGAGCTCCTGAAGTTGCTCAGGCTCAGGGGGCCAAGCGGAAGAAGCTTATTGCTGAGCTAGAGAGGCAAAATCCCCTTCTCTGGGCAGAATACCAGGAAGCCCTTAGGGCCTACGACGGTTTGCGTAGCTTCCTTTAAAACTCTGGCCTTTATCCCCTCACCGGCCGGGGCCGGGTGAACACCTACGCCGTCTTCGCCGAGCGGGCCCGGAGCCTTCTCAAGGAGGGGGGGCGCATGGGCCTCATCGTGCCCACTGGAATAGCCACAGACAAAAATACAAGTAAGTTCTTTGAAGAACTGGTACAGAAGGGGCAGCTTGCTGCATTCTACGATTTTCACAACAGGGACTGCCGAGTGAAACTATTTCCTGGAATGGGAATAGAACGATTTTCTGTAATCTTGGTAGAAGGTGGCAAATATAGCCTTCACTCCCCCTTTCGTGTGGCTGCTTATTGCTGCACACCCGAGGAGATCTATTCAAAAACTTACTTGCTTACGCCGGAAGACATCTACCGAGTTAACCCCAATACAAAAACCCTTCCCCTATTCCGCACCCGGCAGGACGCGGAGCTGACCCTTTGGGTGTACGAGCGGGTGCCCGTGCTGGTGAACGAAGGGGCGGAGAAGAACCCCTGGGGGGTGCGCTTCAAGCAGGGGCTTTTTAACATGACCACGGCTTCACACCTCTTCCGCACGCAAGAGGAGCTTTTGCGGGAGGGCTTCCGGCTGGTGGGAAACCGGTTCGTGCGGGGGAAGGAGGTGTACCTGCCCCTCTACGAGGCCAAGATGATCTGGCACTACGACCACCGCTACGGCACCTTCCAGGGGGTGGAGGGCGAGGGAACCTCCCTCCCCACCCCGGGCGAAGAGGAGCACCGGGACCCGGCCTTCCTCCCCCTGCCCCGCTACTGGGTACCCCGGGCGGAGGTGGAGGGGCGCCTCGAGGGGTGGGAGCGGGGGTGGATGGTGGGGTTTAGGAACGTTACCAACACCACAAACGAGCGCACCGCCATCTTTAGCTTGGTGCCGGGGGTAGGGGTGGGTAACAGCTTGCCGGTGCTCTTGATTGATTCAGGGTACGGGCCTCTATCCGCTTCATTGTACGCAAACCTAGCTACTTTACCTTTTGATTGGGTGGTGCGACAGAAGCTTGGGGGAACTAACATGAACTTCTTCTACGTGGAGCAGTTCCCCGTCCTCCCCCCCTCTGCCTACGGGGAAGCCGACCTCCTCTTCATCGTCCCCCGGGTGCTGGAGCTCACCTACACCGCCTGGGACCTGAAGCCCTTTGCGGACGAGGTCTGGGAAGAAGCCCCCGAAGGCCTGCGGGCCGCCATCCAAAAGGCGTGGGAGGAGAACGCCAAGGAGGCGGGGGGCGGGCACCCCTGGGCCCCTCCTCCATGGATAGAAGCCTTCCCCGAAGTCCGGCTGGACGGGGGCATCCCCCTACCCCCCTTCGTGTGGGACGAGGAGCGCCGGGCCCGGCTTAGGGCGGAGCTGGATGCCTACTACGCCCGCCTGTACGGGCTTGGGCGGAAACAGCTCCGCTACATCCTGGACCCTGCGGACCTCACCGAGAAGGAGCTGAGGGACCTCCTCTCCCCCGAGGAGGAGGTGGAAGACCCCCTGGACGAGGCCCTTTACCGCAAGCGGGTGGAGGCCAAGGGGGAGGACTTCCCCCACGAGACCTTCCGGGTGCTCAAGGAGAAGGAGCTTAGGGTCTACGGGGAGTACCGAACCCGGAGGCTGATGCTGGAGGCGTGGGAGAGGATAAGGTCAACTCTCGTCAAATAGGGGAACCTGAATAGCGCCCTTTTTCTCCTCTTTGTCTTTTGCCTCCGAGGGTTGGGCGACAGGATCGCTTTTGTGGGAAGCTTTCTGCATAAGGTAAAGTTCGTCTTCAATGAAAGCAAAGGCAACCTCTGCTTCTTGAACCGGTATTGGCTTGCCAAGCCCCTGCTTAATCAGAGCCTGATTCCCCTCAAAGGGAAGATCTGCCACATACACCTTTTTCCCAATGCGCCGGCTAGTCTCCACCGCGTTCCATGTTCCACTTTGATGCTTCCCTTTTGCGGTTGTGCTTTCCTTTAAACCGCTTTGAGCCACCACCACTCCGTCTGCTAGGCCCACAACCAAACGGTTCCTGGCCATGGCTAACTGGGCCTTCCATCCTGTCTTGGGAAACACTTCGGAAATAAGGGTAAGTTGCCCACCCGTTAGGCTTTCCTGGTATTCCTTAAGCAGAGGAAGAAGGTCTTTCTTGCTCAATAACCCAAAGGGTAAAACCCCTATCGCCTTACCTCCGGCCTCGAGGGCAGAGCGCACCGCTTCTTGATCTACCCCTTTGGCCATGCCCGTTACTATGGTGTACCCCTCGCGCCCAAAATAGCGGCCGGCCTCACGGGCAACCCTTAACGCCTCGGCTGAGGCATTCCGCGAACCCACGATCGCCATGGTTCTTTCAGAGCGAAGCAGCCCATCTTCCCCAAGGACGTATAAAAGCAGGGGGGTTTGAGTAGCCAAGCTATTTTTCAGCCGCTCCGGGTACTGAGGGCTAGCCAGGGGGATTGCCCTGATGCCCTGGTTTTTTAACTCGTCCCAAACCAGGGCCATGGAAGGGGCCTGCTTCAAAAGGTAGGTGAGTACCCTTTGCAGATCCTGAGGTAGTGAGCTCAGGTGTTGATCCACCAACGCTTCTAAAGAACCCACATCGCGAGCGTGCCTCAGGAGGGCTATCCTTAGGCCTCGAGCCCCCTTTTTCGTCAGCTCGTCAGGGTTAGGCGAAAGGTCGCCATGGGTTAGGAGCATCCAGTACACGGGGTTCATACGTCGTCCGAGTGCCTGGTTTTGGCAAGGGTTAGGGCATAGAGTTCCTCGGCTCCAGCCTTCTTCAAGATCTTACCCATCTCCTCTAGTGTAACCCCTGAATCGTAGACATCGTCCACTACGAGCAACCTCCCCCGGAGCCTAGCTGTGCAGGCAAAGGCTCCAGCAAGGTTATGCCTCTTTTGGATGCGGTTGGTAAAGTTCTTTTGGGGCTCCGTGGGTCTTGCCTTACGCACCACATCAAGATGGGGTATTCCAAGCTTAGCGGCGAGCCTCGAGGCGAAGTCCCCAACCAGGTCCCCACTGGTGGTGGAGGGCACATGCACAACGCCATCAAAACCCCTCGCCGACCAGTGTTTCTTCAGCACCTCCACTGCCTTATCCACCAACCAATCGGGGTAAGGGCCTTCTTTTTGGTACTTGGAAGCTTTTATCGCCGTGCCCACCTCCGTGCCTGCGTAGTAATCCAGAGCACGCCCGTCTTGATATAGCCGAGGGGATAGAGGCAACCTGGGATTTGCAGAAAAACCTCGTGCCAACTCCACCACATCTGGGTCTAGAGCTTGCGGCGTATAGTGAGCACAGTTGTCACACATCCCGCAGGGTTCTGCGGTGGCATCCCCCAGGTGGTTGCACAGGTAGGCCATGCGACAGGAAGTGGTATGTATATAATCCAGCATGGCCGCCAACTCTTCCCTCTTGGCGCGCCGGATCTCTTCAAATTTGGAGAAGTCTACTTCCTGGGCAGAAATGGCCCGATAGGCTCCATCCATCTTGGCAACCACCCCTTGGTCTATTAAATCTTGCAAAATATTCCGTAAGGCAGTTCGGGGTAACCCAGTTTTCAGCTCAAGGTCTGTCTGGCGCAGGACTTCCTTTTGGAGAATGCTTTGAACCCTTTGATAAGCTTCTAAAGAAGGCTTGTTGTTTTCTATGAAGTAATCCTGAATATCCTTGTCCTCAGAATCATAGAGAAGAACAATCTCAGCTGGTTTCCCATCCCGCCCGGCCCGCCCGATTTCCTGATAATACGCCAGCAAGGAACCGGGAAACTCTGCGTGGATAATGAACCGGATATCGGGCTTGTTCAACCCCATACCAAGGGCATTTGTGGCTACCACCACTTTTACATCGTTGTTCATCAACCTCTCTTCTATCAGTCGCTTCTCCTCCCTCACGTTTGAGTGATAAAAGACGGCATCTACGCCCATCTCTTGCAGGAAAGCGGCGATGTTTTCTGCGGAGGCCTTGGTAGCCGTGTATACAATGCCCGTGCCAGGAAACCCACCGACCAACTGGTAAATTCGGGCAAGCTTTTCCGCGTTGCCCTCTACTTTCAAAACCCGCAACTGCAGATTTTCTCTAACCAATCTCCCCCGGATTAAGCGAACGGGTTCCCCGATCTGAGCTTTGATGTCCTCCTCCACCCGGGGTGTAGCCGTGGCGGTAACTGCTATAACCGGAACGTTGGGGGGCAGAGTGCGTACAATCTCCACAATTCTTCGGTAGTCGGGCCGGAAATCATGTCCCCATAGGGAAATGCAATGGGCTTCATCTACCACAACGGCTCGGATAGGAAGCTTTGCGTACCATTCTTGCCAAAGCGGATTGTTCAGCCTTTCCGGAGCAATATAAAGAAGATCTAAATTGCCTTGAGTCGCTTCCTGAAGGACTTGCTTTTGTTCTTCCTCCCCCATGTCGGAATTCAGCACTCTAGCCCTAAGGCGGAACCTCGCTGCTTCCCGCTCTTGGTCTCGCATAAGGGCTTTCAGAGGACTAAACACCAAAGTCAGGCCTTTTATAGCGGCTATCAACTGATATACCAAACTTTTGCCCCATCCTGTGGGTTGAATCAAAATCAGACGCTCGCCGTTGAGAGCGGCCAACACGGCTTCCAGCTGCCCAGGGCGAAAGGAGTTTAGACCGAAGCGTTCCCTTAGCTCTTTTTCCAGTTGCTCTTTCATAACCCACCCCTTCATACAGCGCCCATTTTCGCGCTTATGGTCCTTGATTCTTGTGGCAAATGCTCTTGACTTTTTCCTTTAGGGCATCTTTGACAGGATGCTCCATATACTCAACCTGTGGTTTACAAGCACCAAAGCTCAGTACACGTCAAAACGTGGGACCACCCCTTTAGGATGGACCTGCGCCCACGTGGATGGGCAGGTACCCATAGGAGGTGGTCCCCATGGAACA
>FWWM01007653.1_pt1 | contig 12901 bp, 10 predicted proteins | sample 2228351 | NCBI WGS metagenome assembly FWWM01 (sample SAMEA103939774, study PRJEB20133) | metagenome | reverse complement strand
CATGAGCTATTGGTGTGTCGTAGAAACGTTGTATCGGAGAGTTGTACCCGCCTGTTATAAACAGGGCCAGCACTGGCAGAAGAACGGTTGCGACCCCGACAGCCCCTAGGGCTGCGCCGAGCTTCGGGCTGACCATTTCTACAAATGCTCATCTGGGAGGGTTATAAGTATTATCGCTGATCTGTTTAAACCCTATCCTTACAGCAACACCGTCGACGTCCCACTCCCTAACAAAATAGTCTGGAGGGATAGGGGCCTGTAGATCTGTAAAGGTTACCGTTGACCTCGTCTCATCCTCTATAAAGCTTTTCTTCATCTGGAGGTGGTCGATAAAACTCCTATCGTCGGCTTGGATGATACAGTCAATTCTGCTAAGGATGTTGAGGTCTGCTTCTTTTCTCATCACTTGGACTCTTCTGATGATCTCCTTAGCTGCCGTTATTGCCTCCAGCTCATCAGAAACTGTCAAATCCACGAAGACCTCAGCATGCTCATTTTCAGCCGTAGAGAATTTTTCAGAGATTTTCTTTTTTACAATGAAATAAGAGCTTGGAAGAAATAACGCTCCATCGGAAAATTCCAACGTCAAACCACCCTCATTTTCTAAACGTTTCTTCAGATCACCTCCATCGCTTTTTCTCAGATATTCTAGGAGCTCGGGAAGCCTTTTACCTAGTTTGGGACCTGCTTTTGCAAGGTCCGCCTCAACAACCCATCCGACCTCCTCAAACGGCATTCCCGGCTGCAGAAGCTCAAGACGTTCGCAGTTAGCCGATTCCTTGACGAAGTTTTCAAAACTTTTAAGCGCATCATATGCCTTTTGATGTCTTGCAGCAACTACAACCCTCACCACAGGTGAACGTAGCTTCCTACCACCTTTTTGACGGGCAGCCAAAATTGCTGTCAAAACATCCCTAACGATGTCCATGTTCTCTACAAGTTCTTTATCAAGGAATTTTGGGTCAGGTTTAGGCCATTGACATAAATGTATACTAGGTTTTTGGTCAGCCGTTTTGATAAGGCCGTATAAAGCCTCGGATATGTAAGGTGCGAAAGGCGCTAGAACCTGAAGCGTCTTTTCTAGGACGTGGAACAGACATGCATAGGCAGCCATCTTTTCCCTCGTCTGAGTCTCAGCCCAAGCTAACCTCCTAACTGAACGGATATAGGTCCTGCTCAGGTCTTCTACGATAAAGTTAAGGATCTCACGCGCAGCCCTATGTATCTCCATCTCGTCGAGATAGGACGTTACCTTCGAAATAACGTCGTTTATTCTTGCAAGGATCCATCTATCCTCGGTCCTTAAAACGTCAAGGTATTTTTCTAAGGTGTGGACGCGGGGGTCGTAACTGTCTAGTTCTGCATAGGTTTTTGCAAAGATGAAAACGTTCCATAGGATGTTAAGGTTTTCAGCTGTTTGGAAGACTTCGGCTGGGACAAAATTCACAGTGCTCCATGCCTCAGCCTTGCTCGCCAGATAGAGACGTAGAGGGTCTACTCCAAATCTGTCAAACGCCTCCTCAGCCCAGACGACGTTTCCTTTCGACTTGGCCATCTTTTTGCCGTTTTCATCCAGCACATGGCCCTGGTTTAGTACAGATTTGTAGGGCGGTATTCCCTTGAGGAGCGTAGAGGTAAAGAGAAGGGTGTAAAACCATCCTCTGGTTTGGTCGATGCCCTCTGTGATAAAGTCGTAGGGGAATAGTTTGTCAAAAAGCTGCGGGTTTTCTAAAGCGTTTACGCTGGCGAAGAAGGCTACGCCGGAGTCGAGCCATGTATCGAGAACGAAGGGGATCCTATTCATCGTGCCGCCGCATTTAGGGCATTTAAAAACATACATGTCTATCCACGGCCGATGCATACGTTTGACGGTAGGTTTTTCAACGGCTTCTTCGAGTTCAGCTCTTGAGCCTATGACTTTTTTCTCACCGCATGAAATGCACCTCCAAACATTCAACGGGGTACCCCATATCTTGCTTCTCGATATACACCAATCCTCTGCGTTGAGAAGCCAGTCACCGAAACGGTTTTTTCCGGCCCATTCAGGCCACCATTTGACCATCTCATTGCCTTTGATCATCTTATCTTTTATCCTATCAACCTTCAGAAACCATTGAACGCTGGCTAGGTAGATTAGCTTTGTCCCACATCTCCAGCAATGTGGATAACTGTGCAGTATCTCTCCCCTTTTAACCAAGAGCCTTTTGCGTTCAAGATCGGCTAATATCTTCTCGGAGGCCTCATCAACACTAAGACCAGAGTATACGCCACCTTCGTATGTGAATAGACCCGACGATGTGACGGGGCAGAAAATGTTTAACGCATGTCTAAGGCCTAGTTCAAAGTCTTCTGGACCATGTGCAGGTGCTATATGGACAAAACCGCTCCCCTCCTCTAAGCTAACATGCTCTGAGGGGATGACCTTGTGAGCGTGTTGTCTGTGGAAAGGCACCTCATCGATGAGCGGGTGGATGTATTGTTTGCCTTCAAAATATGTACCTTTTAAGGTTCTCTTGATCGTAAAGTTTTTCAGACCTGTTTCTGCACAGAACTTATCAAAAAGATTCTCGGCCACGTACCAAGTCTCACCCCCTACATCGACCTCCAAGTAAGTTGCTTGGGGAGCGACGGCTATGGCTTCGTTTCCAGGGATGGTCCACGGCGTTGTAGTCCAGATTATTACGTAGCCGTCATCGACTAACGGGATTTTAACGTAGATAGAGGGGTCTATGACCTCCTCGTAGCCCTGAGCCAATTCATGCTGAGATAAGGCCGTCTCGCAGTGCGGGCACGTAGGAACTACACGTAGGTTTTCGACTAAGTCGCCGCATTCGTAAGCTTTGCGGAGCAGATACCATATATGCTCCATGTATTCTTCTTTTCTGGTCTCGTATGCGTTGTCATAGTCAAGCCAAAGCCCAAGCCTCTCGCTCGCCCTCCTCCAATGAGCTAAATAATAGTCTACAACTTTATTGGCTTCTTCGATGAAGCGTTCAAGCCCTATCTTCTCTATGTCGCGTTTACTTGTTATCCCAAGCCTTTTTTCAACCTCTATCTCTGTCGGCAGCCCCTGACAGTCCCAGCCAGCACGCCTCCAAACATTGTAGCCCTGCATTGTTTTGTAACGTAAGATAATGTCCTTGTAGACCCGCCCCCGTACGTGCCCTACGTGCATGTATCCGTTTACTGTAGGAGGTCCCTCAAGAAAAGAGAAGAGAGGGCCATCCTTGTTTATTTCTATTATTTTTCTTACGATATCTAGCTCCTGCCATTTTTTCTGTACAGCCCGCTCTACGACTGAGGGGTCATATCTTTTCAGCGAGGCCAACCCGTTCATTACTCCAGAAATTTTTCAATGGTTTTGTCCTCTTTAAATTTTAAGTTAAGGAAACTTTAAGCAGCCATGAGCCGTATATTAGACGGCTGCCGGTTTTCCATCGCATCCAAGCATCGGACGCGGGCTGCGTTTGAAGGTGACGGGTCGAAAATGAGCTTCAGCTATCGCTGGATGAGGTTATAAGGCCTCCCTGCCTAGCTGTCAATTTGACCTCCAATGTCTTAAAGGATAGGCTTACATGATAGGGAGCGGATAAGCATACCACATTAGCACGGCGGCTTCGCTATCTCACCGGTAGAGCCTTTTAGCAACCCAATTTCTTCAAGCCATTTTATGCTTTGATGGCATGTTTGAGCGGGAAAACTTGGGCATAGGTTAGGATTAAATGATCTCTTTTAGCATACCCTCTACAACATGTGAGGCTCCGCTAAGGGTTTAGATCTCCTGTCAACTACGTATATCAGCGTCGAAAAGGTTACTTCTCCAAGAGTTTCAACGGCTCTTATTTTCCCCATTGTTTGCAAGCCCTTCCCAACTAAGCTAATAGAGTAATTTGTTCACCAAACCAAATACGTAAGAATTGGTGAAACATTTCCAAGCCAAAACCACATATAACAATAGCTTGACAATCTATTGATCGGTTCGCCAAGCATGAAACCCAACGATCAACAAATTTCTATTTATAAAAGGAATTGGCCTATTACTATCCCCTACCAACAACCTCTAAAAAGTAAATGAAGAACGAGGACTTGACGTGGAAGTTTTAAAAAAGGCCTTTGCTGGACTAACGTCAAGATTTGATAGGAGAAAAATGGGTATCTTGTTCACAGCCACTTTTGAGATATTTCTCGCTTGAGAGGTAGAAGGCTTAGGCGATATATCTGAACATCTTGGTTTATGGGTTCACCGTGTAAAGGCATTAAGAGCGGTTACTCGGAAGCTTGCACTTAGATCTCTATAGAAATGATTAAATGCGTAGCGGGCTCCCCATCCTTCCGTGAAAAACTAAAGCGTCTAACGGCTGCCTATTTTTCTTACCGAGCACTTTACGTTTTGGATAGCCGAAACCTACAACACATGCGATATGGTATTCAGCAGGTATGTTAAACTTCTGTCTCATTGCTTTCTCATTAAACCCTGTGTAAATTCTTGATCCGACACCTCTGCTCCAAGCAGCTAATTGCATATAGGTCACAGCCCTTCCAGCGTCGATGAGATGCCATGGATATTTTGGCTGGGTCAAAACTATGACAGCAAAGACGCATTGGCTGACCCATTTCCCAGTGGTGCTTATCTCAGCTAGATCCCTAAGATCGTCAACATTATCCACCAGTATAAACCTCCAATGCTGACTGTTAAGACCACTTGGAGACAGGCGTGCAGCATCGAGTATTTCATAAATAACCTCTGTGGGGACAGGCCTGCGATCGTATTCTTTAAGCTCAAGCTTTGTCCTTATTGCTTCAATGACATCCATACAAGTAGGCCTTAAAGGGTAAAGATAAACATCTATGGACAGTCAAAAGAAGACTTATTTTTAAGCGACCGTGCCGGGAGAGCCAGCTTTTGCTCTATGGCCAGGGCATGAGAAGAGGGTGATGTAGCTGAGCCTTCTGGCTAGAGCATTTGTCGTAGCCTTCTGCATCATTCGCTGATTGGTCTACTGCAGCATAGCGCCGAGGAAGGATCATGGAGCTAGGTTGTAGGAAGTTTAACCTAGACAGGAAAGGGTTTGAAGGCAGCAAGTCCCAAGGCTAAGTATTGATGTAGCACCCATACATACATTCAGAATTAACTACGCCATGTTCTCCAACCCCTAACATCGATATAAAAAGGCTTATCCAACCTCGGCTATGAAACGCCACAGTTCATCCTGAACAGGACCGCTTATTCTTTCTTCATAACCATCTGAAAGTATACGCATTCCCATTTTACGTGGGACAATTCTTCCAATAACAGTGGCCCCTGTCTTCTTAACCAATTCCTTGTCAATCCGTGGAGCTGTGACCAACAATGTCCCTGAACTGATAAGCCGTAACGGGTCTATATCTAAGGCGCGACATATAGTGGCAACCGTTGGGTCGACGAAGACCTTTGACCTGTATACCTCAAAACCTGTCGACGAGGCTTTGGCCAACTCATACAGCCCGCCTAACAACCCTCCTTCTGTCGGGTCATGCATAGCCGAAACATCCGCAGCTGCAAACGCCAAGCTTTCTTCAACGACGCTTGTCTTTTTAATAAAACCTCTAGCTTTCGCAATAGTAGCGGCACCAACGCCTTTCTGTTTCAAAATGTTTTCAAAGTCAGACGCAAGGATAGCCGCTCCCTCCAGCCCAGCAGACTTCACCATCAATATTAGATCTCCAGGCTTCGCACCGCTGCTTGTTATTGGTTTTTTAGCGATAAGCCTCCCTATCATGTGGCCGATAACTACTGGCTCTGTAACGGCGGCCGTCGTCTCAGAATGGCCTGTAACGACGGCCACTTTGAGCCTTCTACATGCTGTATGAATTTGTCTGACAATTTTCGAGAGGTCTGTTAGGCTGCTCCCTCTTGGTATAAGTATCGTTGACGAAAACCATTGAGGCCTTCCTCCAGAAACAGCTACGTCGTTGGCTGATGCATTTACGGCCAACCATCCCACAAAATTTTTCGACCCAGTTATTGGATCTGTAGAAAGTATGTAGATGTCACGTGATGTTTTGACGGCTCCAGCGTCCTCTCCAAAGTCTGGCCAAAGAACGACGTCTTTCCTTCTATGTCCAATATATTTCAGAACATAATTCTTTAGGATATTTTCAGGAAGCTTTCCAATAGGAAAAGTATATTTTTCAACCATTTTCAACGCCGATTTTTTATTCATATCCTCGAAGTATCTGTCCAACTTTCCTAGCTTCCACAGCGCTTTGAACTCGTGTAAGGAATCTGAGCTTATCGTCAAAGATTTTAAAACTCTGAGCTGAGAGGTAAAGTACGTTGTTGATATATTTGACAAGTTTAACCATTGGGAGGGAGGGGTTGGCCTCCATAGCACCTCTGAAAGGTTCAACCCTGTAGGCTGCTGGTATGAACTCAGGCTTATCAAAATATATTTTCGGTATTGCTGCTGAAAACTTTGTTATAATGCTTCTCAGAAACTCTGCTATTTCTCTTTTGATGAGCGGCGTATCGCATGAAAGGGCTAAAAGGCCTTCAGCTTTTACTTTTTTAAAAATCGGCTCAAGCTGGAAACGTACATCAAAGGTATCGTCGACTGTCCCCTCCACATCCGCGCCATATTCTTCAGCTATCTCTCTATACTCTTCCAACATATTATGTCTCGAAAGTATGAGTATCTTTTCCGTGTCTGCTGGAACAGAGTCCAGTACATAGCTTATCATCGGCCTGTTGTTGATCTTCAACAACCCTATCTTACCCGATGGCCCTATGTTGGCCATTACAGCTGTAACATACTGCATTTTTCAGCCCAATCTTTGCCTGAGTATTTGATTAGTTAGGGGCAGTATTTTGTAAAGGTCGCCAACGAAGAAGTAATCAGACTCGGCCGAGATAGGTGCGTTTGGGTCTATATTTACAGATATCACGTTTTTAGAGTCCCTCATACCAACTAGATGTTGAACCTGTCCAGAGATGCCAAGGGCTATGTAAAGCCTCGGCCTAACCTTTTTTCCCGAGAGACCTATATGTCTCTCCTCACCCATCCATTTTAGGTCACCTGATATAGGTCTGGTGCAACCCAACTCTCCTCCGATTAATCGTGCCATCTCCTCGGCCATGGAGAGGTCTTCTTTCTTCTTGAACCCTCGGCCGACGGCGACTATGATGTCAGCTTTTTCAAGGTCTATATGTGTAAACTCTGGTTTTATGAGTTCGAGGGACTCTATGGCTGGAGCTGTGATGGATAGGTCTATTTTTTCTACGTTTGGTTTTGTTTCCATCCCACCAGCTACTTCCGCCGATGTTTTCATTGATACAACCGCAGGTAATTGCCTAAACAGAAGCGATGCCACATATCCTCCCCCTAAGACCAGCCTCTTCGCAACTATCCCTTCAGCGGTCACCTCTAGTGATATACATTCGGAAGCGTATGGGGCGTCAAGCCTCTGCGCAGCCCTTGCGGCTATCTCGTTACCTGTCTTAGATGCCCAAACGACCACCAATTCCGCACCGGTAATTTTTGCGAGCTCGGAGACGGCAGCTGCTGCACATGGTTCTCCACCATCCAAGACTTCTTTGGAGACATTGTAGACTTTGTCAACACCTGCTTTTCCAAGCGTTTCTAGATCTTTTGGCGATGGCTCGGAAAAACTGATCGTATAAAATACAGGGTTGGTGATTATTCTTCCCAGATGGGATGCTAAAGCAGCTGCCTGCCCAAGCTTTTCGGCAAACACAAGTATTTTCATTTCCTCATGACCCCCAACGCAAGGATAGTCTCAGCAAGTTTTTCAGCCAGCTCCTCTGGTTTACCTTCGAAGACTTGTTTCCGCCGTTCTGTCTTTAACGCTTTCAACTCGATCACCTCTACCTTTGGTTTAAACATGTCATCCGACAGTCCCAGATCTGTTCTTTTAACTTCTACAACTGGTTTTTTCTGCGCTGCCCTGATCATTAACAAGCTTGGCAACCTAGGGGTGTTTATTTCAAGCCCCACAGTTACAACTGCTGGTATTTTGCATGATACAACTTTTACACCTTCCTCAATTGATTTCCAAGCCTTTATACCGTCACCAAGCCATTCGAGCTTGGTAACATATGAAACATGTGGTATGTTGAATATCTCAGCCAGCCTAGGGCCTGTCTGGTAGGCGTTCTCATCGAGCGAGGCTTCCCCGCATAGAATAAGATCCCATTTCCCAACCTTTGACTGGATTATTCTAGAAAGTACCAGAGCCGTGACGTAACCGTCTGCCTTTCCTAGGATTGGGTCAGAGAAAATATATGCTTCGTCGGCACCCATGGCCAAGCACTCCCTTACAAGCAGCGTTTTCACTTCTGGCCCAGCTGTAACCAAGACTACCCTTCCTCCATGTTTCTCCTTGATTCTAACGGCTTCCTCCAACGCGTTCAGGTCGAAGTCGCTATTTTTGTACTGTGCCTGCGAAAACTGGGGGGCCAGTGTTTCTGGATGTGGTTTTAGCTGGTAAACGTCGACGGTCTGCTTCACACAGACAACTATATCGGGCAACCTCCCACCACCCCTTTTTACATGCGGCGACTAAAATACTATGCATAAAACCATTGTTTAAACAATTTTAAACCATCAGCAGCTGTTTAAACCGATTTCTATTCCAGCTCAGAATATATAGCTGCGTCATCTCGAGGCACCGAGTAGACATGAGAATAGGGGTGCTGGGAGCTGCAACCATTGCATTTGCTCTGGCCTTATATCCTTTTCTAGCCATGGCACAAGAAACCGATATCCCACTAGGTAAAAGATTGACGGCGGAAATACGCAGTATAATTGAAAAACATAAAGAGATGATCAGGGAGGCGTTGGCTGAACTCATAGCTCTTAAAAAAACCAGCCATATGGAGAACCATCCATATGGAGAAGCTGGCCATAATAAAAGAATACATAAAGGAAAGTAAGGAAAGGCGTGCCGAGATCAAATCGGAGATTGACAGTTTGGTGGCTGAGTTTCGCGCCGGTAAAATATCTAGAGATGAATTTTTGTCAAGGATGGCTGTGTTGAGGGAGAAGCTGAAAGCGTTGGCATTAGCATCTGAAAAGCTCGGAGAGCTTTTGAAGCGTTTCTCGGAAGAGGTCTCTGAGGAGGTTAAACGATTGGTTGAGGAGTTAAAGAAAGAGAATGAGGATTTTGGGAAGAAAGTTGCTGAAGCAGCTAAAAAGATAGGTGAGGAGGCTAGGGAGGAGGCTGCGAGAAGAAGAGAGAATAAGCAGAACAGCAGGTGAAGGGTACAACAACCATCTTTTAAGGAGAGGTAAATTGACACGTCAACGAAACAAACTTGGATAGGCGAGGAGCTGGAGAGGCGTGATGTTAACCTGTTAGTCTTACTATTTTCTCATTTTTTTGTTTAAACCTTGTCACACGTCCATCTGCCTCCAACATCTTCAAGAGAAGGCTGACCTTGGCTTTAGACATACCTGTCTCTTCCACGATGGTTGACTGGCTTGTTATACCTCCATGTTTTTTCAAAACCTTAATTATAGCTTGGATATCGCTGTGCTCAACATGTTTAGGTCTTTTCCTAAAATACAGAATCAACGCAAAAGCTATCGAGGCTATCGCAGCTAACGTCAATGTTTGAATAATAGGTGAGGTTTGACCTTCACCGCCACTTGTTCCAGCGAAGGGCGATGCTGTTATTTTTGGCTCGCCGTCAACAAAGCTTTTTCTACCGTACCATGTGATCATGTTTTCCCGATATTCGTCTGGCTTCGGCGAAACTGATTCTATGACTAAGCTTTCTGGTATCTTAACGGTAAATGATTCGCCCTCAAGGAGAAGCATTCCTCCGATAAATACATCGCCTATCAAGATCTTTTCACCATCTTTTCTCGCGAAACCAAGCCATTGGAATGAGATGGTCACAACTCCTACAGGGCCTGTAACGGTTTGAAAAACTGTGGTGTTTATCGAGAAATTACCCAACGACATGTGACGGCCAATAATACTTGAAGCCTCCTCGATAATCCTCTCGATCCTCAGCCTATATTCCTTCTCGAATGTAAGCGATATGTTAGCCGCTGCAGCCTGAAAGGCTTCCAAGTCTTCATCTGTTTTAAGGGCATAGCGGTGTTCGATGTACCATCTCCCGTTCCCTTCAGCGTCGACGTAAACAATATAATGTATGGAGACAGGTTTCTGCTGAAGGGCAAATTGGGTAAACAAAAGCGAAAACGTTACAAGATATATCGACAAGAGTTGTGAACGTTTCAAATCGATTCTGCCACTATCTCGGCAACATCCTTTAGCGTTATTTTCTCTTCTGCACCCTCTACCCTTACTGCGTCGCCGAACATCTGCATACAGTAGGGGCATTCTACGGCAAGCACATTGGCATTTGTTGACAAGGCTTCACGTAGCCTTATCAAGCTCTCCCTATCTTTTCTTCTAACCTCATACCAGTATGTGCTTCCGCCTGCCCCGCAGCAGAAGCTCTTTGACCTGTTCCTCGGCATCTCCACATAGTTTTCAGCTCCTACCGCTTCCTTCAGAATTTCCCTCGGCTCCTCAAAAATGTTGTTAACCCTACCTATGTAACAAGAATCATGCAATGTTATCTTAACGGATAAAGGTTTTACGAGTTTTATCTTGTTTGTCTTGAGCAGCCAGCCTATTAACTGGGTGTGATGGTATACTTCAAGCTGCAACCCTAGCTCTGGATATTCTTTTTTGAAAGTGTTGAAGCAGTGGGGACAGTGGACGATTACTTTCCTAGTCTTCAGCTTCTTCAGCTTCTCTATATTAGCCAAGGCAATTTCTTGGAAACGCCCCTCTTCACCTATTCTTCTGGCTGGGTCGCCTGTGCACGTTTCATCGCTACCTAAGATGGCGAAGGATATGTTGGCTTTCAAGAGTATCTTCACCATTGCTTTGGTTATCTCACGGCTTCTTGGGTCATATATTGATGCGCAGCCTATCCAGTAGAGATATTCAGCGTCGGGGTTTTCAGCGATAGTCTTGACTCCCATGCTAGCCAGCTCTGACATGAATTTATCCTTCTCTGAGGTGTCTAGACCGTAGGGGTTTCCGTACCGTGCAAGGTTCGTCAACATTCCTGCCTTCTTCCTGTCAAGCTTACCCTCAAGGGTCAAGGCACGCCGCATCTCAAGTATGTAGTCCATCGGCCTTATCAATACGGGACATTCCTCGATGCATGCCGAGCAGGTTGTACATGCCCAAACCTCTTCCTCGTCGATAACGCTTGCAGCGAACACATCTACCCCAAACCCTTCTCCGGACCACATCAGATCCCTGAGCTTCTGAACAACCATCCTAGGAGAGAGAGGGGTTCCTGCTGCGAAGGCTGGGCAAGCGGCTTCGCATCTTCCGCAGTCTGTGCAGGCATCTAGGCCGAGGCGCTGCATCCAGCTAAGTTCTTTAACAGTTCTAAATCCGAGACTTATTTCCTGTGAAGGGTCAAGCTCGGCGAGTTTGAATGGTGTTGACATTTTTCCAAGAGGGGGCTGCAGCGGAGCATTTACGGCTATGTTAAGCAGCGTTGAGAACATATGCCAAAGCGATGAGTAGGGTATCAAAGCAACCATGAGGAACGCTGCAATTGCATGGCTCCACCAAAGACCACGATAGATAAAAAGCAAAGATTCACCGTCTGTCAGAGAAATGAAGATATTGGACAGGCCTTTGCCGACAAAACTCCATCCGTCCCACGGCCTAGGCTCTATCGCAAGTCTCAACCCCTCCAAAATATAGCCGGAAATACCTATGAAGAAGAGCCCTGACAAAACCATCACATACTCTGTCTTGTAACGGAGACGTTTCTCTGGAAAAACCACTCTGCGGTAGAGCAGGATGCTTAAGCCTATCAAAAGAGCTAAACCCATCAGGTCTAAGGCAAATTCGTAAAAAAGATAGAAATCACCCCTCAGTATCCTAACCTCGAAAACCCGTAATATATCGTAGTCTATGAATACGAGGGAGGTTCCTATGAACAGGGCTATTATGCCGGAATAGATCAGCAGATGCATCGGCCCAGCCAGCTTTTCGGCAATAACTTTCTTCTGCAACAGCCCATATTTGAGAAGAACATCAAATCCTTTACTAATTCCTCTCAAAAGCTCGCCGATATCTTTTATCCCTAACGTGTTCAAACGATAAACAACTCCGTAAACAAAAAGGACTGCAAACGGCATCAGCACCAAGTACATGATGATGTCTGTGCCAGGTGGCATGAGTCCGTATGTCTCACGTACAGGCTCCAACGGCTGCAAAGTCTATCAACCGATTTTTAAGTCTCAATATTCTACCCTCACTAACATCACAATCAAATATATCAATAGCCCAGAAGAGTGGTTAATGTGAGTGAGGGGGACAGGTTAGGTAAAGTGGCCGTCAAAGCAGCCCACTACTACGGTGGGAAGCTTGAAATTATACCCAAAATACCTATCAAGTCTTTGGAGGACTTCGCTGTATGGTATACACCTGGTGTGGCCTCTGTCTGTAAAGCGATAGCAAACGATAAAGAGCTAAGTTTTGATTATACATGGCGTTGGAACACTATAGCTGTTGTAACTAATGGAAGCAGGGTACTTGGCTTAGGTAACATTGGTCCAGAAGCAGCGTTGCCTGTAATGGAGGGAAAGGCGCTTATCTTCAAATTTCTCGGAGGCGTTGATGCATTTCCCATATGCCTCAACACAAATGACCGCAACAAATTTGTAGATGTCGTCAAGACTTTAGAGCCTGGGCTTGGAGGCATAAACCTTGAGGACATATCCTCACCAGACTGCTTCTACATACTTGACAGGTTGAGGAAGGAGATGTCAATACCAGTCTGGCATGACGACCAGCTTGGAACGGCTGCAGCAACGTTAGCAGCCCTGTACAACTCTTTAAAAATCACTGATAG
>FWWM01013843.1_pt1 | contig 12904 bp, 10 predicted proteins | sample 2228351 | NCBI WGS metagenome assembly FWWM01 (sample SAMEA103939774, study PRJEB20133) | metagenome | reverse complement strand
CGCGTGCGCTTTCGCGGCGAGGCGGTGCTCGTGCTGGCCGGCGACCGCGCGCGGCTGGAAGCGATCGACGAGCGCGAGGTGCCGATCCGCTGGCAGCCGCAGCCCGCGGTGCTGGAGCCGGCGCAGGCGCTTGCGGCGGGCGCGCCGATCGTGCACGAACGCTGGCCGGACAACGTGCTGTGCCGCGGACGCGTCTCGCGCGGCGACGTCGATCGCGCGGTCGCGCGCGCGCCGATCCGCATCGAAGGCGCACTGACGACGAGCCATGTCGAGCACGCGTACATCGAACCGGAAGCCGGTTACGCGATCTGGGGCACGGAAAACGGCGTCGAACGCGTGACGATCTTCGCCTGCACGCAGACGCCGTACATGGACCGCGACGAGATCGCTTCCATGTTCAGGCTCGCGCCGGCGCAGGTGCGCATCGTGCCCTCGGCGGTGGGCGGCGGCTTCGGCGGCAAGCTCGACATCTCGATCCAGCCGCTGCTGGTGGCCGCCGCGCGCAAGTTCGGGCGCACTGCGCGGATCGTCTACACGCGCCCCGAGTCGATGGTCTCGACGACGAAACGTCACCCGGCGTCGATGCGCGCGACACTGGCCGCCGACGAAGCCGGCCATCTGCTCGCCTACGACTTCGCCGGCGACTTCAACACCGGCGCGTACGCGTCGTGGGGACCGACGGTGGCCAACCGCGTGCCGATCCACGCGGCGGGGCCGTATCGGGTGCCGAACGTGCGCGCGCTGACGCGTGCCGTGTTCACCAACAATGCGGTGGCCGGTGCGTTCCGTGGCTTCGGTGTGCCGCAATCGACGCTGCTCGTCGAGGCGCTGATCGATCGGCTGGCCGAAGCGTTGCGCGAAGACCCGCTGGAGTTTCGTCATCGCAACGCGCTGCGCGCCGGCGATGTCACCGCCACCGGGCAGAAGCTCGAGGCCAGCGTGGGTCTGCGCGCGTGTCTGGAGGCGCTGCGCCCGGCCTGGCGCGAGGCGCGTGCGCGCTGCGAGGCGTTCAATGCGCAGGTGCCGCGCTTCGCGGTGGCCGCAGCCGATTCGACCGACCCGCACCGCCGTTACGCGCACGCCAAACGGCGCGGCGCGGGCATTGCGTGCATGTGGTACGGCATCGGCAACACCGTGATCGCCAACCCGTCGTCGATCAAGGTGGGGCTGCGCCGCGACGGCCGCGTGGTGCTTTACAACGGCGCGGTCGACATCGGCCAGGGCACGTACACGATCCTGCCTCAGATAGTGGCCGATGCGCTCGGCGTTGCCGTGTCCGCGATCGATCAGGTCTACGCCGACACCGATCTGACGCTCGACGCGGGCAAGAGCTCGGCGTCGCGCCAGACTTTCGTGTCGGGCAACGCCGCCAAGCTCGCGGCCGAAGACCTGCGTCGCAAGCTGCTCGCGCTGGCCGGCGCGGGCCCCGACGAGCCGCTTGCGCTCGAAGGCGCCGTACTCGTCGCCGGCGGCCGGCGCATCGAGCTCGCGCAGCTTGCCACCGATGCGCTCGGCGACGTCGCGGTCGGCGTCGGAACGTTCAACCCGCCGACCGTACCGCTCGACGCGGACGGGCAGGGCGTGCCGTATGCAACGTACGGCTTTGCCGCGCAGTTCGCGGAGGTCGAGGTCGACATCGAGCTGGGCACCGTGCGGCTGCTGTCGATCCACGCCGCGCACGACGTGGGCCGCGCGATCAACCCGACGCAGGTCGAAGGCCAGATCCACGGCGGCATCGCACAGGGCATCGGCATGGCCCTGATGGAGGAGTACGTCGCCGGCCGCACCGACAATCTGCACGACTACCTGATCCCCACCGCGGGCGACGTGCCGCCGATCACAGTGTATCTGATCGAAGACCCCGAGCCGCTCGGGCCGTACGGCGCGAAAGGCGTGGGCGAGCCGGCGCTGATCGCCACCGCCCCGGCGATCTTCAATGCGATCTATCACGCCTGCGGCGTGCGCCCGCCGCATGCGCCCGCAACCCCGGATCGGCTGCGAGCGTGGTTGCGGGAGCGCGCCGCCGGCGCGCAGCAGACATGACAGACCGCGTCGGCGCCAACGCGGTCGGCGAGCAATTCGATCTCGCCGCGCCGGTGGTCGTCGCGCCCAAGCCGCCCGAGAAAATGGCGGCCAACAAGGTGCTGTGCGACGCCTGCCCGGTACTGTGTCAGATCAGCGAAGGGCGTCTCGGCGCCTGCGACCGCTGGGGCAACGTCGGCGGCAAGCTCGCGCGCATCGATCCGGTCGTCGTGATGAAGCGCCCCGGGGTCGAAGTCGTCGCGACCGACCACGCGAACTGGCGCGGTCAGTGGATCGACGACAGCCCGGTCTTCGTTTCCGGCGTGGGCAGCGGCACGACCTATCCGGACTACAAACCGGCGCCCTTCATCGTCGCCAGCCGCCATCGCGGCGTGGACATGGTGACGGTGGTGACCGAGGGGATCTTCTCGTACTGCAGCTTCAAGGTGAAGATCGACACCGACCGCTTCCTCGGCCCCGAGCAGGCGACGGTTCGTTACGACGGCGAGGCGGTCGGGCACGTGACCACGATCGAATACGGCTCGCAGTTCCTGTCGCTCGGCGGCGTGCATCACCTCACCGGCGGCTCGAAGCGCGAGGGCCGCGTCACCTGCGAGCTGATGCGGAAGTTGGGCAATCGCGAGCCCGTGGATCTGCAGATCGAAGGCGGCGCGCGGCTGACCGTGCAGGCCGGGCGCGCGCCGATCGTCAACGGCGTCGAGGAGACGCGCATGCGCGTGGGCTGCGGCTCGGCGACGATCGGCATCTTCGCCAAGCAATGGTTCGGGCACGTCGATGAAGTGGTGGTCGTGGACGATCACATCACCGGCGTGCTGTCGGAACATCAGGCGGGCAAGTGCCTCGACATGCCGCCTACCGGCATCCGCATCCGCGGCCGCAAGTCCACGCCCGGGCGCTACTTCCAGGTCGCCAACCCCGGCACCGGCTGGGGCGGCACCGACATCACCGATCCGCTGTCGATCGTCGAGGGTTGGGATCCGAAGGTCGCGCGGCCGGGGCTGCGCCTGTTGATGGTGTCCACGACCGGCGAGCACGCCGAGTTCTACGTGCTCGACGAGCAGCTTCGGCCGCAGAAAGCGCCGATGCCCGACGCGGTGCGCAAGGTGGTCGAACGCATCGGCGAAAACTGCGAGCCGGCGCTCGCCACGGTGCTGTTCGTCGCCGGCGCCGGCGGCAGCCTGCGCGCCGGCGTGACCGAGAACCCGGTGCGGCTGACGCGTTCGATCAAGGAACTTCTCACCCGCGTGACCTGCGGCGGCGCGCCGGCGTACGTGTGGCCGGGCGGCGGCATCACCGTGATGGTGGACGTCGCGAAGATGCCGGCGAACTCCTTCGGCACGGTACCCACACCGGCGATCGTCGCGCCGATCGAGTTCTCGATGCGGCGCGACGTGTATGCGGCGCTCGGCGGGCACGTCGATCGGATCCGCACGGTCGAGCAGGTGCTGGCGCAGGCCGAGCATCGGCTGATCGACTGGCCGGCCGAAAACCCCTGGCCGCTGGCGCCGCCGGAGAACGACCGATGAAGGGCCCGGTGCGCGCGCGGCTACCCGACGGCCGCTGGCATTTCCAGCACGGGCCGATCGATCTCGTCATCGGCGCCGACGGCGAGGCGCGCGCGGTCGCCGCCGCGGTCGAGGATTGCTGGCAGGCGTTCGGCGGCGTGTTGCCGGCGCTCGTCGCCGAGCTGCCGCAGCTTCGCTCGCCGTGCGCGCCGGCGCTGCGTTTGCAGGGTACCGTGGCACGCGAGATGGCGCGGGCGTGCATGCCGTTTGCGCAGGCGTTCGGCCTGTTCGTCACGCCGATGGCCGCGGTCGCAGGCGCCGTGGCCGATCGTCTGATCCGCTTCTTTCGCCGCCCGGGCGTGGCGCGCGCGTACGTCAACAACGGCGGCGACATCGCGCTGCATCTGGCCGAAGGGCAGTCGTTCGACATCGGACTGGTCGCGAAGATCGACGCGCCGCGGCTCGACGGCGCGATGCGCATCGCCGCCGCCGCCGGCGTGCGCGGCGTGGCCACCTCGGGCTGGCGCGGCCGCAGCTTTTCTTTCGGTATCGCCGACAGCGTCACGGTGCTGGCCGCTGACGCGGCAGCCGCCGATGCGGCGGCGACGATCGTCGCCAACCACGTGAACGTCGATTCGCCGCTCGTCGAACGCGCGCCGGCCGACAGCCTGCGCGACGACACCGACCTCGGTTCGCGGCTCGTAACGGTGCATGTGCCGCCGCTTGCGACCGCACTGGTGGATGAGGCACTGGAGCGCGGGGCGGCCTTCGCGCGCGAGTGCATCGAACGCGGGCTGATCCGCGCCGCGCTGCTCACGTTGCAGGGCCGCTCGCGTATGCTCGCGAATCACCACGACGCGGTGCTCGCATGATCGACATCCGGCGCATCTGGACCCAGGTGGAAACGATCCGCCACGAGTTCGGCCCGCCCCCGCCGCGGCCGCAACGGCGCGGCGCGATCTCGGCGGTGCTCGCCAATCCGTACGCCGGCCGCTACGAGCCGGACATCGTGCCTTTCATGCAGGCGCTCAATCCGGTGGGCGTGGAATTGGCGCGCGCGCTGCTCGCCGCGCTCGCCGCGCAGCCCGGCGAGATCGAGGGCTACGGCAAGGGCGCGATTGTCGGCGCCGCGGGCGAACTGGAGCACGGCGCGTGCTGGCACGTGCCGGGCGGCTACGGCATGCGCGAGGTGCTGGGCAACACCAAGGCGATCGTGCCGTCGACGAAGAAAGTGGGCGGGCCGGGCGCGAAGCTCGACGTGCCGATCACGCACGTCAACGCCAGTTACGTGCGCAGCCATTTCGACGCGATCGAGGTGTACGTGCCCGGGCATCCGCACGCCGACGAGATCGTGCTCGTGCTGGCGATGACCACGGGGCCGCGCGTGCACGAGCGCGTCGGCGGGTTGCGGGCGAGCGAGATCAAGGGCGAAGACGGACTGCGCTAGCGAGGTCGAGATGGCGGCGGACATTCGCAAACTGGTCGTGATCGTGGACGAGACGCGCAAGGAGATGGGCCGGCCGGTCGTGCCGCCGGCGCGCCGCGCGCTGGCGATCGCGGTGATCGCAAATCCTTGCGCCGGGCGTTACGTCGAGAAGCTGGACGCGCTGATCGACATCGGCGAGGAGCTCGGCGGGCTGCTCGGCACCAAGTGCGTCGAGGCGCTTGGCATCGCGCCGGGGCAGGCCGAGAGCTACGGCAAGGCCGCGATCGTCGGCGAGGCGGGCGAGCTGGAGCACGCCGCCGCGATCCTGCACCCGAAGCTCGGCGCGCCGCTGCGCCGCGCGGTCGAAAAGGGCGCGGCGCTGGTACCATCGGCGAAGAAGATGGGCGGCCCGGGCACCGCGATCGACGTGCCGCTCGGGCACAAGGACGCGGCCTACGTGCGCAGCCACTTCGATGCGATCGAGGCGCGCGTGCCCGATGCGCCGCGCGCGAACGAAATCGTCGTGGCGGTGGCGGTCACCGCGAGCGGCCGGCCGCTGGCGCGCGTGGGCGGATTGCAGAAGCACGAGATCAAGGGCGAGGACGGACTACGGTAATCTTTGTCGAGCGAAGGGAGGAACGACGATGAAGAAACTGCTGGCGTTGCTCGCGGTGGCCGCACTGGCGGCGACCGCGCAGGCGCAGACGATCAAGCTCGGCGAGCTGAACAGCTACAAGGCGCAGCCGGCGTTTCTGGAGCCGTACAAGAAGGGCTGGGAACTGGCGGTCGAGGAGATCAACGCCGCGGGCGGCGTGCTCGGACGCAAGCTGGAAGTCGTCTCGCGCGACGACAACGGCAACCCGGGCGACGCGGTGCGCGTGGCCGAAGAGCTCGTCTCGCGCGAGAACGTGCATCTGATCTTCGGCACGTTCCTGTCGCACATCGGCCTGGCCGTGACCGATTTCGCCAAGCAGCGCAAGGTGCTGTTCGTCGCCGCCGAGCCGCTCACCGACAAGATCACCTGGCAGAACGGCAACCGCTACACGTTCCGCCTGCGGCCCTCCACCTACATGCAGGCCGCGATGCTGGTGCCCGAGGCGGCCAGGCTGAAGAAGAAGCGCTGGGCGGTCGTGTATCCGAACTACGAGTACGGCCAGTCGGCGGTGACGACCTTCAAGCAGTTGCTGAAAGCGGCGCAGCCGGATGTGGAGTTCGTCGCCGAGCAGGCGCCAGCGCTCGGGCGCATCGACGCCGGTGCGGTCGTGCAGGCGCTCGCCGACGCGAAGCCCGATGCGATCTTCAACGTCACCTTCGGCGCCGACCTCGCCAAGTTCGTGCGCGAGGGCAATACGCGCGGGCTGTTCAAGGACCGCGTGGTGTTCTCGCTGCTGACCGGCGAACCCGAATACCTCGACCCGCTGAAAGACGAGGCGCCCGAGGGCTGGTGGGTGACCGGTTATCCGTGGTACGGCATCCAGACCAAGGAGCACGACGCGTTCCAGCGCGCCTACCGGGCGAAGTTCAAGGAGTATCCGCGGCTCGGCTCGGTCGTCGGCTACACGACGGTGAAGGCGATCGCCGACGCGATCAAGAAGGCCGGAAGCACCGACACCGAGAAGATGATCGCCGCGTTCAAGGGGCTGAAGACCACGTCGCCGTTCGGCCCGATCGTGTTCCGCGCCTCCGACCATCAATCGACGATGGGCGCGTACGTCGGCCGCACCGCCGTGCGCGACGGCCGCGGCGTGATGGTCGACTTCCGCTACATCGACGGCGCGGCCGTGCTGCCGTCGGATGCGGAGGTGGCGAAGCTGCGGGGCGCGGACTGACCGTCATCGCGGAGCGCGCGGCGGCGATCTGAAGCGTCGCCGCGCAAGCGTGCGCTGCTGCGCGGGCGCTGCGGCTCGGACCGATCATGCTTGCGGGTTTCGCCGTCCAACTGCTCAACGGGCTGGTCGGTGCTTCGGCGCTGTTTCTCGTGGCCGTCGGGCTGTCGCTGATCTTCGGCGTCACCCGCATCGTCAACTTCGCGCACGGCTCGATGTACATGATCGGGCTGTACGTCGCGTATTCGCTGGTGCACGCGTTCGGCGTCACCGCGCTCGGCTTCTGGGGCGCGGTGTTCGCCGCCGCGATCCTGGGCGGGCTGCTCGGCGCCGTCGTCGAGATCGGGGTGCTCAGGCGCGTCTACCGCGCGCCGGAGCTGTTCCAACTGCTCGCCACGTTCGCGGTCGTGCTGATGCTGCGCGACGCGGTGCTGTACCTGTGGGGGCCGGAGGATCTGCTCGGACCGAAAGCGCCGGGGCTGAAAGGCGCGGTGCCGATCCTCGGCCGCCAGTTTCCCGCGTATGACCTGCTGCTGATCTTCGTCGGCCCGGCCGTGCTGGCGCTGCTCTGGCTGCTGCTGAAAAAGACGCGGCTGGGCGTGCTGATCCGCGCCGCCACGCAGGATCGCGAGATGGTCGGCGCGCTCGGCGTCAATCAGAAGTGGCTTTTCACCGGCGTGTTCGCGCTCGGCTCGGCGCTGGCGGCGCTGGGCGGCGCGCTGCAGATGCCGCGCGAGCCGGCCAACTTGGGGCTCGATCTGATCGCCATCGGCGAGGCGTTCGTCGTGGTCGTGGTCGGCGGCATGGGCAGCATCCCGGGCGCGTATCTGGCCGCGCTGATCATCGCCGAGATCAAGGCGATCTGTTACGGCATCGGCACCGTGAGCCTGTTCGGCGCGAGCTTCGCGTTTTCCAAACTGACGCTGGTCGTCGAGTTTCTGGTGATGGCTGCGGTGCTGATCTGGCGGCCGTGGGGGCTGCTCGGCAAGCCGCACGGTGCCGTGCGCGCGATCGCCGCACCGGAGGCGCCGATCCGGCCGCTCGCCCGGCCCGGCACGGTCGCGGCGATCGCCGGCGTGCTGCTGCTCGCGGCGCTGCCGCTGCTGGCGCGCGACCATCCGTATCTGACGGTGCTGGCGATCGACGTCCTGATCGCGGTGCTGTTTGCAGCGAGCTTGCACTTCATCATGGGCCCCGGCGGCATGCATTCGTTCGGCCACGCCGCGTACTTCGGGCTCGGCGCCTACGGCGCGGCGCTGCTGCTCAAGGCACTTCGGGTACCGATGGAGTTCGCCTTGCTGCTCGCGCCGCTGCTCGCGCTGGCGGGTGCGGTGGTCTTCGGTTTCTTCGCGGTGCGGCTGGCCGGCGTGTACCTGGCGATGCTGACGCTGGCGTTCGCGCAGATCGTCTGGTCGATCGTCTTTCAGTGGGACGAGGTGACCGGCGGCAGCAACGGGCTGGTGGGCATCTGGCCGTCGGCGACGTTCGCCTCGAAAACCGCCTACTACTTCCTGACGTTGACGCTGGTGGTCGCGGGCGTGTACGCGCTGCGCCGGATGCTGCTGGCACCGTTCGGCTACGCGATGCGCGCCGGCCGCGATTCGCCGCTGCGCGCCGAGGCGACCGGCATCGACGTGGTGCGCGTGCATTGGGTGGGCTTTGCGATCGCCGGGCTGGTGTGCGGGTTGGCCGGCGCGTTGTTCGCGTTCGCGAAAGGCACGATTTCGCCGGAGACGATTTCGGTGGGCCGTTCGATCGACGGCCTGGTGATGGTGTTGCTGGGTGGCGTCCAGTCGCTCGCCGGGCCGATCGTCGGCGCGGCGGCATTCACGTGGCTCGCGGACACGATCATCCGCGCGACCGATTACTGGCGCGCGCTGCTCGGTTTCGTGATCCTGGCGCTCGTGCTGGCTTTCCCGCAGGGGTTGGTCGGCGGCATCGCCGCGCTCGCCGCGCGCGTGCGGGCGAGGGCGACGGCATGATGGCGCTGCTGCAAGTCGAGCGTCTGCGCAAGGCCTTCGGCGGCGTGGTCGCCGTGGACGACGTGAGCTTTGCGCTTTCGCGCGGCGAGCTGCTGGCGCTGATCGGCCCCAACGGCGCCGGCAAGTCCACCTGCTTCAACGTGATCAACGGTCAGCTCGCCGCCGATGCCGGCGTGGTGCGGCTCGACGGCCGGGCGATCACCGGACTGAAACCGCGCCAGATCTGGCGGCTCGGCGTGGGACGGACGTTCCAGGTCGCCGCGACCTACGCGTCGATGACGCTGGCCGAGAACGTGCAGATGGCATTGATCGCGCGCGAGCGGCGGCTGTTCGACTTCTGGTCGCGCGCGGCGCGCGCGTATCGGGACGAAGCGCTGCGGCTGCTCGAAGCGGTCGGCCTGCGCGAGCGCGCCGACGAGCCGGCCAGCACGCTCGCCTACGGCGACCTGAAGACGCTGGAGATCGCCGTCGCGCTGGCCAACGAGCCGAAACTGCTGCTGATGGACGAGCCGACCGCCGGCATGGCGCCGCGCGAGCGCTCCGCGCTGATGGCGCTGACCAGGCAGCTCGTGCGCAGCCGCAACCTGGGGGTGCTGTTCACCGAGCACAGCATGGATGTCGTCTTCGCGCATGCCGATCGCATCGTCGTGATGGCGCGCGGGCAGTTGATCGCCGCCGGCAGCCCCGAGGCGATCCGCGCCGACGCGCGCGTGCGCGAGGTCTATTTCGGCAGCGGCAAGCTGATCGAAACATTGGTGAGCGCGTGAATTCGATGCGCGGAGAACAGCCCGGCTTTCGACCGCTGTTGAAGGTGGCGCGGCTGAACGCCTGGTACGGGCGCGCTCACATCCTGTTCGACGTCGATCTGGAGGTGCGCCCGGGCGAGGTGGTCGCGCTGATGGGCCGCAACGGCGCCGGCAAGAGCACGACGCTGAAGTCGATCATGGGGCTGGTGGCCGCGCGCCGCGGCTCGATCGAGTTCGACGGCCGCGCGATCGAGCGGCTCGAGCCGTTCGAGATCGCCCGCGCCGGCATCGGTTTTGCGCCCGAGGACCGGCGCATCTTCACCGACCTGACGGTGCGCGAGAACCTCGAGGTCGGCCGCCGGCCGCCGCGCCCCGACGCGCCGGTGTGGACGGTGGAGAAGCTCTTCGCGCTCTTTCCGAACCTGCGCGAGATGCCCGATCGGCTCGGCGGCCGCATGAGCGGCGGCGAGCAGCAGATGCTGACGGTGGCGCGCACGCTGATGGGCAATCCGCGGCTGGTGCTGCTGGACGAGCCGTCCGAGGGCGTGGCGCCGCTGATCGTCGAGAAGATGGCCGAGGTCATCGTGGAGCTGAAGGCGCAGGGCTTGAGCGTGCTGCTGTCCGAGCAGAATCTGCCGTTCGCCGCGGCGGTGTGCGACCGCGTGTACGTGCTCGAAAAAGGGCAGGTGCGGTTCGAAGGCACGATGCAGGCACTGGCCGCGGACGAAGCGGTGCGCAGGCAGTATCTGACCGTCTGATGCGGAGGCAACATGGCAGCGCCAACGACGACCGAGACTTCGGGCAAGGTAGTGATCCGCAACGTCGGGCTGATGTTGAGCGGCGACATCGATCGGCCGATCCTCGATGCCGACACGGTGGTGGTCGACGACGGCACGATCGTCGCCGTCGGCAAGGAGCCCGACTGCGATACCGGTAACGCCAGGCGCGTGATCGACGCGCGCGGCACCGCGCTCGCGCCGGGGCTGATCGACTCGCACTGCCATCCGGTGTTCGGAGACTGGACGCCGCGGCAGAACCAGTTGGGCTGGATCGACTCGTGCCTGCACGGCGGTGTCACGACGATGATCTCCGCCGGCGAGGTGCATCTGCCCGGCCGCCCGAAGGATGTCGTCGGGCTGAAGGCGCTGGCGATCACCGCGCAGCGCGCGTTCGAGGGCCAGCGCGCCGCCGGCGTGGGCGGCGGCGTCAAGGTGCTGGCTGGTGCGCCGGTGATCGAGAAGGGCATGCGCGAGGAGGATTTCGCCGAGCTGGCGGCTGCGGGTGTCAAGCTGCTCGGCGAGGTCGGGCTCGGTTCGGTGAAAGCCGGCGACGAGGCGCGCACGATGGTCGCGTGGGCGCGCAAGTACGGCATCCAGAGCACGATCCACACCGGCGGGCCGTCGATTCCCGGCTCGGGGCTGATCGATGCGGACGTCGTGCTCGAAGCCGATGCCGACGTGATCGGCCACATCAACGGCGGCCACACCGCGTTGCCTTACGCGCAGGTGTGCCGGCTGTGCGAGGCGAGTTCGCGCGCGATCGAGATCGTGCACAACGGCAACGAGCGCATCGGCATCCTGACCGCGCGTCACGCGATGGAGCTGAAGTGTCCGCACCGCGTGATCCTCGGCACCGACGCGCCGGCCGGCTCCGGCGTGCAGCCGCTCGGCATCCTGCGGCTGATCGCGTTGATTTCGTCGATGGCGGAGATTCCCGCCGAGATCGTCTTCGGCTTCGCCACCGGCAACACGGCGCGGCTGCGCGGCTTGCGGCAGGGGCTGATCGAAGTCGGCCGGCCCGCCGATTTCGTGTTCATGGACCGCGCGCAGCACTCGGCCGGCAGGGATCTGCTCGAATCGGTGCGGCTGGGCGACATTCCGGGGGTGGGCATGGTGATGATCGACGGCATCGTCCGCTGCCAGCGCAGCCGCAACACGCCGCCGGCGACCGAGGTGCCGGTGATCGTGTTGTAAGGTTGTCAACCCGAGCCGCCAGGCGAGGAATCTCCGAGCTTCAATGCGCTTGAGATCCCTCGCCGCCGGCTCGGGATGACATCGAGGGCGCAGCTACACAACAGGAGGAAACATGCACAACCGCCGCTTGATGCTTCAGGGATTCGCTTCCGCTGCTCTGCTCGGCACCTCCGGGCTGATTACGCTCGCGCGCGCCGCGGCGATCAAACCCGGCCGCGACGCCGTGCTGATCGTCGTCGACGTGCAGAACTGCTTCGTCCCCGGCGGCACGCTGCCGGTCCCCAAGGGTGACGAGGTCGTGCCGATCATCAACGCGCTGGCGAAGAAGTTTGCCAACGTCGTGATGACGCAGGACTGGCACACTCCGGGACACGCTTCTTTCGCCTCCAGCCACGCGGGCAAGAAACCCTTCGAAACGACCAAGCTTGCCTACGGCACTCAGGTGCTGTGGCCGGATCACTGCGTGCAGGGCACACAGGACGCGGCGCTGCATAAAGATCTCGACATTCCGCACGCGCAACTCGTGATCCGCAAGGGCTATCACAAGGGCGTGGACAGCTATTCCGCGTTCAAGGAAGCCGATCGCAAGACCGACACCGGGCTGGCTGCGTATCTGAAGGCGCGCGGCATCAAGACCGTGTACGTGGTCGGGCTGGCGACCGATTTCTGCGTCGCGTGGACGGCGCTGGACGCGCGCAGCGCCGGCTTCGGCGCCTACGTCGTCGAGGACGCGTGCCGCGGCATCGACCTGAACGGTTCGGTCGCGGCAGCCTGGAAGGCGATGACCGCGAAAGGCGTGAAGCGGATCCAGTCGGCCGACATCGCGTGAGCGAAGCGAAGCGCGGGCGCCCCGGGCGCCGGCGCGATGCCGACGCCACGCGCGCGCGGATCCTCGCGGCCGCGACACAGGAGTTCGCGCGCCACGGGCTGGCGGGCGCGCGCGGCGACCGCATCGCACGCGCCGCGCGGTCGAGCGAGCGCATGGTCTATTACTACTTCGGCAGCAAGGAGGGGCTGTATCGCGCGGTGCTCGAAGCGGCCTATCTGTCGCTGCAGCAGGCCGAGCGCTCGGTGCATCTGGACGATCTTCCGCCTGAGCGCGCGCTCGACGAGTTCTGCCGGTTCGTCTGGCGCTACTACCTGGAGCATCCGGAGTTCATCGGCCTGGTCAACGACGAAAACCAGCATCGCGCGCGGCACCTGAAGCGCTCGCCGCAGTTGAGCGAGCTGGTCTCGCCGATCGTCGATCTGCTGCGACGGCTGCTCGCGCGCGGCGAACGCGCGGGCGTGTTCAGGCGCGGCATCGATGCGGTGGAGCTTTACATCGCGATCGCCGCGCTCGGCTACTTCTACCTTTCGAACAGCGCCACGCTGTCGGCCGTGCTCGGCCGCGAGCTGCGCGC
>FWWM01005410.1_pt1 | contig 12904 bp, 8 predicted proteins | sample 2228351 | NCBI WGS metagenome assembly FWWM01 (sample SAMEA103939774, study PRJEB20133) | metagenome | reverse complement strand
TCCCTTCTTTTATGGATTTGATCCGCGACAGCAAAGCCAGAAGCCAATCGAATCAAATTTTAAGTTATCTGCATTACGCCCGCTCCGAAGCGGTCAAGCGCCAGCTGAATGTAGAAGCTCGGATGACACAGGTACCGAGCGGTTGGAACCTGCAGGTTTTACGTACCGACAATAATGAGCTGCTGCGCCGGTTAGACGTTTCCGACGCAAACGTGGCGCTTGGCGGCGACCCAAACGTCATCTTTGACAGCCGTGGCAGGCCGTTACAACAACGTTGTATTGGTGTCATTGTAGATGAAAGCACTAAATACAGCCGGCAAGTCACAGTGTTGCCAGGCGGAAAAATTGCAGTGGAGGCAGGACAATGTCAATAACAGCTGGCGTTGTAAAACAAGGCGGTTTTAGTCTGCTTGAAGTGCTGATAGCCATGTTGATTCTGGCATTTGGCGCTTTAGGTCTGGCAGGTTTGCAAATGAAAACTTTGCAGTCCAGTCATTCAGCTTATCAGCGGGGTTTAGCCAATATCATTGCCGCCGATACAGTAGAGCGTTTGTGGGCCAATGCGGCAGCAGCAGCGCCTCTCACCGTGCTGCAAATTCAGGCTCAGGTGCAGCAGCGCTGGCAGCTGACCAATAACAATAACGTCACTTTACCAGGTCTGGTGACCACTATTGTTGAACCTGCAGCCGGCGATACTTTGTATACGGTGCAAATCACCTGGGATGAAACCCGGTTTGATGACGAAAACACGTCATTTTCTTATTCATTCCGGCTTTATCCTTAGGAGCAACTGATGTATTTGCAGCGACAATTTACATATCAGGCCGGGGTTACGCTGGTTGAACTGATGATCAGTCTGGCACTGGGGGCTATTCTGTTATGGGGTGTGACCTCTGTGATGGTGTCCGGTCATTTGTCTTACAGCGAAGCTCAGCGTTTTACCGCTTTGCAGGGTGATTTTTCTTATATTAATGACTCAATTTTAGTCGATAGCCGCGGCGCAACCGGCGTAGCCACTGCCAATAACGGCACAGTGTTAACCCTGACAACTGCCGCTGGTACCGTCGTGTATCAGCGTAATAATAACGGTGAGCTGACACGTCAGCTTAATGCCGATCCGGCCTCAATAGTGGCCGAAAATGTTAATTTTTTTACGGTCGCTTGTTTAGACCCGCTGGGGGCTGCTGTGGTATGTGGCAGCGCAGTGCAAATTGAAACCACAGTTGAGTTGACAACCAGCCGTGGGGATGAGGAACGCCAGCATCGTATTTCGTTTCGCTCAGCGCTGCGAAATGCGGTATTGCAAAGTAAATTTCAGCCAGCTGCGGGGGCATGAATATGAATCATAGTCAGAAAGGCTCGGTGTTGATCATTTCGTTGTTACTGCTGATGGTAGCAACTTTGATCAGTGTAGCCGGCATCAGTTCGATGCAAATGAATGAACGTATTTCTTCCAATCAAAAACAGGTGTCTGAAGCTTTTATTGCGGCTGAAAGTGGCCTGATTGAAGTGAAAGCATTTTTTGATAACGAGGACAATGCCGGCGTTTGGGGCGACCCGGATGCGGTGATCAAGGCACTGCAGGATTCAGAGCGGGGTCTTGGCAATAATGTTGAATGGCAAATTGAGACTATTGATTTTGTCAGTAAACCGGGTTTTGTCCGGGTGGTCAGTGTTGGTACTGTGACTTCTACCGGTATTGAACGTAAGGTGCAGGCTTATTATCAGCCGAAAAAAGCTTCGGGTAATCTGGGTGCGATGAACATCATTGGTGGTATCAAAATTTTTGATACTGCCAACAGTAACAAATTTCAGGTTATTGGTGAAAAAGACAGTGCGGGTAAAATCATAGGCCCGGCCCTTGCCACCAACACTGACAGCAACTACGACAAAATTGTCGATGACATTGAAGCCAAAGACCGGATGGACAATTACCAGGGCGGTATCAAGGTTGTTGATTTTGACGACCCGTTCGGTGATCCGGAAAAAATGAACGACTTTATTGAGTCGATCAAAGCACAATATTACGCTATGCCATTGGCCGAGCGTGGTGTAGCCCCCAATAACATGGGCAAAGTAGGCGCTGAACGTATTACCTATGTAGCCGGCAATATCGAGTTTAAAGGTCAGGCTACTGGTGCCGGCATTCTGGTGATCGACGGTAACCTGACCATCAGCGGTAACCTGCTGGATTTTGAAGGTTTAGTGGTGGTGCGGGGCCAGAGCTTCCAGATGAACGGTGGTGGTAACCGCGACTTAAAAGGCTCTATTGTGTTCGCTAACCCGAAAAAAGATGCAGTGACAGGTGAGTGGAGTTTTGGTGAAGCTGAAGCCACCTTTGTGTTTGATATAAATGGTGGTGGTAATGCCACTTTCCAGTACGATTTAGACGCCCTGACCAAAGCCCGCGATTTATTAAAAGACGATGGTAAAGCCAAAGAAATGTGGCAGTTACAAAGCGGGCCTGGTGCCAGCGGTAATGCCAGCGTCAGCTCGATGTCGCTATTAACGATTCACAACCGCAGTGATGACCAGAAAAAAACCGCCAGCAGGCGGTTTTTTTCTGCTTTAAAGCTGTGGTAAAAGAGGTTCTGGCTGCTGAAAGTTTAGCTTACAAATCAGTTTTAGACCTTGGCTGGATAAGCGGTTATGCTGGGTTTACTGCAGTTGATGCAGAGATTATTTTCTGATGAATTCTTAAAAAACTGCAGCTTTGCCTGCAACAAAAGTTCAATCCAGTAACAACGCAAAAGGATAACAAAAGTGCGCCAATCATTATTAGCCCTGAGTATTGCTGCCTTATTGGCAGGTTGTAACCCGGCTTCACAGGCTCCGGAACAAACCACATCACAACCAGCTGCGCCTCAGGCTGCAGCTCCTGCTGTAGTCGCAGAACAAAATGAAACTGAACGCTTAAACAAATGGTTTGAAGCCAAATACGAAGAGCAGCTGCAAATGAGCCCGTTACAGCTGACTTTCCTTGGCCGCAAAGAAAAAAATGACCAGATTGATGAGATGACCGAAGAAGCCGAAGACAAACAACTGGCCTGGCTGGCGGCATCTGTGGCTGAGCTTAAAGCGCAGTTTGATTATGAGAAGTTAGAGCCAGAAGCCAAAACTTCGTACGATTTGTGGATTTATCAATACGAGCAGGAAGCTGAAGCGGCCAAATTCCGCGGTAACCGTTATGTGTTTAACCAGATGCAAGGTGTGCATGCCTTGCTGCCGCAGCTGCTGATGAACTTCCATAAAGTAGATGATGTAAAAGACATGGAAGCCTACGTAAAACGTATTGGTGGAGTGGCCAAAGCCATTGCTGATTTACAGCAAAGGGCGGAAAAAGCCGCAGCTGCCGGTGTACGGCCACCCCGTTTTGCTTATGAAGGTGTGATTGAGCAGGTAAATAATTTGCTGACTGGCGCTCCTTTTACCGAGTCGGATAAAGACGCACCGCTGTGGTCTGATGTTAAAACCAAAGTTGATGCGCTGGTAAAAGCTGACAAGCTGGATGACAAAGCAGCACAACAGCTATTGGCTGATGCAAAAACTGCGTTAACCAGCCAGTTCCAGCCGGCCTATCAGTCGCTGCTGGGCTTTTTAACCAGCGAGCTGGATAAAGCCGACAAAATTGCCACCGGCGTGGCCAAGCTGCCAGACGGTGTGGCTTATTACAATCTGCGGTTAAAACAATCCACTACTACAGCCTTAACTGCTGAGCAAATTCACCAGATTGGTTTAAATGAAGTAGAGCGTTTAACCAAAGAGATGATCGCTATTAAGGACAAAGTAGGTTTTAAAGGCGAATTATCTGAGTTTTTTAAATTTATTAAAACCGATGCGCGCTTTTTCTACCCGGATACCGATGAAGGCCGCAATGCTTATTTAAAAGATTCAGAAGCTTATTTAGATTACATCAATAAAAAACTGCCTGAGTATTTTGGCATTCTGCCAAAAGCGCCGCTGGTGGTAAAAAGGGTAGAGGCCTTCCGTGAACAGCCGGGCGCAGCGCAGCATTATTACCCTGGCACACCGGACGGTTCACGCCCTGGTATTTATTACGCGCATTTGTCAGATATGAAAGCCATGCCAAAAAATGAAATGGAAGCCATTGCTTACCATGAAGGCAACCCGGGCCACCATATGCAAATTTCGATAGCGCAGGAATTAAAGTCGGTACCAACCTTCCGTACTCAGGCCGGTTTTACCGCTTATTCTGAAGGCTGGGCGCTGTATACCGAGCTATTAGCCAAAGAAATGGGCGCCTATAAAGACGATTATTCTGACTTTGGCCGCTTAATTACCGAAATGTGGCGTGCAGTGCGTTTAGTGGTGGATACCGGCCTGCACTCTAAAGGCTGGACTGAACAGGAAGCTATTGATTATTTCAAAGCCAAAACACCGGTGGCCGAAGGTGCAGTGGTGTCTGAAGTGCGCCGTTATATTGTATGGCCAGGTCAGGCGACCGCCTACAAAATTGGCATGCTGAAGATTCTGGAACTGCGGGAAAAAGCCAAAACTGAGCTGGGTGACAAGTTTGATATCCGCGCTTTTCACGATACCGTATTAGGTGGCGGTGCATTGCCACTGGACGTGCTGGAAAAACGGGTGAATAACTGGGTTGCTTCAGTAAAAGCACAGCCGGTTGCGGCGGGTTGATCTGCTGTTGATTGCCCTGGCGCTGTATTGGCTTCACCGCTTTGATTGGTTCTGAAGCCATCTTATTTTTAGTTTGGGCTTGTTGTGAGGAAGGCGTATTGGCTTAGGCGGTACGCCTTTTTTATTGCCTTTATAGGCATGACAGTGCTTGATGTTTAGCTTGCAGCTAAGGTTGCAGTGTAAGCCGGGAATCGCCCCGGGGATCGCTCGAAAGCCCACTGTTTTAACTCGCTTTTGAGGCGCCGCCTGCTTTTTAAAACCACGGGGCGGCAAGTGCTACCGTCGCTCGCCTCAAAGTTGTCGGCTTAAAACCTCAAAACCGGCCAATCGCTCAACGGGGAGGAAACGAGCTGGTCTGACGATTTAGTTTTTCTCCTTTATACAACCGGAACAACGGCGCTGGCTTTTCCAGTTGTAAGTTATTTGTTGCAATTTAACTATGCGGCTTTATCCACGCTTTCAAGCTAACCAAAAATCGCAGCTGTTATAACTACTTGTTGTAAATTATATTTCTGTGTAACTTCAGCATATTGTTAAAAAAAAGAAGGGATGAACCATGATTTAAAGCGTGGTTTACCCTTTTGATTAAGTTGTTATGTGTTGCGATGATTCTAAGAACATTTATAAGTTTGGCTGTAATGGTATTTAGCTTCATTTGCTCTGAGCATTTGATTAGTGAATGGTACATAGAGTTGCATATGGAAAAAGTAGGCGCGCCCGACAGAGAGGCACTTTCTGAAGATTATGGGCTCGGACTGGTTGGGTTATTAATAATTGTGCCATGCAGTTTTATACTGTAAGTGATGACGGCCAAATTAACGTGGAGTTGGCTAGGTCGCAGAGATAAAAGTAAAAACACATAACAAACAAATTTTATCGCCAGCAAAACATGCTGGCTGCGACGGCAAAACGCATGCGCGTTTTCCCGCGTTAAATTTGGTAGTGAGGTGCTTAGGGGGACAGAGAAATAATGATGAGTAAGCGATACATTCCAATCCTCGCGCTTCTGTTATCTGTGCCTTTCTGGTTCCTTGCCGCTTTGAACTATCCAGGCGGCACGAGCTGGGATACGACCACCCATGGTTTCAGCCTCGCAAGCAATTACGTTTCGTCATTGTTTCAGCCGCTTGCTTTAAACGGCATGGTTAACACCGCGCGATTCTTCGCATTTATTGCAATGTTGCTCTACACCGCCGGCGTCAGCGTAATGTTCTGGGTCATATCCTCTTCGTATCCGAAGTCTGCCGCCAGTAAGACGGTGCAGATATTTGGGGTTGGCTCGATGGTCTATACATTCATTGCAGTTACGACGCCAATGCACAATTTGTTGGTTGTCATCGCGGCTATATTCTTAGCTGTCGCGTGTGCTGGCATGTTGGTGCTACTTCATCAAGATAGTAAACATAAGCTGTTATTATTTGGCATCTTCAATTTGCTTTTACTGGCAGTACTTTCAGCAACGACTAAAGGCAATTTGCTCGTCGGGATTGGTCCCGCTTGTGAGTGGATACTTTTTCTATGCGGCGCTTTGTGGGTCATGCTCGTGTACTTTGGCGCAACAGCACCTCACGCTTTAGCCAGGCGGACGCGCGAAAATCCGCGCGCCACTTAACTCAAGCGTTAAAGTCCGTCATTCCTACACCTTTGTCCAAAATAAAAACCGGCCGCAGGCGGGGCTTTCCCTGGCTTTGCCTGTGGCCGGTTTTGTTTGCGCTTGATGGACAATTAAAAACCACCTTCTGGTCGGTGGTTTTTTTAGTTATCAGCTTTGTTGCCGGGAGTTTGCCGCAAAGCTGATTTTTTTACCCTTTAGAACGAATACCTGACCACCAGTGAGGCGGTGCGGGCGTCCTGCAACTCGGTGGCGATGTTCCAGTCCGGGTTGGCGGCGAAGCTGCCGTCTTTGTTGGTAATTTGTGCCACTTCGTTAACTCTGATTGGGGTGTCGAAGTTAAACAGGTTGTAAATGGTGCCTTTTACCGTTAGATCGCCGCCTTTAATGGTGGTGGCGTAGGTGACAGAGAAGTCCAGTTCATATAACCAGTCAAGGCGGCCAGCACTGCCCCTTGGCGCCGGAGTGCCGTCCCAGTCGTAGAATGACGCTTCGTCATACCATTGGCTGGCACACCAGTCGGCCCATAAACCGCTTTCACAGGTATCTACCCCTGTTGGGTGAATACTGAACTTGTTGCGCGGTTGACCTGAGGTGGCGCGAGCCACTAAACCCATGCTCCAGTCGTCATTCAGCTGATACACACCACTGAGTTTCAGTGCATGACGACGGTCGTTGGGCAGGTTACCGGCGGCGTGGTCCATTAAGTCGGCGTAGTCATATGAGGTGGTCCAGCCCGGATCGGCCTGGCCATTGTCGGAACGCACCAAACCTTCAGTCATGCCCCAGCTGTGTGACCAGACGTAAGATGCAAACACCGTCAGATCATCAGTTGGCCGGCCTTCGAGGGTAAATTCCCAGGCCAGGTAACGGCGTTTTGGAATGGGCAGTTTTAAATCGTCAGCGCTCAGTTCAACCCGCTCTTTGTTGCCGTCTTTGTCAAAGTCATACAAAAACACCACGTCTTTGCCCGGGTTAATCAGGGTGTAAAAATAACTTTCTTTGCTTTTGTTATTCACATTATTTTGTTTGAGCCACTGCGCCACCACAGGGCCTAAATCAGAGTCTTCAATGGATTGTTTTAAATCGCGGTATACAAAACGCACGCCGCCTTTGAGCCTGTCGCCCAACTGCTGCTCATAACCTAAAGTCCACTCGTCTGAATACATTGGGCCCAGGTTATTGGATGCAATACGTTCAACATCCACTTCGCCACTTTGTACTGTGTCGGTGGCCACCAGAGCGCCCAGTTCAGGTGAACCGTCGGCTTTAAGTTTGAGCGTGCCATCGGCGTTTAATGCGCCTGGCTGAAAGTAAAAATGCACATCTTTTTGGCCGCTGGCCTGTTTGATATTCATATTGGCGGCAATAGGCTGGAAATAACGGCCTGCGGTGGCAAAAACTTTCTGCTCACCATCGCCCACCGGGTCCCAAATCAGCTGTAATCTTGGTGCCAGCTGGTTTTCCAGTTTGGCATAGGTTTGGCCAGTGCTGGCGGTGTTTTCAAAGTTGCTGTATCTCAGGCCAGCATTGAGTGTCAGGCCATCGTTGATTTGCCAGCTGTCCTGAATATACAAAGCTCTGGAATTCACTTCGGTTTCACCACCGGTGTCGCGCTGGCGCTGCTGAATATAAGTGCCTTTTGGCAGGCCAATGCGTGCAATAGCAGAGTAAGTGCGGTATTCCCACCAGCCGCGGGCATTACCCACGCCGTTCTGAAATTCCAGGTAATCTACACTCAGCTCTTCGCTGTCGATACCGGCCTGTAGGGTATGGTTATCAAGCTGATAAGTGACGTCAAAACGCAGTTGGTCGCGCTGATAATCTTCGCTGATCAGGTTACTGGTACTCCAGTTGCCGTATCTTTCGCCGTTTAGGTTGACATAGTCCCAGATGCCGGGCAGGGCGTTGGTTGGTACTGTGGCGCGACTATCTTCGACCCGGCCTATGGTTGCAGCAACAGATAAGTCATCCGTTAAAAAGCCCTGATAGCGTGCAGAATACATATTGCCGCCTGAGGAGCGGGCTGTGGTGCCTGTGTTATTGCCGATGCCGGCGTCTTTGCTCCAGGCAAATTCACGGTAGGTTTCATCGGCACTGTTATCAAGGGCGGTCAATGTCAGGCTGTGATCGTCCGTCAGATACCAGTCCAGGTTTACAAACCAGCGGTTTTCATCTTTGGTGTAGTCGGTAAATAAAGTACCGGCCGAATTAGCATATTCGTTGTTGGATTCGCGCGGGTTAAACAGGGCGTAGAAAAACATTTTGTCTTCCAATAATGGACCACTGACCCAAATATTGGCTTCCTGAAACTGGTTGCTGCTGTCTTGGTTATTGATCGACATGGCGCCATTGGGTTTGTACACCGTTTGGTGCGGGCTGTGCAGGCTGGCCGGGTCGTAACGCAGTTCAGCACCGTATTGCAGATCGTTTGTGCCTGAACGCGACACCGCATTGACCACACCACCGATAAAACGGTCATATTCTGCGGAAATACCACCGGTTTTTACCTGAGTTTGCGCAATGGCTTCCCATGGCAGGTTAATAGAACCAATGCCGGTGCGCAGCCCACTGATATTCATACCATTTAAGAAATAGCCGTTTTCGGCAGACGAAGCACCGCCAAAGCTGGAGGCGTCAAACTGAGCGCTGCGGGCAACACCTGGTGTTAACAAAGCAATATTTTCAAAACCAGTGTTCACCGGCATTAAATCTAAGGTGTCGGCGTCTATGGTAAGACCGGCGGTTGAGTCGCTGGTATCAATCTGGCGCATGACGCTTCCTGCCACTGCAATACGTTCAATATCAGCACCACCTTGTTTTAACACCGGTGTATACACCAGGCTCTGGCCCAGGCTGATGTTAATTTGCTCCATGGCAACAGGTGCCTGGCCTGGCTCGCTGACCAGCACCTGATAACGGCCAACCGGCAAACCACGCAGCACATATTCACCTTTAGCGTTGGTTTGCACTGAACGGGTAAAACCCTGCTCCAGATGTTTGACTGTGACAGTAGCCTGAGCCAGTTGCTGACCTGATGCTGTGGTGACCACACCTTTTAACAAACCGCTGGTGTTGTCCTGCGCCTGAGCCGGCACTGTATGCAACGCAAAAGCTAAGGCGCTTGCCAGAACAGACAAGCGTAAGTTGTTGATATTGCGACTGTGTTTCACTTTTAATCCTTATTATATTGTATTAAATATATTGTATACCATTTAAGGTGATCAGCATCCTAGATTAAAAAAGCGTCAGTTGTAAAGGGTTTGTGGTGTGAGTTGCTGCTGGTGTTATATTTTTATGGTCATTTTTGGCAGGTTTTAGGGGCTGGGCTTTTGCGGCATTTAAAAAAAACACTCAGTAAATATATTTAAATCATCGTGTTATTGAGTTTTTGCCGGTCGCTTGTGATTGAGGTTAATGAGGTTGTGCGGAGGCTTTGATCGGACCAGTATGTTATGACGGCTTAAGTTATGACAGGTAAGCGTGATGGGATGAGCATCACCTTGTGGCGGTACCAGTACCGCGGCCTGACTTAAAATCACCCCTTGTGCCGCTTCTGTGATGCAGTCGCAATCAATAACAAGTCATGTCGCCGCGGATGCCATGTAATAAAGTTTGTACCATCAGTGTTGTGCTTTGCACCCGTTGATGCAGCACATTTGGGCACACTACATGGCAGTTGCGGCGTTATTTGGGGCAGGCAGGGTATTGCTGCAGGGTTGCGGATGCCTGTTGTCGCAGCATCTGCTGAGTTGCGGCTGTTACTGCAATATTGGCGATATAGGGCAATTGATCGGCGGGCGAGTTTGTGATCACCTCATATAACACCAGGGCACTTAACATAGCACCTTGCAGATTGGCGTGATTACCATCAGGTTCATGCAGCTGGATGTCGGGTTGCCCTATTATAAATTGTTCCCAGGCATAAGGGATGGGAGCAAGGCAAGAGGGATGTTGTTGCTGTACTTTTTTGAGGATGCTGTAAATTTGGAGGCCTTCAGCCAAGTTACCCATTTGGGCATGCTCAGGATAAAGCACCGGGGTTGTTTGTTTGGTTTTGGCCAATTCAACCCAGGCGGCGGTTAGATCGGTTGGGTAATCGTAAAGGCCGGACGTCGAATATTTTTGTCCCTGCAAAATCAGATGAGTCCATTTGCCATTCTCAACTAAATTCCGGCTCTCAGCTTGATAATAACGTTCGTCAAGGTAACTGCCGCCCGGGGCTGTCAACACAGTCACCTGGCTGGCAGGTTTACCTGCTCGAATCAGTTGTGTAAGCAATTGGGAAAAGTTATGGCTGCGCATATGGCTGTTACCAAATAACAAAACCTGATAATGCTGTTGCTGGCTGTTGTCTGGCAGAGGTAAAGGTGTTGGCAGGGTGGCAGTGGGTGGTGTGACTTCCGGTACTGCCTGGGTTGTGCTGTTGTCACCGCCACAAGCCGTGAGTGTTAGCAATACGCCGGACAATAACCCTATGTAACTTATTCTATTTCGTCGCATAAACAATCCTTTGTTGTAAAGCTTTCTGTTGTCGTAGTATCGGCAAAAGCGGCAACCTTTGAGTAACAATAACCCCGGATCTGATTTGATGAAACCTTTTTGTGACACAGTTTTGTTACTTCATAGTCAAATAGTACTTTTTATCACCAGGGCTGCAGCTGAAAAGCTGCATGCATTTGACAGATTTAGTTGACACTGCTTCGAACACAGCTTCGAAATTGACGATGCTTAAAGGATTGCATCTGAAACAGAACCAGGATTGTTGCGTTGACAGAGCCCGCAGTATCACGACCGAGGACAATAAGCACTATGGCAGGGCAGGAAAAAGCTGCCAAAATGCGTTGGCTCTGGTTTGGTTTTTTTTATCTTCTGTTTGCCTTTATTACCATGTACCTGTTCCAGACCATCAGTGTCTGGCCTTCTGCAGGTGTTGCTGTTGCTGCTTTATTATTGTACGGCTACCGGATGGCCTGGCTGGTATTTGTTGCCTCAATCCTGGTGGTGCTGGTGTATTTTGCCAGTCTGCAGCAGTCGCTCTGGTCCTGGCAGGTGCTTGTTATCACTCTGCTGACAGCCACTGGTAATACCCTGGGTGCTGCGGTTGGCTTTTGGCTTTGTGGACATGTGAGTTCCATGGCTCAGTCTTTTGCCGATTTACAATGGGTGTTAAAACGCTTTTTGCCGGCCACAGCCCTTTGTGGTGTTGTGGCTGCTGTGTTTGGCGTCGGCAGTTATTGGCTGATTTCTTTACCCTGGCCACACGGTTATTTAAACGGTGTGGTGAACTGGAGCGTCAGCAATATGGTGGGGGCGCTGGTGGTGGCGCCACTTTTGATGTGTCAGCAGTTGCAGCCTGGCTGGCGTCGCAGTTTACGTCAGGCCAGGCTTAAACTGCTGGCACTGTTGTGTTTGTCTGTGACGGCGTTTTTTTTGTTTGGCCCGGGACAAATCTGGTTGCCGCCGGCTTTTTTACAACCCGCTTTATTATTGATCCCGTTGCTGTTTGTCACTTTAACCGCCAGTCCCTGTGTGGTGTTTTTATTTCAGGTGATGACTTTTTTGCTGGTGTGGGTCGGCACCACGGCAGGCTATGGGCCCTTTATTTCAGAGAACCCGACTGACACCGAAACTGCCATGCAGTTATTTTGCGGTTTTCTGGCTGCGGTGATTCTGGTGATCCAGGCTTTATTAGCAGAGCAGCGCAGGCTACGTAAAATCTGGGCCACTGAACTGTTAAGCAGCAAAAGGCTGTTAGAACAAAGGGTGGAAGAACGCACCCGGCAGCTGTCGGAAGCCAACCGGCAACTGGAACTGTTAAGTGTGACCGACGCGCTGACCGGCCTTGCCAACAGAAGACGTTTTGACAGTTATCTCTCCGCTGAGTGGCAAAGAGCCAGCCGGTTGGGTCAGAAGGTCGGTTTAATGATGCTGGATGTGGACTGGTTTAAAAACTACAACGATCAATACGGCCATTTGCAGGGCGACGAATGTTTGCGCCAGATAGGCCAGCTGCTCAGGCTGGGCGCGCGGCGGGCTACCGACTTAGCCGCCCGTTATGGTGGTGAAGAATTTGCGCTGGTGGTACCGCAGGCAGAAGTCAGTTATCTGAAACAACAAGCAGAACTGATGCGGGTGGCTTTTGCATCATTACATATTCCGCATCAGGGCTCGCCGCTTGGCTATGTCACTGTCAGCATCGGTATTGCGGTGCTCACCCCTATGCCACAACAGGATCCTGAGTTATTAATTCAACTGGCCGATGAAGCTTTGTACCGGGCTAAACATCAGGGCAGAAATCAGGTGGTGCTTGCCGATGAAGGACAACAACGCAGTCCGGTGCAATAAAAACGCAAAAAGCTGCGCCAGCTCAGGTTCTGGCCTTGATGCCTGTGGTACAAATCGGCCATGATGTTGATATCCCCGAATAAATTCAGAGACTTGGCATGGCAGAGTTTGATGTAGTTGCAGTGCGGAACTTTTTGCTGGCATTGGCCATTGGCGCTTTGGTTGGCATTGAACGTGAAAAACACAAAACCACTGAACACCCGGGCACCTTTGGCGGCTTGCGCACTTTTATTCTGATAGCTCAGGTGGGCGCTGTCAGTGCCTGGTTATCTATTCATCTGCAAAGTC
>FWWM01013826.1_pt1 | contig 12916 bp, 10 predicted proteins | sample 2228351 | NCBI WGS metagenome assembly FWWM01 (sample SAMEA103939774, study PRJEB20133) | metagenome | reverse complement strand
TAAGATCCGACAGTCTAGCCATTGTCTTGCGCGAAGGCGACGATCCGGTCGCGCGGAACCACCACGCGCACGCGTTCCCCGGAGGCCGGCGGCGCGCCGGCCGCCCCATCCTGCGTGACCTCGATTATCCGGCCGGAACCTGTGGCGACGGTATAGCGCCTCCGGGTTCCGAGATCGACCGCGGTTTCCACGGCCCCTTCGAGCACGACTTCCGATCCCTCGGGCGGGGGCTCGAAATTCGCCAGCACCCGAGCGGCTTCCGGGCGAAACGCGATAGCGCCGCCCCCGCGGCCGGAGCGCGTGACGTTCCAGCCGAAGAAACGCGCCGACCGGATGGTGCGCGGGGCCGTGAAGAACTCCCGCGGAGCGCCGAACTGTTCGATTCTGCCATCGAGCAACAGTCCGATCCGGTCTGCTATGACAGATGCTTCCTGCTGGTCATGCGTGACAAAGACGGTCGTAATGCGCAGCCGCCGCTGGAGACCGCGCACGAAGGCCCGCATCTCCGCCCGGAGGTTCTCGTCGAGCGCGGAGAACGGCTCGTCGAGCAGCAGCACCCGCGGGTCGGTCACCAGCGCCCGCGCCAGCGCCACGCGCTGCTCCTGTCCGCCGGACAGCTCCCGGGGAAGGCGGCGTTCGAGCCCCGGAAGCTTGACCAGCTCGAGAGCTTCGCGCACCCGCCGCTCGCGCTCGGGCCGCGGCGTCTTGCGCATCTTAAGGCCGAACGCCACGTTCTCGCCCACCGTGAGGTGCGGAAACAGCAGCGGCTTCTGGAACACCATGGCGGCCCGGCGCTGTTCGGCCGGCACGCGATTGACGGTGACGCCGTTGAACCGAATTTCCCCGGCCTGCGGCGCCAGTAGCCCGGCGATGATCTTGAGGATCGTCGTCTTGCCGCAGCCCGACGGGCCGAGCAGCGCCACCAGCTCGCCTTCGGCGGCCTGGAAGGACAGATCCTTCAGCACCGCCTCGCGGCCGTACGAAGCGCGGATGCGGGCAACCTCGAGGCGCGTTCTGCCCGCTGGGGAGCTCATTGCCGCAGCACCTTCTCCAGCCAGTCCTTCTCCAGCCGGTCAAGGTAGCGGGAATCGGGCTCGGGCAGACGCGCTGCGCCGAGCACGTCGTCGGGCAGTGTCGCGGGCCCGCGCGCCAAGGCCTCGATCCGGGCGCGCTGCCCGGGCGTCCAGCCGTCCGGCCGCAGAGGGAACGGAATTCGCAGCGCCTCGGAGGCCGCCACCGCGCTTTCAAACGACATCAGGTGGTTGATAACCGCCAGCGCCCCCGCAAGGTTGGCCGCATTGAAAGGGATGGCGAGGAAGTTGTAGTTTCCCAGCGTCCCATCCTCGAACACAAACGTCCGCACCGACGGGGGATACTCGCCGAGCTCGATCCGCCGCGAGGCGAAATTCGGATTGTAGTTCATCGCGAAATCGATCTCGCCATTGGCGAACAGGCGGTCCTGCTGGCGCAACGAAGTGGGATAAGTTTCCCCCTTCCGCCACAGATAGGGCTTGATTTCGTTCAGCCAGGCGAAGACTTGCGCCGCCGTTCGCCGGTACAGCGTCTCATCGAAGCCACTCAAAAACGGCGCCGGACCGCCGCCGAAATGATACAAGAGATGGCGCAGGAACGCCGACCCGGTAAAATCGGGCGGCGCCAGGTACGTAAAGCGGCCGGGGTGAGCGATGATCCACTCCTTCAACTCCGCGATCGACCGCGGCGGCTGCGGCAGGCGCGCCGAGTCGTAGGCCATGACGAACTGCGACCGCTGCCAAGGCGCCTCGTAGCCATCGGTTTCCTCGCCGAAGTCACGCGCATAAGCGCTCTCGGGATAGTTGCGGATGTTGGGCAAGCGGGCGGCGAAGGGGCCCCAGAGAAGGCCCGCCTGTTTGGCCGTGCGGAAGTTTTCGCCGTTGATCCACAGCATGTCGATCGAGCCGCCGGCGGTCTTGCCGGCGGCCTTCTCGTTGAGCAGCTTATTGATCAGCTCCGCCGTGTCGCTGCACGGAACGATCCGAAGCGTGAGGTTGAAGTTGCGCTTAAGTTCCGCGGCGACCTGCTCGCGGAAGTACCGGTTGCGCAACTCGTCGCCTGCCCACATGCCGAACGAGACGGTGCTATCGCGCGCCAAGGCTTCCACCTCGCTCCAGGCCAGCGCCCCCAAACTGTCCGGTGAAAACGGCTGCTGCCGCGGCGCGCCGCAAGCAGCCGTCAGCACCGCGGCCAGCAGCACACCGCTACGCATAGTCCTTCACATGCCGGGCCACCACGGTGAATACCCCGACCGCAGGCACCAGAAAGACGACTGACACGGCCGCGGCAAGCGCCTCATCGCCGCTGCGCTGGAAGACGACCAAGCTCAGCGGCAGCGTCATCACGCGCCCGCCGCCGATAAACAGCGTCGTCAGATACTGGCCCCAGGAAACCAGGAACGCAAAGGCGGCGGCCACGGCCAGGCCGGGCGCGATGGCGGGCAGGGTGACGTAGCGCCACACGGCGAGCCGCGAAGCGCCCAGCGTGCGCGCCTGCGCCTCCCAGTCCGTGTCGAACGCCGCGAAATTGCCCATCAACATCAGCGTCGCATACGGCGCCGCCGGAACCAGGTGAACCAGGATCACGCCGGCGACCGTGTCCGCCAGGCCATACCGCAGGAACAGCGAATGCAGGCCCATGGCCGCCGCCAGCGGCGGCGCGAGCACCGGCAGCAGCAGCAGAAACAGCACCGCTTTCTTCCCGGGAAACTCGAACAGGGCCAGGGCCCGGGCGGCGGGGAGCGAAACCAGAACCGCCAGCAGGGACACGGCCAGTGCGATGCCCAGGCTGAGAAGGAGCGATTCGAAGATCTCCGACGACGGCGCCAGAACGTAGCGCCATGCCCGCAGGCTCCACTGCCGAGGCCCGAGCGACGGCCAATACCACGCCCGCGCAAACGACCACACGCCCAGCAGCAACACCGGAACGATAGCCAGCGCCGCCGTCAGCCCCCCGGCGGTCGCCAGCGCAGCGCGCCGCAGTCGCGGCCTGGAACGAACCGGCCTCATAGCACCGCCGGCCTCTCTAGCCCGATCAGGATCCGGGCCAGCCGCAGGTAGGCCGCCACCAGCACCGCCGTGACGGCGGCCATCAGGAACGCAATGGCGAGCGCTTCGGGCCGCTCGGCCAGATCGATCGCCAGGAACCGCCGCTGCGCCACCACCGCCAGCATCGCCGGGTAGGGCCGGCCGAGGATATAGGGAACCTCGAACGCCCCGAACACAAAGGCGAATACGACCAGCGAGGCCGATACAACCGCGGGCGCCGCCAGCGGCAACGTCACCCAGCGCAGGCGCTGGAGCGCCGAGGCGCCCAGGGTCTTTGCCGCCATTTCGTAGTCGTTACCCACACGCACCAGCAGGGCCAGCGTCATGAGGGCGATGAACGGCGTCTCTTTCAGTACATAGGCGGCCACGATCCCCATCCCGTAACCGTCATTGACGAGCTGCGGGAACTGGTTCGGGCTCTCCACGAATCCCGCCGCGTGGCCGAGCCGCGCCAGCAGTCCGCTGGGGGCGATCACGTTGACCAGCGCCACGGCCATGGCCAGGTGCGGGACCGCGAGAGGAACTTGGAGCAAGGTGCGAAACAGCCGGCTGTAGAGAGCCAATTCGCGCAACGCCAGCGCCAGCAAAAGCCCGGCCACGGCTGAAACAAAAGTCGATATCGCCGACACCAGAAACGTAAGCCGCAGTGAAGTCAGGACCTCGCCGTCAGCCAGCAACTTCCGGTAGTGGGCGAGCGTGAAGGTCTGCTCGCCGGCGGGGGCAAAGTAACCCGCGCTCTGGATGAAGGCCAGGAGCAAACCCCCGGCGAACAACCCCAGCGTGACCAGCAATGCCGGGGCGAGCAGCAACAGCGGCAGCAGCCGAAATCGACCCATCACCGTCACTCCAATTCTAATGTGCCCGCGCAATCGGCCAAGTAAAATCGGACTATGCTCACCCGTAGGACCGTCCTCGGAACGATGGCCGGCGCCGCGTTGTCCTGCGCGCAGGCGAAACGCCGCCCGAACCTGCTGTTCCTGATCTCCGACGATCACCGCCACGACGTCCTCGGCGCGGCCGGCAACGCCCTCGCCCAAACACCCCACCTCGACCGGCTGGCGCAGCAAGGGGCCCGATTCTCGCATCACTACGTCAACTATCCGATGTGCACCCCGTCGCGCCAGAGCGTCCTGACAGGCCTGCTGCCCCACGCCTCCGGCGTGTCGCTGCTGCGCACGGCGCTGTCGGAAGAAAAACTCACCCTGGCCGAGCATCTCAAGGCCGCCGGCTACCGCACCGCCTGCTTCGGCAAGATGCATTTCAACACCAACCCAAAGCCGGGCCTGCACGGCTTTGACGTCGCCCTGTGCGACGGCGCGATGCGGCGGCTCTGGCAGCAGGAGGTGAAGCCGCGCCCGCCCGAGCCGTCTGTCGCCACGAAGCCGCCGTGGAGGCCCTTCCGCGATCCCGCCCGCATCTGGCTCAACGCCGATAAGCTCCCCTACCCGCGCTACGAAGAGGACATGCTGGGCACGTTCATCGCCCGCAAGGCATGTGAGTTCCTGGAACAGGCGGGCGGCGAGCCCTTCGCCGCCTGGGTGAGCTTTCACGAGCCCCACTCTCCGTTCGACTTCCCCATCGAGGACCGCGATCGTTTCGAGCCTTCCCGCTTCCGCGTTCCGCGCCTTGGGCCGGAGGATGCCTGGCAGGTTCCGTTGATCTTTCGTGACCTCTCCGGCGCCGACAAACAAGGCATCGCCGCTGCTTACTACACGTCGGTGGCCTTCATGGACCGCAACGTGGGCCGGGTGCTTGACACGCTCCGGCGGCTGGGCCTGGCCGAGAACACGCTGGTCGTCTACTGGGGCGACAACGGCTACTCACTGGGCGAGCATGGCCGCTTCGAGAAGCACTGCTTTTATGAGCACGCCATGCGCGTCCCGCTCATCTTCCGCCTGCCCGGGCGGGTCCGAAGCGGCGCGGTAGTCGACTCGCTTACCGAGTCGGCCGACATCGCGCCGACAATCCTCGAGCTGCTGGGTCTCAGCCCGATGCCGGGCATGCACGGCCGCAGCCTGGCCGCATCCCTTCAGGGATCCGAGCCGGACAACCCGCGCGACCACATCTTCAGCGAGTACCTGCACAACGAAGAAGCCTGCCTCCGCACCGGGCGATGGAAGCTGATCTATTGCTCCGGAAAGCGGAAGCGCGACGACGGCTACGAGACGGACAATCCCACGCCCGGACGATACATGCGCCTGTTCGATCTGGAAAGCGATCCCGGCGAGTTCCACGACGTCTCCCAAAAGAACTCAGAAGTGGTGCAGGAGCTGACCGGCCTGATGCTGAAGCGGTTCCGCGACACCCACCCGGAAGCCGCTCAAGAGCCGCCACGCCTTGCGCCGCAGGATGCGCTCGACTGGTACCTGCGCCCCCGGGATGAGCCTTGGGGCAGGCGGCGGGGCTGACCGGCACGGACAGCCGCTGTCAGGGCGGCCGTTCAGTTACAATTGGTTGCTTTATGGTACGCAGATCGTTCCTCGCGCTGGTGGCTTGCGCCGCCGCCCTCCCGGCGGCCGGGTCGGAAGAGAAACTTGTCGGAGGTCCGTTCGTGGTGCACGCGGGACCAAGAGCGGCGACCGTAGTGTGGGTCACGCAGGCTGGAGAAGCCAGACTCGGCACTGACCCGAAGGAGCTCAGGGAAGCGTCTCCGTCGTTGCGCGTGCACAAGGCAGGCTTCACCAATCTGAAGCCCGGGCAGAAGTACTACTACGACGTGCTGGGCCGCGACGAAGGAAAGGGCTCGTTCAAGACCGCCCCCACGGGCCCGGCTTCGTTCCAGTTCGTCGTTTACGGCGACACCCGGACCCGGCACGCGCTGCACCAGAGAATCGTCGATGCGGTTGTCAAAGTCGAGCCGGATTTCGTCCTCCACACCGGCGATCTGGTGGCCGACGGCACGAACACTTCGCAATGGCCCGTCTTCTTTCAGATCGAGCGTGAACTGCTCCGCAAAACCGTCTTTTTCCCCGCCCTGGGCAACCACGAGCGCAACAGCCGCCATTTCTACGAGTTTTTCGACATCACCACCCCGTATTACTCCTTCGATTGGGGTAGCGCGCATTTCACCATCCTCAACAGCGACCTCGGCAACGCCGCCGAGAGCGAGCAAGCCAAGGAAAGGTTCTGGGCCGAGCAGTTGCGCTGGCTCGAGGAGGATCTCACGGCCCACCGGAAGGCCGACTTCCGCTTCGTAGCCATGCACCATCCGCCGTTCACCGCCGTCAAGAGGCGCCAGGGACCCAACCCTCACCTGACGGCGATGGTGCCGCTGTTCGAGCAATACCGCGTAGCGGCCGTCTTTCTCGGACATGACCATAACTATCAGCACCACCTGAAAAACGGCGTGCGGTACATCGTGACCGGCGGCGGCGGCGCGCCGCTATATCCGGTCGACGCCCCCATAGAAGGAATCACCCAGAAAGTCGAAAGCACCGAGCACTACGTGCGGGTTTGCATCGAGGGCGACCGCGCCGTCATGGAAGCCGTCGCCCTTGACGGGCATCTCATCGACCGCATCGAGCTCGGCCCGGCGCCTCCGAACATCAAACAGTGATGGGGCCCGGTCCCCAAAGCTCCGGAGCATCCGGCTGGTCCATGCTCGCTGATGGAGAGGCGTAGAGCCGCCGGGCGCTATACTCTAACGAGTACTGATCGTAGCTCTGCCGTGACGACTATGGATTCGGCGGAACGCTGGCGGCGAATCTGGGAGATATTCGAAAGCGCGCTCGAGATCCCCGAAGGGCAGCTCGATGCCTGGCTGGCGCAGGCCTGTGGGGATGACGCCCGCTTGCGCCAAGACGTAGAGTCGTTGCTGGCGGCGCATCAGAAGTCCCACGGGATTCTCGAGCAGACTGTCTCGGCGTTTCGTGTGGAGAAGCTGTACCGGGGCAGCGAGCCGGCGGCCCACGACGAGCAAGTGGGCCCTTATCGCATCCTCAGCGAGATCGGCCGCGGCGGCATGGCGGTGGTCTACAAGGCCGAAGATCCGCGGCTGGGACGCTACGTGGCGCTGAAATTCTTGCCCGGGAACCTGACGGCCAGTGCCCAAGCCAAGGACCGGCTTCTTTCCGAAGCCCGGGCCGCCTCCAGGCTGGACCACCCGAATATTTGCACGGTATACGACATCGGCGAGACCGACGACGGAAGGCTGTTTCTGGCGATGGCCTACTATGAGGGCCAGACCCTCGCCCAGCGGATCGACGCCGGACCGCTGCCCGTCGAGGAGGCCATCGCCATCACCATCCAAGTCGCCCGCGCCCTCGAGCACGCCCACGACGCCGGCGTCATCCACCGCGATATCAAGCCTTCGAATATCTTTCTCACCGCCCGGGGCGAGGTGAAGGTCCTGGACTTCGGGCTGGCCAAGCAGGGCGCGCACCCGCTGACCGAGCCGGGCACGCGCCTCGGAACTGTCCTTTACATGTCGCCGGAGCAGGCGCAGGGCAAGGACGTAGATCGCCGCACGGACCTGTGGTCCCTGGGCGCAACGCTCTATGAGATGCTCGCCGGCCGACCGCCATTTTCGGGCGAGAACGAGGCGGCGGTGCTTTACAAAATCGTCCATGAAGATTCGCCGCCGCTCGGCGCCGGCGCTGGTGAAAGCGTCCAGAGAATCGTCACAAGGCTGCTCGCCAAGAACCCGAAAGAGCGCTATCAGGACGCGCGCGAGTTGCTGGCAGATCTCGGGGCGCCTCCGGCCACAACGATCCCCGACGAGCTTCCGATGGCGTTGGTGGGCCCGCAGAGGCGGACACCGTGGCTGGCCGCCATCGTGGCCGCTGTTGTGGCCGTGGTCGCGGTCGCCGGCTACTGGTTCGGAGTACGGGGACCGGAGGATGGGGTCACTGAAAGGCTGGATCCCATCCCGCTGACGAGCTTTCCGGGAAGAGAGGAGATGGCCACCTTCTCCCCAGACGGCGCCCAAGTCGCCTTTTCCTGGGACGGGCCGGACCAGGACAACTTCGACATCTATGTTAAGCTCATCGATTCGCCAACCCCATTGCGGCTCACTGACAATCCCGCCTGGGATTCGAGCCCGGCGTGGTCGCCGGATGGGCGCCATATCGCCTTCCTCCGCGAGCGCGAGCCGCGGGGCGCCGAGCTCCGCCTCATCCCCCCGATCGGTGGCTCGGAGCGCCTCCTGACCACGGTTGACGCCCCTGAGCGCTCGGGCATTAGCTGGTCTGCGGACGGCCGCTTCGTGGTTGTGGCGGACCGCCCCTCCCCGAACGAGCCGCCGGCGGTGACGCTCGTGTCAGTCGACACGGGGGAGAAGCGCTTGCTGATCGCGGGGCCGGCGGGCACCCTCGAGGTGCGATCGCCGGTATTCTCACCCGACGGGCAGACCATCGCTTTCGACGTGCTTCGCGGCGGCGGGCTGGGAGATACTTACCTGGCGTCCGCCGGCGGCCGGGAACTGAAGCAGCTCACCTTCACCGGGGGCCAGCCGGAGGGCTTGGCCTGGAGCAATGACGGACGTTACCTCATTTTCGCCCGGCTGTCGGAAGAGGGTCGGCGGTCCACTTGGCGGGTTCCGGTCTCCGGCGGGGAGCCGAAACCGATGGCCTTGGGAGATAACCCCAGCCAGCCGGCCCTGGCGCCCGCCGGCAACCGGATGGCATTCTCCAAGCGCCTGTCGTCGTATGACATCATACGCATCGACCGGCTTGGCGTGGATCCCAAGCGGCCTTCTCGGTTCGTGTCCTCGACCCGCTTTGATGGCAACCCACAGTACTCCCCCGATGGTTCGCGCATCGTGTTCTCGTCGAGCCGTTCCGGCAACGTCGAGATCTGGGTGTCCGACGCCGCCGGGGGCAACCTGTTGCAGCTCACGTCACTGGGGGTGGCCGGCAGCCCCCGCTGGTCGCCTGACAGCACGCAAATCCTCTTCGATTCCACCGTCGGAGGAAACGCCGACATTTACCTGATCAATGCTTCCGGGGGGACTCCCCGGCGCATCACAACGAACGCGGCGGAGGACGTTGTTCCAAGCTGGTCTCGGGATGGCAAGTGGATCTACTTCTGTTCGACACGGACGGGCCAAGACCAAGTCTGGAAGATTTCGGCGGAATCCGCGCCGGAACCGGAAGGCAAGGCAGTTCAGGTGACCCGGCACGGCGGCTTCCGGCCGATCGAATCCGCGGACGGCAGGTATGTCTATTACGCCAAGCAGCGGGGCCCGGAAACCTCCCTCTGGCGCGTTCCCGCGGCCGGGGGCGAGGAGAGACTGATCATCAGCAACTTACAATCCGGATGGGGCAACTGGGAGGTTGTCAGCGACGGGATCTACTTCGTCAACCCCCTTGAGACCGGCGACCGGCCGCTCGATGCGGAATGGGCCGTTTACTTCCACCACTTCCATAGCGGCCGCATGTCGAAAGTCCTCCCGCTGGCTCACCGGCCAACCCGCGGAGGTCCGGGACTGGGTGTGTCCCCTGACGGCCGTTGGTTCCTCAACGGACAGGTTGCCGTCGATTCAGATTTGATGCTGGTGGAAAACTTCCGCTAGCCCTTGGCGCCAGCCCGCTTCCCCCGCCGGCAAACCTGACATCGAGCGCCTGAACTCCCGGCCCAATGCGACCGATCACAGACAGAGTGAAGCTCTGTGATGGCCACCCCGAGTACCAGTAACGGCAGCGAGGTCTATGTCGCCCGGCAACCGATCCTGACTGCACGCCAGCAGCTTTATGGCTACGAACTGCTCTACCGGTCGTCGCTGCGCAACGCCATGGACGGCGTGGATTCCACGACGGCCACGTCTTGCGTGCTGGCCAACTCCTACTTTCTGATCGGGATTGATCTACTCGCCGCCGGCCGCCCCGCGTTCATCAATTTCGACCGCCAGATGCTAATCGACGAATACGCCGAGCTTCTTCCGACCCGGTCGGTGGTGGTGGAAATCCTGGAAGATGTGGAGCCGGACGAAAGGGTGATCGCCGCGTGCCGCCGGCTCAAGCAACGGCGCTACATGCTGGCTCTGGACGATTTTACCGGCGAGCGCGATGCGCGGCCGCTGATTGAGTTGGCCGACATCATCAAGGTCGACTTTCGGCTGACGACACCGGAGCGCCGGGGCGATCTGGCGCGGCGTTACGCCCGCCGCGGCATCCGGATGCTGGCCGAAAAGGTCGAAACCCGGCAGGAGTTCGACGAGGCCCGCCGACTCGGCTATGAGCTCTTCCAAGGCTACTTTTTCAGCCGTCCGACCATCGTCTCCGCCAGGCAGGTCCCCGGCTTCAAGCTGGCCTACCTGCGGATCATGAAGGAAATCACCCGGCCGAATTTAGACCTTGCTCGTCTGGAAGAGTCGATCAAGTACGAGGCGTCACTCGTTTACCGGCTGCTCAGGTATATGAACTCCGCCTGTTTCGACTGGAATGGCCAAATCAGCTCGGTCCGCCATGCATTGACGCTGCTGGGCGAGTATGAGGCATGCAAGTGGATCACGCTGGCGGTGCTCGGCAGCCTAGCTGCGGACAAGCCCCACCAGCTCCTGGTCAGCGCCGTCATTCGCGGGCGCTTCTGCGAACTGCTCAGCCCCTGGGTGGCGCACGCCCGCCGCGGCCCGGAACTGTTTCTGATGGGGTTGTTTTCCCTGCTCGACGCGGTGCTCGACACGCCGATCGAGAGAATTCTGGAAGATTTTCACTTGGCCGGCGACGTCCGCGCGGCGCTGGCCAACGATGGCGCCGGGGCGTCGCCGCTGCGAACAGCCCTCGATCTGGCACGGGCCTACGAGAAGGCGGACTGGCAGGCCGTCGAGGCCCTTCAGGCATCCCTCCATCTCCCCTTCCGGGTTGCCTCCGATGCCTACCTGGATGCCGTCTCGATGGCCGAAAGCCTCTTCCGGTGAAGCTGCCAGCGCTGTCAGGCCCCCGTAACCCTAACCTATTGCAAGCTCCCATCCGATAATCTCCCAGAAGCGCGGTACGCCCGGCAAAGCTGGTTATGATCTCTTTGAAGAAATCGCTCGATTCCCTCGAGCAGCTCGAGCGGCAGGCCCGGACGGCAGTCGGGTGCTACCGCTCGGCAATTGGCAGCATCGCTGCGCATCTGGTGCCGGTCGACAACGATCTGGTTCATTCGCACCGCAGCCGCCTCGTCGGCCTGCGTCGTGAAGTGGGTGAAAATCCCACCGTCGAGCATCTCGAGGCGACCCGCGAGGCGCTCGATGCCGAGCTCAAGAAACATTGCGAACAAGCGGCGGCCATCCTCGAACAGAAGGTGAAAGAAGTCAAAGAGATCCTCCGCATCGTCGGCGAGATGGTCGCTACGCTCACCGCCCAGAACAAGAGTCATGGGGCCCGGCTGGGAGAGTTCGCCAACCAGTTGTCCAGCCTCAGCCGGCTCGACAGCCTCCCCGAAATCCGCGCCCGCCTCGCCGACGGCGTCCGTCAGCTCAAGACCTGCATCGCGGCCATCGAGGATGAGCGCCGCACGACTCTGGGGCAGCTACAAAGTGAGCTCCAGACCTTCGAGCAGCGGCTCCAGCAGGCTGAGACGCTCGCTTTCACCGATGCCTTGACGGGCGTGGGCAACCGGGCGGCGGGCCAGCGAACCCTCGATCATTGGACACAGTCAGACAAGCCGTTCAGCGTGCTGATGTTCGATCTGGACCGCTTCAAGGCCATCAATGACCGTTGGGGCCATCAGGCGGGCGACATGGTGCTGAAGACGTTCGCCCGCCGCCTGGGCGATAACGTCCGGCCCGGCGACCTCGTCTGCCGCTGGGGAGGCGATGAGTTCCTCGTTCTCCTGGCCTGCTGCCGGATGGAGGAGGCTCTCGGTATTGCCCGGCGTCTTTCCGCCTGCTGTAAACAACCCTACCAGCTTTCCGCCAACGGCCGGAATTGGGAGCTGGAGGTACACGCCTCAGTCGGAGCGGCTGAGTACCGCTACGGTGAAGCCGCTGAGGAGCTGATCGCCAGAGCCGACAAGTTCCTCTATCGCGAGAAACAGGTGCCCGTCATTAGCTGACTGGCCATACAGAAATCGTCACCGCGGCCGGCCTGTCGGGCGGTTTCCCATCGGCCGCTGATCGAGTTGACTGTTCAGGCTGCCGCGCTTATCCGTTCCGATATGCAACGCCACCAGTCGCCGTGCTCGCCGCCGCCAAACCCCATTGCAGTTCAGTCAGTGGCCGGCGGATCAGCCCATTGGCCCCTCACTTGCTGCCCCCACGCGGAAGGAAGTGAGTGGCGATGCCGGATTTCCAGACTGTTCAGTATCCCGCCTACTTTATGAAGGGCGACATGGTCGAGGTCGACGGGCTCGTCTACCTGCTGCCCGAGCCCACGGCCTGCCTGTGCCCGGAGGACCTCGTGCTCTATATTTACAAACGCAGGCTGAAGCCTTACAATTTCTATCATCGCCCTTCGGGGCCGTCCGGCGGCCGGCAGTCTGGCTGCTGAGGCCGTTTGAGCCGCTGCTCGGCCGCCTGGGGCGGCAAGAGCATGCAGATTCTCGCCACAAGCATCGCCTTCGCTGCGGCGGCGGCCGCGGCGATGGCCGCGGGCAAACCAAACATCGTCTTCATCCTCGCCGACGACATGGGCTACGGTGACGTCCGCGCGCTCAATGCCGACTCGAAGATTCCGACGCCGAACCTCGACAGCCTGGCCGCTTCGGGCATGGCTTTCACGGATGCTCACACGCCGTCGGCGGTCTGTACCCCCACTCGCTACGGCCTGCTCACCGGCCGCTACTGCTGGCGCACCCGCCTGAAGAAGGGCGTCCTCGACGGCTATGGGACGCCCCTGATCGAGCGCGAACGGCTGACGGTCGCGTCCTACCTCCAGCAGCACGGCTACCACACGGCCGTGGTGGGCAAGTGG
>FWWM01001274.1_pt1 | contig 12917 bp, 7 predicted proteins | sample 2228351 | NCBI WGS metagenome assembly FWWM01 (sample SAMEA103939774, study PRJEB20133) | metagenome | reverse complement strand
CGCGGTAGGAGTTTTCGAGGATTTTCGTAGCTTCGGCGGCGCGGCAGGATGAGACCGGCACCGTCCGGACGACAATCTGGTCGTAGAGAGCCTTGGCCACCTCAAGGCAGGATGGCGTGAAGCCGCCGACCACCTTCGGGATCGTCGCAGTCGTGTAGTCCTTGTTGTTCGGGTCCTCGCGCTCGGGGGAGAAGGCTAAGAAGAAATCGCGGCCGGCGCGAAGGCCCGTATGCGATTCGAGGATCTGCCGCATATCCGCGTCGGTCGTTCCGGGGTAAGTGGTCGATTCGAGCACGACCAGCTGTCCCGGCTGGAGATTTTCGGCGATCGTCCGGGTGGTGTTGAACACATAGCTCATATCGGGCTCGCGGTTTTCGTTAAGCGGGGTGGGAACGCAGATGAGGATGGCGTCGGTGGAGCGGAGCTCCGAGAAGTCGGAAGTGGCGCGGAACCGCCCCGTCTCCAGCCAGCCCTGGATGAGGGAGTTGGGGAGGTAGTGGATGTAGCTTTCGCCGGCGAGGAGCTTTCTGATTTTTTCTTCGTCGATGTCGAAGCCGATGACCGGAAAGCCGGCTTTCATGAACTCGCGGACCAGCGGAAGGCCGACGTAGCCGAGCCCGATAACACCGACGACCGCCTGGCGGGAAGCTATGCGGGAGAGCAGGCGGGATTTGTGAGCGGGGGCAGACTTTCGTGGGGTTCTGGTTTGAGGGGCGGAGGATTTCGGACCGGGGTTCTTCGGTCCGGCGGCGCCGCCTTCAGTTTCGGGAGGTGTTTTCGGGGCCAAGTTTGCCTTTTGATTCTTTGCCGTTTTGGGCTTCTGTCCTTTGCGTTTCTTTTCTTTTTCCAAGGTTTTCGCTCCCTTCACCAGCTCTCAATTATTATTGCCTGATTATATAAAAATTACGGGCAGGATTAAAGGGGGGCGGCGGCGGCAGAGGCGGAGGCGGCCGGAAACGGGGGACACGATACTCATTCCCCGATTTTCCGGCAAGCTGGCTCTTGACATTTTCTCTGTTTTTTTGTATTAAATAAGCAATCTTTCCTGGGAGGACGGAATGATTACCCGGAGAGTTTTCAAATCACCCTGCCTGGTTACCCTGGTTCTGACTGCCTTTACGCTGTTGACCCTGCCTCTTGAGGGATTTACGGCGACCGGGAAGGCGGAGCGGGGAGGATCCCTGGTCGGATTTATCTACGCCAGCGATATGAAGACACCTGTGCGAAATGCCGTGGTTAAGCTGCGCCACGTTGACAGCGGCACTGAATATGTAAGCCAGCCCACCGACGAAAACGGAAATTATAAGATAGAGCAGCTCAAAACGGGAAGCTACGTGGTGGGTATAACGGCGCCCGACGGCGATTACAATTTCGGCTACGTTGTCCGGATCAAAGAGGGAGAGATTGGCAAGCTCAGCTTAGCCCTGATGCAAGGCGAGGTTTCGCCGATGGACCAGGGGGCCGGGGGAGAAGCCAAGGATAAGCCTTCGTTTTTCTGGACGCCGGTTGGGATAGCGGTGTTGATGGTGTTGACCACCGGAGCACTATATGGCACCTTCAAACTGATCGAGGGCAAGGAAGAAGCCTCCCCCTCCAAGAAGTAAAACGGGGGACACAGTACTCATTCCCCAATTTACAGATGGGGGACACTCTACAATGTCCCCTTTTTCCCTGATTTCCCGCCTCACTTTCCCCATATAGCCAAGGCTAAAAATCGGGGACACCTTAAAGCGTCCCCTTTTTTCATTTGAAATATTTTTGGCATTTAAGATATATTAGATATCTAATATCTGCCGGTAGCGCATTCGGTTTGGCGGGACTAATCGGGCTTAGGATTTGCTGAATTCCCGGAGAAAGTTTCAGAAACCCACCCGGCAGAAAGAATAAGCATCTCATAAACCCGAGAAAACATAAAGAAAGTGAAAGATGGCGGGAGAAAAAGGATGAATATCAAAAAACTGAGGAGTACTTTGCTTAACGGAATTTTAATCGCCTTCTTTTTGCCCCTCATTTCTTCAGGCGAGGCTGAAACTGCAGCCAACAAGATAAACTCCGGTTTATTCGAGCTCGAATATTCAGAACGGGGCATAACCAGCCTTAAAAGAGCCGGCGACCTCTATCCCACCGATTACATCCTCGGCAACAGCCGGATAGGCGAGGCGATTATCGCCTACAGGACGGCTGGAAAAGGCGGCGAGTATGCGATGCTGCGAGACGGTGAGCTGGAGAAAGCCGACGGCAACCGCCTTGTCTACCGCCTTAATCCGCCCTATGTGCCATTTCTCCGCAGGGTAAAAATAACGGCCTCGGCTCAGCTCCAGGCCGGGCAGGTCCTGGTGGATCCGCAGCCGGTGCCCGACTCTAAAAGCCGGGTCGGCGGATATGTGGCTTTCAGGGACCGCAAGGGGACGACCGAATGGGTACAGTATGAATTTCCGGAGCCGGCGGCGGTCTCTGCAACCAGTGTCTTCTGGCTTGACGACTCGGCTCTTAACGGCCCTTACAAAGCGCCGGCCGGCTGGCGCCTGCTGTATCGCGACGAAAGCGGAAATTTCCGGCCGGTGAGGAATCCCTCCGGCTACGGCCTTGAGCTTGACCGCTTTAACCGCGTGAGCTTCGAGCCGGTCAGGACAACAGCCATGCGGCTGGAAATGACGCTTCGACCGACCCACAGCGCCGGGCTTTACCGCTGGTTGCTCGAAACCGACGCCGAGGAAAAAATCAGGCGGGAGCACGAAGAACAAAAACGCCGGGCCGCGAAGGAGATAAGAGCAGAATCGGTCTTCGAACCGCGGGGCAAGGAGCTTCTCTGGACGGTCAGCCTGGAAAATCTGAGCGACCGCGAAATGGAGATTGCCGACCTGGGACTCCCGCTTCCATTCAACACTCAGTACACCTGGGACAAAGAAATAACCTACAACCTGAGGGTGATCAGGCATTTTCTGGTGGCCGGGCAGGGGTCGTTTGTTTTCTGCCAGCGGACAAACACCGAGCCGCCATATCTGGTGATGATTCCGGTCGGCGGGACCGGGTTTGAATACTATGACGATGCCGGGCGCGGCGTTTTCTGTCCTTATGTGCATTCGAAGCGGGCGGCGGAGGAGGTCAAAAAACTCGGCGGACGCTGGCGGTTTGAGAATACGGCCGCGACACTGGCCCCTCGCGGGAAAAAGGGGAGCCGGCTGAGTTACAGCTTTAAGTTTCTCTGGGCCGAAGATGGCTACCGGAGTGTGCGTGAGATCCTTTTCCGGGAAGGTTTGTTTGATGTGATGGTCATTCCGGGCATGGTCGTTCCGGAAAATCTTGATGCCCGGCTGGCTGTACGGACGAAAAATCGCATAGTGGCCATCGAGCCGGAATTTCCCGCGCAGACGGATGTGGAAGAGGTGACCGGAACGCAGAAGGGAGATGGCAGAGGAGGGGAACAATCGGCGGTGAGCCAGGGAAATGCCTCTGCCAGTCAGCGTTCCGGCTACCGGATTTTCCGGATTAAATTTTCCCGGCTCGGCGAAAACCTGATCACGATAAAGTGCGCCGACGGAAAGACAATGCCTCTTGAATTCTTCGTAACCGAAGACCTGGAAACACTTTTCAGGAAACGCTCAAGCTTTCTCGTGCGAAAGCAGCAGCATCGCGACCCGTCGAAGTGGTATTACGGAGTTTACAGCGACTGGGATATGAAGAATAAAGTGCTGCGGAGCGCCGATGACCGCGACGGTCTTCAGACCTGGCTGGTGGATGCCTGCGATGACGCCGGGAACGCCAGGCCGGCTTTTGTTGCCTCGAAAAATGTTTTCTTGCCAATGCAGGAGGAAGTGGCCGGCGTCGACCTTTACATCAGGCATTATCTCTGGGGCGGAATGCAGATGACCGAGGAGGAACAGCACCCGTTTGCCATCTACGGCATCCCCAACTGGAAGGTAAACCGCGAAAGTTACGACCCGGGAAGAAACGGGCGGCTTCACGTCTGGCGAATTTATGATTATCCGCATATCGTGCTGCTCTACTACCGCATGTATCAGATAGCCCGGCTTTATCCGGAAATAAAAACAGAGCTTAAGGCAGAGGAATATTTACGGCGGGCTTACCGGACAGCGATAGCTTATTTTACCGTGCCGCTTGAGGTTGAAGGCTGGTCGGCCTACGGAACGCCGACGATGAATGAAATCGTCATAAACGAGCTCATTGAAGCGCTTGAGGGCGAAGGCTGGAAGAAGGAGGCGGCTGAGCTGCGGCGGCACTGGGAAAAGAAGGTAATTCATTTTATCTGCGACGAACCTTATCTTTTTGGTTCCGAATTTGCCTTCGATTCAACCGGATTCGAGGCCACAGGGGCAATGGCCCGCTATGCGCTGACGAAATTGCTGGAAGGGCGGCGGCCGGAAGAAGAGAAGAGAAAAACAGGAAAGAGAAGCCGGGCGGCGGAAGCGAGGGGTGAAGATGCGGTGGTCGGGAGCGCCGGTTTGACGGAAAGTTCGCCGGAAAAGAAAATCTGTAAGGCTAAAGATGAGAGCGAAGGCGGAGGAAAGGCGGATGGCGATGAGCCGGGCCTGAATGAGGATATAAAACCGGAGCAGAAGGATGCTTTGGCCATCAGGGAAGAGAATCTCAGGAGGCCTGAGGAGCAGAGAAATACAGGGATAGAGAAAACCGGAGCAAATGGCGGAGTTAAGAAAAATGAAGGTGAATCAAAAACAGAAACGTCGTATAAAGAAATAAGTCAGAATCAGGCCGCGAATGAAGCGGAAGAGCAGGCGGAAGCGCGTGAGTCGGTCGGGATTTCTGAAAAAGTGAACCGCGAGAAGGCCGAAAAATTTCTGGAAAAGCAATTGAGGTTGAATGTGGCCGCACGCGGCTGGCTGGAAACTGCCTATTACTACCTTGGAAGTGATTACAGAGCGGGCGGGGGATTGCGTTACACATTGAGCTATATGTCGCAGATGGGCGGCTGGTCGGTGCTTGATTATGCTCTCTGGTGGGCGAAGAGCGGGCCCGACATTTTTGATTACCTGAGACTCGGCTACGCTTCGAATTTGAGCAGCTGGGCGCTTATGAACACGGGGCGGCCGGAGACCGATTACGGATTCTGGTATCCGGGTCCGGAAAATGATGGAGCGAGCGGCGGGGGCTTCGAGCCGCTGGCCTGGGCCCGCGGCTGGAACGGCAAGTGGATTCCCCGCGGTTGCTGGAATTACAGCTCCGAACAGGACGTCGGTTATTGCGGGGCGGTAAGAACAGCTGCCACGATAGTTGCGGAAGACCCAATTTTCGGTCTGGTGGCTTTCGGCGGGAAGCTCGAGGAGAAGGAGGGGCGGATTGAAGTAATCCCGCGCGACGGGCTCAGGGTGCGATTTCATTATGTGAAGGATGCGGGAACGAGGCTTCATTTTGAATTTCAACAGGGGAGGCTGGCGAAGGAAAGACCGGTGATGCTGGCGCCTGACCTTTCAGAGATAAGAATGCTAACTGAAAGCAGGCTTGACAGCGCAAGCGGAGTTAAACCCGAGAGAAGCGATAAGAGATCGAAGAGTGATGAGGTGGCGCTGAGGATCTGGCTGATGAACGGCGACATAGAATACGAAGCGGTTGATGAAGCAGGCAGACCCCTTAAAGTTAAAAGGCTCAACGACGGCTCTTTTCTGATTACCGCTCCAGCGCCCGGCGAAATCCGCCTCTTCCGAAGATAAAAAGGAGGGACACCTTACGGTGATATAATGCTGCCCCCTACGTAAAACGGGGGAGGCAATACTCATTCCCCAATTTTTTGCGGAAGCCAGATGGAGGACACTCTACGATGTCCCCTTTTTCCGTGATTTCCCGCCTCTCTTTCCCCGTATAGCTGCAGCTAAAAATCGAGGACAACTTCAGGTTTCCCCTTTTTCATCCGTTTTTCCTTTCTATCCGGTATTTCTTTGAATTAAAATAAGGAGCAATGACTGATGCCCACTTGTTCTGAGGTGTTAGAATGCGAAGAAAGAAATCTTTCTGGCTTGAATTTATTCCAGCTTTTATCCTGGTTTTTGCTCTGGCGATTGCTTTCAGCTTTGTTCTGACGAAAAGTTTTCTGTTTGCTCAGGAGAAAGCTGACGAAAGCCTGCTTACGCCGGAAAGAATTTTTGCCTCGCGGGAATTTGTTTCCGAGAGGTTCGGGCCGGCTAAATGGCTTCCGGACGGCCGTTCCTACACCGTGGTTGAAAGGTCGAAAGTGGTTGAGGGCGGGATGGACATTGTCCGGGTTGACGCTAAGACGGGCGAGCGGCGAGTCCTGGTGTCGGCCTCTTCCCTTATTGAACCTGGAAAATCCGCTCCGCTCCGAATAGAGGATTACAACTGGTCGGCCGACGGCAACTTCCTGCTGATTTATACCAACAGCCGCCGGGTCTGGCGGCTTAACACCCGCGGCGATTACTGGGTCTGCGATATGAAGAGCGGGCGACTGAAAAAGCTCGGCGCCAAATTTGAGCCCTCGAGCCTGATGTTCGCCAAATTTTCGCCGGTTTCGAGAAAAGTGGCCTACGTTTACCAGAATAACATCTACGTCGAGGATATCGACAGCTCGAAGGTAGAACAGCTCACGCGCGACGGCTCGGATAACATTATAAACGGCACATCCGACTGGGTTTATGAGGAAGAATTCAGCCTGCGCGACGGGTTCAGATGGAGTCCGGACGGACGGCGTATCGCTTTCTGGAGATTTGACACCAGCTCGATCCAGGATTTCTACCTGATTAACAACACCGATTCGCTCTACCCGCGAATTATTCCGATCAAATATCCCAAGGTTGGAACGCTTAACGCTGATTGCAAAATTGGCATCGTCGAGGTGGAAAGCGGCCGGATGGAATTTATAGATCTGCCCGGCGACCCCCGGAAAGATTATTATCTGCCGCGGCTGGACTGGGCGGGAAATTCTGAAATCATCTTCCAGCGCCTAAACCGCCTGCAGAATAAAAACCAGGCGATGATTTATGATGTGGCCGGCGCGAAACTCAAAACCATTTTTACCGATGAGGATGCGGCCTGGGTGGAGGTGATGGACGATTTCGTCTGGATTGACCGCGGTCAGAGTCTGCTGTGGCTTTCAGAGCGCGACGGCTGGCGGCATGTTTATCTGGTCGACTGCGACGGAAAGCCGGCCCGACAGATAACCCGCGGCCGGTTTGACGTCGTCGATATCGCCGGGGTGGATGAAAGGGGAGGCTGGCTGTATTATCTGGCCTCGCCGGACGACGCCACCAGACGGTATCTATACCGGGTGAATTTGCGCGCGGCTCTGGCCGGAAAAGCGCAGCCGCAGCGAGTGACGCCGGAAGGCCTGGCCGGCACGAACGCCTATGACCTCGCGCCCGGGTGTCGTTTTGCTTTCCATACGCATTCAAGACTTGATCTGCCGCCGACGATCAACTTAGTGAGCCTGCCCGAGCACCGGGCAGTTCGTCCGCTGGTGAAGAATGAGACGCTTAAAGCGAAGGTTGAGCGGCTGAGCCGGCTGCCAGTGGAGTTTTTCAAGGTTGATATCGGAGAGGCGATTCTTGACGGCTGGTGCCTGAAGCCGCCGGACTTTCAGGAAAGCAAACGTTATCCGGTAATTGTATATGTTTACGGCGAGCCGGCTGGGCAGACAGTGGTCGACCGCTGGGGCGGAAATAATTACCTCTGGCATCTTCTACTGGCCCAGAAAGGCTATGTGGTCGTAAGCATCGACAACAGGGGGACGCCGGCGCCGCGCGGCAGAGAATGGCGCAAATGCGTCTACCGGAAGGTCGGAATTATCGCCCCGGTTGACCAGGCAAAGGCGGTGAAGGCGCTCCTTGAGAAACGGCCCTGGCTGGATGAAAAAAGAGTCGGGGTCTGGGGCTGGAGCGGCGGCGGTCAGATGACGCTCAACGCCATGTTCAAATTTCCCGAGCTCTACCGCGCCGGGATTGCCGTGGCCTTTGTCAGCGACCAGCTCCTCTACGACACGATTTACCAGGAGCGGTATATGGGACTGCCCGAGGACAATGCCGAGGGATACCGGGAAGGCTCACCGATTCATTTTGCCGGGAATCTCAAAGGAAATCTGATGATCATTCACGGCACCGGCGACGACAACGTCCATTATCAGAGCTTTGAGAGGCTGGTGAACGAGCTCGTTGCCCGGAACAAACTGTTTTCTATGATGGCCTATCCTAACCGCTCCCACGGCATCTCGGAGGGCGAGAACACCACGCTGCATCTGTACCGGACGATGCTCGCCTTCTGGCTCAAGAACCTTTAAAACCGGGGACATCCTACAGTGTCCCCTTTTTAGCTGCCGGACTCGGGCTTTTTCCCCATATAGCCGGCGCGGAAAAACCGGGGACACCTTACAGTGTCCCCGATGGGAGGATGGCTATGCGCAAAAAATCACTACACTTTAGGCAGTTTTTGCCGGCGAAGATAATTTTTTCGGCGGTATTGATTCTAATTTTCATTTTTATCTTTACCGGCTGTCGCTCGTCCAGACCTATCAATTCAGTCAATCAGGAATCAGCCGCCATAGACCCGACCGCGACTCTCTGGTACCGCCATCCGGCCGACAAATGGGAAAATGCCATTCCGGTCGGGAACGGCCGGCTGGGAGCGATGGTTTTCGGCCGGACCGACGAAGAAAGAATCCAGTTCAACGAAGAAACTTACTGGAGCGGCGGGCCTTATTCTCAGACGGTCAAAGGCGGCTACAAATATCTTCCTGAGATCCAGGATCTCGTGTTTCGCGGAGAATATCTCAAGGCTCATAAGCTTTTCGGCCGCTATCTCATGGGCTATCCGGTCGAGCAGCAAAAATACCAGTCGATGGGCGATTTAATCTTAAGGCTGGGGCATGGACCCGAAGTCAAAGACTATCAGCTCCGGCTCGACCTCGACCGGGGAATCGTCACCGTTTCCTATGAGCGCGACGGCGTAAAATACAGGCGCGAAGTTTTCTCCAGCGCAGTCGACGGGGTGATCGTGGTGAGGCTCACCGCCAGCCGGCCGGGAAGCATTTCGCTTGTAGCTAACCTGCGGGGCTGCCGCAACCAGGCTCACTCCAACTACGGCACCGATTATTTCAGGATGGATGGCTACGGAGAAGACGGACTGATTCTCCGCGGGAAATCGGCCGATTATCTCGGCGTGCCGGGCAGGCTGCAATATGAGGCTCGGTTGAAGGCGCGGGTGGAGGGAGGGTCGCTTACAGTTGAGGATACCGACCTGACAATAAAAGGCGCCGATTCAGTCACCCTTTATCTGGCCGCCGCCACCAATTTTGTGAATTATAAGGACGTAAGCGCCGACCCGCATCTCAGGGTTGAGGAAGCGCTGGAAAAAATCATAAACAAACCTTATGAGATAATAAAAGAAGACCACCTCCGTGATCACAGCTCCTATTTCCAGCGCGTGAAGATAAATCTCGGGGCTACTGAAAATTCCTTTCTGCCGACCGATGAAAGGCTCAAGAAGTTCGACGGCCGGAACGACCCGGCGCTGGCCGCTCTGGCCTTTCAGTTCGGACGTTATCTGCTTATTTCCTCGTCGCGTCCGGGAACCCAGCCGGCGAATCTTCAGGGAATCTGGAATCAGTACCAGAACCCGTCCTGGGATTCTAAATACACGACGAACATCAACACCGAGATGAATTACTGGCCGGCGGAGGTGGCTAACTTGGCGGATTGCGCCGAGCCGCTTTTCCGAATGATCCGGGAACTTACCGACCAGGGAGCCGAGGTCGCCCGGGAACATTATGGAGCCCGGGGCTGGGTTTTCCATCAGAATACCGACCTCTGGCGGGTGGCCGCGCCGATGGATGGCCCGCAGTGGGGCACCTTCGCCACCGGCGGAGCCTGGCTCTGCACCCATCTGTGGGAGCATTATCTGTACAGCGGGGATGTTGAGTTTTTACGCGAATACTATCCGGTGATGAAGGGAAGCGTGGAATTTTTCCTGGATTTTTTGAGGGAGCATCCGCAGCACGGCTGGCTGGTGACTAACCCGTCAACCTCTCCGGAAAATTTTCCCGCGCGGCCGGGAAACGATACCTTTTACGATGAGGTCACCGGCTGGATGAGTCCCGGGACGACCATCTGCGCCGGTTCGACCATCGACCTGCAGATTCTGAATGACCTTTTCGGCTACGTGGCTGAGGCTTCGGAAATTCTCGGGGTGGATGAGGATTTCAGGGCGGTGGTGCGTGAGGCCAGAACGAAGCTGGCTCCGATGCAGATTAACAGCCGGGGAGAGCTTCAGGAATGGCTTGAAGACTGGGGACAGAAGGAAAAGAGCCACCGCCACATTTCGCACCTTTACGGGCTGTTCCCGGGAAATCAAATTTCGCTCGACCGGACCCCGGAGCTGGCTGCGGCTGCCAGGGCGGTGCTGGAGCAGAGGGGGCTTGAAGGAAACGGCTGGTCGTCAGCCTGGAAAATGGCCTGCTGGGCCAGGTTGCGCGAGCCGGAGAGGGCAGTTGAGAATTTTCTTTATGCCCTCCGACATTACACCTTTGATAACCTCTTTTCGATCTGCTCGAAAGCGCTCCAGGTGGACGGTTCATTCGGGATGACGGCGGCGGTGGCGGAAATGCTCCTTCAATCGCACGAAAATGAGATTTTTGTGCTGCCGGCTCTGCCGGAGAGCTGGGGGAGCGGAAAAGTTTCCGGGCTCAGGGCCCGGGGCGGTTTCGAGTTGAGTTTGACCTGGGGAGATGAAGCCGGAAAGATGGCGGAAGGAAAAGGCGCTGCGAGTGCGAAAAAAGAGAAGAAAGGCAAGAAAAATATCGTGGTGGTCGAGATAAATTCCCGGCTTGGGAATCCCTGCGCGATAAGGACCCCTTTTCCGGTCGCGGTGAAGGAAGTGAGCCCGGAGGGCAGCCTGGTGCGGAAGGATAAAAGCCGCATTTCTTTTGCCACCGAACCCGGAAAAAGTTATAAATTTATCCTGGTGGAAGAATGAAACAGGGAAAATCTTACGAAGCCCCCGATCCTTATTTTTTAATTTCTTCTTTGCTGATGCCGGCCTGCCTTAGAATTTCAAGTAAAGTGCCTTTTGGTAGATCCTTTTTATGGAAGGGCACAACCACTCTTTTGCCGGTTGTGGGATTGATATACAGGTGGTGGCTTCCCTTAGTTCTATCAAGAACAAAACCTTTTTTCTTTAGTAGTGCGATTACATCTTTCGGGGTAAGGGGAGGGAGCTTAGGCATTAGCTTTAATGGTGAGGGTGTATTCTAAAATGCCTTCTTCTGTAGGGATTTCTTCGTTGTGAGCGCGCAAACTTTCGATGTAAAGTTCAATTGCCTCTCTGGCCATTTCAATGGCTTCTTCGATTGTCGCCCCATAAGTTACGCAGCCTGGCAAAGAGGGAACAGTGACTGTGTAACCCCCTTCGGGTTCCTTCTTCAAAACAATTTTATATCTCAAAACTTTCATTTTTCTCCTTCTTTATTAAAATGATACTATTTTATGGAAAGAAATCAAGACAGAAAGAGCTCAAAACAGGTGACACCCTAAGGTGTCTGCAGACGCGGGATATGAAACAGGGGACACCCTACGGTGTCCCTTTTTTAGCTGCCGGGCCCGGGTTTTTTCCCCATATAGCCGGCGCGGCAAATTCGGGGACACCTTACAGTGTCCCCTTTTAGAAGGAGGGATGGCGCATGAGGATTGTAGACCGGGAAGAGCTCAGCCGGCTCCTGACAATGACTGAAGTCATAGAGCTTGTTGAGAGAGGCTTTTTGCTCCTGCAACAGAAAAAAGTTCTGATGCCGCCGCGCGCGGTTTTAAGCGCGCCCTATCACCACGGCTCACTTCTATATATGCCGGTCCTGATCGAGGACGACCGGCCGTATTTAGTAACGAAAATCATCACGGTTTACCCGGAAAATTCGCGGCTTTTCGGGCTGCCGGTCCTCCAGGGACTGGTTCTGGTATTCGACGCGGTGAATGGAACGCCGCTGGTGGCGCTCGATGCCGCTTTCACCACGGCCATGAGAACCGGGGCGGCCGGCGGAGTGGCTGCCAGATATCTCGCCAGAAAAGACTCAAAGGTGGTGGCGCTTTTCGGGGCGGGTCCGCAGGCGCGGACACAGCTCGAGGCTGTCTGCGCGGTGCTTCGCCTGGAAAGATGCTATCTCGTCAGCTATCAGGATCCGCGGGAAGAGAGCTTTGCCCGCGAAATGGGTGAAAAGCTCGGGATTGAAGTGATTATAACTGAAGACAGGAAAAACGCGGTCGTACAGGCCGAGGTGATTATCTGCGCCACCACCTCCAGGACGCCGGTTTTTGACGGAAGCTGGCTGCGGCCCGGCACTCATATCACAGCCATCGGCTCGTTCAAGCCGGAGGTGCGGGAGCTCGACAGCGAAACCATCCGGCGGGCGAAGATTTATGTCGACAACCGCGAAGCTGCCCGGGAAGAAGCCGGGGATCTGATCATTCCCGTGCGGGAAGGCGTCGTTGACTGGAATAGAATTGAAGCCGAGCTGGGCGAAGTAATTGCCGGGGAGAAGAACGGTCGGGAAAACCCGGAGGAAATTACCGTGTTCAAGTCGGTCGGGCTGGCGGTTCAGGATGCGGTGGTAGCGGTTGGAGTTTTGAAGAAGCTCGGAAGCAGGCGGTGAGGTTGCGTTGAGATTAGCGCTGGCAAAAAACGTGCTGGAATTCAGAAATTGTGCGTGGGAGAATTTGCCCGCAAAGATTCTGGTGTTGCCTGCCGGTGCTGGAACCTTGATAAATTTTATAGATGAGCTCTGGATTAGAATTTCACATTTTCACTCCGGCAATGAAGTAACTAAGGGGAAAAGCGATTCGATTAGCAGGAGAAAGTGAATCTTCAGGGTGGAAAATGAAAGACATAAGCATTTTTAATCAGGTAATCGGGCCGGTGATGAGGGGTCCTTCGAGTTCCCATACGGCCGGCGG
>FWWM01013823.1_pt1 | contig 12918 bp, 12 predicted proteins | sample 2228351 | NCBI WGS metagenome assembly FWWM01 (sample SAMEA103939774, study PRJEB20133) | metagenome | reverse complement strand
ATACCGTGTAGGCGACGTGCGGAAATTCGAGGCCATCGCGGACGTCGCCGGCGATGTCGAGCAACGCGCTGTTGTCGACGCGCAGCAGGGCGACCGGCTGAGGCGTGATGGTCGGCGTGAAGGTCGGCGACGGCGTGGGGGTGATCGTCGGGGACGCGGTCGGAGTGAAGGTGGCCGACGCGGTGAACGTCGCGGTGGGCGTCGCGGTGACGGTAGCGGTTGCGGTGGCAGTCGGCGTGTCGGTCATGGTGGCTTCCGGCGTCGGGGTAGGCGTAGGCTCTGCGGCCGTGAGGTTGCAGCCCGCGGCCGCGAGGACGATCAATACTCCCAACAGCAAACGCTGGTTCCGCATCGGCGGTATGCTCCGTGCCCCGCAATAGGGAGCGAATCATACCATACCGATGGGGGCGTTCTTCCGTACGTTCGCCGGGCGCTCGGTCGACTCTGAGGGTTCAACGGGCCGGCGCGCGGGTTAGATTTCCACTCACGCCGTGTCTTTTTCCTCTTCCGGCGCCACCCAGTAGCGTCCGCCACCGCGCTCGCGGCGAAGGAACCCGAACTCGATCAGGTTGCGGCGCAGCGCCTCACCGAAGATCGGCCCCACCGACAGCACCGTCATGTTGGGCAAGCGCTTCTCCGGGGGGATGGGCACTGTGTTCGTCGTGACGATCTCCTCGATCTCGGGAATGCTCATCTTCCTCTGCGGCGTCTGGGCCTTTCCGGCGAGCTGGAAGAGCCGGATGGTGGGGACGGTCGTGGGGGTGGTGGCCATCCAGGTGATCAACATCGTCCGCGTCGTCTCGCTGTTCTACGTCGGGGTGTACCGGCCGACGTGGTTCTCGACGGCGCACGTCTTCGTCTGGCAGTCCATCATCATCGTACTGGCCGTGGTGTTCTGGCTGGTATGGGCCCGTCGCCATGCCCTCGCCGCGGCGTGACCTTGAACTGGGGCGGTTCCTCCGACGGCTGCCGCTGTCGCTGCTGGCGGTGGGGGCGGTGTGGCTTGCGGTGCGGCCCTTGTACAACGTGGTCCTGTGCCGCAGCGGCGAGACCGTTGCCCGGCTGCTGGAGTACCCGAGGGTGGCGAAGATCAACCTCCAGAACGGCTACGCCCTCATCGGTCGCACCGACCTGCGGGCCGACTCGGCGTGGCTCAAGCTGTCGCTCACGCAAGTGCACTTCAACGCCGTGCCGTTCCTGGCGCTGGTGCTGGCCGTGCCCGGAGCCCTGACCGGGCGCGGCGGGCGACGGGTCCTGCTGGCGTCGGCGATCCTGTTCCTCTCCCACGTGCTCGCCCTGGTGGTGAACGTGAAGGAGTTCTACGCGATGGGCCTCGGCTCGTGGAGCCAGGCCAACTACGGTGCCGCGGCCCGCGCCTTGTACGGCGCCCTGCGCTACTTCTTCGACATCCCCGTCACCTTCACCCTGCCGCTGCTGCTGTGGGCCGGGGCCCTGTGGGAGCGGGTGGCGACCCTCACGGGGGTGGCGGGGCAAGGAGTCGCCCGTCCCCGCCGTTCGTGAAGCGGTGCGAGGCGCTTCCCCTTACCGCGCGGCGTTGGCGGCGGGCGTGCGGCAGAGGGAGGCTCGCATCTCGCCGGTGAGGGTGAGGGGGCGGCCGGTGGTGCGGTCGACCAAGAGATGCCTGGTTTCCCCCTCGGCGAGGAGCTGGCCATCGGGCCCCTCCACGCGGTAGTCGAAGACCACCCGCCGGCTCGCCACTTCGGCCACCCGCACCCACACCGTCACCACCTCGTCGTAGCGGGCCGGCTTGCGGTAGCGGCAGGTGAGGTCGGTGACCATGAGGAGGGCCCCGGCGGCTTCCCACTCGGTGTACGGCAGGCCGACGGCCCGCGACAGCTCGGTGCGGGCCGCCTCGAACCAGACCGGGTACACGGCGTGGTGGACCACCCCCATCTGGTCGGTCTCGGCGTAGCGGACGCGCATGGGCACGGGGAAGTACCGGTGCAGCATGGGGGCATGGTAGCTGGTCTCGACGGCCATGACGATGGGCCAAGGGCTGTCGCGGGACGGCGCCACGTGCTAGCCTCTCCAAGGAGGATCGCGTCGCATGGGGCAGCAGCTTTCCATCATCGACAACCGGGACGTTGCCGGTCCTGGAAGCCTGCCGTCCATCTCCCCGGCGACCGGCGAGGTCCTGGCCGTCGTCCCCGCCCTCGACGAGGAGGGAGCGCGAGCCGCCGTCACCGCCGCCGAGCGTGCCTTCCCCGCCTGGGCAGGCAGGTGCGTGCGAGAACGGCAGATCCTGCTCGGTCGGTGGTTGCGCGCCATCGTCGACAACGAGGCGGCCCTCGCCGAGCTGGTGGCTCGGGAGGGGGGCAAGCCGGTGGCCGAGGCCCGTCTCGTGGACATCTTCCCGGCCTGCGAGACCCTGGCGTATCTCGCCCGGCGGGCGCACCGCCTCCTCGCGTTCCAGCCGGCGCCGCCGCGGCAGATCCTCTTTGCCCACTGGCGGGCCGGCTACCGCTTCGACCCCCTGGGAGTCGTGGCCATCATCACCCCGTGGAACTACCCCGTGGCCATCCCGGTGATCGAGATCGCAAGTGCCGTGGCGGCAGGCAATACGGTGGTGTTCAAGCCCGCGTCGGCCACGGTGCTGGTCGGCCTCGCCCTGGCCGATCTCGCCCGCCAGGCCGGTTTGCCACCCGGAGTCATCAACGCCGTGGCCCTGCCGGGGAAGGCCACCGACGCCCTGGTGGACGATCCACGCGTCGCCAAGGTACTGTTCACCGGCTCGGTGGCGGTGGGTCGCCGGGTCGCCGAGCGCTGCGCCGCCCGGCTGGCCCCCTGCCAGCTCGAGCTGGGGGGCAAGGACGCCGCCATCGTGGCCGCCGATGCCCCGCTGGAACGCACGGCCCGGGGAATCGTGTGGGGGGCGTTCATGAACACTGGCCAGACCTGCGCCTCCATCGAGCGGGCGTACGTGGCGCGCGAGGTGTTCGAGCCGCTGCTGGCGCGGGTCGTGGCCCTCACCCGCGAGCTCCGACTCGGCGACCCCCTGGCCAGCGGCGTGGATATCGGTCCCATGACCACGGCCGAGCAGCGGGCCGTGGTGGCCGCGCAGGTCGACCAGGCCCTTGCCGGCGGTGCGCGAGCGCTCACCGGTGGCGCCCTGCCCGCGGGCCCGGGGTTCTTCTATCCACCGACGGTGCTCGTGGACGTCAGCGAGGAGATGGCGGTCATGCAGGAGGAGACCTTCGGGCCTGTCCTGCCCATGGTGCCGGTGCGCGATCTCGAGGAGGCGGTGGCGCGGGCCAACGCGTCCCGCTTCGGACTCACCGCCTCGGTGTGGACTCGCTCGCGGGCCACGGCGCGTTGGCTGGTCAGGGAGCTGCAGGCCGGTGTGGTTACCGTCAACGAGCACGTGGTGAGCTTTGCCGAGGCCACGGCGAGCTGGGGCGGCGTCAAGGAGAGCGGGATCGGCCGCTCCCACGGTCCCTACGGGCTCTTGGAGCTGTGCAACATCAAGTACGTGGCCGAGGATCGCGGGCGTCGTCCGGCCATGCCCTGGTACTACCCCTACGACGAGGACTTCGCCCGCTTCATCCAGGCGGCGCTGCCAGCGCTCCACGCGGCCTTCGTCGAGCGCCTGCGGGCGTTCGCATCGCTTGTCGCCACCCGCCGCTTCCGCGAGCGCGTATCCAAGGTGTCGCTCCTCGCTGGCCTCGACCGGCTGTTCTAGGCGGTGGCGGGACGGGCGCGGCCGACGGGGAGACGAGGGTAGCGGTGCGGGGTTGCGGGCACGGCGACCAGATGGAGGGGAGGTGCGGTGATGCTCGACCTGGTGTTACTGGACGGTAGCGGCAAGCAGTACGCCATCCCCGAGGGGGGGGAACTGCACGTGGGGACGGGCGCCCACTGCACCGTGCGCCTCGCCGCCGAGGACGTCTCCCGCCACCACGCGCTGGTGGCCGATCGCGGTGGGCGGGTGGTGCTGCTCGACCTGGGCAGCAAGAACGGGACCTACCTCAACGGGCGGCGGGTCCGGGAGGCCGAGGTCGTGGCCGGCGACGTGGTGCGCTTCTCCTCGGTGGCGGCGCAGTTCTTGCGTCACGACGAGGGCGAGGGCGCACCGCGCCGCGAGGCCTGCGCACCTGAACCCACGCCCCGCCTCGGTACCGCCACCGACGATGCGATCCCCCTGGCGCTACCCCCAGCCATCAATGAGCTTCTGGACCGCTGGCGGCACGGCCCGGGCTATGCCACCGCGGCGCTGGTCCTATGGCTCGTCGAGCGTCGAGGGATGCGCGGCGCGGCCGTGGTGGATCCCGGCGGGGACGAGCTGACGGTCGTGGCATCGCACGGCGCGGTGAAGGGGGTCTTACACGACGCCCGGTTCCTTCGGGCCTTGTCCCGGTGCGGGCCGGGGTTCGGTGTGGAAACGAGTCAGCTCCTCGTGGACGGGGAACGGGTGCTGACCATTGGCGTCAAGGAGCACCCCTGCCTGGTGACGGTGACCGGTGACACCGTGCCCGATGCCTGCGAGGTGGAACTGTGGGCGAACCTGCTGGTGCTGGCGAGCCGCCTAGATGGCTCGGCAGCATCTGGGTCCCTGCGTGGGGCGCAGCGAAGGCGAACCCAGCCACCTCACCGCTGAGCGTAGACGCCCGGAAGCTCCCCGGGCGCTCGTGGACTCCTGCGGACTCTGCCCCTACCTGTCAGGTGGGGCGAGGCGAGGCACACTACTCCTCGTCCTCGTCTTCGAACTCCTCGTAGTCGTCGAGGTACTCGACCTCCTCGTCGTCCTCTTCTTCTTCTTCTTCGTCCTCGTCGCCCTCGAGATCCTGTTCGAAATCCTCCGGCAGCGCGAAGGCGTCCGGATCGCTATTGCCGCAGACCTCGCACGCCGCTCGGCGAATCTCACCGTCCCGCCACGTGAAGTCCTCCACCTCGGACTCGCACTCCAGGCAAATCACGTACTCAGGTCGTGCCATGGTCACCTCCCGCGCCCGGACCTCTGAAGCGGGCTCCCGTGAAATGTACCCAGACCTCCGGCGTCGCGCAACACCATGGGCGGTGCGGTGTGGCCCTTCATGCGTGCCCTCGTCGAACCGCCACCCCCACGGCCCCCGGTCCCGTGTGCGAGGCGAGCACCGGCGCCAGGTTGACCAGGGGAATCTCCGTCGCGCCGCAGCGGCGGCTGAGCTCCTGCGCCACGAACTCGGCAGCGCCCACGGCGTTGGCGTGGGCGATGAGGAACTGGGCCGGGGCACCGTCGGCAAAGCGCGCAGCGCTCGGCGGAAGCCGAGATGGGCGCCGGCCTTGGCTGCCTTCCCTTCCCGGTCCAGGGTGAGGATGGGTTTGAGGTGGAGCCACTCGCTCAGGCGGGCGAGGTGGCGCGGCACACGCCCCCCGCGGGCGGCCGTGTCGAGGGAGGGAAGCGCGGCAAAGAGCCGCACGTTGGCTGCGGCGGCCGAGGCGGCGCGTTCGACCTCGTCGAGGGACAGCTCGCGGGCAATGGCATCCCCCGCGGCTTCGGCGACCAGCCCTGCAGCCACCGACAGCTGGCGCGAGTCGATCACCCGAATGCGGCGCGGGTCGACGCTGGCCGCGGCTGCCACCGCCGCCTGGTAGCACCCGGACAGCCCCGAGGAGATGGTGATGACGACCACCGCCTCGTGCCGCTCGAGAAGTCTCGAAAAGGTGCGCTTGAAGTCGCCCACGGCGGGCTGCGAGGTGGCGGGGACGAGGCGCTCCGTCTGCAGGAGCTGGTAGAACTGGTGGGGCGTGATGTCCACCCCGTCCAGGAAGCTCTCCTCACCCAAGCGGAAGGTGAACGGCACCCGCACGATACCGAGGCCGTGCGCCACCGCCTCCGGCAGGTCGCACCCCGAGTCGGTCACCAGGGCGATCCGCGCCTGGCGGGCTGCCAGTTGCTGGAGGATCATGTCATCGGTCTTGGTGCGCTCGAGGGTGCCGAAGGTGGCGAGGACGCCGAACAGTCGTTGCGGCTCGTTGGTGTGGAGGTGGACGCGCAGCCGGGAGCCGCCGCCCGCCACCACCAGGGAGGTGCCGAGGGGCGCGACCGCCGCCGCCACCGCCTTGCGGTCGAGGCGGATGCCGCGCACCAGGCCTTCGGCACAGAAGCGATGGGTCGTGTCCACCTCGGCGTGGGCGGCGGCGAAGGGGGTGGGCGCCAGGGTCGTGAGACCGGCCCGCTGCCAGTCGGCGGCTCGCCGGTCGCGAAAGATGGACGAGATGCCCTCGAGGAAAAAGACGAACCCCTGGGCGCCCGCATCGACGACCCCGTGCTTGGCGAGGACGGCGAGCTGCTTGGGCGTGTTGGCCAGGGCCTTGCGGGCCCGCTCGAGGCCGTGGGCGAGGAGGTCGGCAAAGTCGGACACGCTCCGAGCCTGTTCCTCCAGGGATGACGCCCATTCGCGAACGACCGACAGGATGGTCCCCTCGGTGGGTTGCTGGAGCGCCTGGTACGCAGCCTCGACTCCCCGCCGGACCGCTGCCGCGAAGTCCTGGGTCGTGACCTGCACGCGGTTGCCCAGGCACTCGGCAATGCCGTGGAAGAACTGGGCGATGATGGCCCCGGAATTACCGCGCGCCCCGTCCAGGGCAGCGTCGGCGGCGGCCCGCGCCGACTGGCCTACCGTCACGATGTTCGGCATGATCATGGCGCCGGCGGCGGCGCGCAGGGTCGAGGCCAGATTGGCGCCGGTGTCGGCGTCGGCCACCGGGAATACGTTGATGCGGTTCAGCGTCTCCTGCTCGCGAACGACGGCGAGGGCGCCGGCTCGCAAGGCGCGGGCGAATCGGGGGCCGGTGAGAATCTGCACCATCCCTGGCTCCGTGCCGGAATATAGAACTACTCCTCGTCGGTGTCCTGCAGCGCCATTTCCTCGAGCTCCTCCTCGCTGGCGAAGAGGGCGGGGTCGTCGTTGCCGCACGTGGTGCAGAGCGCCTCCACCACCCGCCCCTCGCGCCACTCGAACGTGTACGTGGGCGTTTCACATTCCAGGCAGATCAGGTAGTCCGGTGCGGCCATGGGGTGATGCTACACCAGCCAGCGGCCCGGGGGCAGCGCGCCGCCTCGGCGGCTTGCTAAGATGCCGACATGGGCCTGCCCGAGCGGCTCTACGACCTGACCTGGCGGCGGGTACGGCATCTGGGTGGCGCCACCCTCCTGGCCATGGACACGCTGCGCAGGATGGCAACGCCGCCGTACGACCACCGGGCAGTGGTGGCGCAGCTCGAGGCGCTCGGTGTCCGCTCCACCTCCCTGGCGGCGGTGATCGCTGCCTTCACCGGCATGGTGCTGGCGCTGCAGACCGCCTACACCCTGGCCGCCTTCGGGGCGAAGCTGTACATCGGCGAGGTTGTCGGCATGTCCATCGTCCGGGAGCTGGCGCCAGTGCTCACCGCCCTCATGGTGGGGGGCCGGGTGGGGGCGGGGATCACCGCCGAGCTGGGCAGCATGACGGTATCCGAGCAGGTGGATGCCCTGCGGTCGTTGGGGGCGGATCCCGTTCGAACCCTCGTGGTTCCCAGGATGTGGGCTCTCCTCGTCGGGCTGCCCCTGCTCACCCTCCTCGCCGACGCCACGGGTATCCTCGGCGGCATGCTCATCTCCACCTGGGAGCTGGGGCTCGACCCGAGCTTCTACTTCTCCCACGTGCTGCGCCTCATGGACTACGGCGACCTGTTTTCGGGGCTTGGCAAGTCGGTGTGCTTTGCCTTTGCCATTGGCATCATCGCCTCGTACAACGGGCTCTCGACCCAGGGTGGGGCGGACGGCGTGGGGCGATCGACTACCGACACGGTGGTGGCCATCGCCGTCACCGTCCTCGGGCTGGACTTTTTCCTGACCAAGCTCTTCCTTTCCCTATGAGCGAGCGCCGCAACGTCGTGGTGGAGTTCATCGAGGTGCGCAAGTCCTTCGGCACCAAGGTGGTGTTGGACGGTCTCTCGTTCGTGGTGCGGCGCGGCGAGACGGTCGTGGTACTGGGGGGTTCCGGGTCAGGCAAGTCGGTGATGCTGAAACACATCAACGGCCTCATGCGGCCCGATGCGGGGGGCGTACTGGCCCTTGGCTGCGGGGTCTCGCACCTCGACGAGGGGCAGCTCATCGAACTGCGCCGGAAGATCAGCTACATCTTCCAGCAGTCCGCCCTCTTCGATTCGCTGTCGGTGGGCGAAAACATCGCCTACCCCTTGCGCCTGCACACCAGCCTCGGCGAGGCGGCCATTGCCGACAAGGTAAAGCAGCTTCTGGCCCGGGTGGGGCTCGCCGGCACCGAGCGGCTCCAGCCCGCCGAGCTGTCGGGCGGGATGCGCAAGCGGGTGGCCCTCGCGCGTGGTCTCGCCCTCGAGCCGGAGCTTATCCTGTACGACGAGCCGACGGCGGGGCTCGATCCCATGACGGCGCTCACCATCGTCGAGCTGATTCGCGAGGTGGCCTCGACCACCGGTGCCACCTCGCTCATCGTGACCCATGACCTGATCGCCGCGCGGCACCTCGCTGACCGGGTGGCCTTCCTGGAGGGGGGGAAGTTCACCTTCGAAGGCACCCTGGCCGAGGCGCAGCGAGCGGCCGGAACGGTGGGCGGTTTCGTCCGCGCTGGGGGGTTCGATGCTTGAGGTGGATCCGCGTCGTCGTCTTCGGGTCGGGCTGTTCACGGCGGGGCTCGTGGCGCTCTTGGCCTTCGCCATCCTGCTCCTCGGCAAGAAGCAGCAACTCTTCGTCCGGCAAGTGACCTACCAGGGGCGCTTCAACTACGTCGGCGGGTTGGTGCCCGGCGCGCCGGTGTGGCTCGACGGCGTCGTGGTGGGCAGTGTGGAGGACGTGATCCTCCCCCCCGACCCGGGCGAGCGCGAGATCACGGTGGTGTTTCGTGTGGCCGCCCGGGTGGCGCGGCGGCTGCGCGCCGATTCGCGCTTGCGCATCCGGACCCTCGGCCTGCTCGGCGATCGCTACCTGGAGCTCTCCTCGGGGAGCCCCAGCGAGCCTCGCCTGGAGCCGTGATCGGTGGTGGAGAGCGAGGAGCCCCCCGACATCGCCTCGGTCATCGCGCAGGGGGGCGACGCCATGACCAACGTCCAGGCCATCACCGTCTCCCTGCGGCGAGTCCTGGACCGCGTGGAGCGGGGGGAGGGGATCCTCGGCCAGCTGACCGTCGATCCGGAGAGTGGCAGGAGGGCGCTCCGCAGCCTGTACGCCCTCATCGAGCAAGGCGAGGGCTTGATCAGGGAGGTGCGAGCCGGCAAGGGGGTCTTCGGCAGGCTGGTCGCGGATCCCGAGCTGGAGCGGCAGTTCGTCGACGATCTGGCCGGCACGGTCCGGTCCAGCCGCAGGATCGCCGACGCGCTGGCACGGGATCTCGAGGGCGACGACTCGCTGCTCGCTGCGGTGCTGCGCGATCCCAACGGGCGGGAACGCCTGGAGCGTCTGCTGGTGGAGGTGACGGCCGCGGCGGCAGCGGTCAACGGGGTGGGGCGAGCGCTCACCCGCGGCGGTGGCACGCTGGGCAGATTGGTGAGCGACGAGGCGCTCGGCACGGAGCTGGTCGGCGATCTCCACGCCCTCGCGGCCTCGTTGCGGCGCATCGCCGAGAAGCTCGACCGCGGTGAGGGGAGTGCGGGCAAGCTGCTCAACGACCCGCAGCTCTACGAGGATCTGGAGCACGTGGTGCGCGGCGTCAACGAGTCGCGTACCCTGCGCTGGTTCGTGCGCAACCGGCGGGCCGCCGGCGAGAAGGCTGCCGCCGAGGCGGCGCCAGAAAAGGAGGCGAAGCCGTGAGAAAGGTCCTGGTCACCGGCGGGGCAGGTTTCATCGGCTCGTCCGTCACCGAGGCGCTCTTGGCGCGCGGCCTCGACGTCGTGTGCCTCGATGACTTCAACGACTACTACAACCCTGCCTTCAAGCGCGGCAACATCGCCCCCTTCGTCGGCAACCCGCACTGGACGCTGGTGGAGGGGGATATCCGCAACAGCGAGCTGGTGGAGGAGGTATACCGGCGCCACGGGATCTCCGCGACGATCCATCTGGCGGCCCGGGCCGGGGTTCGCCCGTCCATTCGCGAACCGCGCCTGTACGAGGAGGTCAATTGCCTCGGGACCGTGAACCTCCTCGAGGCGGCGCACCGCTGGGGGGCGTACACGTTCCTCTTCGGCTCCTCCTCGTCGGTGTACGGGATCAACTCCAAGGTTCCCTTTTCCGAGGAGGACCCCATCACGTGCCCGGTCTCCCCCTACGCCGCCACCAAGCGGGCGGGCGAGCTGTTGTGCTACACCTACCATCACCTCTACGGCTTGAAGGTCACGTGCCTGCGCTTCTTCACCGTGTACGGGCCGCGCCAGCGGCCGGAGATGGCCGTGTACCACTTTGCCGAGAAACTGGCCCGGGGCGAGGCGGTGCCCAGGTTCGGCGACGGCAGCACGGCGCGCGATTACACCTACATCGACGACATCGTCGTCGGGGTTCTGGCGGCCCTCGATGGCGACGCCGAGTTCGAGATCGTCAATCTGGGGGGCTCGCGCACCACCACCCTCGCCGAACTCATCGAGCTCATTGCCCGCGAACTCCAGGTGCCGGCGCGGGTGGAGGAGCTGCCCTTGCAGCCGGGCGATGTGCCCATCACCTGGGCCGACGTGGCCAAGGCCAAGCAACTGTGGGGGTGGGAGCCGCGGGTTCCCATCCAGGAGGGGATCCATCGCTTCGTCGACTGGTTCAACCGCGAACGGCGTCGCTAGCCGGTCGCGGCGAGCCGGTCGCGTCGCGGCGGCGGGGCTCGTCCTCTGGTGCCTTGCCCTGGGCGGGGGCCCCCTCCTTTCGGGACCGCCGGGGGGGGATGACGCGTACTACCACGCCATGTACGCCGTCGAACATGCCCGCTGTCTGGCAGCGGGCGTGCTCTTGCCCCGCTGGTACCCGGACCTGAACGGCGGTCTCGGCGGTCCCGAGCCGCGCCCCAGGCCGCTCCTCCCCCTCTACCTGGGCGGTGTGCTGGCGTGGGTGCTGGGCGATGCCGTGGCCGCCATGGGCGCGCTCACGGTGGCCGTTCCCGTGGTGGCCGGAGGCGCGGCGTTTCTCTCGTTCCGGCGGCTCGGCGCCGCGCCGGTTGCGGCGGCGACGGCGGCGGCGGTGTGGGCTGCCTCGCCGTACCTGGTGGTGAGCCTGCACCACCGGGTGGCGCTCCAGGAATGCCTGGCGCTGGCCTTCCTCCCCTGGATGTTCGGCCAGCTCCTGCCGCCCGGCCCCCGGGACGGCCGCGCGGTGCTTTCGGGGGCGCTGGCCACGGCGTGTCTTCTTGCCACGCAGCTTTTGGTCGCCTTCATGGCCCTCGCGGTGGTGGGTCTTGGCCATCTGCTGGACCGACGCCGTCAGGTGATCCAGGCAGGGCACGCGGTGTGCTTCGGGATAGCCCTCGCCGCCGTATCCTGGCTGCCCAACCTCGCCTCCCTGGGTCGGCTGCGCAGCGGCAGCTTCGTCCAGGGGTGGTTCGACTGGCGCCGTCGTTTCCTCTTCACCGGCGAGGATGCCGCATCCCCCTTCGGCCGCACCATGGCATGGGTGTTCGTGGGGGTGAGTGTGGCCGCGCTCCTCCTCGTGCTCCTTCGAGACACGCGAGGGCACGCCGTCGCCGCCCTCGTCTGCGCCTGTCTCGCCACGCCGGCGGCGCGGCCCCTCTGGGAGGCGGTGCCCGGTGTTGCCTTCATCCAGTTTCCGTGGCGATGGCTGGGGGTCGCCTCGTGTCTGGCGGTGGTCGGGGCAGCCGTGGCCGGTCGGCGCCACCTGGGAGGGTTCGCCCTGGCCAGCGTCCTCCTTCCCCTCCTCGCGGTGCAAACCCCGGGGGACCGCCTGCCGCCGGGGCCACCGCTGGCGCCAGCAGCCTCCGGGAGCGCCCTCGCCGAGGCGGCGACCCGTTTCGGGGTCCTGCCGATCCTGCCGTCGTTCCCTGCGGCCTTGCCGCGGCAGGCCGATCCCTTCCAGGCCCTGCAGGCGATGGCTCGCCCGGCGCCGGTGTCGCTCGTGGCCGAAGTCCGGGGCCCTGCCCGGTGGCGGTGGGTCGCGACAGCGCCGGCCGCCGGCCTCGTCAGCCTGCCGCTGTTGGCTGCCGATGTGTGGGCGGTGCGGGTGGACGGACGGCTGGTGGGGTGGCGGGCCGAGGAGAGCCTGGTGGCGGTGATGGTGCCGCCTGGTCGACACGTCGTCGAAGCCCGCCAGGTGTGGCTTCCGGAGGATGTGGCGGGCGCCGGGGTGTCCCTGGCAGCCTGGATGCTGCTGCTCCTCCTTGCGCACCGACTCAGGGCGGCGGGGCGAGCCAGAGGGTCGCCGCGGGCAGGCGCAACGCCTCGCTGAGGCCGAGGCGAGCGGCGAGGGGTGAGAGCTCGCGGGGCAGTGGCGTACCGGCCGCGACGATGACGGCCACGGCGCCGTCCCCGGAGATCAGGCGGCGGTAGAGCGCCTCCGCCTCGCCCGAGGTTGGGCGGCAGTGGGCCGGGTCGTACCACCCTGGGTGGGTGGCCACGCACGCCGGATAGGGCAGCACGGTGAAGTTCGGGCCGTACTTCTCCAGGGCGCTCGCGAGGTCCAGCCACCAGTGTCCGGAGGCCACCACGGTGGCGCCCTGCCCGTAACGGGCCGCGACCGCGGCCGCCAGCACCTCTTCGTGGGCGGGAGGGGTGTGTCGCCAGGCGTGGAGGGCGCTGGTGCTCGCCAGGGCGGCCGCCGCCACCAGGAAGGCGGCCGCTGCCCACCGCCACCGTTCCCTGGCGACCCCAGCCGCCACCAGGGCGAGGGCAGGGGCGAGGAAGAGCGCCTCGGCCCGGCCAGGGTAGTAGGTGGGAGCCCCCAGGTGGGCGAGGATGGCAAGACCGCCGGCAGGTACGGCAGCCACGAGGAGGACCGTCGCTGGTGGCCGGGCGGCGAGGAGCAGGACCAGGCAGGCA
>FWWM01013805.1_pt1 | contig 12928 bp, 8 predicted proteins | sample 2228351 | NCBI WGS metagenome assembly FWWM01 (sample SAMEA103939774, study PRJEB20133) | metagenome | reverse complement strand
ACCTTCGTCGCCTGGATCGATGAGGATGAACTCAGGCAGCCGTACTTCCAGGTTGCGGTACTGGTGGGGCTGCTGGTCTTTCTGGGCGGCTACGCCGCGGTCCTGGTGGTAGCCCGCCGGGGACAGTCCCTGTTGCGGGAGCTGGAAGCCAGGAAGGCGTGGTTCGAAACCTTTTTCGATTTCTCCAACGAGGGAATCGCCCTGTTCCAGCACGACCGGATCGTGGCGGTCAACGACGAGGCCTGCCGGATCACGGGCTACCACCGCAGCCAGTTGCTGGAGCGTGATCCGCTGGAGTTCCTCGGCCCGGAGGCAGGCCCCGAGCGGGAACAGGAGGCCGACATGCTGAAGGCACGCTGTGAGTCGGCGCTGTCGGGTTTTCCCCAGCGGTTCGACCTCCGCCTGCGCCGGGCCGATGGCACCGACGGGGTGCTGGAGGTGGCTCTGCGCAAGTGCTTCCTCCCCGGCCAAGGGGAGGTCCTTTACGGCAGCCTCAGGGACGCCACCGACCGGGTCCGCGCCCAACGGGGGCTGGAGCTGTTCCGGGGCCTGGTGGATTCCTCCCCGTTGCCGTTGGTGGTGGGCCGTCCCGACGGCGGGCTGTATTTCGCCAACCAGGCGGCTCTCAGCCTGGCCGACTGCGACCGGCAACGGCTTCTGGACACTGGTTTGACCACCCTCTTCTGGCACTCCGGTACCGCCCGCCCCGCCTGGCCGGATATTCAGAGCCGACTGCTCGAAGGCGGGTGTGCAATGCTGTCGCTGGAACTGGAGACCGCGCAGGGCCTGAGAGTACCGGTGGAGCTGATCGCCCATCAGATCCGGCACCACCAGCAGTGCCTGTTCGGGCTCTTTGTCATCGACGTCCGCGAGCGCCTGAGCCTCCAGCAGCAGCTCCTGCAGTCCCAGAAGCTGGAGGCGGTGGGGCAGTTGGCCGGCGGAATCGCTCATGATTTCAACAACCTGCTGACCGTGATCCTGGGCTCTACCGAACTGGTTCTCGAAGAGTCCAACCTGCAGCGGGCGCGTCCCCTGGTCGTGAGCATCCGCGATGCGGCCGAACGGGCTGCGGCGTTGACCCGCCACCTGCTGGCCTTCAGCCGAAAACAGAAGGTGTCCCCGCAACCCATTGAGGTTGGCGAGGCGGTCGCTCACACGGAAAAGCTCTTGCGGCGCCTGCTGGGGGAGGATATCCGCCTCGAGTTCCTGTCGGCGGACCGGCCGCTGTGGATCAAGGCCGATCCGTCCCAGTTCGACCAGGTGATTCTGAACCTGTGTGTCAACGCCCGAGGTGCCATGCCCGGGGGCGGCCTGCTGAGGATTGGTGTTCGCGGCGTCCGCGTAGCCGCAGGCGAACACCGTTCCGGGTTGGCGCTCGGGCCCGGCAGTTACGTGGAGCTGAGCGTGGAGGACTCCGGGCAGGGCATGGACCGCCAAACCCTGCAGCGCATCTTCGAGCCGTTCTTTACCACCAAGGGCCGGGAGAAGGGCACGGGTCTCGGGCTGTCCACGGTGTACGGCATCGTGCGGCAGGCTGAGGGTGACATCCGCGTCGAAAGCGAGGTGGGCAAGGGCACGAAGTTCCGCCTCTATTTCCCGGAATGCCCGGCCCCGGAAGCCGAACCGCAGGAGGAGGAGACAGATGTTTTCGACGCCACCGCCCCGGTCACGGTGCTCTTGGTGGAGGACGATGAGTATGTCCGCACGCTGGTGGCGGAGATGTTGACCCGGGCGGGCTACTCGGTGTTTGTAGCCCAGGGGCCGGAGGAGGCGACCCAGATTGCCGAGCGCCACGGGTTGGCCATCGATGTGCTGGTGACGGATGTGGTGCTGTCCACCTCCGACGGCCTCAGCCTGGCGGCGCAACTGCGCCGGACCTGTCCCCGGGCCGCCGTCCTCTTCATTTCAGGCTATCCCGACGATGTGGTGGCCCGCCATGCTCCGGCGGCGGAGGCCATCATGATGCTGCGCAAACCCTTCAGCAGGCAGGAGCTGGACCTGGCCATCCGCAGAGCCATGAACGGTGACTGGATCCCTGCCGCCGGCGGGGCGGACGGCTCCTGCCCCCGGACGGAGGATCCAGCAGTAAGCTGTGCCTGGAGAACCCTTTGCCAGTCGGCTGGGGACACCTGCAGCCACTGCCTGCATTTTGTGCCCGCGGTCGGGCGGAGCGGGTCAAGACCCTCCGGATCAAACCGCCCGACGTCTCATCCGTGAGCGCGTGGAGGGAGCGGCTCGCCCGGGGAACCCGTCCGCAGCGGGATCGCGATGCACACCGGCCAGCCGGGTCCGGTACTTACCTCCAGCGTGCCATGAAGCTGTTCCACCAGCTCCTGTACCAGCCGGAGCCCGAAGGATCCCCCCGCCGGCGGAACGGCCGGTCCGGTCAGACCGGGACCCGAATCCTCCACCCTCAGCCGCAGCACATCTCCCTCCACCCGGGTTTCAACCCTGACCACCCCATACGTTGCATCTTTCAGGCCGTGCTTGAAGGCGTTGGTGACCAGTTCCGTAAGCAACATGCCTACCGGAACCGCCGTCTGGCTGGGCACCTCCACCGATGCCGCACGTACCTCCAGCCGGCCTCCCGGACACCGGTCGTGAAGGGAAAGCTGAAGCTGGCGGCAAAGATCTTCCACGTAGGCTCCCAGTTCCACCCGGGCCAGGTCGCTGGAACGGTAGAGACGTTCATGGACCAACTGGAGCGAGCGGAGGCGATCCTGGGTTTCGCGCAACACTTCCGAAGCCCCTGTTTTCTGCGACTGAAAATGCAGCAGACTGGAGAGAATCTGCAGGTTGTTCTTGACCCGGTGGTGGAGTTCCCGCAGCAGAACTTCCTTCTCCCGCAAAGAGGCCTCCAGCTTCAAATGAGCGATATGGCTGGCGGTGATGTCCTGCACCGTCCCCAGGGAGCGCACCGGACGGCCGTCGTGGTCGTAAAACGTCACACAATGCTCCTGGACGTACTTGATGCGGCCGTCGGGCAGCAGCACCCGGTGGATGATGGTGTAGGGCGTCCGCTCCTGGAGAGAACGAAGATAGGCTTGCTGAACCATCTCCCGGTCTTCCGGATGGACCCTGGAGTAGAAAGCCGCCTCGCTGCCGGTAAATTCCTGGGGAGTGATTTCGAAGATGCGGCAGGTTTCCTCGGACCAGTTCAGTTCGCCGGTCCTGAGATCGAGCTCCCAGTTCCCGAAACCCGCCAACTGTTGAGCCTCCCGCAGCCGGGCCTCGCTGGCTCGCAGGGCTTCTTCCATGGCCCTGCGCTCCGAGATGTCACGGATCAGGGACCAGACCGCCGCCGGTTGCTGCCGGCGGTCGCGGATCAGAAAGGTTCGCAGCTCCACCGTCCGGACGGCTCCGTCCTTGCGCCGCAGCCGCATCTCCCGCAAACCGGAATCCCCTTCCGTCAGGATTCGATGGCGGGTCTCCGGCTCGTCCAGCGGCCAGGTTTCGACGCTGAGGGCGCCGGCGGGTAACTGCTGGAGTTCCTGCCGGGAGTAGCCCGCCAGCGACTCGAAGGCGGGGTTGCACTCCAGGATCCTGCCCTGCAGGTCCGTGCTCAGGAAGGCGTCCCGGATGGACTGGTGGAGCTGGCGGTACTTCTCCTCGCTCGCTTCAAGCACGCGCAGGGACTCCGTCCGTTCTGTGACGTCCATCCCGCAAACGACAATTCGGAGGTGGCCGTCCTCCCGGATGGGACGAAACGCCATGTCCAGCACCACGCGGCGCCCGTCCGCGGCGGTCAGCGTAAACTCGGCGCGCACGGGTGCACCCGCGGCGGCCTGCAGCAGGCAGCTGCGAACCCGATCCGTTTCGGGTCGATCCTTCCACCAGGGCACCTCCGCCAGGGTTCGTCCCACCACTTCCTGTCGTTGCATCCCCACCAGGTTGAGCGCGGACTGATTGGCTTCCAGGATCCCTCCCTCCGCCGAAAACACCACCACGAAGGTCCGGATGCTGTCGAGAATCCGGCGCAACAGTTCCTGGCTGCGATGCAGGGCACGTTGCGCCTCTCTGGTCTGAGACACGTCCTGGAACCAGGCCATCAAGGCGGAGATGCGGCCCTGGCTGTCGCGTACGGCGTGGGCGGAAAGGTGAAGTTCGAGGCTGGATCCATCCGCCAGGCGTGCGGCCAGGACGCCGGTCCAGGATCCTTCGCGGTGCAACGCCTGAACCACCTTCTCGGCCGCCGCCCGGTCCTGCCAGAAGCTGGCCGCCGGCCGGCCCAAGGCCTCTTCGCGAGACGCCAGTTTCCAGGTGCGGACGAAAGCCTCGTTCACATAGCTCAGCTTTCCCGCCGGATCCGCAAAAGCGATGGGGTTCGGGGAGGAGTCAATGGCAGCTTCCGCGAGGCGCGTTTTCTCCCGGAGCTGCAAGGTCTCCGTGATATCCATGCCGATGGCCAGCAGGCAGTTCCGGCCTTCCTCGTCGGCGATAACCTGGTCGTTCCAGGCGATCTCGCGCCGCTCGCCGCGGCGGGTGAGGATGGCGTTGACGTTGCTGCGGCTGGGCGTTGCTGCCATCGCTTCCCGGAAGAGGTCACGGATCCGGCCGCGATCCTCCTCCGGAAGGAAGGTCTCGAACCAGTCCCGGCCTTCAACCTCCTGCAGAGACCAGCCGGTAAGCCGCTCCAGGAAAGGGTTGAGATACCGGATACGACCCTGGGCATCAAGTTCCGTTACCAGGACCGGCGCTCGCGCCAAGACCTCCCGGCAGCCGGGCAACAGGGGAGCCGGCGCCTGCCCTGCTGCAGCCGCCGGCCCCTTGCCGCTCCGGGCCGGGTCCGGCGGACCAGGGCGGTGGGTACGGGGTGTGTGATCCATCGTGCCAGGCGGGGGATCCGTTTCCAGGCGGTCCCGTTGGGGCCAGTATAGGCGACAATTCTCTCTCCGCAGGGTCACAAAATTCTTTAGGCCCCGTGGATGGACCGGTCGTGCGGTGCCACCAGCCGAAACCGGAGCGATGGCCTCGACGAAGCTGCAGGGACGGGGCTGCAGGGACTGTCCCCATGGCCACTGACTGTTGGGGCCACAGACTGTGGGGACTGTCCCCAAGCAGGAGCAGCGGGTGTTGCCCCGGCATGGCGGAGCGCGCCGACAGCGGCCCGGTTACCGGGTCAGCCGCACCAGCAGTACTCGACTTCAAAGCTTACCAGGCTGACTCTCAGACACTTGGAACTGGAGCCCTCGGGGCAGTCCATCTTCCCCACCGGGGTAATCGTCCCCGGACTGCCGGCGGCCTTGCTCTCCACATGCTTGCGGGTCTGCTGAACAATCCCGTCGATGAAGGAATCGATCTGGTTGCGGTCGGCCTTGTAACGGTCTTTCAGGTACGCGGACTGTTCGCGGGTGAGGGTGAAGTGCCGATCGAGGAAGGCGGCCAAATCGCTTCTGGCCTCGGCGGCCAGCTTCGCGAAGCCGGGACTCTTCCAGTTCGACTGGTAGAAGCGGTTCAGATTCTCCGCCGTCAGCAAAGGCTTGACGCTGTAGCGAGGTTCCCGGGTCAACTGGGTTGTGGGGACGGGGCTGCTCTCCGCCGTGGCGTGGGCCCAAGCCCGCTCGGCTCCCGCCAGGGTCAGACATTTCATGGTGAGCGCCCCTTTGGCGGCGTCCAGCAGAAACTCCTTGCGGGTCATCAGTCGACGGTTCAGTTCACTCATCGCGACCTCCCTTCCCTTGGGGATGAGCCGCGGGTCCTCCTCCGGTCGGCCGCCTCCACCTGAGCTGCCTGAGACCGCCCGGCCCAAGTGTGCTGCACATCTCTCGGCACACCAGGGGGCGGAACCTGCCGGAGCTCAACCCCGGCTGCGGAGGTCTGTTTAGCACAAAAGAGTTAACTTGTCAACACTGTTAACTTTATATGAAGGTAATCAAGGTCGAAGCCGCCTCACCGGGGAGCTGCCGAAGCTGCCGGGCGCGGTGGTGTCACCGAGCCGTGGTAGTGGTAAACCCTCCACCCGTCGCCGGACCGCCGCCACAGGATGGTTGCCCGGCCCGAAATCCGGCGGGTGCTGCCGTCCTGCTGGACCTGACTCTGTGTCCAGGAACCGGTTTGCAGGGCCCGGTCCCCGTCAACCTGGATCCTGAGGTCGTCGCCGAACTGGAAGGCTGCCAGGCGTCCGTTGCGGACGGCGGCTCTCCAGACCCGTTTCAAACGCTCCAGGCCCACCAGCGGCCCCTCGTTGATGTCGTAGTAGACATTACCCGGATCCGGGTCAAAAAGGGTGTCCAGCAGGGACAGGTCACCTTTGACCACCGCGTCGCAGAACTGTTCTGTCAGGGCGCGGATCCTGGCTTCGTCGTCGCCTTGGGCAAGAGCAGTCGTTGCTGCCAGCATCCAAGCCATGAGCATCAGGCAAGACCGTTGCATGGCAAGAAAACCTCCTTCTTTGCGGAATGCCGGGTCTCCGGCAGGGATTCGAAACGGCTTGATGGGGACGAGGCTAAAGGACACGCTTTGGTTGCGTCAACCGGGGGGACAGTAACCGGGGACGGCGACACCGGGTCGATGCGGAGCCGAACCGGGAACGTGGCGCGCCACCGCCCCGGAATTCGGGTCGTCAGCTCAGGGCATGTTCTTCCGCCGGCAGGAGGATGCAGAAGCGGCTGCCGCGGCCGCCCGGCCCGTCCTCGACCCAGATCGCTCCGCCATGGGCCTCCACAATGCAGCGGGTGATGGCCAATCCGAGACCGGTTCCCTTGCGGTTGCGCACCGCTTTCGGGTCGGCGCTGAAAAAGCGGTCGAAAACCCGGTCACGGTCTTCCGGCCGGACTCCGGGTCCCATGTCCGAGACGGCGATTCGGCAGTACGGAGGCGGTCCGGCGGCGCGGACCGTCCCCGGCGCATCTTTCGGCACCTGTTCCAGCCGGCAGACCTCCATCGCCACCGTGCTCCCCCGCGGTGAAAATTCCGCAGCGTTGGTCAGGAGATTGGAAAGGGCCTGCAAGAGGCGCATGCGATCCACCCGGATCAGGGGCGATCTTCCGTTCACCTCGACGCGCAGCTCTACCTGCCGATCCCGGAACAGGCCCTTGAGCGTGTCGGCGGTTTCCGCGACCACCGTCCGACTGTCCAGCACTTCGAAGTCGAAAGCACTGGCCCCTGCCTCCAGTCGGGACAGATCCAACAGGTCACCGATCATCCGGGACAGCCGCTGTCCGGCTGCCAGATTCAGCTCCAGAAGCTGGCGGTGGGTCGGATCCAGCTTTCCGGACAGCTCGTCCAGCAGCAACTGGGTGGTCTCCTGGATCGATGCCAGGGGTGCTCTCAGATCGTGGGATACGCTGGAGACGAAGTCTTTCTTGAGCTGGTCCAGCTCCGCCAGCCGCCGGGCCATTCGGTTGATCATGCCGCCCAGTACCGCCAGTTCGCCTCCCCGCGACTGATCGACCCGGACGCTGAAATCTCCTCCCGCGATCCGCCGGGTGGCGGCCGCCAGTTCCCTCAGCGAACGGGAGATCGAGCGGTAAACCAGGACGGAGACCACCACTGCAAGCACCACCGATCCGCCGAGTACGGCCCGGGAGGTGAGGGTAACCTCGTCGCGGGTACGCCGCGCGCGTTCCGCCGATTCTTCCAGGAACCGGTTGCCGGCCTCGATTCCGTTCTGCAGCGTGCTGAAGAAGGACTGGAAAGCCTCCTGCACTTCCTCGTCCGAAGGCAGGTCCCGCCCGGCGGCGGACTGACGGTCGAGCAGGCGGACGATTTCGGTCCAGGCCACGAGGGTCGACCGGACCGACTGTTGCAGCTCCGCAGCCGAGGGTTCCCGGACCGAGGCGATGTCGAGTTCTGCCGAAGATCTCAGCCGGCCAAGTTCATCGTCGACGCTGCGCCTCAGCTCCTCGATGCCGGACCGGTAAACCTCATCGCGGGTCACGTTGTACTTGTAGGCGAACTCCTCCAGGTCGGCGGCCAGCGCGTGGACCCGGAGAGCCGCCAGTCCTGCCTGGATTCCGAGCTGGGTCTGGCGGCGGTCGGATTCCTGGAGCCGGTCGACCAGCCGGTCCTGGTAAAGGTGGGCGGCAGCCGCAATCGCGCACATCGCCGAAAAGCCCAGGATCACTCGAGTCGCAATTCTCATGACTCGCCGGCGGTGCGTAGCTTGGCGCGCAAGGTCTTAACGTCCACTCCCAGACGGCGCGCCGCTTCAGTCTTGTTTCCCCCTGCCTGCTCGAGCGTCTTGCGGATCAGTTGCAGCTCAGCCTCGGCCAGGGGCGTGCCGACCTCGATCACCACCCGGCTCTCGTCCCGGCGATTCGAGCGGCGCAGGTAGGGGGGGAGGTGGGCCGGCTCGATCCAACCCTGCTTGGCCAGTACGACGGCCCGTTCCAGGACGTTGCGCAGTTCGCGGACATTGCCCGGCCACAGGTAGTCCTCAAACAGAGCCTGAACTTCCGGCGAGATTCCCTCGAGGGCGGTTCCGTGCCGTTCGTTGAACTGTGCCAGGAAGTGTTGGACCAACAGCGGCAGGTCGCCCCTGCGGTCCTTCAGGGCGGGAAGCTCGATGGCGAAGACGTTGAGGCGGAAGAAGAGGTCTTCCCGGAGATCGCCGTCCTCCACCGCCTTCACCGGGTCGCGGTTGGTGGCCGCCACGATGCGCACATCCACATCAACTTCCTGGCGGGAACCGAGCCGCCGGACCTTGCGGTCCTCCAGGATACGCAGAAGCTTGGCCTGGAGGCGGGCCGGCATTTCACCGATCTCGTCCAGGAAAAGCGTCCCGGAATGGGCGAGTTCAAAGCACCCGGGCCGCGCCGTCACCGCACCCGTGAAGGCCCCTTTTTCATGGCCGAACAGTTCGCTTTCCATGAGTTCCGCCGGGATAGCCGCCGAATTGACAGGGAAAAACGGGCCCTGGGCGCGGGGGCTGAGCTGGTGGATGGTTCGGGCGGCCAACTCCTTGCCGGTTCCACTGGGGCCGGTGAGCAGAACCGGGGTCTCGGTAGGAGCTGCTTCGGCCAGCTGCCGATAGAGTTCTTTCATGGCGGGACTGCGGCCCACAAAGGGGCCGAAGTCGCCGCCTCCGGCAAGCTGAGAGCGGAGCCGGCGGGCCTCCCGCGACAGCCGCAACCGTTCTTCCATCTCGGCCAGCAAAGACTGGAGGTGCGCGTAGTCCAGCGGTTTGGTGACAAAGTCGGAGGCGCCTGCCTTCATCGCCTCCACCGCCTGGTCCACTTCCCCGTGGGCCGTGATGAGCACGACTCCCCGAGCGGGGTTCTCACCCTTGATCTGCTTCAGGAGATCGAGCCCGCTGGGCCCGGGCATGACCAGATCGGTGATCACGATTTCGGGGTCCCATCGCCGCGACCGTTCAACCGCCGAGTGGCCGTCCTCGCAGGTCTCCACGGTGTGGCCCCACTTCTCGAGCCGGATCCGCAGGACCTGGCGCATGGCCGGATCATCATCCACAACCAGCACTCGCGCCATGGGAACCTCCGCCAACAGCTTACCCGAACCGACCGCCGGCGGGGAGACCGGGCGGCGGACGGCGTCGTACCGCAGTCCAGGGGTTCAAGGCTTGGAAGGTGGTCAAAGGGTCGAAAGGAGGGTGCAGGTTCAGATGGGGGCAGGAGGTCGAGGGTCTTGCCTGGCGGCGAGGTCCGGTGGGAAATGGGGGAAGAGGGTACAATGAGACGCGTGAAAGCCCGGGGGCTGGTCGTTCTGGCGGGCTGCCTGCTGTTGGCGGGAGCCGGTTGCGGCAAGAAGCGCCCCAGCCCGCCGCCACCTCCCGTGCCGACGCTGCTGGAGCAGGCGATGTCGCTGGAGAATTCCGGCGACCTTTCGGCGGCTGCCGCCCTCTACGAACAGTTGCTGGCCCGGCCGGTCGAGGCCGGCCAGGACACCGCCCGCTTCCGCCTGGCGCTGCTGCGAGCCCGCTCTGATGCTTCCACCTTCGATCCGGAGGCGGCGGAGACGCTTCTGAAACCGATGGTCGACGCCGGAACCGGCCCTCACACCGCTGCAGCCGCTGCCATCCTGCGCCTGCTGCGGGAGCTCCAGCAGCGGACTGCGGAGATCGCGACCTTGCGGAACCAGCTCGGCTGGTCGGACTCCGAGTTGGCGCGGTTGCAGGCCGACCGGGTCCGGCAGGAATCCGAGCAGGCCAGACTGCAGGCCGAGCTGACCCAGCTGCAGTCCAAGGTGGTCCGCCTGCAGTACGAACTGGACTCCGCGCAGCGGCGGTTGCTCCAGGTCAACGAGGAGCTGCAGAAGCTGAAGGAAATTGACCGCGAACGCCGCCTGCGCCGGCCCTGAACCGGCGAGGCCGCCCCAGGACCCCACGGCCGAAGTTCTTCAGGCCGGCGGCAAGCTCAACGCCGCCTGCAACAGGGCGCGGCTGTATGCCACGTTGTAGACGAGGCCGGTGTAACCGCCTCCTCCGGGATAGTAGGGATTGAATCCCGGAAGCTCGCGGTCGGCGTCCAGGGCGCGGGGATGTTCCGGATAGACCGCCCGGGCATACTTGAGGCGGACCAACTCCCGCATGACGGCGAACATGTCGACTTCCCCTTCGTCGGGGAAAACCTCCGTGTAGTCCAGCGCCGGCGTCCGCACCCGGACATTGCGGAAATGCACATGGTTGATGCGGTCCCGCTCTCCGAAGTAGCGGCACACTTCCACCGGATCTTCCCCGATTTCCCGCGTCACCCCGCAGTCATAGGTGATCCCGTTGGCAGGACTGGGGACGACCTCGATCAGGCGCTTCCAGTCGTCCAGCGTGGCCATGATCTGAGCCGACCCCCGGCTGAAGGGAACCGGTGGGTCGTTGGGGTGCAGGGCTAGCCGGACCCCGGATTCCTCTGCCACCGGGACCACCCTCTCCAGGAAATAGGTCAGGTTCGACCACAGCTCGTCGGCGCCGTAGGTGTCGGCCCCTGGCAACGGGGGCAGGTCCCGGGAACGGGCGTAATCGTAGGCCGTCAACCCTGCTCCGCCACGGCCCACCTCTTCGTAATAGCCCTCGGTCAGCCGATGGGCGTAGAAGTTGTACTCGATGACCGGCAGGCCCACCTTTCCGGCGGCCCTGATCGAAGCACAGATCTGTTCGATCTCACGATCCCGGCCGGGTCGTCCGTAAATGGTTTCGGGGAACCCCGCAATCATCATGTTGGCCACGGTCAGACCGCCGGCCCGGAAACGGTCCAGTTGGGCTTGCAGCTCCTCTTCTTTCCAGGGAATGGGCGGCCCTCCCATCAGGACGTGTTCGATGCCGATCTGGCGGTACTTGCGCATGAGACCCGGGTCGGCGTTCGCTCCGATGCCGAGGCAGAGCCTGGGCGTCTGGGGGCCCTCCCGAGGCGGCCAACCACCAGGAGACGGGCGGAGGGGAGGGCTGGGAACGCCGGCCCACAGCCGGCAGGGGGTCAGGGTGGTGCAGGCTGTCAGCAACGACCTTCGGCGAATGCGGATGTTCATAAGCCAACCTCCGTGGCCGTGGAAGCAAGACTGCAGGCCCGAGGCTTCAGGGTTCCAGAGTTTCAGGGGAGTTGCAAGGTCCCGGCAGCCGCCACAGCCCGAGCGCGGGGAAGGGGCCGGTTTGGAATCCGGGACGCCTTTCGCGCGACGTCACCCTCCCACAAGGCCACCCCATTGCCGGCAACCCTGCAACCCCATTTCGGGGAATCAGGGAGAATTTCCCCGTCCGGCGCAGCTGCGATAGGTCACCGGAAGGGACGGATGCCGCGGATTTGCTGGGTAACGGTGTGTGGTACGGGATCTGCATCAGGAGGGTCAGCGTCTGGGTCCGAGAAGGAAAGGCGGACAAGCGATGAGAGACCAGTATTGGATCGGTGCAGTGATTTTGATCTCAGCCTTCGCCACGTTGGGCGCCGAGACCCAGCAGGTACCCCTGGGTCGCAAGGTCGAGACGGAAGGCGTGATCATGCGGCGTTCCGGCGACGAATTCCTGCTGCGCACTCACGCAGGGAACGAATACCAGGTGCGGTTGGGTCCCTTCACGGAGATCAAGGAAAAAAAGAAGAACCCGTTTCGCGGCGCTGACCAGTATGGAGTCGAGGAACTGGTTCCGGGGCTGAACCTGAGGGTCGAGGGCCGGGGTGCTCCGGATGGGGCGCTGCTGGCGGACCAGGTGAGGTTTACCAGGGATGAACGGAAAGTCGCCCAAACCATCGCTTCAAGGGTGAAGCCGGTGGAGGAACAGCTCAGTTCCACGCGGCAGGAACTGGCGTCGACACGGAGCGAGTTGCGGGCGAGTCTGGAGCAGACCGACGCCAAGGCAGTCCGACTGGAGCAGGAGGTGGAGGAGCTGGATGAAGCTTTCCGCCTGGCGCGCCAGGAGGCAGGGGCCGCGCGGCAAGTGGCGGAGGCCGCCAGGTCGGAGGCGGGTGCGGCCCATCGCCGGATCGATTCGCTGGACGAATATCGGGAGGTTGAGAGGGTGGGCGTCACCTTCGCCTTCAACAGTCACGCGTTGAGCGACGAGGCCAGACAGCAACTCGATGAGGTGGCGGCCCGCGCCTCGGGCATCCCCGGTTCGCTGATCGAAGTGGCGGGATTTGCTTCCGCGGACGGCGACGCCGAGTACAACAAGCAGCTCAGCAACCGGCGGGCCGAGGCAGTGGTGGACTATCTGGTGACCGAGGCGGGAATCCCGCTGCGGCGGATTGTCCGCCCATGGGGCTTCGGCGAAAACCAGCCGGTGGCGGACAACGCCACTCTGGAGGGTCGCCGGCGCAACCGGCGGGTTGAGGTACGGGTCCTGCAAAGCCAGGGATTGGCGCCGGCCCCTCAGGCGATCGCGACTTCCGCAGCGAAATCGAATACCGGCAACTGAAAAAGAAGCAGGATGTAGACGGATTTTTTTGGTCCTCCCCCGGCAGCCTTGTGGTGACAAGGCTGGAAACCGGCCGGCGCGAAGCCGGCCGGTTTCGTTTTTGAACCCCACCTCGGGTGCCATCCTGCTTTC
>FWWM01013804.1_pt1 | contig 12928 bp, 2 predicted proteins | sample 2228351 | NCBI WGS metagenome assembly FWWM01 (sample SAMEA103939774, study PRJEB20133) | metagenome | reverse complement strand
CCAAGTTTTTTTCTTAAACTTGCTATACGTGTTTCAACTGTAGGTAGAGCTAAGAGCTTATTATCCCATACTATATCAAGAAGCTCCTGAGGAGAATAAACCCTGTTTTTATTCTTTGTAAGAACCTTTAAAAGATACTCTTTTCTTGTAAGTTTTACTTTTTTGCCTGATACACTTAACCTCCTTAGAATCCTCATCCAGTACAATATTACCTGTAACTATTAAATTTTTCAAAACGTATATTCTTTTTTTTTAATAATCTTTTAACCTTTGCAAGTAATAAGCGATAAAGGTTTTAAAATATAATCGTCTGTAAGTTTATCATAACCTTCAAGTATATCAAGTTCAGAGTTTTTTTGACCTGAGATAATTATAAAAGCAATATCTTTATACTTATGATTTGACCTTATTTCTTTTTTTAAGAATTCATATATCTATGCCTGGCATATCAACATTGCTTAATATTATGTCAATTTTATTTTTATACAAAACATTTAATTTAAATAAATTAATGTATTATTCCTATTTTCTTTGTTATTGTTGCTGAACCCTTCGGGCTTGAAGCTTTTATTCTAACTATATAACCACCCTTTGAAACAATACCACCAAGTTCATTTCTTCCGTTCCATTCAATATAATTCGAACCCATCTGAGCACCTTTCTGGCCTCTTGAAAACTTAAACTCTTTAACAAGATAACCAAGTAAATCATATATACTTATTGTAACCTCAGCATCATCATTTAATATATATGCAATTGTAACCTTGCCCTCCTTGCCACCTTTTCTCAAATCGACAGGATTGGGGTATGCATCAACTTTTTGAATTATTTCTTTACCTATACTTGTTGCAGCGGGTCTTGAGACTTCAGACCAGTCTGAATGAAGTCCTGCAAAGTTCCATGCTCTTACTCTATATGTATAGTAATTACCCTGTGGTCTTGGTCTTTCTCCAGGAACAACCTTTGGATCTCCAACTGTATATATGTTGTTTATACCACCACCATACTTATACCCTGGAATTGCTGCTATGGTTTTCCAGATAGGGCTTGTATTTACTCTTTCCTGTATCTCATAAGCCATAATATTTGAATCATTATCAGTTGAAGCTTCCCATTTAAGCGTATAGCTTGGACCTGCTGCTTCACCAAGTGGTAGCTGAGGTTGTGGAGCACCAGGTTGAGTTGGTTTTGTTGTATCAATTCTGAATATCAAAACAGGTGTTCCATTTTCATTAGGCAGATATTCACCAGTTCTTGAGAGTGCTCTTACAGAAACAATATACGCCCTATCACTTACAAACTCGCCCCACGGTGTATGCATTGATGGATATGATCCCTGGATTCCTCTTTCAATTATTCTGAATGTTTTATTATCTATCTTTGAAACAAGCATTATCTCACTTCCAACATAAACCACACCCTCCTGAGCAAAGTTTGATGCATCTTTGACAGTGAAGCTTGATGAATCAAGTGTTATTCTAGAAGTAAGAACTGTTATATTACCTGGTGAAAGCGATATATTTGAAATAGCTCCAAAAAGTTCATTCCCACTTACAGGCTCCCAGACTCTCTTTATACTGGTAACATCTTTATAATTTTCACCCAGCGTTATTTCATATCTTAAAACATCAGCTGTGGCTGGTTGCCACCTTGCTTTTATTTCATTTGGCTTTGATGTCCAGGCAGTTGGAACTGCTCCTATTTGTGGAACTGAATAGTAAAGTTTTTGGTTTTGATATCTATCACCAATAAAATAGAGTGGTTCTCCCCAGCCATTATCCACTATCTTATCCGGTATATAATCAAGGTTTGTTTCAAAATCTATTATTCTGTCGCCGTCTATATCAAATGATGGGAATGGTGAGTTATTCAATGAAATATTTATACACTTACCAGTATTAAAGAAATCAAAGTTATCAGGTATTACATCACCGTTTATATCAATAAGAGGCTCATGAGCTTTACATGCTGTTTTCGTTGAACCATAAATCCATCTTGTTTCATCTGCAACTGGATAACCGTCACTCCCAATAATAACATTACCACTTGAATCTACCTTGGCATAAGCAGGATAACCATTATCTGCTATAATTATGGGTTGATAAACTGGCGTAAGCCTTATATTTCCTGAAACTATGGTAAGTTTGTTTGTTTCCATTGGATATTTATTTGTAGCACTCTGACCTGCTGCAAGTGGAAGCCCATTAGGTCCTTTTATATCTGAAAAATTCTTTAACCTTATTCCAGCTTTATGACCTATTATTGAATTATTCAAAAGATCTCTTTCTCCTGTGTCAATGAGTATATGAACTATTGTTGTGTTGGTAGTAACTGTAATGTATGGCAGTTCCCCTTCTTTAATATTTACGCTTATTCCATCTTTAAATGTCTGGGTTGTGCTCCAGGTGGTATACCCAAGTCTGTAATCAAAAAGGGGTGAAAATGCTCCATCATCATCCATATCCTTCCATATACTTACACCAGCAAAATCCCCATCACCAATCCCGTTCTCATAAAGCTCAACTGTACCAGTTTGATAAAGATTGAACTGTCCTATTCTTACAAAATCCTGATTTGTTTTAATCTTAAGAGTCATAATCGGAAGATCACGTTTATTCACCTCTGCTGAAAGTGGAGAAACATCAATGTAACTTACATCAAGATAAACCGGTCTTATTGGTATCAAACTTGAAGAGAATGGAAACGCTCCAACTCTTGTTCCTTCAGGATTAAACTTGGATATATTAATAAATATTTTGTCATTTACACTATGCGGATAATTAACATTTATCCATGAGCTATCATTTACAAGAACACCTACCTTATTTGCAGGTATTGCTGTTTCACCTATATCATATGCAATAAAGAATGTCTGTGGTAGTGGAGAGAGAATCTGAATTTCAGAGAGATAAACCTCTGTTTGAAGCTCTAAGAGATTTTCTTGATCATAAAGATCAACCTTAAGAACCTTTGAGTTAACCGGATGGTTTATAACAGGTGTGTATCTATCACCAAGTTTCATTCCACGTTTCGTGATAAGTAAAGCTGGTTTATTATAAGTAACATTGTATGTTATTGATGAGAAGAAAACGAGTTCAGCATCACCAAGCATTAGATATCCTTTTGTCGGAAATCCTTCAGTTGAATCAACAACAAGTTCAAATGGTTGACTATCACTTACAACAGTATATGAAGCAAAACTTACCAGAGATTTTGTTTCCTTCTCAGAGATATTAACATCATTTATGTCAAGCATATCATTCTGGTTAGCATCTCTATAAATCTTTATAAACTTAACATCACTGTTTTTACCAAAAGGAGCAGCCGGATCATTGGATGCTCCTGTTCTTCTAAGCCTTATTGAATACCACTTAGCAAAACCAGCCTCTGTTTTCATATTAAATCTTAAAACAGGAACATCCCTTTGAGCTTGACCAACCCCACCACCAACAACAACCTCATCAGCTATATCATAGAAACCCATCAAAACATCAGATGGAACCTCACTAATCGACATAGCATAGGTTTGCACAGGAAAAGTTGTCAATACTATATCATTTGGTATTGAAACAGTAAAGTATGAGGTATCTGGAATCAAAAGTCCAACAGTAGAACCAAGCACAGCAAACTGTGATATATCAAATGCTATAAAAGCACAGGTTGTTTCTGTTGTTATAACTATCGGATTTTTAAGAACAATTGCTGACTGGTTATCAGTAAATATCTCATTACCATACGAAGCAAGATGTAAGTAAGTTCCTTTTTCATCCTTTGCCGTATCAGATGAATCAAATATACAGTTATTATTTGAATCAGCAAAAAACTTTATGAGGTTTATATCACTATCATTTGCTGTCCCAATTTTTATCATCCTTATAGCTTCGAGCTTTGCTGAGGTTTTATTAACCTTCATCTTAAGTGTGAGAACTCCGACATCTTTATTGTTTTGGATTGTAAATGCAGGAGAAATATCCTCAGGAATAACTGTAATAGTATTTATTTCAGGAAGAATAACATGGGCACCTGATGTTATTGTTCCTTGTGGAAAGTAAGCTTGATGTCCTGCATATGAAGGACCAAATATAAACTGATCCTGGGTTTTAATATCAGCTCCTGTTATATCATTTGGAGGATCAAGTAATGGATGAGAAAACTTAGATTTTGGACTTATGTCAAAAGTAACAAAAGCTATTGTTGGGGTCTGACTTAGAATCACATAGTTCTGTTCAGCCCCCAGCCTCGGATCTTTAACATAAATAGTTGCTCTGCCCATGGGATCTACTTCACCAAACCTTCCACTTCCAATTAGATAATCACTCAAGTTTAAACCAGTTACAGGATCCCTATCAAAACTACCATTACCATTATCCAGCCATATTTTAATTCTTGAAATATCCTCATCGTAACTATTAAGTGCTGTAAGCATGGTTCTTGTAAGTTTAACTGCTTCCCATCTAACACCAATGCCTGAGGATGTAAGTGTTAGCTGTAAAACAGGCCAATTCAATGTTCCCTGCATCACAGATGGAGTTAAATTACTTCCAGCACTATGATTTACAATAGGTGAACCAAACTGACCCCTATCTACAAAAAGAAGTGCATTTGATGTAATACTACTGTACCTTATTATCTCATTGTCAACAACAAGATATCCGTTTTCTGGAAGTCCAGATGTAGTGTTAACTGTCCAGGCAGCATCCTGAGGCCCAGGTGTTGTTATATCCTGAGTTAAAACAATAGCATTAACAACCGCACCATCTGTTGAAACCCTAACAGGTGTAGCCACAACAGTTACAGTTGATGGTGCTGCAATAATTTCTCTTAAAATAGATTCATATGGTAGATATCAACATAATTTGGTAGAGATATTGAATTTCTTACAGGGTCATCATACAATATACTATTTTGCGGGAATGATTCAGGTTTTATATATGCACCAAGATATCTTGGATTACCATACTGATCAAATGGTAAAGCTGTATCTTTTATATCATAAGTAATAAAGTATCTTTGTGAGATATTCTTAGTTTGAGCTTCATAATCAGTCATTACTCTAACAGGGGTTGAAAAATCAACTCTTGCAACAAGTGGCCCATAAATTGTATTACCAAATGTACCACTTCCAATAAATACATCCTTTGTTGTATCTAAAAAGCCATTATTATCCTGATCATACCATAGCTTAACAACTTCTACATCACCGGTAGCAGTTCCATCTTTTACAACCGTACCTGTTGCATAAACCATCATCCATCTCCATTCTGCATCAGCTATGTCTGTTTTTAACTCAAGTGTCAAAATAGGTTGATTGACTGCCCTTTGTTGTAAAGTAGAACCAAGTGTAGTTTGTGTAGAAATTATTATTACTCTATCAGCATACTCTTTTACTCTTGAGATAAGTGAAACAGATTTTCCAGGTGGAATAACACCAATATTATAAGATGACATAATCTTAGGAGGTTCAATATAAAAATACTCAGTTGTTCTTACAGCAATACCAAGATTGGCATAATCACTAACATATGCCAAAGGTGAAATATCAAATGTTATAAAGTAATCCTTCTCTTGAGGATATATAACCTGTCCATCTGGATTTTGTTCATCACCGATAAGTGGTATTATTGCTTGACCACTTATAACAGTTCCACTTGACCAGTCTCTTGCTAAAGTTCCTTCAGCACCTCTTACTACATCAATAAATGAGTTGTTTATAAAATCAACACTTGAGTAATAAATAACCTCTTTAAGCGCTGGATCTGGTTGATCATCGTTTATTACAAGTCTACCAGGTACTGGTGCAAAAGGGCTGTCAACAGGGAAGTATACTGATATATCTGAAACTTTTATGACAGTATCTGTTGAAGATATTGGTTCAAAAAGAGAGGAGGCAGGGAAAACTCTTTTCTGGATTGATGGTAATGTAACATCCCTATCTTTGGTCTCATCAAAAAGCCCATCTTTATCTTCATCATACCACACTTTAATTGATGTAACATCATCGTATTTATTATAAACTGGAGTTCCTCCATTTTCAGTTGAGGTAATCCATCTATCAAGTTTTATACCTTTCCATAATGCTGAACCTTTAGGTCCTTGAATCTTCATTGTCAATCTCACTATTGGTTTGTTTTTATCATTCTGGGTTAAGAATGATGGTTTTGAAAAATCATTTGGAGCTGATTTATTAACATCCTCAAGCCTCACAATATCACCTGTTGCAAAAACTGGTATCGTTGATGAAACGATCGGAGCAAATGATGCGACCTTTTCGCTGACCACCCCATCAGGATCAATTCTTGCCCCATGAAAAGTATTTGGTATTGCAGCTTCATCAAATTCATAAACTATGAAGAATGTTCTTGTTGAGGTATCAACAAACCCATCAATAGATGGATATTGAATTGGTAAAACCCACAATCCTGGATCATAGGGATTTATCTTTGGTGGATTAAGCGGATCTGTTATCTCTTTATCAACTGCAAACTGAAACTCACCATCACCAAGTGAAGGATCTCCACCAACAGAATCCAAAAATACCCTCATTGATTTTATATCAATAGGATTACCATCACCAGTCTTAACAACTTTAAATGATCTTATATAACCATAAAATTCATCAGTCCAAGCTTTTATCTTTAACATACCAACCCTTGACTGACCCTGCTCAACATAGTTGTATCTCCCAAGATTCTGGCCTTCTGGCTGCCACCAGGCTGCAATATCTTCACCTTCAATTTTTATCTCACTAGGTGCTCTTGAAACTGGAGAGGTTGCGGTATAAATCGGGAAGTTATTATAAGCAACACCGCTGTTTGTTGAGATAGTTATAAATGTTGGGTTTTCTATCATCAAACCAAAATTTGTTGGCACAACAGCTGTAGTTGAAATTCTGACAGCAATAAAGTAATTCTTTGGAATGTTTGTAATAACAGTTGCTGTTGAATTTTTAACATCAAGTTCTTCAAATTTCCATCCTCCAATACCACTATCCCAAACGCCAGTTGATATTAGAATATCTTTTGGCAAACCACCAAGAACCTCCTCTCCATCAAATATACCTATCTGACCTTCAGATGGATTATCCCAGTATAGACCAACTTCAACAACATTTGATGGTGGAAGTGTACCTGTGGATTTAACAACAACTGACTTTAAAATAGCATCCTGAGTTCCTATTGGTTTTGTTTGCATAGTAAGTCTAAGCATCGCTACTGGAGCAGGTGAACCATTCACAAGACCATCGCCTTGATATAAGCTTGTTCTATAAAGCCCCATTGACACCTTAAGTGGTGGTAGTGGATCTTCAGGAGCCATATCAGTAGGTGTTACAAGAACACCACTTATTGGTATATCACCATCTGATTTAACTGGCTTTCCTCTTGCTTCATCATTTGTATGACCGTATATATCTGGAATAAAGTAATCAGAAACAGTTATATTGAGTGTTTCAATATAGCTATCAACCACCCTAAATACTCGTTCACCTCTATCTTCTTCAGTAAATGTATAATAAGTTGCATTTGTTACAAGATCCCTGAAATCAGCTCCTCCAATTGAATTATTTGTTGATATTATCGTTCCAGTATAATACTGACCGTTTATTGGATCACCTGTTGCAATATTACCAAATTTATCCCTTGCTCTTATCGTAACATAACCATTTTGTAAAACACCAAGGGGATTTGCTAATGTATATGGGTGATGGAGCGTTATATAATCAGCTTTGTTTGGTGTTATATAATGATACTGTGTTACTGTTGGTAAAAGAACATCATCAACCTGACCACTTACATAAACAGGAACACTTCCAATTATTGTATCCCAGATGTAAAATGTAGCTTCTGACTGACCTGGTGGAATTATTGTATTTAACGGATTTACTGCAAGAAGCCTCCAATTAGGTCCTGGTGGTTCTATTGACTCATCCGGTACAACTCCACCATAAACGGTTGTTCTTGTTGAATTAACAACAAGATTTACAAGTGATGTTGTTGAGGTTATATTATCAAATCTATCCCTTATTGTAAGCGTTATATTTGTAGGTGTTGTAATTCCAAGAATATAATCAGCGTACTGAATTGTAGTTCCTGCAATAAGCCTTCTTGGTGGTGTTTCAAAATTAAGATGATGAGGCTCAGCTGGAATAACACTATATGAAGCAAGAGCCACCACCCAGTTCTTTTCATAAAGCGTATCAACTATAAGTGTATGAGTTGAGTTATATGTTGCAAGTGTATCTGTGAAAAAGAAAGTTGTTGTATCCTCACCAAGAGTCATTTTAATTACAGCAGGTCTTGATGAGATAACATTATCAATATCTGGCCACATAACTTTAAAATCTCCACCCGAAGTTGAATCAACTGTAAATGAAACTCCTTCACCTGGTGAATCCTCAAATATAAGCGGAGTTCTATTACCGAAATAATCTTCAAGAGCTAAAACAACAACACTTGAGGTAGTTCCAGCAACAATACTCTGACCAGAACCTTCTCTTATATTCATTCTATATGTATAATCAGGAACAATTTTAACACTTTGTGTAGAAATAAAATCAACTCTATCAGGCACAGTTACCGCAATTATTGGTTTTGTTGGTATTTGAACAGAATATTCAGTCGAAGCTTTTGTATCAATGTAGTAGAAGTTTATTTTATATTCATTTGTATCAATAATCGTATATGTTGTCGGATAAACAAATTGATAACCAGCTGTTTCACTTGATAATGAAAACCCAAAATAATCGTTTATAAGTGAAGATTCTCTTATATAAGTTGAGAAAGCAATTGTATATGTATAAGTTGCTACAGACGGATTGTCAAACATATCTCTTAGCTGTACCTCAAAAACCTGGTTGTAACCAACATAATCTGTTATCTTTCCAGCAACAAGTGTTCTTGGTGGGTTCACTATTGAAATTTTTGAAACCTCAAGCGGTCTTACTTCAAGATCATAAACAGCAGGCTCAAGCGAACCACTTCTTACAATTATTCTCCATTTACCAGGTCTTCCACCCTCGCCGGTATTTGATGAAACAGAAACACCAGAATATGATGCAACCCTATCATGATATCTAAACGAAACCTGAGACTGACCATTGTAAATAACTGCCTGCGGGATAAACCCAGTATTTGAAAGATTTCTAAAGCCATAATCTCCAAAGGTACCAAATGTTCCCATTACTTTACCAAGATTAGTATGTACATCCACATGTTCTGCTAAAATTGTCGGGAATACAACAAGATCACCTTCAGTTGTAACATTATCAAAATCATCCCTTCTCTCAATAGTGAAAAATCCACCAGCACCAGGCACTTCATCAATTCCAGCAATTATGTATGGAGGCGTTGATACCCACACAAGCTTTGATGGAGTTCCGCCTTTTGTTATAAGTCTTCCAGTAACATTTTGCTTTTTAGCAATATAGCTATCAAGAAGGTTTATTGTTGTTGTTCCTATCCATATTCTTGCCCAGTCATTTGCTTTTGATGAAACCTTATATGAAAGTGGAACTATAGCTCCAACAACACCATTTGAATCAGTATACCACACAGTAGATGTTCCAATATCATACCACACTCCACTACCAGTATCCTGCCACTGCAAAACGCCAGTAGATCCATAAACCTGTGCTATTTCAATATAAGCAGCAACATTAGGTGAAGAGATAATATTATCATATGCATCTATTGCCTGAGCTGTTAAAATCTGTCTTCCTGGATTTGAGAGTGAGCCCGCACTAACAAGCTCATCTTCATATGGATTTACCTTAAACGCATAAAGTTCACCAGGTAAAACATATATCTCAGGTTTTGGATCAACTTTGATCAACGGGTTTGCTATCTCCTCAGCCCCTATATAATCAGTACCGGCTTTCTTAAGTGTAAACCACTGTGGCAGATATTTTACTCCAGCATCTGATACAAAAAATGTTGTAGTCTGTGAAACAAGCGATGGTTTCTGGTTTGGATTTGGCCAATCAGTTACAATAAATGTTACTGTTCCAAGGTATATATTTGGACCGGTTGAACATATATTATCATACTGGTCATAAGCAATAAGATAAGCATCAAATGGAACCCCAGCAACTACAGTCGTTGAAGGAAGAAGATATCCTAATTTACTTGCCTGAGCAGGATATACTACAAGACTTGTACTCGCAGTAGAATAACTTACTGAAGAGGATGAGGTTGTTGATGCAATAATTGTATATGTATTTGATGAAACTCTTGGATAAACTGAAAACATAGCATAACCATTTGAAAGTGTTTGTGATGCTGGTGGTATTATCTTTGTATCATTAAGGAAAATAAGTTTTACTTCCGGCATTGTTGCAATGGGATTGGTATCCTGTAAAGCTCCTGTTTTTTCAGTTGCTATGTGTTAATAGTTATCAATAAGATAAACCTTAACATTAAGTGGTCCTGAGTCTATTATATATGACTCAGGGATTCCAGACTTACCTGGGTTTGGATTTTGTACTTCATTAAACTTACACGGCGGTGAGGTGTTACAATAACCTTCAACAATATTCTCGCCTGGCAAGGTGATGAAAAGTTTTGTTGCAGTTGAAGCAAAAACCTTAAATGTAGATTTTGCCTGGTTATCGTGATTGAGACAGGTATTTGTTGGTGGATTTGCTGTACAAATATCATTTCCAGCCCCAGCTGACGGATAAACTTTTATAAACGTTGATGTCGATTTTCTTACAAGTGTTACAGGTATATCAACCACACCATATGACAATGTTACAGTTGCCGGGTCAATATCATATGGATCTGATGTATAAAGATAAACATCCGGACCTGTTGTTATATCCTTTGCAATATTGAAGTACCTATCAACAAGATTAACCCTTACATAAAACTGCTCACCAGCTGTTGGTGTTGAAACAACTGTTGTCTTACCACCATCTGGATACATACCACTTCCAGGAACATTAACCTCACCTGGCATAAGAAGCTGTAAACCATAAGGATCATTGTGTTTTACTGTGAACGTTGATGATTGTGGATCCGGTGCTATACCACTATCATAATAATCAACTGCAGTTAAATACTGCTGGGTTGCTATTCTGAGTTCAACTGGAATAAGGTCTGTATAACCAACTGAGGTATCTATATCAACAGTTGTAATCTCAACAGCATATGGGTCAACCGGGGTATCAACTTTAACAGTAACAGCTCTACCAGGGACTAAATTGAAGTAATCATCAACAACACCAACTCTTATATTAAACGGAACTCCAGCTTTAATTTCTTGATTAAGTGAACCGCTCTTACCTGCATACGATCCCTGCCACCAGTCTTCACCAGGCAACAGTATCAAGAGCCTTCTAGGCGTGTTTGGATTTATATTAACAACAGTTGCTGTATCAACACTTAAAACAGGTCCCCAGTCTGGTGGATCTTTCACCATCTCGGCTCTTATTGTAAGCGGTCCTGCTCTTCTTGGAATAATGGCAAATGTTGCGCTTGAGACAACAACCTGAGTTGAAGGAATAACTGTTCCAAATGGATCATCTATAACAACCCTTATCTCCTGGCTTGCACCAGGTACAAGGTTCCAGAAAGCATCTGTTATATCAACTGTAACATAAAATGTTTCTCCAGCTTTAAGCGTTGATGAAGGTGTTCCTGTTCTTCCCCTTGTAAGAGGATTATTATCCCCATCAAGTCTTGATTCACCAGGAACAAGAACCCTTAGTTTTGTTGGAGTATTTGGAATAACATTTACAATTGATGAAGTAGAACCAATAAGTGTCGGTGAACCTGTTAAATCCTGAGCAAAAAGTCTTCTTTGACCCGCTGTTCTAAATGTTACTGCTGTAACAGCAGCAGTTCCACCAACCATAGTATAATTTCCAATCACACCTGCAAAAGGATCATCACTTGTTACTCTAATTGTTCTATCAGAAGCGGTGGTTACATTATACCTTATGTCTGCTGCATAGACATATGCATTAAACGAAACTCCTGCTGTTTGAGTTGAAACATTCCCATCAACACCATAAGGCGGAACTATTTTTCCAGGAACAAGCCACTGACCAGGTAATTGCCACATAAGTCTAACAGCAGTATTTGGAACAACCTTAATACCTGAGATTGTTCCTGTTGAAAGTTTGGGTTCAATTGTATCATCATCTACAACATTTATAACTAAATAATCTGTTGCAGCGGATGGGACAAATCCGTTTATTATAACCTCACCATTTGCAAGTGGAGCAGGTGATGGTATATCAGCATAAATATCATTAGCAGTAATCTTCACCTTCCTTCCATCAGGAGACTTGTTATTGAAAAGATCAACACTTCTTATCCTCACATAATATGTGGTTCCTGCAACAAGATCAGCTATTGTTCCAGTTTTACCTGATATAGTTCCTTCAACTGGAGTTTCGTAATCATCAAAATAACCCATAAGAGCAACAGGAACATTAGGACCAACAATTATTCCAGATACAGTATCCGTTGAATAATTTGTTCCAGTTGCACCTGTATCAGTAGCTCTTATACTTAAACCTGTGGTCTGGTTTCTTGTAACAGGTATAAATGCAAATGTTGTCGTTCCATTTATCAAGCTCTTCGTGTATGGATCAGGCACAAGCCCTCTTGCCTGAATATTTGGATCATTAAGAAAATCGATTCTTACAACAGGATTATTGTTAGCTGGATTAAGCCATGGAGTTGTTCCTTTAATTATATTGAAATACTGATCAACAAGATTGACCGTAACATAGCTTGTAACCCCAGCAGTTAAATTAAGCTTTGTTCCTATTTTCCCACCGCTTGTCGGGTTTTCATCATATGGTGGTTTACCTGGCTCATTAAACTCGCCTTCAGCAAGTATTTGAAGCTTAACAGGTGAACCCCACCATACTTTAACTGGATTTGGAGTTACATAGTATGTATTGGTAAGCTGTAAGGTATAG
>FWWM01013798.1_pt1 | contig 12936 bp, 9 predicted proteins | sample 2228351 | NCBI WGS metagenome assembly FWWM01 (sample SAMEA103939774, study PRJEB20133) | metagenome | reverse complement strand
TAGTCTTTGGGCGTTGCTTGGTGTGCGAAACACCTTTCAGTACGGTCTCTCATGGAGAGAGACGCGAGACCGCAACGTCGCCTACGCACACAATGGCGTGAGTTATTGGCCGCTGCGCGCCTATCGCCGATTATCTCTGGAGGTATTCGGGAGCTTTGAATGCCCGATGAGATTCTTTCTGGAGCACCAGCGCGGAGGCTCGGCCGCTCTATACCGACTGTTTCCAGCGAAGTCTATCATGGCGACTATTCTGGGTGCCGTGCGCAATACCTTCATAGTACAGCTCAAAAAGAGGTGAGCGGTGGCAGCAGATTTATCAGGCCGGCTTGCTTTAGGTCGTTCTGACCCCAGCCGATTGGCAAGACTGTACAACACGATCTACTGCTGGCTCTGCGGTGCGCATCCTCACATCCGGCCTTGGCACTTTCAGTGGCTCGGCGTCAAGGATCTCTACCGGGATCTGCACCAATTCTTACCTAACCTAGAAGGCGCTGTGCTGGATGTGGGATGTGGTGACAAGCCCTACGCGGCCTGGCTTTCTGGCGCTGAAGAGTATATCGGACTGGATGTAGTGCCCGGGCCGAAGGTGGACTACCTCGTTGCTCCGGATGGAGCGTGGCCGTTAGAAGATTGCCGCTTCGATGCTCTGGTGTGCACACAGGTGTTGCAGTATGTGAGAGAGCCGTCGTTGCTTATCGCCGAGATGCGACGGGTACTGCGACCGGGCGGCATAATCATCTTGAGCGTACCGTTCTGTTACAGCGAGCACAACGTCATCGCGGACTACTGGCGCTACTCAGCAGCTGGCCTAGCAAAGCTGTTTGAAGGACTAGAGATTGTCGAGATCAGAAAGCAGGGCGGATTCGGAAGTGTGGTAGGGTTGATGACGCTCAATTGGCTCGACAGCTTATTCACCATGTATAGGACGGTGCGTCTGTTCAAGGGAGTGTTCCTGCCATTGTGGATAGGAATGTCAGCTGTTGTTAATCTGTTTGGCTGGGTCCTTGATAGGCTAGACCGTACCGGGCGTTTTTATGTCAACACGCTGATCGTCGTGTGTAAGCCATGAGGATTCCGTTAGACTATTTTTCATCGCTGGTTGCCTGGAGACCTAGAGCGCATAATGCCACCATCAAACAGATCCACCTCACACGAGATTATTCAAAATGACTGAAAAAAGTAAGAAGAGGAGGTAAAAACCCTCCCCCCCGAGGCACCCGTCTAGCGGTATGCTAGACGTATTATGCGTGTAAATACCTCGGAAAACATTATACTCGATTTGCGTCAGCGTGTAATGGAATCTTTCGACTCCAGCAGCCAAGTGCTGATGAATATCCTGGATGCACTGACTGTAGGTCCACGTATTGCCACCCCATTCGGGCTGGTTTTGAGCCCAATCTGGGGATATGGCTGCTCTAGTCTCTATACAGGCATCCGCCGTGCTGCTTGTGAGAACTCTCTTTCCAATTTGCAGAAGGCAAGGATCGCTTGGCTCCAACATTGGGGCCAGAATCTGGAAAGCGACCGAAGAGTTGGTCAGTGGAAGGTTCGCATTTTGGATTCCACGAACTATGACAGACCAAAGACTTATGTGCACGGACAGGATGGAATGAGACCGGGACATGGCTTGTCTGTACTTTCTGAAAAAGTAGCAGGAGGGAGTTGGAACCTCCCCCTGGAAATAGCTTTGATACCGGTAGAGAGTTCCCCAACTGAGTTTGGAGCCAAACAAGTGGTGCGGTTTGTCCAAAATTACGGTTGGAAAGGGGATGAGGTCTTGACTGTAGATGCCCACTACACCAATGCTCCTACCTTGCGTCCTTTGTTCAAGGCAGGGGTTAACGTTATTGGGCGTGTCAGTTCCAAGCGTGTCTTCTAATTGCCGCCACCTGCATATTCTGGTAGAGACAGGCCTAGAATAAGGCCGAAAGATAAAACTTAACTATGCTAGGACGCTGCCGGAGCCAGATGCTCAAGAGAGAGTCTGTTTGGAGGATGGAAGATATTTTGAAGTTAGCTTGGCATGATGTTCGTATGCGGAAGTGGCCTGAGTAGGCTCTCTGTTTGTACCGAGTCGTTGAGTATCGTGCCGACGGTACAAAGAGATACAAACGCCCCACAGCGCTTTTCGATAGAGCATAGCCTGCGCTCAAAGTGAATTGGGGCTTGTGGCCGGTCAGCTCAATGGGCCAAGTCTGGGTGGAGTTGGTAGCAACTTCCTTTTGGTTGCTGTTTGCGGCTAGACTTCTTGCTCGGGGCGACGATATAGTCTGGCCCAGGTACTGGAGGAGTCGTCGCCTCACCCGAGGTGCTGTGCGCCAGATCGAGCCGGCAATTTTCTTGAAGTTGGGGATCCGTCCTCCTCAGCCTCGACTGCGAGGGAAATCCCCAGGAAGACCCCGTGGGATACGCCTTGAGCCTAGAACTCATTTCAAAACCCTAATGCCGGCTAACCCCTGGCCTGAATTTATGAGCTTTTTAGCGGTCTCTCGCGGCCAGGGAGGGGTTTTGAAATGAGTTCTAGACCACGTTACAGAATCTATCGCAAAATGGCACGGCGCGCTGTTGTAGAGTGGAAATGAGCCATTCGGGCAGTCTTCAGGCTGACAAAAGTCGAACTGATTTGCGATCATCTTGGCCGTTGAGGTTTGTATTCACAAAACTTAAAACTATCAACTCGGAAGAGTCCAGGTCAACTGTCACCTTCTAACCGACTATTACACATTTATATTTTTAGCATACAAGCCATGAGGATTGCGCTGGTTATTTCCTCGCTGTCTGCCGGTGGTGCCGAGCGCGTCATGAGTACAATGGCCAATCATTGGGTCACGCAAGGACACGAGATCATACTGATCACGTTGAGCGATACGGCAGCGGATTTCTATCCTCTTCATCCGAGTATAGAGCGTGTGGGCCTCGGGTTGCTCTGTCCTTCGGCGAACTTCTGGCAGGCGCTAAGCCATAATGCGGAGCGAATTTACGCCCTGCGTCGAATATTTCGCATGAACTCACCCTCTGTAGTGGTGAGTTTTATGGACAGTGTAAATGTGCTTTGCATTATCGCGGCGTGGGGATTAGGTGTGCCTGTGATTATCTCAGAGCGAACGGATGTGCAGAGTCGGCCAGTAGGACGGATATGGTCGCTACTGCGTCGCTGGACCTATCCTCGCGCTAGCGCCATTGTTGCTCAATCCGAAAGAGCGCGTTCTTGGGCGGAGCAGGTGGCGCCCAGGGTCCACATTGTAGTCATTCCTAATCCGGTCCTGCCTTGCGTGGAGAGGGATGATGAACTGGCAGCTCATCTGCCGCAGGGCCAGCTCATAGTGGGTATGGGCCGGCTCGAGGCTATCAAAGGCTTTGATCTGCTCCTTGAAGCTTTCGCCGCTGCGCACCACGGCTCGGAAGAATGGCGGCTCGTTATCCTTGGCGAGGGACCGGAGCGGTCCCGCCTCGAATCGCTTGCCGACGCGCTCGGCATCGCACCATGGGTATCGCTACCAGGGTTAGTGCAATATCCTGAAAGAGTGCTTTGTCGGGCTTCACTATTCGTCCTGTCCTCGCGTGTGGATGGTTTCCCGAATTCATTGCTGGAGGCTATGGCTTGTGGGCTACCAGTGATCGCCTTCGACTGCCCGGGCGGCGTGCGGGAAATTATCCGCCCCGGCATAGATGGTCTGTTGGTGCCGCCGCAGGATGTGGCGGCACTGGCGCGTGCGATCTCTGAGCTCATGGGGGACGCCGAAAAGAGGCGACTGCTCGGTATTCGAGCGCGCGAAGTGTGTCAACGCTTCGGCATTGAGCCAATCATGGCCCGGTGGAACCGATTGATTATGGAGGTCGTGGGGGAGTGATCAATTGGATTCATTCCCGATGGCGTCGTCCGGAGCGCGGCTGGGACCCAGTACCAAAGGGCTATGCCGAGCGTTATGCCGAAGAAGAATGGCGTGAGGTGGATAGCGATCTCATTATGCAGCTGGAGCGATGGGCAGGAGGACTTCAAGGTAAACGGCTACTGGATCTAGGGGGTGGACCGGGACAGTACAGCGTCGCCTTCGCGAAACTGGGCGCCCATGTGATCTGGCACGATGTCTCGCGTAACTATTTGGAGATAGCTAAGGCAAAGGCGAGGGAAAATGGTGTGCTCATCACTTTTTCCCTTGGCTATTTGGAGGATGCCGAGCGTTACTTGGGCTCAGGCTTCGATGTAGTGTTCAATCGGATCTGCTGGTATTACGCGCGCAGCGATCGCGCCTTTGCTGATCTCACGTATCGGCTCGTGAGGCCGGGCGGCGTGGGTTATGTGGATGTACCAAATGCAGAAGCCATTTACGCGAAGCTGACTGCAACGAGGCGTTTTCAGACCTGGCTCAATGCTCATATCTACCTCAAGATCGGTCACCCTTTCCCGCCTCGAGGCAGGGTGGCAAGCTTGCTTCAAAGATATCCGCTGAGTCAGATATATATTGACTATCGGCTGCCTGGAAATGACCGGATTTTTTTCGTTCGCGCTGGCTGATCATGGCCGCTCGCTATCTGCTCCGCTTTGATGATATCTGCCCAACCATGAACTGGGCCGTTTGGGATGAGATCGAGCTAGCGCTCGAGCGAAACGGCATCCTACCTCTAGTAGCAGTCGTCCCGGACAACCGGGATCCCAAGCTCGCTGTCTCAACGCCCCGTATCGATTTCTGGAAGAGGGTTCGCACTTGGCAGGCGAAGGGTTGGGCAATCGGCCTGCACGGCTATCAGCATCGTTACGAAACCCATGATGCTGGGCTCATAGGGCTTAACCCGCGCAGCGAGTTCGCGGGCCTGCCTCGGGCTGAGCAACAGCGCAGGATCGCGGCTGGCTTGGCCATATTTTCACGCGAGGGTGTGCGGGCGGATCTGTGGATCGCCCCTGCTCATTCCTTCGATCACCAAACCGTGCAGGCCTTACTTGCCGAAGGCATCAGCGTGATCAGCGACGGGTTTTTCTTCCGGCCTGTTCGCCGCCTAGGTGCTCTCTGGGTGCCGCAGCAACTCTGGGGCTTCCGCGAGTTGCCCTTCGGTCTTTGGACAGTTTGCATCCACCCCAATGGATTCACCGCTGAGGAGACGGCCCGTCTATGCGCAGACATCGCCCGTTATCGTGGAGCGATTACTTCGCTAAGAGAGGTGCTGGCTGGCGGAGAATTCGCTGAGTATGGTCTTGCCGATCGGGTGTTCGAGCGAGCATGGCGCAGTCTGCTGGCGGCCAAACACATCTTAAAGACATTGCCGCTAAGTTAATTTTTTAAGTTCTTTAGAACATATGAGTTACAGCGACCGATTTTGACGCTTAGAATCATCATTTTCCTGGCTGATTCGCCCAAGGCGGCATACGTTCCGGCAACGAGACTTGTGGAAAGCCGCTATTTACAAGGGTGAAAACGCTTTGATATGACACCCAATACCAATGTGCATCAAAAAGTACCACTTCGCACCCAAAATTATCTTAGTGGCATTGCACTGACCGCTAGACAGTTTCATAGGAGATAAGTGATTTAAATACAGGGGCTTGCCTGGGCGGCTGTGAAATGTTGAGTTCATAGCCTGGAACAAAAAACCCAAGTAGACTTAAGGATATGAAATTACAATCATTAACTTTGGGCTTGGTTGACTCGAAATGACAAACTGTCTAGCGGTCAGGGCATTGCATCTTAAAGAAGGTGTACCACGCGGACTGCCGTTGGTGGTTAAAGTGGTAGTCTGTCCATGAAGATCATTTTGTTCATTCGTCAGCTCAATGACGGCGGTGCCCAACGGCAGCTCACGCTGCTTGCCTGTGGGCTTGCTCGCGCCGGGCATAATGTCCATGTGGTGACGTTCTATGGGAATGGCCATTTCCTCAGCCCGTTGCAAGCGTGCGGCGTGCCTGTGGTTTCGCTGGAGAAACATGGCCGCTGGGATATTGTGCCTTTTTTTATACGCTGGGTTCGCTGCCTGCGCCGCCTCAAGCCACAGGTGGTCTATTCCTTTCTCGGGGTAGCCAACATCCTGGCTGTGCTTGGCTGGCCCTTTCTTGCTGAGACGCGGATTGTATGGAGCGTCCGATCCTCCTTCATGGATCTGGCTCAATACGACTGGTTGCATCGTGCAAGCTTTCATCTGGAATGTTTGCTCTCCCGGTTTGCGGATCTGGTGATCGCCAATTCCGCTGCCGGCCGGGATTATGCCCTGGCGAACGGTTTTCCCGATAAGAAGACCATCGTTATAGCCAACGGCATAGATACCGATATCTTCCGTCCTGACCCAGTCAGCCGCGAGGAAATTCGTGCCGAGTGGGGGGTGAACTCTGGCGAAAAGCTCATTGGACTTGTGGGCAGACTCGACCCTATGAAGGATCACCCGACCTTTCTTCGTGCGGCTGTGCGGTTGGTAGCTCATGGGTTGCGGGTGCGATTCGTCTGCGTGGGGAGCGGACCGGAAGCCTATCGAATGAAACTCATGCGTCTGGCAGTAGAACTTGGGCTTGAGGATCGCGTGCTGTGGGCGGGAGCAAGGAGCGATATCCCGGCGGTTCTCAACGCGCTCGATGTTTTGGTTTCTTCTTCTTACGGTGAAGGATTCCCCAACGTGGTCGGAGAAGCCATGGCATGCGGTGTACCTTGCGTGGTAACTGACGTGGGTGACTCTGCAGCAATCGTTGGTGAGGGCGGGCTTGTGGTGCCGCCTCGGGACCCTGAGCGACTGGCACAAGCAATCGAACGGCTGATCGTTATGCTTGAGACAGGTGAGCTTTCCGTTGAGACGGCGCGCCTACAGTGCACGCGCGAAAGGATCGTTGCGAAATACTCGGCTGCGGCAATGGTACGCAGGACTGAACTCGCCATCTTAGGAATTCTGAACAACAACGGCTAAGCGCCGTCGAGGAAGGCATCCGTTGGACAAGATAGATACTTAAATTTTGGTCAAATCGGCCCAGTGAAGAATCGGGCAAACTCGGATTCAGGAGCTGTTTTTATGCTATCTAGGATAGATAACCTTCGCACTTGGCTTGGGGCGATGGCTGTTTTGGTTTTCTTTTCTGGTGTAGACAGCTATCTCTATGCGATTACAAAGGATACGACGCACCCCATTTATGCGCTTTACTGGGTGATGGCGTTTTTTCTGCTGACGTTGCCACTCTTTGTATCCGATATCGCAAGGCGATTGGTGTCTCTACCCGGGGTACAGGGAACAGCTTTGCTCCTCGTCTTGTTTGCCACAATCGCCTGGCTAGGGACACCGGGAAGCATCGTTTCAGATCAAGTGTATGACAGCTATGTGCTGAGCGCGGCATTTATGGTTATGCTAGCCATTGTGTTCGCAACGCCGTACGCGCTGGAAGCTGGCGAGAGAGCTATGGTGGTTGCAGTGCTCGCGGGTGTTGTCTTCAATATCCTGGATATTATTTTCATCGGGATATTTACAAAGTCGTTCCCACGGGCCGCTGGTCTGTATATAGATTCGAACGGTTCCGCAGCCGCACTGACTCTGGGAACGATCATCACGCTGGACGCAGTCCCTCCCAAGTGGCGAGCCGCTTATCTGGGATGTGCTGTAACGGGTGTGTTGCTATCTGCGTCTCGCTCCGGGATAGCAGCCTTTAGTCTCTCCATAGCTATACTTTTGTTCGCACGGACTATCCGTCTGCGCGAACTTGGTTCAGCACTTGGCATCGTCTTCGTGATGCTTGCGCTACTCCATTTGGTGTCACCTCCGGCAATGCAAGGATGGAGGTGGGGATTATGGAAGCGAATCGAATCGCTGCAGGCTGCGATATCGCCATCATCTGAGCCTGCGACACCATCGCCATCATCTGAGCCTGCGACACCATCGCCATCGCTGATGTCAGAATCAGTATTTGAACGATTAAGACTCCAGATGGAAAACCTCCAACACATTATAATATCGCCATGGACTGGTTATGGTCTCGGTTCGGACTGGATTGACTCTTATTACAATATTGCCACACCGGGCGCGGGTTCTCACAATGCCTATATCACCTTAACCGCCCATCTCGGTTTGCTATCCCTCTCGGTTTTGGTCCTTATGTTTATCCTGTCCATTAATGGTGCATGGCCGGAGGGACGTCCGATTGGATGGGCCTATGTAGCTGCGGCAATCTTTTTCGGCTTCTTTGACAATAACATTGTGGATTCAAGACCAAAACTTGTTGTGTGGGTACTGCAGTGTGCAGCAGTGGCCGGAATGCGCTCAAGCAGGCCCGGCCTGCTTCCGGTTCGCCGAGAGAATATCGGTAAGGCAGGCACCTCCAATTCGAGCATTCCAGTTTCGGGCGCTTCTCGATCTCAGATTCCATGGCGGGACCTCTATACAAAGTTGCAACAGCATGCAACTTTCATGGTAGTATTAGTCGTAATGGGCGCAGGTATAGGACTTGGTGTGTCCCGTGTCGTGAGGCCACTGTGGGAGACAAGTGCCTTGATCGCATTCCCTAGTACCGGAATACTACCATTTCCAGTATCGTATCTGAATACGAAGCTAGTGTATGGTGGTTCTATCATATGGTTAAACAAGCTCTATTGCTCAGGTGCCACGAATGACGATGAAAATGGAAATCTCAAGAGGAAAGGGTTAGTTGTCTACATCCTTCCGGAAAAAGCGGTACACGAATGGGGCCGATATGCGCCAAGCATTCAGGTGGTAACAATAGAAAGCTGGAGACATGTATTGATAACTGCGCTGGGAGACTCGATGGCTGAGGCGAAGCGTTGTCTGGAATATTTCTTAACCAGAATCAAGCCGGCATATGCCAATGGGATATTGAGGGCGACATTAGATGGTCGCACAGGAGCTTCTTTTCCTGCAGGTTCAGATCAGGATATCGGAAGCGGCATATTCCTCGCGCCAGGGAGAATCTTTGTGTCTATAGCGACTAATAGTTATCTCCAAGACATCGATGGCCGTTATGGTGTCGCCCGACTTTTCCGCAGCATCGTGGGAGTAGGGCAATCGCGCGAAAGTCAGCGCCATCAGATAGAAGGTATTGTAAAGGTGATAAAGTGGACTCGAGCTGGCAGCGTGCCAATCGTCAAGGCGCTGTTTATTCCAAACAAACCGGTCGCCGCGCCCGTATACGGGTCGGTAATGCTAGGGATGATTGGTGGAATAGTCGTCGGTATTTTAGTCGTTTATCTTCGAATAGCCAAAATGCAGTGAGCTGTGTTGAAATGATCGGTGATCATCCCATCCGACTAACGCATGTCATCACGGGGTTGAATCATGGCGGAGCGGAGTTCATGCTGTTGAGGCTACTTAGCCGCTTCGATCGCGAGATGTTCGCTTGTCACGTTATCTCGCTGACCAGTGTGGGTAGTCTCGGACAGCAAATCGTACAACTCGGTATTCCTGTCACGGCCCTAGGCATGCGCCGGGGCGTTCCGCCATCTTGGCATTTCCTGAAACTCGTACGCGTGTTGCGAGAACAGGCCCCCGATCTGGTACAGACCTGGATGTATCACGCCGACCTCCTCGGCAGCTTGGCGGCCATGCTCGCGAGGGTAGGACCTGTGGTCTGGAGCATCCGCCACACTGATCTCGATCCACAGGCAAACAAGCGCACCACCGTCTGGGTGGCTAGGATTTGCGCGAGCCTATCCCACTCGCTTCCGAAGCGCATCGTCACGTGTTCTGAGATATCGCGGCGCGCCCATGTCCAGGTCGGCTACGCGGGCAGCAAGATGGTTGTCATTCCGAACGGCTTTGACACCAGCGTGTTCAAGCCGGATCCTGCGGCGCGCGCGTCAGTCCGCCGCGAGCTGGGTCTCCCAGATGATGCGTTGCTGATCGGATTGTTCGGCCGCTTTCATCCGCAGAAAGACCACCACAATTTCGTTCGGGCGGCCGCACTGGTCAGGGCACAGTTCTCAGACGTACATTTCCTGTTGTGTGGAGAGGGTATTACCTGGCGCAACGTTGTGTTGGCGGAATGGATTCGCGCTTCCGGAGCCAGTGCTTCCTTTCACCTCTTAGGGCAGCGCGATGATATGCCGCGCCTTAATGCGGCGTTGGATATCGCGGTGCTCTCCTCCCGCAGCGAAGGCTTCCCCAACGTAGTGGGTGAAGCGATGGCCTGCGGGGTGCCGTGTGTGGTGACGGACGCTGGCGGAACGGCTGAGCTTGTGGGCGAAACCGGTATAGTCGTCCCGCCGCGGGATCCTGAAGCGCTTGCGGCGGGGTTGGTGCGGCTCATCGAGGCAGGGCCCGAGATCCGTGCGCAGGTGGGTGCGGCGGCGCGTCAGCGCATCGAGCATAAGTTCGGGCTCGATGTGGTCGTCGCACGTTATCAAACGCTATATCAGGAACTCATTAAAGATGTGCGGGCTAGTCGGAGTATATGATAGCACCCATGTTATGACGGCAGGAGTCCTGCGCGAGATCGTGGAGCGCATGTCAGAACGCCTGCGCCACCGTGGACCCGATGACTCAGGCGTTTGGCTGGATGCCGAGAGCGGGCTCGCACTGGGGCACCGCCGGCTGTCCATCATCGACCTGTCTCGAGAAGGACACCAGCCGATGGTCTCGGCTTGTGGACGCTATGTTATCGTTTTCAATGGCGAAATCTATAATTTCCAGGTATTACGCCAAGAGCTTGAAGCGCGCGCATATCGCTTTCGAGGGCACTCGGACACGGAGGTGCTGCTCGCTGCAATCAGCGAGTGGGGTGTAGGGGCGGCGCTTGGGCGGCTTAACGGCATGTTCGCGTTTGCGCTTTGGGACCGGCATCTTCGGCGTTTGCATCTTGTGCGCGACCGTATGGGCGAGAAACCTCTTTATTATGGCTGGCTCGGAAGTGTCTTCGTTTTCGCATCGGAACTGAAAGCATTACGTGCAACTCCCTTTTTCGACGCCGAAGTGGATCGGAATGCGCTGGCGTTATATTTGCGCCTCGGTTATATACCCGCGCCGTATTCGATCTATCGGGGTATCGCGAAGCTCCCGCCCGCTGCATGGCTGACCCTGGATCTAAGGACGAATCAGTTGTCAGGACCAGCACTGTATTGGTCTCTGAAGGAAGTTATTGTTAAAGGTAAAGCGCAGCCATATGGGGGTTCTTTCGCTGAGGCAGTATCCGATCTCAATGCTTTGCTGGAAGATGCTGTAAGGCTCCGGATGCATGCCGATGTTCCCCTAGGAGCCTTTCTTTCCGGAGGTATTGATTCCACTACCATCGTCGCTATAATGCAGTCGCAAAGCACCCGGCCCATACAGACCTTCACTGTGGGTTTCGAGGAAGCCAGCTATAATGAGGCGCAACATGCAAAGGCAGTGGCAGAGCATTTAGGCACATCGCATACTGAGCTGTATTTAACACCACATGAAGCCCTATCTGTTATTCCGCAACTCTCCGAGATCTACGACGAACCGTTCGCAGATCCAGCCCAGATTCCTAATTATCTCATATCGCAGTTCGCCCGACGGCACGTCACTGTCTGTCTTTCAGGAGACGGTGGCGACGAGTTGTTCTATGGCTACGGCCATTATATCAAGGCTGAAACGTTCTGGCGCAGGGCGCGTTGGTTACCTGGTACAGTACGCAACCTGATGGGTCAGGCTATTTCACGCATCCCGGAAAAGGTCCTTACGGCCTGGTTCGCTTGCCTCGCGACCAGCCTTAGTAGGTACGCTCAATCTGGCACTGTCGGCGACAAACTCTATCTTTTCGCCGATGCCCTGCAGCTTCGCGATGTACGTCAACTACATCGCTGGCTTGTGTCCCACTGGCGTACACCAAACGTTGTAGTGCAAGATGCGCATGAATATTCGGGCATCTGGGCGGATGCTATGCCAAAAGGTGCCACAGGAATATGTGATACTATGATGTATCAGGATATGAACGTTTATCTTCCGGACGACATCCTGGTCAAAGTAGATCGCGCAAGCATGGCGGTTGGTCTCGAGGTGCGTGTGCCTCTGCTCGATCATCGTATTGTCGAGTTCACATGGAGCCTTCCACTTCGCTTCAAGAGAGAAAGAAAACTTGGCAAGCGGATACTTCGAGAGGTGCTCTACCGTTATGTCCCTCCTCGTCTCGTGGATCGTCCGAAGCATGGATTCAGTGTACCTATTTCGGACTGGTTGCGCGGCCCATTGCGGGACTGGGTCGAAGCCTTGCTGGACGAATCTCGCTTGAGACAGGAAGGGTATTTTAAGCTGGAACCCATCCGGCAAAAGTGGCAAGAGCACCTCTCGGGCAAATCTAACTGGCAATACCACTTGTGGGATGTGTTAATGTTCCAGGCGTGGCTTGAGGCGCAACACACCTAGAACCTGTATCGAAATGACGATTTGAGAAAGTTCCAACAGATAAGCGAACATCCGATAGAGAGAAAAGCTTCATGTATTTCGGGCAAGCGCTCATATCGAATACGCAAACGGCGAAATCGGTGCAACCAAGAGAGCATCCTTTCGACCGCCCAGCGATATACACCCAAGCCACTGCCATGCTCGGTTCGCCGTTTGGCCAATACCGGAACGATACCACGGGCGCGGAGCTAAAGACGGTGCGGCTGGGAATCATGGCCACGATCACCCCGGATGCGATCAGGGCGGGGTCGGCTCACCTTACCTCTGACTTGTGCAATCGGATCAACCAATGGTATCAGTTGGGTAACGTCATGAGCGCCGGTCAGGATCGTAGCCGGTGGTATTCCTTGCCGGTCCGTGATAAGGTGATGTTTGCTCCCCAACTTCCGTCTATCCTTAGGATTGGGGCCCGTTTTGCCCGCACGGAAGAGCTGTCCACTACTGCCCTTGACCGATCGATCTTGTCGGCTTCCCTCAGCTCGGCTAATAAAAGTTTGTGTAACTTCACCCATACACCAGCCTTCTGCCACTGCCGCAACCTTCTCCGGTGCGCCAACCAGGACTTGGTAGAGATTAGGCGGCTAACTTTAGTTCGATTCGTGG
>FWWM01013797.1_pt1 | contig 12937 bp, 10 predicted proteins | sample 2228351 | NCBI WGS metagenome assembly FWWM01 (sample SAMEA103939774, study PRJEB20133) | metagenome | reverse complement strand
CACATAAACTATCCCCATCATCTGAGCATACTCCCAAAAATACTAACATTTGAAAGTTGAACAAAATATAATAAAATTAAATACTTATCCATAAATAGTATATGTTAAAAAAACAAACTACTTAAAAAAACTCCTATTCTTTTTTTCATACTATTATTACTTAAACATATAAATTTTATTTTTTTTCTATTAAAGGTTTCATTGATTGGTTAAGTACAACTTTAAATTAATCTGTTTATATTTAATATCATATGTTTTATCAACATTTAATTAGTTACCTTTGTCATCAAAAAATTTAATGAAAAAAATAGGGGTTTTAACCTCAGGAGGAGACTCACCAGGAATGAATGCTTGCATTCGTGCTATTGTAAGAACAGCACATTATCACAATATTCAAACTATAGGTTTCATACGTGGTTACGAAGGATTAATTGACAATAATTTTATTGAATTGAATAGAAAATCTGTTTCAGGTATTATTCATCGTGGAGGTACTATATTAAAGACAGCTCGTAGTCAAAGATTTCGCACTAAAGAAGGTTTACTAAAAGCTGCTGATACACTACATAAACATCAATTAGAAGGACTTGTCATTATAGGAGGAGATGGTTCTTTCAAAGGTGCATTAGAATTAGCAAAATATACGAATGTCAAAATTGTAGGATGTCCCGGAACTATTGATAATGACTTAATAGGCACTGACTTCACCATTGGTTATGATACAGCCATTAATACAGTTACAGAAGCTATAGATAAAATAAGAGATACAGCAGAAAGCCATGATAGGATATTCATAGTAGAAGTAATGGGTAGAGATGCAGGACTCATTGCCATTCGCAGTGCAATTGCTGCAGGTGCAGAAGCTATCTTGGTACCTGAAATAAAAAATGATGTAAATGTCCTCATAGAAAAAATAAACAAATGGCGAAATGATAAATCTAGTAAAATTATCATTGTAGCAGAAGGTGATGAAACGGGAGGAGCTTACAAAGTAGCAGAAATTATTAAACAACACAAATCTAAACACGATATTAGAATTACAATTCTGGGACATATTCAAAGGGGAGGTAACCCCACCTGTATGGAACGAGTAAATGCCAGTTTAATAGGATATCATGCAGTAAAATCTTTAATGGCAGATAAACATTTGGTAATGATTGGTATTATTGATAAAAAAATTACTTTTACACCCTTTGAAAAAGCCACTAAACATATCCAAGAAATAAATCCTGATTTATTGCAAATGTTAGATATTTTATCTTCTTAATTAATCATTAATCTAACCATGTTTCACCATCTACTAAAAATCATTCCTCGACCTATCCTTATTCGTTTAAGTTATATTGTAAAATTCTTTAGTCCATTTTTATACTATGGGAAAAAATACAAAGACCCTATCAATGAAAAAACATATAGAAAATTCTTACCCTATGGTTATTCTGAAAAAAGCAAAAGAAAAAATGTATTATCTCCCGGAACTCTCTCTTTAGAAAGACATAGATTACTGTGGTTATTCTTAAAAAATAAAACAAATTTTTTCACTGATAAGCTAAAAGTACTGCACATAGCTCCTGAACAATGTTTTTTACCTATCTTCAAAAGAATGTCTAATCTGGAATATGTTACAGCCGATATTGAATCTCCTATTGCTGATTTACACTTTGACTTACACCAATCCCCTCTTCCTGATAATAGCTTTGATGTCATACTTGCTAATCATGTATTAGAACATGTAGAAAACGATATTCAATGCATGAAAGAGTTATACCGTATGATGAAACCCGGTGGATGGGGAATTTTTCAAGTACCTCAAGATATAACAAGAGAAAAAACTTATGAGGATAAAAGTATCTCTGATCCAAAAGAACGAGAAAAGCATTTCTGGCAAAAAGACCATGTAAGATTGTATGGACTTGATTATCCTGATAGATTAAGAAGCGTAGGATTTATAGTAGAAGAATACGATTACACCAAAGAATTTTCAGATATAGAAATTGATTATTATCGCTTACCCAAAGGTGAAAAAATATACCTCTGTAAGAAAAGGTAACACTTTTTTTGGCTTCTTCTTGTGACTTTGCTCTATGCTAAAAATTACTGCAGGTATTTGGAAAAATCAAAACCTGTAAAAAAGACAATTTTTATACTTCAAACATAGCTATAAGAGCAAATACCCGTCCTGGTAATGGGATAAATAAAGGAATTTTAATCTTTTATGATTTTTCTTACCATTTTTTGCCCATTCAATTCAAATTGCAAGAAATAAACTCCTTGTGGTAATGATGTGATATTAACTTCAACATTATGTTCTCCTACTTCGTACTTTTGTTTAGATGAACGCATGGTTGTTTTACCTAATATATCGGTTATTTGATATTGAGCATCAGACGCATCACTTAATATAAAATGTATATTAAATTTTCCGCTGGTAGGATTAGGAAACACATTAAATCCATAACTTTGTGTTAGTTCATTCGCTCCTGATACAGTAGAAAAATTAATGTCATCTAAAAAGAAATTGTTTCCAAATCCACTATTAGCATCTTCTTGAAAGATAAATCTTATTTTCACATTAGGCTTAGTCTTGAAAGGAGTAAAAGCAGGATTAGTGGTTAAAGTATATAGCTTGAATTGAGATGGTGTAGGATAAAATGCTGTAGATGTAACACCCCCTGAACCGCTTGATAAAACTGAAGCAGAAGGCTGATAAACATTTGTCCATGTACCACCACAATCGGCACTTGCCTGAACTATAAGTTTATCTGCATGAGATGAAGTTTTTTGTGCATAGGCATATTTAAATGTAAAAGTAGCTCCTGAATTATTTAAGAAATCATAAGAAGGGGTTTCAAGAGTTTCTTGAACTCCCGGTGGTTCCAGAGAACCATTGACATACATGGCATTTGTTCCTGTAGCTCCACCTCCTGTATATACTTGCCAGGTGGTACCTCCACTACCATTAATAATAGTCCAATTAGGTGGTGCTGAAGTGCTTCCTTCAAAACTTTCTATATGAGCTCCGGTAACATTAGGAGTGCCATCTAAAACATTTACAGAAAAAGTATAAGTAGTACACCCTGCAAAATTACAGGTAGTTAAAGATACTGTCTGTACTCCCATATTAGGGAATGTAATAGTGGTAACAGAAGATGAAGGATTGGTAATTGTCGCACTTCCTGTAGCTGCCCATGTTCTACTAGCTACTGGACCATTGAAAGATTTATCTGTTACTGTGATAGCTCCACCACTACAGATAGTATAAGAATTTGCATATCCATAAGCAGTTGGAGCACAAGTTGTTGTATCATTTACACCTGTTGCTGTGATGTTAGATGAAGAGGATAAATTATTTCTTCCTGATACAGAAGATGCTAATGCTGTTCTCATAACATTTGTTTGACCTGTTGTGAACATTTTTGGGCACGAGCTGTAATCCATAATGTTCTCAATGTTTTCGGGATTAGAACATCCGGTAAATGGCCCTGCATTGCCACCTGGGCAGGTACTATAATATCCTTTTGTTACAGGTGTGTCTGAAATTCCATCATCTCCACAATTTACGCCTGGATTATTCGTATTACCAAAGGTATGACTTAAATTCAACCAGTGTCCTATTTCGTGAGAAAGCGATCTTGCTTGAGTGCCTGTTAAAAATTGATAATGATAAACTATCGCATCCCTCGAAGAACCCGAAGACCATGTTCCGGGTTTATAAGTATATCCTACTATTATACCACCAGATGTACTACAATTAGGAGCCGTAGAACAAATTTCTTTTACTATGTAGATATTCAGATATTTCGTAGAGTTCCAGGTATAAGGGTATGGAAAAGCTGATTGTACCCATTGAGTATTTGTATTGTAATAATGTACAATACCGTTGGTACATTGCCCACTCGGCGTTTTATGAGCAAGCATAAAAACTATATCACTATTAATATAAAGGGATTTAAATGCAGAATAAATAGTTCCTGTATCAGAACCCTGTCTAGCAAAATCTTTATTAACCTGAGCTAATGCATTGATTAAAGTAGCATCAGAGACATTTTCAGGACCATTCATGTGTAATACATGGAATACTACAGGAACGGTATATTGAAAAGCAGCCGTTTTACCCTCGTGTAACTTTAAAGATGCTTCATAATTTTTGTAAGCTTCTTCTAATTCTTTTTGAGCTGCCTCATATCTTACTTTAGCCTGTGGATCCTGCTGAAAAGCATATTCCATCGCGTCATAAGTGGCACATGGAATAATTTGTTGGCTGTTTTGTTGAGCAAATGATATAATCTGCATTAAGCTAATAATAAATACAATGCTTGTTTTTTTCATAACACAGTTTTTAGATTACAAATTTACGAAAGTTTTTTTAAATAAACAAGATTTAAATGATTTTGATTTTAACATAAGTTACATGTTTTTAGACAATTCTAAATTAAGTTTCTCATCACTGTCTGCATCCGTATAGTCTATTATTTTAACTCTTACACCAAGGGTGTCTTTTAAAACATTAGTAATTTCTTTAGGAATACGGTAACTCTTAGATTTTGTTTTATATCACTATTAATATCAAATAAAATACCCGTTATAATGTACTGATATCAAAACTGGATATATAACCGCACGTTTAACTGTCTATTTGTAAGATAATTAGGCACAGCATACATTCTACCTGTTACATCCTTTAGCCATGTGTAAGATACGGTATTATTAACTTGTAAAAGATTAAAAACTTCTAAGAAAATCCATGCATCCTGGATATGGTTAAATATATTTTTAGTTTTATTCTCTCTGGTGGATTTAATGAATTGATAAGCAAATCCAATATCTACTCTTCTATAAAAAGGCATTCTGTTTGTTTGCTCCCATCTTTTGTGATTGGGTGGACCAAAAGGCAATCCTGTTCCAAATACTAAATTCATATTCATTTTAAAGTCGGGGAGTTTAGGTAAATAATCTTGAAAAAATAAGTTAAAGGTAACTAATTTATCAGTAGGTCGTGGTATGTAACCAGGATTTATTTGAACACTATCTACTGGTATTTGATCAAAGGTATAGCCGGGAATAATTTCTTGTCCTTCTTTATTGTAATAAATATAATGCACATAGTCGGGGCTTTTTTCCATAGTTTTTAATACACCGATAGATACCCAACTTTCAAGCCCTTTTACAAATTCTCCTGTTATTCTGAAATCGGCACCTGTAGCATAACCAGCAGCTCTATTATTTGCAAAATATCTGATGCGAACATTGTCTATTTCATAAGGAATGAGATGGTCGAGATATTTGTAATAAGCTGCCATACTCATTTTAAATGGCCTGTTCCATAATTTTAATTCTTTATCTGCCGATAATACAAAGTGTACAGAGCGTTGGGCTTTTACATTTAATTGTAAATTGCCTTGTATATCTCTCAGTTCTCTGTAAAATGGAGGTTGATAATATACTCCTGCAGAAAACTTAAACAACCACGGGCTTGTTAATAAGGGCTTGTAAGATACAGTCGTTCGAGGAAATAGAATATATTGACGATTCACTGTCCAATAATTTCCTCTTACTCCAAAAGTTATATACCATTTATATTTTTCATCATATTTATTTTCCCAATTGATTTGATAATAATGCATAATACGAAGGGAATGTAACTGATTTTTTGTTTTATACACATCATTGAGTATAATCTCATTTGGACTGTATGGAATGCTGTATCCTGCAGAGTCATTATATCTCCACTCATTGAGTTTATCATCTATTTGCTCATACTGAAATCGCAATCCATGGAATGTCTGAATATTCTTTGAATACTGATAAGTTGCTTTCAATTCGGAACTTGCTACATGAGCGTTTAACTTACTTCTACCATTTTCAATATATGTTCCGACACCTCTGTTAAAAGCAACTTGCGCAAAGGTTTCACTTCCCGGGTCTGTCTCTAATTGGTCTATAAGATATTGTCCTTGTACTGTATATAATTCTTGTTCTGAGGTGAAGTAATGTGAGTTTATCCACTTTATTTTTAATTTTTCAGAGATTTTAAACTTTAAACTAACGGCATTTATAAGTGTTTGATAATGCATTTTAGATTGCCCATCAAAATACACGGTAAGACGCACAGCATTATTTACTGTTCCAAAATCAGTTTGGCGAGTAGCGGGTATTACTAAAAATAAATTATCCGAGAATATGCTTAACCATTCAGCAGAAAAAGTAGGAGAAAAATTAAAAGTAAAAAAAGCTTGTGCATCCCAAAAAGTAGGTCTGTAATCTCCCTTTGTATCAAGGGTTTTTAGAAGGTATTGGTTACTTTTATACCTTGCTCCAAAAGACCATGCTACAAGATGATTTTTACTAGTACCTTCTAAATGCAAGTTATTTACTAATAAGCCTGCTGATGCACTACCTTTGAATTGATGTGGCTTACGATATTGAATATCTAATACAGAAGATAATTTATCTCCATACTTTGCCTCAAAGCCACCCGCTGAAAATTTTATGCTTTGCACCATTTCAGGATTAGGCAAACTTAATCCTTCTTGCATACCACTTCTTACAAGGAAAGGACGATATATTTCTATATCATTAATGTAAGTGAGGTTTTCATCGTAATTTCCTCCTCTTACTGAATACCCTGAAGAAAGTTCATTACTACTTGTAACTCCTATTTGAGTTTTTATTAAATCTTCTATATTCCCTGATGTAGAGGGTAATTTAAAGAATAGTTGTGGTTGTATGCTTTGCATTTCAGTAGGCTGAGATTGATATGTAATATCTATCTCCGGGATAATATTTAGAAAAGAAAGGGAAACATTCAAAGTCATAGTTTCATTGTTTTTTAAGGAGATTACTTTTTGAAACTTTTTGTAATTGAGATTATAAAATACAACAGTAATGGTTTTATTAGCAGGCACTGACAAAGTATATTCGCCTTTTTTATTGGTAATGGTTTGAAAAGATGAATATTCCATTACTACTACCTGTATATCTTCTATACCTTTACCTGTGCTATCTGTAACTATACCCTTGACAAATGCCTCTTGAGAATATAAAAATTGAAAATTAAGTATAAAAACAAAAAATAATATGTTTTTTCTTAAAAAATGCTTAATCATTCAGGGCTAAAATAAATGAAATTATTAAAACGATTAGGATGTAAATTTATTTTACCTATCTAAAGTAATCATTTCGAGTTGTCTTTACCAAATACTTTAAATATCCAACACATCTTTCATTTGAAATACCCCTTTTTTATCTTTTATAAATTCAGCGGCTAATACTGCCCCTAATGCGAATCCCTTTCTATTATATGCATGATGAGACAATTGTATGCAATCTATATCACTGGTGTAATTCACTAAGTGAAATCCTTTTTCGTCACCAATTCTTCTATCTGAAATATGTATTGAAGAATCTTCTTTTGATGAACTCCAATTTTTCTTTTCAGGATAGTGCTTCAATATCTGTTCTGCTATAGAGATAGCTGTGCCACTTGGCGCATCTTTTTTTTGAGTATGGTGAACTTCAACAATACTGACTTCATATGTGTTATACTTACTCATCAAAGAAGCTACATAATCATTGATTTTGAAGAATAGATTAACACCAATGCTAAAATTAGATGCATACAACAAAGATTGTTTTTTCTCATGACATATTCTTTTTATTTCATCAAGATGTTCATACCATCCTGTTGTACCTACTACAACTGGGATATTGGCATCAAAACAATTTAAGATATTTTTTTTAGCTGAATGAGGGTTAGTAAATTCTATAGCCACATCTGCATTGCTATTTTTTAAGGCATCTACATTCCAATTATCCTTTGAATTTAACTTCAAGGTTATTTGATGTCCTCTATGAAGAGCCATTTCTTCTATGATTCTACCCATTTTCCCATAACCAATTAAAGCTATATTCATTGTATTGTATTTATTAATTTTTTAGATTTTATGCACTTTTTAAAACTTAGGCTATGTTAATTGAATTTTTGGCAAACATAAATAACTTATTACTTTTTCCTCGCTATTGTAATTAAACTACTTCCAAAAGGCAATGAGATTTGTAGCTTGATAAGGTAATAGTCTATTTTTAATATCCAGTAAAAACATTTATTCACCCAATTCGGAATTAAGAACTCAGCTTCAATATCTTTTAATGTAACTTTCTCGATAGGTTTATTTTTACTCAATAACCTAGATAAACAAACCAATGGGAACAATGTAAATACAAATGATGTTTTGTACACTATTTCAAATCCATTTCTTTTTAATTTTTCTGTTAATTCTTTTCTAGAATATCTTCTTTTATGTTTAGCATAATCGTCTAAATAAGACCATAGAAATTGATATTGAGGCACTGTGATAATAAAATATCCGTTAGGCTTTAATGAATGATATACATTTTGCATGACCTTTTCATCTTCTTGTATATGCTCAATGACATCAAAAGCACCTATCACATCAAATTCATTTTGAAATGGCATTTGAGTAGCGTCTAATTGAATCAGTTGAACATCAGGCAACCTTTTTTGCGCATTCTTTAATCCTTGTAAATAGATTTCTGAGCCAACATAGTTTTTGTATATTTTTCTTAAAGTCTTTCCCACATATCCCGTTCCACATCCTATTTCTAAAAATTTTTTATTTTCATCTGCACCGCAAATTTTTTTTGAGAGATGTACCAAAATCAAATTTCTTACTTTAAACCAATAATTATTTTCTTCAAGTTCTGCTAATCTATCAAAATGTTCTGGTGGGAAACCTTCATTTTGATGAGCCAGATGTGGTGCATAACATGTAAAACCATCGATAGTAGTCTTTTGATTAGTATCCATAAAAGATCTTTATTGTTTGAACGATGTATGCTAAATCTTCTTCCGTAAGTTCATAATAAAAAGGAAGGCGTAATAAAGTATCAGAAAATTTATCACTGTTTAATAATATTCTACCATCATGCTTGTTGGCATAGAAAGGAGAACGATGTAAAGAAATATAATGAAATACCCCCTGTATTCCATTATTCTTTAAATGCTGGATAAGTTGGGTTCTTTCTTCAAGATTTGGGCAAAGTATGTAGAACATATGAGCGTTATTAGTAGCATACGGTGGAATAATTGGCAATTTAATTAATTCATTATCCTGTAAGGACTTTAAATGTTCGTAATAATAGTTCCATATCCACTGTCTTTTTTGTTGAATAATTTGCAAATGTTCCAATTGAGCATAAAGAAAAGCAGCAATAGCTTCTGATGGTAAAAATGAAGAACCAATGTCAACCCATCCGTATTTATCTACTTCTCCTCTAAAAAATGCAGAACGATTAGTGCCTTTTTCCCAGATAATTTCCGCACGTTTTTCAAATTGTGGATCATTAATGACTAGCATTCCTCCTTCACCTGATATAATATTTTTAGTTTCATGAAATGAGAACGCTGCTAAATGCCCTATACTTCCTAATGGTTTTCTTTCGCCATTGTGAATATAATAACTATCAATTGCCTGAGCAGCGTCTTCTACAACATACAGATTATATTTTTTTGCAATGGATAGTATTTTCTCCATATCACAAGCCACACCTGCATAGTGTACAGGTACAATGGCTTTTGTATTTTTAGTAATAAGTTCTTCAATTATGTTTGCATTTAAATTTGGATGCCAATCATAACTATCAGCAAAAACTATTTTTGCGCCTCTTAATACGAAAGCATTAGCAGTACTTACAAAAGTATATGAGGGCATTATCACCTCATCACCTGGTTGAACATTAATTAATAAGGCTGACATTTCAAGTGCATCGGTACAAGAAGTAGTGAGTAATGTTTTCTGAAAATTATATTTTTTATGAAAAAATTGGTGACAAAGTTGAGTATATTTTCCATTTCCAGATAGATGTTTGTTATTGACAGCATCGTAGATATACTGAACTTCTTTGCCTGTAATATATGGTTTATTAAATCCTATTATTTTATTCATCATTTTAATTTATTATTTTTCTAGTTTTGCAATACCAAATCCAGTTTTTCCATAACCATTTCCATTATATAACATGAATTTTTCATTTTGATAGTCAAAAACAAAAGGATAACATATCATTTCTGAATCCCATCCCGTACCAGAAACATCTATACCAACTATATCATCTTTTCTAATCCATTTTAATCCATCAGCCGATTCCGCATATCCAATCCGATATGTCTGAATATTATTTCTCCATCTATAAGAATACCACATTTTATAGATTCTATCCTCTTTAATAACAAAGGGCTTAGATAGAGCAAATTCATTTTCGTAAATATGTGATAAAATAATTTGATTTGTTCTTCTCCAATTAATTCCATCATAACTTTCTGCATATTTAAAGACATGTTTCATGTCTTTTTCTGTTTTACCCCAAGATAAGTTAGAACCATACCACATTTTGTATATCCCGTTATCATATAAAATTGAAGGATAAGAGATGCTGTAAGGGTCTTCTTCACTTCTATCTAAAATTGGTACTTTGCTATACTTTCGAAATATTGGATAACCGTCATCATCTGTTTTTTCTTCAATTGCTAATCCAATAGTGTTTAACCATGGTACAGTAACTTTTAAATTCCAACCTAAATAATACAAGTAGCGTTTGCCGTTAATCTTAATTAGGTAACCCATAACTACACCGCTATCATCAAATAAACCTAATTCACCAGGAATTAACAGTGGTCTTTTACAAATATCTATTATTTTAAAATTATCTTGTAAATTTAGCTTCAGAGCGGAGATATGAGAACGATTGTTGGTGTCTCGACAGGTGAAGTAAACTGTTAAAACATGATTATCATCAATTTCACCGAAAGGATTAGCTGCATGAGTCATTCTCCAATCAAAATCTCCGTTGGGCTCAAAAATGTGTTTAATTTTGCGCCATCTCATAATTTTATTTCAAAACTTTTTTTATCAATTTTAGTTGATTTTGCGGGAACATACACTGAATCTGGTTCTGTATCTTTGGTGATTATTGCTCCTGCACCTACTAATGTTCCCTTTGCAATTTTTACCCAATGTGCTAAAGTGGCATTCACACCCAAAAAGCAATTACTTTCAATTTCACAATGCCCTGAAATTACTACATGTGAACTGATAAAATTATGTGAGTGAATAACGCTATGATGTCCTATGTGATTACCGCTCCAAATAGTAACATTATCTCCTATTTTTACAAAGGGTTGAATAGTATTATCTTCAAATATAAAACAATTTTCACCGCATTTGTATTGTGAGAGATAAGTACTTTTTGAGCTAATATAGCTTACTAAATTATATCCTTTTTTCTTTGCTTCATAAAAAATTTTTTCTCTAATACGATTCATATCTCCATAAGCCACTGCAATAAACATTAGATATTCATTAGGCGGAAAGTTTTTTTCTATATCTTCAAAAGGATATACAGGAAGTCCTTCAAAAGTATTATCTTTAATGTATTTTGCATCTAATGTAAATGCAACTACTTGGTATGGTGAATCAATATCAAAATAATATTTAGCTATTTGAGCTACATCACCTGTTCCAAAAACAATAATTTTTGACATATGTTTATTTTTTTATTAGTATTGTAAATTCGTATAAATTATAATCATGTAACAATGAAACATTTCTTGAAAAATTTCTTTTACAATAATCGAAAAAATAACACGGATCAGCATAATATAAATAATCTTTCATATATTCTTTATCAGAATATTTTGTTAAGATATTAAATGAAAAACCCTTTGTGGATAGTTGATTCATCTGATGAACAATTTGTAAAATATACTTTAGCCACTCATTATCTGTAGTTTCCAACTTTACATTAAAAATTCCCGATGCAATAACATAATTAAATTTTAAATTATTATCCAAAATAGTAGTAAATTTATAGTTCGGGAAAATGCTTTTAGCTTTTACAATCATTTCTTCTGAAACATCGTATCCTAAATATTCAAATTCTTTGAAACGCGATTTTAAGTATTCTATTAAACTTCCATAACCGCAACCATAATCCAGAATTGAAAAATGGTTAGATGAGATTACTTTACATAATTGCTCAAATCGTAAAAATTGTGATTCTTTACTATTCCAATCCACTCCCCGGCTTGTTGCCCCATATTCTTTAATTTTATCACTATAGTATTTTTCTATTTCGTTCAAAATTTGTTTCATAAATTTTGCTTTTTCTTAAAATAATTTTGTCTTAATTCTAAAACAGATTTAGGAGTGGCAAATTTATATCCCAAAATCTTGTGTAAAAGAGGATGTTCCGAATATTTTTCTTTTAAGAGACTAGGTAAATCAATTTGTTGTTTTATAATTGGAACAGTATATACATGATTAATTCCATAACGATTAATAGTTGATACATTATGACCGGCTTTATGATAGAGCCAACTATTAAAAATTATCACATCACCTTTTTTTGCAGACACTGATACTGCGTTTTTTTCAGCAAATTCTATACTTGGGAAGTCATCAAATAAATGACTATAAGGTAAGATTTTCGTTGCTCCTGTTTCTAAAGTAAAAGGTGATAAACAATAAAAAACATTGATGGATATGGGCTTACTTGTTGTATATTCTTGATAAGGTAAATCCCTGTGCCATGCGACCTGATGATGTTCTTTGAGAGGACGATTAATCACACCATTTTGTAAATGAAGAATAAAATTTTCTCCTAACATTTTAGTTAGTATTTCTAAAATTTTGGGATTGATAATCAAATCAACGAATTTTTCATCATAATATAAAGGACATCTTACAACATCCTCTTCATTTATTTCTTTCAAATAAGGAAATTCCTCAAGTTGAATTTTGTAAATTCTTTCTAATTTTTCGGATAAAATATCTGAATTCTCTTCACTTAAAACTTCTTCCATAATTACAAAACCTTTACGATGAATATGTTCTATATATTCATCCAGTTTGGTAAAATG
>FWWM01013794.1_pt1 | contig 12938 bp, 8 predicted proteins | sample 2228351 | NCBI WGS metagenome assembly FWWM01 (sample SAMEA103939774, study PRJEB20133) | metagenome | reverse complement strand
TGGATGATGGCGATGATGTGCGCTATACCATCACGCAGTACATCCTGAAGCCCAACGCCTACGATTACCTAGAGGCTAAAGATGGCCTAGAGGCGTTAGCTATCTTGCGCACCCAGCCGGTTGACCTCATCCTGCTGGACCTGCAGATGCCGCGCATGGATGGGTTGGAGGTGCTGCGCCGCCTGCGCGATGAAGGCCTCTCTGTCCCCGTCGTCCTCATGACCATGTATGGCTCGGAGGAGATCGCCATAGAGGTTTTCCGGCTGGGCGCCCGCGACTATATTATCAAGCCCTTTACCGAGGATGAACTGCTCGGCGCGCTGGAACGGGCGTTGGGCGAGACGCGCCTGCGCCGCGAGCATAATCACCTGACGGAACAGCTGATGGCCGTCAATGAGAGTCTGGCGCGGCAGGTCAGCGACTTGCGCATGCTCTACGAAACAGGCCGTCAGATTGTTGCTGCACCGGATGCAACGACGCTGATCACTCTCCTGCTAGAGGCCGTGATGCGCCTCATTGCCCCGTTGGAGGCCTCCCTGCTGCTCCGTTTCAACAGGCAGACGCTGATGTGTGTGGCACGGGCGCGGCCCGATCGGGGTGTGGAGCTGGTCAGCGAGCTGGTTGATGATGCGCTGGCCGACGAGGTCATCCGCAGCAACGAGCCACGCTTGGGCGGGGCGCAGTATGATGAGGCGCTGGGGGCCTTTACCGTGCCGCTGGCTGTGCCGCTGAATGTCGGTGAGACGCTGGGAGCACTGATCATCACCACATTGGCCGAGCCGCTCAACGAGCATCAGGTGACGCTGCTCAGCGCGCTGGCTGTCTATGCGGCAATGGGGCTGGAGCGCCTGCGCCTGCTGGGCTGATAAGCACCATTCTCATTCTGCAATAGCTCTACTGCCCCGCGAACGGCCACCGCTGAGCCATAAACCTCTGCAGGGGAGGGTTGAGTATGGAGACCATCATCGGTGTGGACCTCGGGGGTACGCTGGTGCGGGCGGCCCGCTTCACGCCGGACCTTGAGCTGCTGGAGCGCACGGAGCAGCCCATCCGCGCCGGTGAGGGCAGCGCAGCGGTGATTGAGCGCCTCATTGAGACCATCCAGCAGGTGCTGCCCAAGCCGCCGCAGCAGTGGGCTGCTATTGGGTTGGGCGTGCCCGGCCCCCTGGACCCTACCAGGGGCGTGATTATCAAGGCTGCCAACCTGCCCTTTGAGGACACCCCCATCGTCCGCATCGTGCAAGAAGCGCTGGGCGGCGCAGTGTTTGCGGGCAACGATGCCGATCTGGCCGCGCTGGCTGAGTACCACCTCGGCGCCGGACGTGGCACGCATAGCATGATCTACATGACCATCAGCACCGGCATCGGGGGCGGGCTGGTGCTCAACGGCGACCTTTACACCGGGCAGGGACAGGCCGGCGAGGTGGGGCATATGGTTGTGGAACCGGAGGGGCCATTGTGTGGGTGCGGCAGGCGTGGCCATTTGGAAGCACTCGCCTCTGGGCGCGCCATTGCCCGCATCGCCCGTGAGCGGCTGGAGGCAGGAGAACCTTCGCTACTGCGTGAGTGGGTTGGAGAGAACCTCACCCAGATAGATGCGAAGCTCGTGGGGCAGGCGGCCCGTCAGGGCGATGCGCTGGCGCTTTCCATCGTCCAGCAGGCGGGGCATTACATTGGTATCGCCATCGCCTCGCTGGCAATGCTGCTCAACCCCGATCGGTTTGTGCTGGGTGGGGGTGTCACACGGCTGGACGATCTGCTCTTTGAGCCGATGAAGGAGGCCATGCGTGAGTATGTCCTGCATCCCCGCTACTGGGAGCGCACGCCCATTGTGCCCGCTGAATTGGGTGAGGATGTAGGGCTATACGGTGCGGCGGCATTGGCCCGCGCACGGCTGGGCACACACACCCCCTGACCGGGATTATCTCTTCCGCCTGCTGCGCCGCTCTCCCGAGCTGCGGCGGAAGTTCATCAAAATCGGTGTGCCAGTGAAGGGATAGGCTTCGCGGATGCGGTTCTCCAGATAGCGCTCGTAGGAGAAGTGCACCAGATCGGGATCGTTGACGTGGAAGAGGAACTTGGGCGGGTTGACGGCCACTTGGCTGGCGTAGCGAATTTTCAGCCGCTTACCCGCCTTGATCGGCGGGGCTTGTTGGGCCACTGCCTCCTGCACAATGCGGTTGACCTCTGAAGTGGGGAGGCGGTAGAAGCGCTCTCGCCAGACCTGCTGCGCCAGTGGGATGATCTTGTGAACGCGTTGCCCTTCCAACGCGGAGATGAACAGCAGCGGCGCATAGGGTAGGAACTTGAAAGCCTCGCGTACCTGCTCGGTATAAACGTTGATGGTGTGGGCGTCCTTGGGCACGGCATCCCACTTGTTGACCAGAATAATGACGCTCTTTAGCTCATCCAACACATAGCCGCCGATATGCGTGTCCTGCGCCGTCACGCCCTCGGTAGCGTCTATCAACAACAGCACCACATCGGCGCGTTTGATGGCGCGCAGCGCCCGCAGCACGCTCCAGCGCTCAACAGTGGGGTCAATACGCCCGCGGCGGCGGATGCCCGCCGTGTCTATGAGGGTGATCGGCTCGCCGTAGTAGGTCAAACGTGTGTCTATGGCGTCACGCGTGGTGCCCGGCACAGGGCTGACAATGGCACGCTCCAGTAGGCGGTTAAGCAGCGAGGATTTGCCCACGTTAGGCCGCCCGACGATGGCGATCTTGAGCGAGGTGTCCTCTTCCTCGCTTTCGGGGGGCTTGCGGGGGAGCAGGTCTACCACAGCATCCAGCAGATCGCCTGTGCCGGAACCGTGCAGCGCCGAGATAGGATAGACCTCACCTATCCCCAGTGCGTAGAACTCAGGAGCCAGTGCGCGTAGCTCGGAGTTGTCGCTTTTGTTGGCGGCTATCACCACCGGCTTACCACAGCGACGCAGGATGTCGGCCACCTCTTGATCGGCGGGGGTGATGCCCGCTGTGACGTCTACCACATGGACGATCACGTCCGCTGCTGAGATGGCAAGTTCGGCCTGCGCGCGGATCTCGCGTAAGAACTGCGCCGAATCTTCGGCCAGCGGTGCAGCCAAGCCCTTGAAAACGTCATCCAGTGCCTCAATGCCGCCAGTATCCACTAACGTAAAGGCCACGCCGCGCCATTCGGCGTCGGCCTGTTGACGGTCGCGGGTGGTGCCGGGGCGGTCGTGGACAACAGCCAGCCGTTGCCCCACAATACGGTTGAACAGCGTGGACTTGCCCACATTGGGGCGTCCAACTAGCGCCACCAGAGGGTAATCGCTCATGGGTTAGCGCCCTCCGGCGATGACGATCTCCACCTCAACCAGCGTGGGCAGGACGGACTCAATCACCACCTTTTGCAGGTCGGCAGCAGGGATCTCGCCGCTGACAATCTCCACCTTCAGCGCCCGCTGGTAGCGGCCTGGCCTCAGCCCGGAGAGGTCTACCGTGATGAGGATGTCTTGTTGCTCGTTGAGGCGGTCAAGCACGGGCAGCGGCCCAGAGATGGAAACCACCGCACTGCTGGGTAGGATGGTGGCCTCCAGCCCATCAGCCAGGCCAGTGACCTGAATGGGCACTTCAATCACGCGGAAGTCCGGCTGCGCCTGCACACTGATATGTACCTCAACCGTCCGGATGCCTTCCAGCGTCACTCCTTCGGGCGGCTGGAGCTGGGCCACGATGTCCGTGTCCTCCGTCAACCCCTGCAGGCTGATGAGCTGCGTCTCAATGGCCGTCAGGTTGCGCAAGACGTCGGGATCACCGCGCACCGGCACCAACGGTGGCTCCGCCGTGATGCGGGCGACATAATAGCCGCGTGCGGGCAGCACATTGGCATTGACGCGCACGGCTACCTCGCGGAAATCCTCCTCTTGGCTGATGGGAATCGTCACGTTGGTGGTGGCCGGCGTAATGTGGACGTCCTCAATAAGGTTGCCATCGCTGTCGTAAGCGCGCAGGGGCAATGCCCCGCGAAAGGTATCGCGCAGGCCGCTTAATGGGGCCACAGCGCGCACCTCGCTCACCAGCGCCACACGCGACTTAGCCCCGCTGATGCGGGCAACAGTCGGCTGCATAACAGGGGTAGAAGTGCGGTAACCTACCGGCAGCTGCCCTTCCAATCGCAGCTGGATAGGCAGCTCGCGCTCCCCTGTCTCCTCAATGTCCACGCGAATGCGCGCCGGACGGACATTCACCACCACTGCCTGCCCTGAGATGATCACCTTAAGGGGCACTTCGTGCGTGCCTGGGCCGAGCGCGCTCAAATCGGCGGTGATGACGATGTCCTCGGCAGAGAGGGAGCGCATGGTGCTGCGTGGCGCCCGTACCTCCACTGTTGCCATCTCTACCGGCTTGTTGGTGATGGTCAACCCTGCCCCCAACCCCTCTAGCTCAATGGGGATGGGAGAGGCAAACTCGGCCTGTTCCACCGGATTGACCTCCTGCGTGGCGACGATCCACACCGTCAGCGCCAGCAGGATGGCCAGTACCATGGAGATCAGGTTAGACTCCAGCCAATGAAACACTCGCTCAGCCATAGATGCCACGTCCGACTCTCTCCTGCCTCATGCTCGGCGGCGGCGCGGCTGCAGCCAAGCGGCGATGCGCCGCTGAGGATGCCGCTGCCTGACGTACTCGTTCAGGATCATCGTCAGCCGTTCAGCATCAATACCCCGGATGAAGCGCCCACCGACCACGACCGAGATGCGCCCTGTCTCTTCCGAAACGACGACCGCCACGGCGTCACTCACCTCGGTAATGCCGAGAGCGGCGCGGTGGCGCAGGCCCATCTGCGGCTCGGGCATGTAGCGCGCGGCAGAGATGGGCAGCGTGCAGGCCGCTGCGACGGCCCGGTTGTGGCGGATGATAACCGCGCCGTCGTGCAGGGCAGTGTTGGGGAAAAAGATGGTTTGTAGCAGTTCGCTTGTCACCCGCGAATCGATCATCACACCCGACTCAATGTACTCCTGCAGCCCCGTCTCACGCTCCAATACGATCAGCGCGCCGTGCCGCTGGCGCGACAGATGCCGCGCCGCCTCAACGATCTCCGCAATGAGTGCCTCACGCTCATCCTGGCGGATGGCCTCCTCGCCGAAGAAAGGAAGGGAACGCCCTACGCGATCCAACCAGCGGCGCAGCTCCTCTTGGAAGATCACCGGCAGGGCGATAGAGAGCGCTGTGAGGGCGCGGCTGAGCAGCCATGAGAAAGCGCGCAGGCTAAGCAGAAAGGAGAGCATCCACAGGATGAGCAGCACTACCGCAATGCCGCGCAGGAGCGTGGCCGCACGGGTGCCGCGCACCATCTGCAGGATTGAGAAGAAGATGGCCGCTACCAGCAGGACATCAAGGATATTTTGCCAACTGCCTAGTAGGTTTTCAATGGCCCACAGAATCTCTCGCAAGCCCAATGGGATGTTCCCCCTTGTTCTGCCTTATGGCGTAGGGGCGGTTCGCACGATGCGTAGCATCGCAACCGCCCCTACTCACCTCCTCATCATCATCCCCTGGCGGGGAAGTGAAAGCAGGAGCAGCGCCGACCTTCAGCGCTTGCCACTCTCCAACTGTTGCAGCAGTTGGATATAGCCCTCCACTCCTGGCGGCCTCAGCGCGATGATACGGCGGATGACAGCTATCGCATCCTCCAAACGTCCTGCCTCAAGGAGCTGATCGCCAATGGTGTCCAGCTGGGCAACGGCCTCCTGTACGCGCCCTTGCTGGCGGTACACCTCGGCGAGGCGCTGGCGCAGGGGGATGACGTTGGGATGTTTACGCACCTGATCCTGAAGCACCGGCACAATGCGCTCGGCCTTCCCCACGCTGACACAGCGCCGCAGGTAACGGTCCAGCGTAGCCACACCGCCCGCTGTATCCCCCAACTGGAAGTGTAGGTCCACGGTGGCTAGCGCTGCCTCTTCAAGGTCAGGGTCAGCTTCCAAAATGTGCTCAAAATACCCCAGCGCCTTGCGCCAATTCAGGCGTTGGCTTTCCAGATCGGCTAGCGCGCGCAGGATGGGGATCAACTGCTTTGGCTCTACGCCGTTGCGTTGGGCGTAATCTAGCGCCTCCTGATAGATCGCGATGGTCTGATCGGGATCGGCGGTGACACGATGGGACAGCTCGGCTAGTTCCTTGTAATGGTGCAACGCCTCGGCGACACGCCCCTGGTTGCGCATCATGTCAATCACACGCCGACGGGCGCTGGTGTCCGCCGGCCAGAGATCGATCGCCTGCACGAAGAGGTCGGTGGCTTTGTCCGCATTGCCACGGATAAGGTACGTTTCCGCGATGAGGTTGAGTTTGGCGGCAGCATCCTGTGTGCGTCCGCTCTTGAGCAGGATATCGGCCAGGCGGCGGTGGGCAGGGAGGTAGTCGGGGGAGCGCTCAATGGCGTAGTGCGCCTCATCGCTGGCCAGGTCTATCATGCCGCGCTCCAGGTAGAGGTCAATGCGCCGCATGATCTCGGCGATCTCGGGGCGCCCACCCTCCACGATCATCTCCAGCAGGTCTTGTACGTAGCTTGTTTTGCCTTGTGCGGCGTAGCTGGCCAACGTCTGCTGGAGCTTGGCACGCCATGAGGGATCGTCCAGATAGTATGCCAGCGAACGGGCCAGGTCGCTCAGGTGCTCGGGGGGCTGCTCAGGGAGGCTGGCCAGCGCACGCTCGTAGCCGCTTTCGTCACCCACTTCACTGACCTGCCGGTCAGCCAGTTGCAGGGTCTTCAGCAAGTGTTGAGCTGCCTCCAACACATCGCCGCGGGCAAAGTACGCCTCACCCAGCATGAGGTGGCCTGCCAGTGCATACTCCGGCTGATGCACTGCCGCGTTGAGCAGCTCAATGGCCCGATCAAACTGTAGAGTGTGGGCGTACAGCACCCCCAGGCAGAAGCGCAGCCCGGGGTCGGCCACGCCAGCCTGCAGCGCCTGCTGATAGCCCTCTATGGCTGTCTCTGCATCGCCTACTTGATGTGCATCCAGTGCCCTCAGCAAGGAGGTCTGTGCGCTGCTGGGCACATTGCCGTTCCAGATGCTATCGGCCAGCCGCTCCATGGCGTAGCGCGCGGCCTCGTCCGCTGGGGTACGCCCCTGCTGGGCCTCATCCACCGCTTCCAATAGTTGATCTTCCTCTTGCCGATCTACAATGACAGGCCTGCTGGCTGCTGTAGACCGCTCGGGTGGCGGGATGAGCTCCAGCCCAAGGGGAACCTGTATCGGTTTGTTGCGCTTGAGGTCATCCAGGGCGTTGCGCACCTCTGGGTTGATGGGGTCAATGTCCAAAGCGCGTTGCAGGGACTTCTCGGCGCGGGCGATCTGCCCCTCGTCCTGAAACAGACGGGCCAGGTGCAGGTATTCCAGAACAGCCTGCCGATGGGTGGCACTATCACGCTCATAAGCCAGCGCCAATCGCATACGTGCCTTGGCCAGAGAAGGATCCAATTGCACCGCCTGCTCCCAGTTAGGGACGGCGCGCTGCAGGTCCTTGCGGGCCAGATAAATCTCGCCGGCGGCCAGATATTCGCTCGCCGCTGCCTCCATATCGCCTGCCAGCCGGTAGATTTCAGCCATCTTCTCATGTGGCAGAGGGTCACCGGGCACCAGCTGGCTGACCCTCCCCAAGAGGCGCAGGGCCTCCGTGTGTTGATGTGTCTCCATCAGCGAGAGGGCAAGGCCGATCAGCGCCTGCGGATCATCAGGGGCAAGCCGCAGCGCTTGCTGATAGGCTTGGATCGCACGTGGCCAGTCTTTATCCCATGCGGCGCTGGCCGCCTCCCGCATGGCTGCTTGGTAGGCATCAGAGTCCGGCATACATCCGCGTCCCCATCTTCAAACGGTCAGGACTGACACCGCAGGGGAAGAGCAAGCGAGGTCAGTATACATGATCCCCAAGGCTGCCGCAATCGGGGCGGATGAAGCGGGATTTTTCCGCCTGCCTCTTGACGCCGCTCTTTATTCGTTCTACAATGAGATCAACTGGTCAGACCACTGACCAGTTCACGAGGGGAGTATAATGAACGATCGGCCAGCGTGGACTGCCCCTACCAAACCCGCCGAATGGACCATCCGCCGCCTCATTGAGGCCATTCTAGATGGCACTTTTCCCGCCAACAGCACCCTGCCCGCCGAGCGGCAACTGGCCGAGATGTTGGGCGTCACACGTCCCACCCTGCGTGAGGCACTGCAGCGGCTGGCTGCCGACGGCTGGATTGAGATTCAGCATGGCAAGCGTACCCGCGTGCGTGACATCTGGACCGAGGGCAACCTGAACGTGCTGGCGCGCCTGGTAGAGCATCAGGCTGTGCTGCCAGCCACTTTTGTCCCGCAGCTGCTGGAGGTGCGCGGCGCGCTGGCACCTGTGTACATTGGCGCGGCAGTGCGGCACAATGCAGCACAAGTAGTGAGCCTTATAGATGCCCTTCTCGCTGAACTGGAAGATACCCCTGCTTCATTTGCCTGCACCGACTGGATGCTCCACCACCGCCTGACGGTGCTCTCCACTAACCCCGTCTATACGCTCATGCTCAACGGCTTTGCCGGCTTCTACGAAGATATGGCACGCATCTATTTCAGCCTGTCGGAGTCGCGTAGCAGTTCGCGCCAGTTCTACACCGATCTGCGTGAAGCTGCTGCTAGAGGGGACGCCGAAGCGGCGCGAGCCATCGCTGACAGGGTGATGCAGCACAGCATCACCCTGTGGAACAAGGCAGCCCAAAAGGCCGGTTAAGAGCGCTAGAGAGGTTTGGTCATGCGGCGCTGGAACGGCTGGGGAGATGATACAGTGCAGTACCCCGTCCCAATGGGGGCGCTGGCGTGGCTGACTGAACAGGTTGGCCCTCCCACCCCGCCGCAGGACGTGACCTTTGAGCAGGCGCTGCGCGGTGTCCCACCATCACCCTTGCCCGAACATCCGCTTGTTGACACCGATGCAGCCGAACGGCTGCGGCACGCCCGCGGCCAGTCGCTCCCCGATTGGGTAGCGCTGCGCAGCGGGCGCATTGGCGCCTTTCCGGCAGGGGTAGCCTACCCCGAAAGCGAGGAAGACATCCGTGCGCTGTTCGCCTATGCCCGCCAGAGCGGCGCGGTGCTCATTCCCTATGGTGGGGGAACGAGCGTAGTGGGGCACATCAACCCCCAGCCCGGTGGCCCCCCTGCGGTGACCGTTGACCTTTCGCGCATGAGCGATCTGCTGCATCTAGACGAGCTCAGCCGCCTCGCCGTCTTCGGAGCGGGTGTGCGCGGGCCGCACCTTGAGGCCGCCCTGCGCGCACATGGCTACACGCTGGGGCATTTCCCCCAGTCGTTTGAATACTCCACGCTGGGTGGCTGGGTGGCAACACGCTCCAGTGGCCAGCAGTCGCTTTACTACGGGCGTATTGAGCACCTCTTCGCAGGTGGGTTGCTTGTCACCCCCGCAGGCGATCTGCGCATGAATCCCTATCCGGCCAGCGCCGCCGGACTGGACGTGCGCCAGATGGTGCTCGGCTCAGAAGGGCGCATGGGCATCCTCAGCCGTGCGGTGGTGCGCATCTCGCCGCTGCCAGAGGCCGAGCAGTTTCACGGCATCTTCTTCCGCACTTGGGAGCAGGGCGTGGAGGCCGTGCGCGAGATGGTACAGGCGCATCTGCCACTCTCTATGCTGCGCTTGAGCAACGCTGCTGAGACCGAAGCCACGCTGGTGTTGGCCGGGCACGAACGTCTGGTCGCCTACGCCCACCGGGGGCTGAGCGCGCTGGGTTACCATCGTCATGAGAAGTGCATGTTGATTCTCGCTGCAACAGGCCGGGCGGGCGTGGTGCGCCGCGCCTTGCGCGAGGCGGCGGGCATCGCCCGACGGCACGGCGGCCTGCCGACTGGTCCCTACATGGGCCGCCAGTGGCGCAAAAGCCGCTTCCTTTCCCCTTACCTGCGCAACTCGCTATGGGAACATGGCTACGCGCTGGACACGCTGGAGACCATCGTCCCTTGGGTGGAGGTGCTGCCTACAGCAGAGGCTATCATCAGCGCCTTACGCGGCGCGCTGGAAGCCGTCGGCGAGCGGGTTTACGTTTTTGCGCATCTCTCGCATCTCTATCCCACTGGCGCCAGCATTTATGTGACGTTCATCTTCCGCGTGATGCCCGACCCCGACCAGACATTGGAACACTGGCAGCGCCTTAAGCGCGCCGGCAGCGAGGCCGTTGTGGCGCATGGTGGGACGATCAGCCACCAGCACGGTGTGGGGACCGATCACGCTCCCTACCTTGTGGCGGAGAAAGGGCCGCTGGGGATGGCGCTTATCCGCAGCGTGGCGCAGCAGTGCGACCCCCATGGCATCCTCAACCCGGGCAAGTTATTTGACACCGCAGATGAGGCGGGAGAAGGAGACCACCATGCTCTACGGCGCACCTGACCGCGAAGCGGCCTGGCGGAGCCTATGCGGCCCTTGGGATCTGATCGTGGTAGGGGGCGGCATCACCGGCGCGGGCATTCTGCGCGAGGGCGTGCGCGTGGGTCTGCGCGTGCTGCTGGTGGAACAAGGCGATTTTGCCTCCGGCACCTCCAGCCGTTCCTCTAAGATGGTGCATGGCGGCCTGCGCTACCTCTACAACCTCCAATTTCGCCTGACCTACCGATCCGTACGTGAGCGCGAGACGTTACTGCGCGAAGGACCGGGGTTGGTTGAGCGGCAGTCCTTCCTCTTCCCCGCCTATGAGCACGATAAGTTCCCTCTGTGGATGATGGAGGTCGGCCTGCGGCTCTACAGTTGGATGGGAGGGCGTTGGCGCATTCACGAGCGGCTTGATGCGCTGGAGACGCAGATGATGGCCCCGGGTCTTTCCGGCGAACACCTCAAAGGAGGCCTGCGCTTCTACGATGCACAAACGGACGATGCGCGGCTGGTGCTGCGCCTCATCCGTGAGGGTGTGGCAACAGGGCGGGCGGTGGCGCTTAACTACGTCCGCGCCGAGCGCCTGCTGCGCGATGAGCAAGGGCGTGTAGTCGGTGTAATGGTGCGTGATGTAGAAAGTGGGCGCACCACCGAGGCCCGCGCTGCGGCCGTCATCAATGCCACAGGCGCATGGGTAGACCGCCTGCGTGGGGAGGTCGGCGCAGAGCCGCGCATTCGTCCGCTGCGCGGCAGCCACCTCATCTTTCCCCTTCGTCGTTTTCCGGTCTTTCAAGCTATCACCTTTCCTCATCCCGACGATGGGCGTCCCGTCTTCGTCTTCCCCTGGGAAGGCGTGGCCCTGCTGGGCACGACCGATCTGGATCACGATGAGGACCTTGACCGCGAACCGGCCATCGCCCCGCAGGAGGTGGCTTATCTCCTGCGGGCGGCACAGGCGCATTTCCCTGCCCTTGGGTTGAGCGAACGTGATATCCTTGCCTCCTTTGCGGGTGTGCGGCCTGTAGTGCGCAGCCAGCGCGAGGTGGCGCCCTCCAAAGAGAGCCGCGAGCACGTGCTATGGGATGAGGCAGGCCTGCTGACCGTCACCGGCGGCAAGCTGACCACTTTCCGCTGCATTGCGCTGGATGTGTTGCGGGCGCTGCGCGGACGGCTTCCACACATGGGGGCCTTTGATGAGCACCTCAGTGCCCTTGATCCTGCCCCTCAGGTGGATGAACCGCCTCCCGGCCTCACTCCTTCTGAGGCGCTGCGGCTGGCCGCTCGCTGCGGTGTGGAGGTGCTGGACTTCGCCCGCCAGTGCCCGGTGGATGAACGCGCACGCATCGGCAGGCTGCCGGTGCACTGGCTGGAGCTACGCTGGGCGGTGCGTCATGAGGCAGTGCGTCATCTGGATGACCTGCTGCTGCGCCGCGTGCGCATCGGCCTGCTGGCCCCTCAAGGTGGAGCAAGCTATCTGCCGCGCGTGCGGGCGCTGGTGCAGGAAGAGCTAGGCTGGGATGACGCTCGTTGGCAGGAGGAAGAAGCAGCCTACCTCCGGCGTTGGCGGACGCATTATAGCGTGCCGCTGGGCTGATCCTCCGGGAGAATAGCCCCCCATCCTCCACCGCCGGGTGTCTCTATACGCAACACATCGCCTGCCTGCACGTCCAGGCTGACCTTGCCGGGCAGAGAGCGCGGTGGCGAGCCATCGCCGGGGATAAGGATATTCGCGCCAGGTTGCCCGGGTGACCCGCCCGCCAAGCCATAGGGGGCGCGCTTGCGCCGCTCTGAGAGGATCGTCACGCGGGCAGGGGCCAGGAACTCTAGCTCACGGATCAAACCATCCCCGCCGCGATGCCCGCCTGCGCCGCCCGACCCATGCCGCAGGGCGTAGCGCCTCACGCGGACGGGCAAGGCAAACTCCAGCGCCTCAATAGGGGTGTTGAGCGTGTTGCTCATGTGGCAGTGGATGCCGCTAGCACCGTCACCCTGTGGGCCGGCACCGGCGCCACCACCCATTGTCTCATAATAGGCGAAAGATGCGCCGCTGCGTGGGTCTATGCCGCCGAAGGAAAGGTTGTTCATCGTCCCTTGGCTGGCTGCTGGGATAAGATCGGGAAGAGCCTGCGCCAGCGCGCCGTAGAGCACATCCACAATACGCTGGGAGGTCTCCACATTGCCACCCGCCACAGCGTGGGGTGGGCCGGGATCCAGCACGCTGCCGGGCGGGATGATGACCTTGAGTGGCACCAGCACACCGTGGTTCATGGGAAGGTTGGCTCCTACCACACAGCGCACCACGTAGCTCACTGCCGAGTGGACGATGGCGCTCACGGCGTTCACCGAGCCGCGCACCGCTGGCGCTGACCCTGTGAAATCCACGGTCATCTCCCCCCGCTCAATGGTGATCGCCACGCGGATGGGCACCGGCTCTTCACTGATGCCGTCATCGTCCAGCACATCCTCAAAGGTGTAGACGCCCTCGGGGAGCATGGCCAGCGTGGCGCGGGTCAGCCGCTCGGCGTAGGCGATGAGTGCCTCAGCCTGCCGCTTGACTTC
>FWWM01013790.1_pt1 | contig 12940 bp, 12 predicted proteins | sample 2228351 | NCBI WGS metagenome assembly FWWM01 (sample SAMEA103939774, study PRJEB20133) | metagenome | reverse complement strand
CACGACCTCGACGTGCAGGCTCTGGCAGGAGACCCGGATTGCGAGCTTGAGGTCGTCGGGCAGGCGGTCGTAGGCGGCCTCGGCCCGAAACAGCAACCCAAGGCGCTGGCCGGACCGCTCGAGCGGATAAGCCAGCTTCCCCCCTTCCTTGACTTCCGCTACTCCGTCGAATTCACCGGCCAGCCAGCGCCGGACCAAGTCGGCAGAGTAGAACTCCGGCAGGCCCGGCACCGCCTCGCCCGGCGAGAAGAACCGCTCGACGATTTCGCCCGCTTGCTGAAACGTCGCAATTCCTTCCCGCCCCGGCTCCTCGCTGTGCGGCGTCACGCGAATCAGCAGGCACTCCGCCTGCAGGATCTTGCCCGCCAGCTCGACCGCCCTGCGCCGGCGCTCCGCCGGCAGTACCCCGCGGCTGAGTTGATCCACCAGACGGTAAAGGGTTTGCATCTCATCCCGCTGGCGCTCCAGGCGCCGCACCATTCTTTGCAGGCCCGCCGCCGAGGAATTCAGCGTTTCGGCCAGTTCCTTCAACTCCGTCCGCTCATCGAGCTGGATTGTGTGATTCAGATCGCCCGCGCCGATGGCCCGGGCGCCGGCGACCAGCCGCGCCAGCGGCCGCCCGAGATAGCGGCCCAGAAACAGGCTGGTCGTAAAGACCGTCAGCGCCAGCGCGACGACGCCGGCGGCCGCCAGCGTAAGCTGCGCGGTCCGGACCTGCTGGTGAATGGGATCCAGGTCACGCCGGACGAGCACCATTCCGAGCTTTTCGCCGGCCGTGGCATGACAGCCCCGGCACTGACTCTCATTCCGCAGCGGGGCCGCAAAGACCTGATACCGCTCATCACTGGGGTCGCGCAGAAAGCTATTGGCAGGCCAAGCCTCTCGGCGCCCCTCCTGGTGACAACTGGCACACAACGGCTCGGTGATGCTGCGGGTGGTCCCGCGTCTCGTTGGGTCCGTCGAGTACACGACCGTGCCGTGGACATCGAGAATCTCGATTTCGGTGTTCTCAGACCGCGGCACCCTCTCGACGACGGCGTCCCAGACGTCGTGCGACGGTTCAGCCACCATCGAGGCTTGCATCGCGTACACGGCCACCATGCTCAAGCGCCGGGCGTTTTCCAGGTTTACGGAGAGGAGGACTGATTCAAGATAATGGCCCAGCCACAGCAGCACGGCGGCAAACAGCAACAATACGGGCGGCAATTGCCGCGCCATGATCCGCCGATGGAGCCGAATTGCCACGCCGGCACTGCTTAGGGCAGCAACTGCCGGATCTGACGCACCAGCAGATCCGGGTCGATCGGCTTTTCGATGAAGCCCTCCGGAGCCGGCAACCCCCGCATGATTTCGTGCAGCTTCGTGCCATAACTGCGCGCGAAGTCGTCGTCGTAGGACTCCATGGGCCTGGCCTCGCCCGTTCGCAGATCGACGCCCGTCACCTCCGAGGCGCCGGTGACGACGATCACGGGCACGCGGCTCAGTTCCGGGTCCTTCTTCATGTCCTTCCAGACGCCCAGACCGGTCTTGCGCGGCATCATGATATCCAGCAGCACCAGGTCCGGCCGCTGCTCCTGCATGGCCGCCATGGCCTCCTTGCCGTTCTTCGCCACCCGATACTGGTAGCCGTTGGCTTCCAGGATTTCCGACAGGAAGACCACCGTCTCTTCGGCGTCCTCAACGATCAGGATCTGTTTCTGCTCAGCCATTGCCGTCACCTGTCCCCTCTTAGTATTCCGTGCTTCGCGTCCGGTTTCCACTTGAGCCGACGAACCCGGGCGCCACACGGCTTCCCGGTCGGTGCAGATCACCTCAGCGTTGCCCCCTGAAAGCCCGCACCCGGAACGACCGGCTATCCTGTTTCCAGATCGAGCACGCGGCCCATCCGAAAACGCGGGTGCCTGCGGCTCGCGATCAGTTCTCGCTGTTCCAGGATGGCGCTCACCAAAAGCGGCATGGCGATGGTCGAATCGACATGGCAGGAGACCATCGAGGCGTCTTTGGCAATCTTGCCCCAGCTCTGCGCCTCCTCGAAGGTGCAGCCCGACAGCCCGCCCCAGTGCGGCGCGTCGGTGACGCACTGGATGGCATACTTGTGTCCGCTGACGCCGTAGTTGACGATCATCCCCGTCACTTCGGTCTGCTGGATGAAGTTCTTTGGCGTCCCCCCGCCAAAGTAGATCACGCCCGTGTTGGCGGCGCACTTGGTGAGATAGCTCGTCTCGATCACATCGCCGATCACGTCAAACATGAGCGAGTTGCCGCCGAGGTGCCGGTCACAGGCAATCCCGATACCGATCGAGCTGTCAGCCACAGCCGGACAGTACAGCGGCACCTTCGCCTTGGCCGCCGCCGTCAGAATGCCGTCCTCGGCGGCCTCCTTGGCCAGCTCCAAACCGAGCAGATACAGGAATTCGCGCGTGGTGTACGCCCGGGTTTGGTCTAAGGCGCCGGCAAACCGGCCGATCCAGAAATCATGCGCGCGGAACTTTTCCTCGTCCGCCAGCACGTCGTACATCCGGTCCACCATGTGCTGGGCCAGCACCACATCGTCGACGTGCGGCGAACCCTGGTAGTGCTTGTAGCCCAGCGTCTCGTGCAGGTCGTGAAAGAAGTTGGCCCCGGTGGACACCAGGCAATCAATCAGGCGGTTCTCAATCATGCGCACCACGAGTTTCCGCATGCCCGCCGGGACCATTGCGCCCGATAGACCCATCATGATGACGCAGTCGTCCGCCAGCATCTTCTTCCACACCTCGAACGCGAGGCCGAGCTGCTTGCCCTGAAACGCAGTGCCCTGCATCCGCGTGAGGATCTCTGAAATGCTCGTCACCCCTTCCGGATCGAACGGTTGCGTCGGAACCGACAGCAGATCTGCTTTCGCAATCGTGGCGCGCTCTCCCTTCATAGCGGCAGCAACTTCGGGATTGCGGGTTACTGGAGCCGCGCCTTTTGCCGTTCGTGCAGCACCAGTTCGTCGAAAATGGCTAGCACCAGCTTGCGGTACTGGTAGACGCGCTTGAGGGTCTCCTGAAAGCTGGGGTCATACCTGCCGGGATTCAGCCATTTCTCCAACGTCGCCCGCGGAACGTCAATATCCTGGCGGAGCTTCTCCAGTGGGTGCCCTCGCAAGAAGAGCCCGTAAAACATCGCGGCCTCTTTCCGCAACGCGCCAGGATCGAACTCTTCTTTGTCTGGCATAGCCACTTCCTAACGGCGATTCCCCGCTCGAAAAATCTAATATAGCCACGCCCGGCACGTCAATCAAGTCCCAATTTCATCATGGCCGGACCCTTCTTCGTCTCCATCGGCGGTTCGGCCGCCGCCTGTAGAGCGGGCCGCCTTCTTCCGCAGTCGCACCCACACGGGAAACACCTCGGGATTCTCCAGCCACACAAGCATCCACTCGATCATTTCCGCCTTTTCCGCCCGCCGTTCCGGGGAAGCCGGCGCACGGCGCATCGCCCAGCGCGCATGCTGCTTTGCCTCGATCACGGCCTGCCGGCACAGCCGTTGCCGCGCCGCGTCGCCGGCCGAGCGCGCCTGCTCGTATTCCCCCTCCAGCGCCAGCAGCGTCCGCTCCAGCGCCTCGAAGTTGTCCTGGCGCACCCCCTCGACCAAAGGGGCCAGCGGCGCCCCGGAGTCCCGGAGCAGCCGCCGCAGGTAACCCGCCGAGGCGCCGAATGAGGTGCGCAGCCGCTCCCACTCCTCCTCGGTCACCGGGCCCGCCGCCCTACGGCTGAGATACTCCGCGAGCTGCCTTTTGACGCTTCTGCCGCCGGATCCCATCGCGATATCTCGACGCCGCCCGCCGGTGCGCGGCATAACTCTTCGAAAACTCGTGCGCTCCCGAGCCGTCCGGCTTGGCCACGAAGAACAGATACTCCGTCTCGGCGGGTTTGAGCGCCGCCTCCAGCGACGCCCGGCCCGGGTTGGCAATCGGCCCCGGAGGCAGCCCGGCGTACTGATACGTGTTGTAGCGGTGATCGCGGTCCAGGTCCGAGCGGTGAATGGCGCCCCGGTAGCGCCCCTCCAGCAAGGCGGCGTAGATCGTCGTCGGGTCGCACTCCAGCTTCAGCCCCCGCTCCAGGCGGTTTCGAAAGACCGCTGCCACGAGCGCCCGTTCTTCCGGGATGCTCGTTTCCTTCTCCACCAGCGAGGCCAGCGTCACCGTCTCATGCGCCCTGGCCCCACCGCCGATTTCCGCCCACACCTTCCGGAATTCGCCGGTCATCATCTGAACGAGCGCCTCCGCGCTGGCGCCGCGACGGACAAAGTACGTTGAAGGAAACAGGTAACCCTCCAGCGTCTCGGCCTCCGGCGCCAGGTCACGGATCGGCCGCGAATCCTTTACCGCCGCCAGCACCTCCTCCTCGCTCAGCCACTCCAGTTGGCCGGCGATGCGCACCACATCGAAGATGTTGCTGCCTTCCGGAATCGTCACGGTGTGATAAAAGATATCCCCCCGCGCGATCCGGTCAAACACGTCCCAAGCGGAAGCAGGCCCGTCAAACCGATACTCGCCGGCCTGCAAGACCGCCGTCGGGCGCAGCGCGCGCACGGCCAGGAACTGCCACTCCCCGCGGATCACTTTGCCGGCCGCCAGCCGCCTGGCCATATCGCGCGAGGTGCTCCCCCGCTCGATCTCCAGCACCACCGCCCCTTCAAACCCGGCGTACGGCCGCGTCAGGGAGTGCCAGACAAAGCCAACACCCGCTGCCGCGAGCATCACAATAGCGGCTATGAGAACGATGCCCTTCACCGGTCGGGGGCCTTTCTCCGGCCCGTCGCGCCCCGCCAGTCGAGGTAGCTTTCCAGCAGCAGCACAGCCGACAGCTTGTCCACCGCCTGGCGCCGCTTCCGGCTGCTGATGCCGCTGGCCTTCAGGACCCGCTCAGCCTGGACGGTCGTCAGGCGCTCATCCCACAGCCGCACCGGCAGTCCTGTCCTCCGCGCCAGGCGCGCGGCGAATTGCCGGACCGCCTCCGACTGGAACCCCTGCCGCCCGCTCATGTGTTGCGGATCACCGATCAGAATCAGCGATACGCCTCGCTCACCAGCCAGTTCGGCCAGCCGCGCGAGGTCTTCGCGGATGTTTGTGCGGTGCAGCGTTTCGATCCCCTGGGCAGTGATTCCCAGCTCATCGCTGATGGCCAGCCCAATCCGGCGCCGGCCGAAGTCCAACGCGAGCACCCGCCCGCTCACCGGCCTGTCATGCATCCTCGTTTCTCCACCCGTCCGGTGGCGCAACTCTGTGTCCATTATAGGAAGCCTCATGCTAGAGTAGCGATTAGCAGGCGTTCGGAAGGTTATCGTCTCGTGTCGATTCTGCCGCACCCGGCCACCACCCACAGACCCAGGAACCTGCCGTTGGTTATCGTCGCCGTCGGCGTCGCCGTGGCGCTGCTGTATTACGGGCGCCTGTTGTTCATCACGCTGGTGATCGCCATCACCATCGCTTTTCTGCTCGATCCTTTCGTCAACCTGCTGATGCGGCTCCGCTTGCCGCGCAACCTGTCGAGCTTCCTGGTCTGCGTCGTGGCGGTGCTGAGTCTTTATCTGGTCGGACTGGGCGCCTACACCCAGATCTCGGTCTTGGTGGCCGACCTGCCCAGATACAGCGCCCGGATCACCGACCTGATCGCCAGGGTCTCATCCCAACTCGAGCAGACCGAAAGAACAGCCTATGAGCTGCTCGTGCCGAAGCGCATGCAGGACCTCGAGCCTCCCCCCGATCAGCCGCCTGATCCCGGGCCGGAGGCGCGCCGGCGCCGCTCGGCCGAGCCGCCCGCTCCCGCGGAACCCGAGATCCAGGAGGTCCGCATCCGCCAGGAGAGAACTCCCCTGATCAACTACCTCTACAACTACCTCCGGGCCTTCTACGACGTGCTCCTGATGACGTCCTTCGTTCCCTTTCTCGTCTATTTCATGCTGAGCTGGAAGGACCACTTTCGCCGCAGTTACCTGCAACTGTTCCACGGCCAGGACCGCCATGCGGCCGCCAGAAGCTGGGAGGGCATCGCCGAGATGGCCCGTGCCTACGTCTTGGGCAATTTCGTCCTCGGCGTGTTGTTGTCGCTGGTCAGCGGGCTGTTTTTCTGGGCGATGAAGCTGCCGTTCTTCCTCCTCATTGGACCGCTCAGCGGGTTCTTAAGTCTCGTCCCCTATATCGGGCTGCCCCTGGCTCTCATACCGCCTTATTTTGTGGCCCTGCCGGTGTACGACCGGCTGGCGCCGTACCTCATCATCGCCGCGGTGGTTGGCTTCCTGCACTTGCTCGCGTTGAACCTGCTCTACCCAAAGCTGGTCGGTGGCCGCGTCCATCTGAACCCGCTGGCGGTGACGGTGGCCCTGATGTTCTTCGGCATCTTGTGGGGAGGCATCGGTTTGGTGCTGGCCATCCCCATGGCCGCAGGTGTCAAGGCCGTTTGCGATAATGTTCCCGAGTTGCAGCCTTACGGCAAACTGCTTGGAGACTAAGCCACTGCCGCCTGTTACTCTGTAGGGAGAAAGGGGCCGCCTTGGTGATAACCCGACGACAAATTCTCGCGGCCGGCCTCGCCTGGCCGCTCCGTGCCGCCGGCCGTATTGACCGTTCGCGCATCAGCGCGATTACCGACGAAATCGGCCGCACACCCATGCAAGCCATCCAATTCGCGCTCCGGTACCGCCTGCAATGGGTGGAGCTGCGAGCCGTCCCTGGGACGCGAAAACGGTATGACGAGCTGCCGGAAGCCGAGCTCCGGCAAGCCGCTCGGGAATTCGCCGCCCACGGCCTCCGCATCTCCTTCCTGAACACGGGCTTGCTAAAGCATATGCTGCCGGGCACGGCGCCCGCCGATCGCAGGCGCCGGCCCGGCGACTCGGAAGCCCGCTTTCGGCGGCGCCTCAGCGATCTGCGACGCGCCCTGGCTGCGGCCCACATCCTGGGCACGGACAAGGTGCGGGTTTTCACCTTTCACCGGGTCGCCGATCCCGAGTCCTTGTTCCCGCGCATCGCCGAGATCATCGGCGAGATGGCGGAGCTGGCCGCGCAGGAGAAGATCCGCTTGCTCGTGGAAAACGAAGGTTCTTGCAACGTGGCCACATGCGCCGAACTGGCGGCGCTGGTGCAGCTCCTGCCGTCCCCCGCCGTGGGCATTAACTGGGATCCGCTCAACGGCGTCCGCTTCGGCGAACCGCCGTTCCCGGACGGCTACGCGCTCCTGCCCAAACACCGCATCGGCAATGTCCAGATCAAGGGCCGCAGCATCCTGCCCGGCCCGCAGCAGCTCGACTGGCCGGCGATCTTTGCCGCCCTGGCGCACGACGGCTATCGGGGACAGGTGGGGCTGGAGACACATATCTTTGGCGAAGGTCAGATTCAGGCCTCGCACGATTCCATGAGAGAGATCCTGCGCCTCGTCGAGCGCTCCTAAGTACTATGAACCGCGACACGTTACGATACGGCGCCATCGGGCTGGCCATCGTGGCGGTGGGGATCGCTTTCGTCCTCTATCTGACCCGGGGCGCGCACATGCGGCTGGAAGGCACGGTGCAGTTGGTGCGCGTTCAGGCGATCGACGATCGAAGCTGCGTCGTCGTAGCTGACTTCCGCTTCGTGAACCCCGCCGACTATCCGTTTGTTGTCCGCGACGCCGAACTCCTGCTGGAAGACGCCGACGGAAAGATCCTCAAAGGCATGGCCATCGGCGAAACCGACGCCCAGCGGCTGTTCCAGTACTACCCCTTGCTCGGTCAGAAGTACAACGAATCGCTCATCCTCCGCGATCGCATCGAGCCGGGCCAGAAGCTGGACCGCATGATCGCCACCCGCTTCGAGTTTCCCGCCGCCACCGCTGAACTCCGACGGCGCGTCATCATCCGCGTCGAGGAGGTCGACGGCGCCATCGCCGAGATCAAAGAACAACGCCTCTCCCAGGGCCCCCGGTAGCCATCCGGCCGAACGCTTCGGTTGCAGTCACAGCCGCGGTCGAATTTTTTTTCGCCTTGTTTTCAACCGGTTGCGGCCTGTCCCCAGGCGCCGGCAGCGCGCCGCCGCGCTATCATGGGGTAGCTGAGCCGTTGTGGCGGTGCAACGGCCGGCTGATTGTCGCCGGCCGGCGATCCGCGTCGCCGACGGCGCCGGCTTCCGGTTCCTTTTACTCCTTTCGAGGAACCAGCCGTCGAGTCGTGGGGACGATTCCGGCAGGAAGCCGCCGGCTACCGCCGGCCCGCCGGATGGGGAGCGCATCCGCGGGGCGCCTGGCGGTCCCTCCTTTGGGCGGGGAGGGACCGCCGGCGACGCTTACCATGACCGGTCCGGCCCCAGCAATTCCACCAGATTCCCCTCCGAGTCAAACTCCATCTCAAACGGCGATCCGACGATCTCCGCCACCGGATTCTTCTCGATTTCCGGCGCCAGGTTCTCGCTCACGATCACGCGGTTGAGCTGCATCGTGTTCCGAATCCAGCAATAGGTGATCTGCTCGTCCTCGAACTTCCCCACCGTCGGCGCGATCTTTTCCAGACATTCACGGTCGGTGGGATAGTGCAGCGGCACGCGCAGCGGCGGCAAAGTCGATGCGGTAAGCGAGTTGATGCTGGTTGCTTCCCAGTCGATGGCCGCCAGAAGCCGGTCCGTGATGACGTCGGCCAAACCGACGCCAACGCCGTTGCCGTAGGACATCTGGTGCAGGCGCCGGGCGAAGATGCGTTCGATACGGGGAGTGTTCGGCCACGGGTTGTACTGGGCGTGCCCGTTGCGGTTGATGATCTTGGTGTCCATCCCCGAGCCGCTGATGTTCTTGCCGATTTCGTCGACAATCAGAATGTCCACTTCCGGCACGGGAATATGCCCCATCCAGGTCTTGACCAGCGCCAGCAGCTCTTCTTCTTTGCGCTCCATCTCCTCGACGGGGACGGCCACCACCTTGGCCGTGTTGTGGTTGGCATCCTCCAAAATCGCCAGCCCGCCGATCATCTTGCCGGTCTGAAGGATCTGGCGGCCGGCGGCCCGAATGACCGTCTCCAGACCCATCTTGTAGGCGTGGGTGTGGTAGTATCTGGCCCCGGCGAATTTGCCCAGGCCGATGGCCATCATCTTGAACAAGCCGCTTTCGATGCGGCCGGCGAAGTCCGTGTGCCACTTGATGCGGGCCACCAGCATGATGCCGCCGCTTTCGTACGCCAGCCGGTCCACCCAAGTCTCAATCCCCTCGGGCGTCTTCCCCGTCGGTACAACCTCCAGTTGGCTGCGAATCGGACAGCCCATCGTGGCTTCGGTAATGCCGTAGTGGGCCAGCACCTCGGCCTGACCTTCGGCGGTCGCTGCTCCGTGGCTGCCCATGGCCGGGAAGATGAACGGCTGCATGCCCTCATCTTTCCAGTAATCGACCGCCGCCCGGACGATCGTCGCCAGGTTGGCGATCCCCCGGCTGCCAACGCCGATCGCCACTGACGCGCCCGGCTTCAAACGGGCGCCAAACCCGGCTTGGGCGAGCTGTTGGCGCACAACACCGGGTATGTCCTTAATGCTCCGATCGGGAAAATTCTGCCGCACACGCAGCAGGCGCGGGAACTTCATCCCTGAATTATATCCACAAGAGGGCGACGGCCCGCCCGACGCGCGCCCTCAGTCCTCCTTCCATTCGCTCTCCAACAACTGCGCGTATTCGCCGGAGGCATACACGCTGAACCGGAACACCTCCGGATCCAGTTCGGCATAGGGCGTGACGCCCATCAGCGCGGTGAAAAGCTGGTCGGCGTACCAGTAGTAGTTGCGGAGAAACTCCTCCGCGATGGCGTCCCGCTCCGGGGGATCGGCAAAGACGGCGTTGAGCCCGATAGCCCGCCGGAAGATGCCGCGGAAATCGGCCACCCCCCAGGCGAGCAGCTTCTCTTCCACGGGAGCCGGAGGATGGTCGACCAGCAGGTCGGCGAAGCTCTGAAAACGAATCGCCTGGCCGGCCAGTTCCGGAGCGTGCTCCACCATCCCGAGGCACTGCTGGATCCACCGCGCCACGTCCTTGCCGATGTAGCAGACCATGCGCAGTTCGCAGTAGCGCCCGGCCAGCACCAGCCGCTCCAGCTCTTCGCGGGAGGATTGGCCGGACGGAAGAATCCCTTGCAGCATCAGCCCGGCGCGGGAAGCCGCGACAAGTTGGGAAGGACCGGACGCATCACAGAACGGATGGAGGATCAGCGGCGGCAGCGTCCACACGCGCGAACTTTCTGGGGCGCTCGTTGACATGCGCTCACCCTCTCATCGACCGCCGCGCCGGTTGCCGTTAGGGTGCGGCAGCCCGCACGCGGCACGAGGAACCATTCTACTTTCCGGCCAGCGGGTCGGGAATCCGGATCAGGTCCGTACGCCCGCTCTCGCCGACCCGGGACAGCGCGTAGATCCCGCCGTCCTTGCCGACGGCAATCGAGTTCACGTAGGAAGGCCGCGACCCGTCGGCGAAGAAGATCGGCCCGTGGTCGGCGTAACGCCCCTCAGGAATGTCGTAGGTGACCAGGTGTAGGTTTTCTTCCCCACGGGCGCCGATGGCGGCTTCGCTCCTGGCGATGACGCGCCTGCCGTTTACGATGATCGGGCCGCCCGTCAGGTAATACAGCGTCCGGCCGTCCGGGCCGAGGGTAAAGCCGAGGTAACCATAGTAGAACCTGTCGAACATCCCGCTGCGCCGCGACGGCTCCGATGTGATGCGTTCCAGCACGTCCACTTGGGGAATGCGCGGATCGAAACGGAACAGGTAGCCCGAGTTCCCGTGCACGGCGTAGATAGCCCTCTCCCCCGGGCGCCAGAGCGCCTGCCGCCAGTTGTATCCCATGTGGCCGGGCGAAGCGGGATCGTAAGTGCCGAAGTAATCCTTCACCAGATTCTCCCCCGCAACCGCCTCGATGGCGTCCCGCTCGTAGACATAACGGAGAATCGTCCCGTCCGAGGTGGTGAAGTACACCGATCCGTCCTCCGGATTCACAACCAGCGAGCGGCACAGCGTCCGGTAATTCGGGCCGCGGCCGGCCTCGCCGTCCTTGGAAACCGGCCCAAGGTTCTTGAGCTCCTTGGCCGCGAGGTCATAGCGCAGGAAGTAGCCGTTCGGCCAGGTCAGCCCGTAGAGGCGCCCGCGCCGCGTGTCCATGGTCATCGACAGGATTCCCTGCTCGGCAGGCCCCTTCGCCAAGTCCTCGAACCGGCCGGAGGCAAGGTCATAGGCGAGGAAGTGCCCGCCCGGATAGGGCTTGTATCCGGGCGGCGGCACTCCCATCAGTTCTCGGCCGTCGCGAACCGTGTAGTATCCCACATGCGTCGCGAAAAAGAGCTTGCCGCCGGACTCGACGAACGACACGTGGCTCTTGCCTTGCGGGATCGCCTTGGTCCCTTTCTCACCGCAGGCTTCCGTCAGATCGCCCAGGTGCCGCACCTGCTCGGTGGCGGGATCGAAGGAGTACATCTGGGCCCCGATGTCGATCGACTCGGAAGACAGCACGTAGTAGATGCGCCCGTCGCTGGCAGCCGAGATGCCATTGTACGTGTCGTGGGCGAGGTCAAATCCCGAGTTGTAGGCACGGGCGATCAGCTGGGCCGGCTGGCGCTTTGCGCCCTCCTCGACGGCAGCCTCGCGCCGCCCGCAGGAGACGCCGGCCAGGACGGCGGCGGCTAAAAAACAGACAACTCGCTTCTTCATGATGTCAGATAGGGAGTGTACTACAGCCCCGCCGGCCTCTGGTGGTAACATCGGCATCACGAAGGGAGGCTGGCTTGAAGCGACGCACGTTCTTCGGCTCGGCGGGCGCCCGCGCCGCCCATCTGTTCGGCACAGTGGCCGCAGCCCAGCAGCCGCAGCCCTGCGTGGCGCCGGCCGGCGAGGCGCGCCTGGCGGGAATGAGCCTGCCGGAGCTGCGCCGGCGCTACCGGAAAGAGCTTTTCGAGGTCCTTCTGCCGTTTTGGGACCGTCATGGCATCGACCGCGAGCACGGCGGCGTCATCTGCGGCCTGGACTACGACGGCACGCGCGTCAACACGGACAAACTGCTCTGGTTCCAGGGCCGGGGGATCTGGGTCTACAGCTTTCTCTACAACCACTTCGGCCAGGATTCGCGGCATCTGGAAGTCGCCGCGAGGATTAAGGACTTCGTTTTCCGTTCCGCCGCCCAGCCGGATGGCTGGTGGGCGGAACTATTATCCCGCGACGGCCGAGTGCTGAGGCCCTTCCGCGGCGATGTCTATGGGATGTACTTCCTCGCCGAGGGCTTGCAGGAATATGCGTGGGCGACAAAGGACGAAGAGCCGCTGGACACCGCCCTCGCACTCACCCGGAAGCTGTTCCGTTACATCGACGATCCCTCGTTTCGGCTCATGGGGACCGGGGAACCCGGCGTGCGGCCCCAGGGGCTGTGGATGGTGAATCTGCGGCTGGCCACGCAGATGCTCCGCCGCTGGGACCACCCGGATATCCGCGCCATCGCCGAGCGAAGCGTCGACGCCATTGTGAACAAGCACTACAACCCTGACATCGGCCTCAACAACGAGATGCTGCACTTCGATTTCAGCCGGCCGGAGCAAGAGCGCACCAAGTGCCTGCTGGGCCACTCGATCGAAAGCCTCTGGATGGTGATGGACGAGGCCCTCCGGCGGGGCGATCAAGACCTCTGGGAGACTTGCGCCCGGCGCATTCGCCGCCATCTCGAGGTGGGCTGGGATTACGTCTACGGCGGACTCGCCCAATGGGTCAACGTCGATCAGGGAGGGTACGTCTGGCCGCCGGAGCAGCCTGTGGGCACCGACCTGGAATTCCGCTTTGTCGGCGAGTACCACTACATGAAGCCCCTCTGGGCCCTCCATGAAATCCTGGTCGCCACGCTGAACGTGTTCGAGCGCAGCCGCGCCGCCTGGGCGTCGGAGTTCTTCGGCAGAGCGCAGGACCTGATCGACCGGAAGTTCTCGAAAAGGAAG
>FWWM01013786.1_pt1 | contig 12942 bp, 14 predicted proteins | sample 2228351 | NCBI WGS metagenome assembly FWWM01 (sample SAMEA103939774, study PRJEB20133) | metagenome | reverse complement strand
TTCCCGTTTTGGCTGGCTCGGCGGCGAGTCTCAAAGGAGTGCATGGCCTCATGGACGCCGTGCTCGATTTCCTCCCCTCCCCTCTGGATTTGCCGCCGATCCGCGGGAATTGGAATGGCCAAGAAATCAAGCGTTTCCCCTCTCCTGAGGAGCCCCTTTCCGCCCTCATCTTCAAGATCCAAGCCGATCGACATGTGGGTAAGGTCTATTTTGTGCGCGTTTATTCCGGGGTTATGCGGAGTGGGGCCACCGTGCTCAACGCGAGCCGAGGGAAGGTCCAAAGAATTGGCCGCCTTTTTGAGGTTCACGCCAACGAGCGCCTCCCCGTGGAGGAGCTTCGGGCAGGAGCGGTGGGAGCAGCGGTGGGGCTGGAGGAGGCCCACACCGGCGACACCCTCTGTGCTCAGGAGGCCCCGCTCCTCCTTGAGGCCATGGAGTTCCCCTCCCCTGTTTTGGACTTGGCCATTTCCCCGGCCCGTCGGACCGAGGCGGATCGCCTTTCCCGCGCCGTCTCCGCCCTTGTGGCCGAAGACCCCACCCTCTCCCTCCGCATCGACCCGGAAACCGGGGAACTCGTGCTCTCCGGGATGGGCGAGCTTCACTTGGAGATTGTGGTGGATCGGCTGCGGCGGGAGTTCGGGGTGGAGGTGGTGGCGGGAGCGCCCCAGGTGGCCTATCGGGAGAGGCCGCGCAGGTCCGGGGTCTTCGAGCACAAGCTCGTGAAGCAAACGGGGGGCCGCGGCCAATACGCGCACATCGTCTTCCGAGTGGAGCCGGCCACCCCCGGAGCAGGGCTGGAGTTCGAAAGCCAAGTCATCGGCGGCCGCATCCCCAAGGAATACATCCCCGCCGTGCGAAAAGGCCTGATCGAGGCCATGGCCGAAGGGCCGCATGGCTTTCCCGTTGTGGACGTGAAAATTGTGCTTCTCGACGGCTCCTTCCACGAGGTGGACTCCTCTGAACATTCTTTCCGCACTTGTGCCGCCCAGGCCCTGCGCGAGGCCCTGAAAAATACGGGCACCACCGTCCTTGAGCCCGTGATGCGCATGGAGATCAGCGTCTCCGAGGACCTCGTCGGGGCGGTGGTGGGCGATCTTTCCCAGCGCCGCGGAAAACTTCTGGCCATTGAAGGGAAGGGCTCTTCGGCGCTGATCACCGCCCGCGTCCCCCTGGCCGAGCTTTTCGGGTACGCTACGGTCCTCCGCAGCCTCACCAGCGGCCGGGGCTCATTCACCATGCGCTTTGAGCGCTACGAGCCGCTCCCGGAATCGTTGGTTCCTAAAGTGTCCAAACGGGCGGTGCCGGTATAGCCGGTGAGGAGAAGGTCTTTTCCCACCCACTCCAAGGCCAAATCCTTTATTTGGAGCGCCCGAGCGGGTTCGGGAAAGCCCTCCCCTCCCACGGCGGGGACAGCGTTCCGCCCCCCGAGGATGATGGGGGCGTAGAAGAAATAGATCTTGTGCACGAGGCCCTGGGAAAGAAAGGACCAGGCCACCTCTCCGCCGCCCTCCACAAGAACGGAATCCACACGGCGCTCGGAGAGGAAAAGCAGAAGGCGCCGAAGGTCCACTTTGCCCTCCCTCTCCGGAAGGCGCAGGACTTCCACTCCCTTGGCTTTCAACGCCTCTTCTTTCTCGGGCGGCATATGCGCTGTGGCCACAAGGGTTTTTGCCGGACCGGAAAAAACCCGAGCGGTGAGGGGGGCGCGGCCATGGGCGTCTAAAACCACGCGCAGGGGCTGCGGCCCCTCAAATTCCCGCACAGTGAGCTCCGGATCGTCGGCGATCACCGTGTTCGCTCCCACGAGGACCGCGGCGTACCGACGCCGCAGCTCCTGGACCACCCGCCGCGCCTCCTCCCCCGTAATCCATCGCGATTTTCCCGCGTAGCTCGCGATCTTCCCGTCCAAGGTCAGGGCCAACTTCAGGGCCACGAACGGGGTGTGAGTAGTAATCCAGTGAAAGAAGATTTCGTTGAGCTTTTTTGCTTCTTCAGCCAGGACCCCCTCCACCACCTCGATCCCGGCCTCCCTAAGGCGGGCAAGGCCTCGGCCGCAAACGTTGGGGTTGGGATCGCGGGTGGCGACGACCACGCGTTTGATCCCGGCGTGGATGATGGCCTCCGTGCAGGAGGGGGTCTTTTTCCCGGGGAAATCCACGCAGGGCTCGAGGTTCACGTAGAGCTCCGCGCCGCGGGCCTTTGCCCCGGCCTTCTCGAGGGCGAGGACCTCGGCATGTGGGCCGCCGAACCGCTCGTGATACGCCTCCGCCACGATTTCTCCGTCCTTCACCACCACCGCTCCCACCAGGGGGTTGGGACGGGTAAAACCCTCGCCCTTCTTGGCCAAGGCGAGGGCGCGGCCCATCAAATCCGCGGGTGTCCAGCGGCCTTCCACAGGTGAAGCACAGCTTCCCTGGGATCGGCGGCGCCGAAGATGGCCACCCCGGCCACCACCACGTCCGCTCCGGCCTCCAGCACCTCGCGGACGTTCTCCGGGCCGATACCTCCGTCCACGGCCACCAAAACATCGCGGCCGCCGATCTCTTTCCTCAGGGAACGGATGCGGTCCAGGGACTCCGGCATGAACTTCTGCCCGCCAAAGCCCGGCTCCACGCACATCACCAAAACCCAGTCCACCTCGTCCAAATACGGGAAGACCAAAGAAAGTGGGGTCCGCGGCCGCAGGGAAATCCCCACCCGGCACCCGAGGTTCCGAATGGCCGAAATGGTGGCACTTGGGTGATCCAGGGCCTCCACGTGGAAGGTGATCACGTCCTCCGGCCGCACCCGAAAGGAGGGGGCGTAGAACGCCGGCCGGTCGATCATGAGGTGGATATCGAAGGGGAGCCCGAGTTTTCCCCGCAAGGAGTTGACGAGGACCGGTCCGAAGGTGAGGTTGGGCACGAAGTGGCCATCCATGACATCGAAATGGATGTAGTCGACAAGGTCAGCGATGCGTTCGATGGCGCGCAGGAGGTCAGAAAGGTCGGCGTTGAGGATGGAGGGGGATAGCTTCATTCACGAGCGGCGGCGGTTTCCGCTGGCGATGAGGAGCATGCCCAAAAGCTGGGCGATGGCCATGGCGGCGGAGGCCACATAGGTGAGGGCTGCGGCGCTGAGGACCTCCCTCACCGCGCCAAGTTCTCCCTCGGTGACCAGCCCCGCCGAGCGAAGGGCGGCCATGGCCCGCCGGGAGGCGTTGAACTCCACGGGCAGAGTGACCAAGGTGAAAAGCACCGCCGTGGAAAACAGGATGATCCCGATGTTCACCAGGGGCGTGGCGATTTTCACCAGGGGCGTGGCCTGGAAGGCAAGGCCGATGAAGAAGAGGGGGAAGGCCAATTGGGACCCGAACATGGCCACGGGGACGATGGCCGAGCGCAGGGCCAACGGAGCATAACCCTGGGCGTGCTGGAGGGCATGCCCAGCCTCATGGGCTGCCACCCCCACCGCTGCCACGGAAGTGGAGTTCGGAGCGGACAACCGCAGCCGCCTCCGCCGGGGATCGTAGTGGTCGCCAAGGGGCTGGCGGATAGGCTCAATGGCCACGTTGCTGACCCCCGCCTGGCGGAGGATGAGCTCCGCGGCCTCACGGGCGGTGATGCGCCGCTGGGTGGGCACCTGGAGGTATTTCGCGTAAGCCGAGCGCACTTTGTATTGGGCGTAGATGGCCAACAAAAACGCGGGAACAAGAAGGATCAGCGTTTTGGGATAGAACAGCCAGATCACTTTTCACCTCCTAAAAAATTATAGCCCAGGCGGAGGAGAGGGCCATAGGCCGGATTCTGTGTTTCAGGGGGCCATTCCTCTTTGCGGCCTACCCGGAGGCATCGGCCGGGCCAGCCTCAGGCGCCTCCCTATTTGGCCTTGCTCCGGCCGGGGTTTGCCGTGCCCGGGAACCTCGCGGCCCCGGCGGTGGGCTCTTACCCCACCTTTTCACCCTTGCCCGCACCCCGAAAAGGGGCCGCTGGCGGTCTGTTTTCTGTGGCACTTTCCGGGGATCGCTCCCCCTCGGGTTTCCCCGAGCGGCCTGCCCTGCGGAGTCCGGACCTTCCTCAGGGATAGAAATCCCTGCGGCCCCCTGGCCTTCTCCCCCACCGCAGGCCCGTCCGCGTGTACCGACAACGCGGACACACCAAAATTATACCGCTCAACGAGCGCACCCGGCGCAAGGGGCGGCCACAGCGGGGACAAACCCGGCGCACGACAAAAAGCACAAGGGCCACAAAAATGGCCCCAAAAAGGGCGTAGCGCCAGGGAAAACTTGCGCTCTCTGAGCTTTTTTTCTCATGGAGGGCGGAAAGGAGGGCGGTCACGAAGTGCACGGCGGCATAACCCGGGCGAGCCCGGTTGGCTTCGAGCTCCGCGCGGCTTACGAGCTTCTCCAGCCCCAGGGGAAGGGAAAGGGCCGCCCCTTTGTGAAGGGCCACCCGCCACCGCCGATCCTCCCCCCGCACAAACACGAGGAGAAGGTGGTTGTCCGAGAGCTTCCAGGCCCGAAAAACCTCGGCGGCATAGCGCTCGGGATCGCCAAAGGGGTCGCGCCAGCTGGCAAGATACACAAGATACACGCCCTCATCCTCCAGGCTGGCGATCAGGCCGAGAAGCTTCGCCCGGTCCTCGGCCTCCAGGGTCTGGCCGTAGTCGTTGATCGGCCCGATTTGCAGGGGGAGAAGGACCTGGGCTAAGCCCGCAACACCAAGAAGCGCGAGCAGTGCTCGCAGATGACCACCTCCCGCCCCTCGTGGAGCTTAAGGAGCGTGGCCTCGGAAAGCCTGAGGTGGCAGCCCTCGCAGGTCTGGGCGTTCACATACACCACGGGGTTGGGGAAGCGCGCGCGCAACTTTTCATAGTGCTGGCGGATTTGAGTGGGAAGCTGGGCGATGAGCCCTTTCCGCCGCTCCTCCAGCCGCTCTTGTTCGCTTTTCAATTCCTCCCGCTTTTTCCCAAGCCCCTGGATCTCCCCTTCCAGTTGAGCCCGGTGCTCCCGATAACTTGCCTCGTCTTGGGAAAGTTTTTTCGCGTCCTCCTCAACGGCCTCCATGAGCTTTAGCGCCTCTTCGCTTAGCTCATCAAGCCTCGTGCGCAGAAGCTCTACCTGTTCCCGCAAAAACTCCATTTCCTTGTAGGGGATGATGTCGTGTTCCAGCCTCCTTTGGTATTCCCGGATTTTGGCATCGGTGGCATCGACCTCAGCGGTGCGCTCTTGGGCGGCAAGGCGAAGTTTGCGGTGCTCCTCTTTGCGGCGGGCAAAATCCGCGTCCACCTGGGCAATGCGGGCCCGAAGGCGCTCCTCCTCCCCGGCGATGTCGGCGAGGCGCCCGGCAAGTTTTTGCAACAACTCGTCCACCTCCGCCAACGTCCGCAGGAGGCGCAGCGCCTCGCTCATCCCTCCACCACCTCCAGCTCCGGGAAGGCCTCACGCAAAAGCCCGGCGATGTGCCAGACGAACGGCCTTTCCGTCTCGGCGTGGCCAAAAACGGCCACGGTCAGGCCCGCCTCCTCCGCCTCTTTCAGTCGGTGATAGCCCGCCTCCCCCGTGATGTAGAGGTCCGCACGGCTAGCGATAGCTTGGGGGATCAAGTCCCCTCCGCTTCCCCCGCACACGGCCACCCGCTGAACCCTTCGCTCTTTAGGACCGACAAGGGCCTTCGGTCCGGGAACCCCAAGGCTTTCGGCGAATTGGCCAAGAATTTCTGAGACCGACCGGGGCGTGGGCAACTCGCCCACACGGCCCAACCCGTGAAGGGAGGGCCCTTGGGCGAGGGGGTAAAGATCGTAGGCCACCTCTTCGTAGGGATGGGCCGCAAGCATCGCCTTCACCACTTGCTCGGCCCTCTCCGCAGGAACAACGGTCTCGAAGCGAATTTCTTCTACCTGCTCTTCCTGGCCTATCCGGCCGAGGAACGGCCGCGCCCCCTCCTCCGCTTGGAACGTGCCCGTGCCCCGGATCCGGAAGGAGCAATGCCCATATTTTCCGATCTTTCCAGCGCCGGCGGCAAAAACGGCCTGGGCCACTTGCTCCTCATATCCCACGGGCACAAACACCACGAGCTTCAAAAGCTTTCCCCGCGGAAGCAAGGGCACCGGATCCTTCAGGCCGAGATACCCAGCCAGGACCTCCCCCAGTCCCCCGCGGGCTAAATCGTACGGGGTGTGCAGGGAAAAAAGGGCGGAATCGCAGGAAAGGAGAGCCCTGAGCTTTTGGCCCACCGGGGCATTCACGCGGATCTCCGCAAGCGGGCGGAAAAGAAGGGGATGATGGGTGATCACGAGATCCGTGTTGGGAAGGAGGTCCAGATGCCGCAGTTCCAGGTCCAGGGTTACCAGGGCCCGTCGGCACGGCCCGTCCCAATCCCCAAGCTCCTGACCGCAGCGATCCCACTCCTCCGCAAGCTCCAGGGGAAATCGCTCCTCCAGGAAGGCCACGACCTCTGCGCGGCGCATGCCATTTCAGTTTAGCGGCTTCGCGGCAGGACGCAATGAGGAGGTATACTCCCCAAAAATGGAAGCGGTAGAGGTTTGCCCGGGGATCTGGGTTTTCCGGGGCGGGGTGAACCTCGGGGCCGTCGCTAAGGACGGCGAGGTCGTGTTTTTGGATGCCGGTTTGGACGACGGGCCGGCCAGGAAACTTTGGCGCTGGGCGGAAGAGCGCGGTTTGCGCCCCCGCGCCGCCATCCTCACCCACGCCCACGCGGACCACTTCGGAGGGGCCTACCTTTGGGAAAACCGCGGCCTTCCCCTCTACGCCTCGGATTTGGAAGGGGCCATGATGGAGCACCCTGTTTGCGAGCCCCTCTTTCTCTTTTCCGGTGCGGCTCCTCTTCCTGAGCTCCTCTCCAAATTCACCATGGCCAAACCCTGCCGGCTTAGCGGCACCTTGGCCCCGGGAATGGCGGGGTTCGGCCCAGTAAGCTTGGAGGTGGTGGCCCTTCCCGGCCACTCTCCGGCCCAGATAGGAATCAGAGCTGGCGAAGTTTTGTTCTGCGCCGATGCCCTCTTTCCCCAAAGCATCCTGCAAAAACACCCGATCCCTTTTTGCCATAATTTTTCCCAGGCGTTGGCCTCCCTGCGCGCGGTGGAGGCGGCGGAATTGGTGGTGCCCGGACACGGCCCGATTTTGGAGGGCCAGGAAGTTCGCAAGGCCTGTAATGCCTTCCAAAACCAGCTTTTCCGCCTCCGCGAGACCGTCCTCAAAGAGATTGCCACCCCAAAGGGCGTGGACGAGGTCATCGCAAAAACCGCTGCGGAATTGGGGGCGTCGTTCGCCCAGGCCACGGAATTCCTATTGGCCAAGACCACGATCCTTGCGGCTTTGACCTCCCTTGTGGAGGAAGGTTTGGCGGAGGCGATGGTGGCGGGGAACAGGCTCCTTTGGGGGAGGCGCTAGGATGGCCGTAAGGACGGGGTATGCTGATCTTCCCCTGCACGGGGGGAAGGCCCCGCGCTGGCTGTTTTCACGCATGGTACGGCTTGCCCGGGAAATCCTCCTTCTTATGGCCGACGAATTTGGGACGGCGGAGGTTCTGCGCCGCCTTTCTGATCCCCACTGGTTTCAGGCCCTGGGATGTCTTCTTGGGTTTGACTGGCACTCAAGCGGCCTCACCACCACGACTTGCGGGGCCCTGAAGGAGGCGCTGCAGGAGGTGGGCGGGGAGATCGGGCTTTTCGCGGCCGGAGGGAAAGGGGCGGCCTCCCGCCGGACCCCCAAGGAAATCGAGTTTTGGGCGGAAAAAGAGGGGATGGAGCCGGCTCCCCTCGTCTACGCCTCCAGGATGAGCGCGAAAGTGGATTCCGCTGCCCTCCAGGACGGGTTTCAGATCTATCATCACGTTTTCTTCTTCGACAGGGCGGGCCGCTGGTGCGTAGTGCAGCAAGGGATGAAGGAAGCCGCCCATTTGGCCCGCCGCTACCATTGGCTTTCCGAGGGATTAAGGAGTTTTGTGGTCGAACCCCACGCAGGAGTGGTGGGGGCGGAAAGCAAATTGGTGCTCAATTTGGTGGCCAAGGAGGCGGAACCCGCAAGGCTCGTCATCCCGGAGTTGGCCCAAAAGCCCCCGGACGTTTTGGTGAAGGAGCTTACACGGATAAAAAGTTTGAAGCTTCCGGAACGGCACGCTTTATTGATCTCCGACCTCGACCCTCGCCGCCTAGAAAGCGTGTTCCTTCGCACTTACCAGGCGCACGCCCAAAACTTCGAGGAACTTTTGGGCATCCCGGGTTTGGGAGCAAAAGGCCTGCGGGCGTTGGCCCTTCTTTCTGAGCTGGTTTATGGGGCTCCCGCTTCTTTTCGCGATCCCGCGCGGTTTTCCTATGCCCACGGAGGGAAGGACGGGACCCCTTATCCTGTGGATCGGGCCACCTACGACCGGACCATCGCGGTTTTGGAGCGGGCGGTGCGGCGGGCCAGGTTGGGGGAGCGGGAGGAGCTTGCGCGTCTCAAGGAGCTTCCGCTCCTCTTCCGCTCCCCCTAGGCCCGGCGGTGCTGGTGGGTTGGCGGCGGCCTTAAAGGAGGTGGGCCAGCTTTTGGGCCTCCTCGGCCATCTTCCCTTCCTCGCTGGACGTCAAAAGCAGGGCATCGTCGCTTACCCCGACCTTCCGGAAAAGCCCGACCAGATCCTCCACCCCTAGGCGTCGCTTTTCCTCGCCCTCCAAATCCAAAACGATGCGCCCTTTGTGCATCATGATCAATCTATTCCCCAAAGCCAGGGCCTGATCCATGCGGTGGGTGACCATGAGGGTGGTGAGGTGCTGCTCGGCCACGAGCCTTTCCGTGATGGCTAAGACTTTTTCGGCGTTGGCCGGATCCAAAGCGGCGGTGTGCTCATCCAAAAGGAGGAGTTTGGGGTTGGTCAAGGTGGCCATGAGGACGGCCAGGGCCTGGCGTTCCCCGCCGGAAAGGTGGGCCACCTTCTCCCCCAAGCGCCCTTCCAAGCCCATTTCCAAGGAGGCGAGTACCTGGGCGAGGAAACGTCGCCTCCTTCGGGAAAGGAGGGGGGCCAAACCCCGGCCGCCCTTTTTTGCCGCCAACGCCAGGTTTTCCGCCACCGTCAGCTGGGACGCCGTTCCCCGAAGGGGGTCCTGGAAAACCCGCCCAATGAGCTTGGCCCGACGCTGGGCCGGCCAGCGGGTCACATCCTGCCCAAGGATCTCCACCCTCCCCCGATCCGGCCGCAAAGTCCCAGCAATCACGTTGAGGAGGGTGGTTTTACCCGCTCCGTTCGACCCGATCAGCGTGGTGAACTCCCCTTCGGACAGAAACAGGGTCAGACCGTCCAGGGCCGGAATCCTGCTCCCCCCAAGGGAGAAGGTCTTGGTCACCCCCAAAACCCGGAGGATCATCCTGTCTCCCCCCTTAATGCGCTGCGCAGGGCCGGGGCGGCCAGGGCCAAAAGGACCACCAAGGCCGTGACCAGCCGCAGGTCCGAGGCGGTGAAACCCAACGCCGCTCCGTAGCGCAAAGCCAGGGAAATGGCCAGGCGGTAGACCACCGATCCGCCCAGCACGGCCAAAAGATGAGGGCCGACTCCCCTTGGCCGAAAGAGGATCTCCCCCACGATCACCGAGGCCAAGCCGGCGATAATGGTGCCCACCCCCATTCCCACGTCAGAAAACCCTGAGTACTGGGAAGCCAAGGCCCCCGAAAGGGCCACAAGGCCATTGGAAAGGGCGATTCCCAAAGTGGTCAAGCTCTCAGGGCTCATCCCATAGGCCTGGACCATTTGGGGATTATCTCCAGTTGCGCGCATGGCCCCGCCCAGCTCGGTTTTAAGGAAAAGAAAAAGGAGCAGGGCCAGACCCAGAGCGAAGAGGCCGCTTGCGCTCAGGGCCTCCCAGCCCCGGGGGATGGCGAAAACCCGGGAGAGGCGCAAAAAGACGGTAGGCCGACCGAGGAGGGGAAGGTTGGGGCGGCCCATGATCCGCAGGTTCAGGGAATAGAGCATGATCATGGTGAGGACGCCGGCGAGGAGACCGGGGATGCGCAGGCGGGTGGCCAAAACCCCGGTAAAGGCCCCGGCCAAAAGCCCGGCCCCCATCGCCCCTAACACCGCCAAAATAGGATCCATACCGCGCATCACCAAAACCGCGGCCACCGCCGCTCCCAGGGGGAAGGTCCCATCCACCGAAAGGTCCGGAAAGGAAAGGACCCGAAAAGAAAGGTACACCCCCAGGGCCATAAGCCCATAGATCAGACCCTGCTCCAGCGCCCCAAGGACCAGCATGCTATTGGGCGACAAACCTCCGACCGCCAAAGAGGAGCCCGGTCACCAGCCCCTTGGCCTCCTCAGGAACGTTGAACCCGATCTCCTCCGCCACATCGAGGTTTATCCAGACCTGGGTTCCGGCCTGCCTCACAAACGGGATTTCCGCAGGCGGCACTCCGGAAAGGACCTTGAGCACGATCTCCCCGGTGAGGAGGCCATGATCGAAGTAATCAAAGCCTGTGCAGATCAGGGCTCCTCTCTCTAGGCTTGTAGGATCGGCCATGAGGAACGGGATCTTGTGGGCCTTGGAAACGGCGACGATGGCATCGATCCCGGCAGCCACGGTGTTGTCGGTGGTACAATAGATGGCGTCCACGCGGCCGATGAGGGATTGGGCGGCCAGGGGAAGTTCGGCGGTGCTGTTGGCCGGTACCACCACAAGCTCAATCCCCAATTCGGCCGCGTGCTTTTTGGTCATCTCCGTGAGGATGGCGGAGTTGGTCTCCCCAGGGTTATAGATCTGTCCAAGCTTTTTAAGCCCGGGGATCAAAGCCTTGAGCAGCAAAAGATCGGCCTTGACGTCGATCATGTCCGAAGCTCCGGTGACGTTGGGATAGCCTGTGAGTCCAGCCCCAACTGGATCGGTCACCGCGGAGAAGATCACCGGGATATTTGTGTCCTTGAACACCTGAACTGCTGCCTGGGAAGAGGGGGTGGTAATGGATACCACCAGATCCACGCCCCTGGCCTTGAAATCCTGGGCGATGGCCACGGCCACGGAGAAGTCGCCTTGAGCGTTGGCAAAAATGAACTGAACGTCAAGTCCGGCTTCCTTAAGCTTTTGCACGATCCCATCCCGGCAGGCGTTCAACGCGGGGTGGTCGATGATTTGGGTTATCCCGATAACGATGGGTTTTGCTAACCCCGAAACCCCTAGGGCTAATATCCCGAGAACTAGCGCAATTCGTTTCACCTCACACCTCCTTTTTAAGGCTCTTTAAAACAAAAAACCGCAAGCTTTTGCTTGCGGTAATGGGCATGACCCTCCTTTTTAGAGAGTCACGCCCTCATGCGAACCAATACCAGACGTAGGCTTTCGCCCCGACGATCACCCCCTTTCCCAAAACCTTTCGGCTGCTCACGTCCTTTAATTACGACGAAGGGCAGGGGGTTGTCAAGGAGGCGAGGTACCCCGGTGGCCGAAGGAGGTCAAGAAAGGGGCTGATCTGAACCGGTGAAGTTAGTGGCCCAGCACCAAGCCCATCGAAAGGGGAAGCAAGTTCGTGGCCCAAACTCTCTACCACCGCAAGTCCGCATTCGGAGCCTAGGGGTTGGTCCCTGGTTTTCAAATATAAGTGGTGGTGCCCATTGGCCCAGCAAACAAACTCGGCGCCGGGTGTATGCCCCATTTGGTGGAGCATCCAGGAAAGGCTCGGTCGAGGGCTTCTACGAGCGGTTGGTTGGTGCTGAGACGATAACGGCAGCAGCACCCGGGCGATTAGTCCATGGTCTTGCCAAGTACATCAAGAACAGTCTAGCAATTATTGTTGTCGTTGACTAGTATTTTCGCGGTAAAGAAATCTTCGAAGAAGGACAGGCCATCGCATGAAGCGCCCCGACTAACCCTAAAGATCAAGACTTGACCACAAAGGGATGTAACGTAACACCGTAAGGACTCGACTCTCTTAAGGGACATGTCCTGGCCACCTGAGCAGACACCAGTAAAGACCTGAGTGCTCATTCAGTGTAGCGGGCAAGCCCGGGCCAGACCTTGGTCCAAGGAGTAATTTTGGAGGCAAGGAGCTCAACACCGGCTTGCAGCTCCATGCGGGGCATGAAGGGCTTCCGTCAGAATGGCGAACCCCAGCGCCGACAAGGCGATAACACCAAAAGTAAAGACCTGACCCCTAAAGCTTGCCTCGAGCCCTCCTCTCCCTTATAATGCAAGCACCATGCAAGCCGGAAGTAAGCCGGGCACGGACGAGTTCATCACGCACCTGGCAACACAGGTCACCCGCCAGGTGCCAGAGAAAGGTTGGGTGTGCCGGATCTACTACGTCTACCTCCCCAAACACTTCCTCCAACGGCTGGGCTGGCAAAACCACGACAACATCCTCTTCAGCCTGGACGGCGATCAGCTCGTCCTCACCAAGCTTCCCCCCGGCGAGGCCGAAGCCATCCTGACCTCGTTCCGCGCCGCCGCCCGCCAACGCGCCCGCCTGCAAAAACGCCTGGGCAACCGCCTGAACCGCGCCCGCCGCAAACTGCGACGCCTGGTCCAAAACCAGCCCAGCACCGGCCAGGCCTCGGCTAATACCCCCACGCCCCTCCAACCCTAGCCATGCCTCGCTACGCAGAAGGCACGCCAATCCGCAGGATCCGCAAGCATAAACACTCCGTCTCCATCTGCATCCCCGACCACCTCCTCCAACGCCTCCACTGGCAGCCCGGCGATCCCCTCCTCCTCACACTCGACAACAACCGCCTCATCATCCGCCGCCTCCCCACCAACCAACAGCCCCACACGCCCAACCACCAGGCCTAGCCCAACATCAGCTAGCCCCGGCCACGACCGGGCCCCGACGGGCACGGTCGGTTTCTGCCCCCTAAGATCGCACGGTCCTGGAGGGCCTTTTCAGGAACTCGGGCGCGTTCGGCGAGGACGGGGAGTCTTGTCTTAGCCGTATTAGCGTAGGCTACGCGTTCCCCACGTGGGTAGCTGTTAACAACCGAACGG
>FWWM01010446.1_pt1 | contig 12953 bp, 12 predicted proteins | sample 2228351 | NCBI WGS metagenome assembly FWWM01 (sample SAMEA103939774, study PRJEB20133) | metagenome | reverse complement strand
CGGAACAAGTTAAATTGGTTTAGAGTTTGGTGAGAGCATCGTGATAATCATCGTTGGTCTAGGTCCCGGGGATGCAAGCTTGTTGACGCGCGAAGCATGGGAGGTGCTGCAGGCGAGCCGGCAGGTCTTTCTGCGGACGCGCCGTCACCCTGCCGTCGCGGGGTTGCCTGCCCACCTCGTCCTGCGCGACTTCGACGCGCTCTACGAGGGTGCAGCCAGCTTCGATGACGTGTATGCGCAGATCGTGGAGGTCGTCATCGAGGCGGCCCGCGCCGCCTCGGACGACGTGGTATACGCCGTGCCCGGTCACCCGCTCGTCGGCGAGTCCAGCGTGCGGCTGTTGCTGGGCCGCGCCCGGCAACTCGACATCCCCACTCGCATCGTCGGCGGCTTGAGCTTCATCGAGGCCGTGCTCGAGCGCATTGCGTGCGTCGGCGCGCACCGGACGCGCCGGCCGCTCGTGGTGGATCCGCTGGATGGCTTGCAGATCTGCGACGCGCTGGAGATCGCTGTGCAACATCATCCGCCCCTGAACCCCGACAGGCCGGCGCTGGTCGCTCAGATCTACTCGCGCGCCATCGCCTCCGACGTCAAGCTCACGCTGATGAACCAGTACTCCCCTCGACATCCGGTGGGGATCGTGCGCGGCAGGGATGCGGCAGCGGATGGTCAGGCGGATCACTCGCAGCCGCCGGATCCCCCGGTCATCTGGCTGGCTTTGCACGAACTCGACCATGCCGACCGCTTCGACCACCTGACGTCGCTCTATGTGCCACCGCTGTCACAGCCAGGTGGGTTCGAGTCGCTGCAGGAGACGATCGCCCATCTACGCGCGCCAGAGGGGTGTCCCTGGGATCGCGAGCAGACGCATGAGTCGCTGCGCAACACGCTGCTCGAGGAAACCTACGAAGTGCTCACGGCGATTGACGCCGGCGACCTCGACGCATTGAGGGAAGAGCTGGGCGACCTGTTGCTCAACGTCGTGCTGCAGGTGCAAATTGCCACTGAGGCCGAGGAATTTCGCATGAGCGATGTGATCGCCGAGGTAGATGCCAAGCTCCGGCGCAGGCATCCCCATGTGTTCGGCGACGTGGTGGCCAACGACTCCGACGAGGTCGTCGCCAACTGGAACGTCATCAAACAGCAAGAGAAAGCGGCGAAGGGCGAATCGGCCGGCTCGGCGCTGGATGGGATTGCCCCCACGCTCCCTGCGCTGGCCCAGGCCCAGAAGCTCGCTCACCGCGCAGAGAAAGCCGGCTTCAAATGGGACAGCCATGAAGATCGCCTGGCCAAAGTGCGCGAAGAGCTGGAGGAAGTCGTGAACGCCCGCGACGACGCCCACCGCGCCGAGGAGATCGGTGACCTGTTGTTCACGATCGCTGATTGGGCCGACGGCTACGGGATCGATGTCGAGACTGCGGCGCGCGAGGCCAACCTCAAATTCGCCCGCCGGTTTCGCGCGCTGGAACGAATCGCCCGCGAGCGCGGCCTGGAGCTGAGCGCGATGAGTCAGGCCGAGATGCTGATGATCTGGCAGGAGATCAAGCAGATGGAGTGATGGGTGATACGTATTCCGCATGGCGTAGTGCGTCGTTCTGCCGTCTGCGGGATACGGAATGCCGCTCACACGCTGCTCATCCACTTCACCCACCCGATGAAGATCGCCATCCTCAGCGACATCCACGGCAACTATCCGGCGTTGCTCAATGTCGTCGAACACGTGGAGGCGTGGTCCCCCGACCTGGTGGTCGTTGCCGGCGATACCGTCAATCGCGGACCGCGCTCGGCAGATTGTCTTGATCTGCTGCTCACCCGCGAGCGCGAAGCCGGCTGGCTGATGGTCATCGGCAATCACGAAGAGTACGTGATCCGCCAGAGCAAGCCGGACGCGCCTAAGAGTGGCCCGATGGCCGATATCCAGCGCGCCTCGCGCTGGACATACGAACAGCTGAACCGCGACATCGCTGCGCTCGAGGCGATGGCATTCGTGCGCGACTTGCAGGGGCCGGATGGTGGTGACGTGCGCGTCACCCATGCTTCGATGCTGGGCACGCGCGATGGCGTATATCCCGGCATGGCCGACGAGGAACTCATCCCCAGGCTGGGGCGGCCACTTCCGGCGGTCTTCTGTGTGGGGCACACGCACCAGCCGCTGACGCGTGCGCTCAATGGGGTACTGGTCGTCAACGCCGGCTCGGTGGGGCTGCCGTTCGACGGCGACTGGCGGTCGAGCTATGCCCAGGTGACCTGGCAGGAGGGGCGCTGGCATGCGCGCATTGTGCGCCTGGCCTACGATCGCCGTCGGGCCGAGCAGGACTTCTACGACACCGGCTTTCTGGATGAGGGGGGACCGCTGGCGCGCGTGATCTTGCGCGAACTCCAGATCGCTTCGGGCTTGATCTATAGCTGGGCGAAGGAGTTCGAACAACCAGTGCTCGCTGGTGAACTCACCATCGAGCAGTCTGTGGAGCGCTTTCTGCAACGCTATTGAGAAGGGCCGGCAGCCGCAGTTGCGTGCGCTGCCGGCAAACGCCTTCACCTCAGCATAAAATAGGCCCGATGGCGAGGAGCTGGCGTTACGACGAGCACACCTGGCCGGAGATCAAAACTCGTATCGCCGAACAGCCCGTCGTAGTGTTACCAATCGGCGCAGTGGAAGATCACGGCCCACACATGGCGCTCAACACCGACAATGTCATCCTCGAGGGCATCATCCACGCGGCTGCCCGGCGCGCCCCCGACGACATGATCGTCCTGCCCACCATTCCCTACGGGTTCGATGAGCATCACATGGACTTCCCCGGCACGATCAGCATCGGGCTACACACCCTGATAGACTTCGCCAGCGATGTCGCCATCAGCGTGGCGCGCCATGGCTTCACCCACATCCTCATCGCCAACGGTCACGGCAGCAATCACGCCATCTGCGACCTGGTGGCTCGCAACGTGGTGATCGCAACCGGCGTGATCTGCGCCAGCATGTCGCCGAACGCTGCCATAGACCCGACGCTGGCACAGGACGTGATCGCAACTGAGCGCAGGAGCGGCATGGGCGGCATCGCGCATGCCTGCGAGTACGAAACGAGCATGATGTTGTATCTGCGTCCCGATCTGGTGGACATGGCGCTGGCCGAGGCGGACTTCGGTCAGCTCACGCTCAAATATTTCAACTGGGATCACGGCGAGCCGAGCGTGCTGAGCTGGCAGGACTGGTGGAGCCGGTTCTCGCGCAACGGCGTCGCCGGCGATGCAACTGTCGCCACAGCAATGTTCGGCGAGCGTTGCTTCGTCGTCACGGTCGAGCGGTTCATCGAACTGGTGCGCGAGTTCCGCACCATCCAGGTTAAACCCCGCACCGATCACCATTGACTCCCCGATCCCGACAAATCATGACCAGGACATCCGACATCTTCGTCACGGTTGACATCGTGATCTTCACGCTCCGCGAGGGCGATTTGCAAGTGTTGCTGGTGAAGCGGAAGACGCTGCCTTTCGAGGGGCGCTGGGCGATCCCGGGTGGCTTCGTACAGCATGACGAATCGCTCGAAGATGCTGCTGCGCGCGTGCTGTTCGACGAGGCAGGCGTGCGTGACGTGCACATCGAACAGCTCTATACCTTCGGCCGGGTGGACCGCGACCCGCGCGGGCGCATGGTGACCGTAGCCTATTTTGCCCTGGTGCCGGCCCCGCTGGCATTGCACGCCGGCAACAGCACCAGCGACGCGCAGTGGCAGCCGGTGTATGCGCTGCCGGAGATGGCCTTCGATCATGCCGAGATCGTGAACTATGCCCTCAAGCGGCTGCGCTACAAGTTGGAATACACCGCGGTCGGCTTCCAGTTGCTGCCCAAGGTGTTCACCCTCAGCCAGCTTCAGAAAGCCTACGAAACAGTGCTGGGCGAGCGACTGGACAAGCGCAACTTTCGCCGGCGCATCCTGCAAGCCCGGGTGATCGAAGAGACCGGCGAGATGCAGAGCGGCGAGGGCCGCCCCGCCAAGCTGTACCGCTACCGCGAAGACGCCGTGGCCGAGGTGAAAGCCCGGCGTCTTTTCCCGTAGCCATCGCCGAGCGCGCTATCGTATCGCTCTGCGCGCCATCGTGCTCAGCATGTCCACGAAGAACGTGAGCGCCAGCAGCGCGATCAACGTCGCCAGCACACCGCTGTAATCGAAGCTGCTCAGTTGTTCGGTCAACAATCGCCCCAATCCGCCCGCGCCGACGAAACCGACGATCACTGTCTCGCGCGTGCACACCTCCCAGCGGTAGAAAATATACGCCAGCGACTGCGGCAACGTCATCGGCAGCATGCCGTACAGAAACGCTTGCTGAGGCGACGCGCCTGCGCCTTGCAAGGCGCGTGCCGGTCGCCCGTCCACGTTCTCCACCGCCTCGGCGATCAGGCGGCCGAGGATGCCGAGGTTGTGCACGGCGATGGCCAGCGCGCCCGGCAGTGGGCCGGGAAAAATCACGAACAGGATCAGCAGCGCCCACACCGGCGCGGGAATGGCTCGGCAGAATAACAGGAATGCGCGCGTGGCGATGTAGACCGGCGTCGCGCCGCGCGTCGGATGGGCGGCCGCGTATGCCAGCAGCAGGCCGAAGGCCCCCGCAACGGCGATGGCGAAAATGGACATCGCCAGCGTCTGGATGGACAGACCGAGCAACATTGCGGTAGTCGCCGGCGAGAGGTCGGGCGGAAACATCTGGCGCAGCATGTCGCTCAGCAGCGCCAGCGTGCGCGGCGCGACCAGTCGGCCGAAGTCTGGATGCACGTAGGCGAACGACAACGGGATCAACACCAGCGCGCCGATCAGCAGGCCGAGCAGCGCGCGCGATTGCGACGTGGCGCGTGCGCGCACTGCCGCTTCCGTCGAGCACTCCGCTGCCAGGTCCACCTCCAGCCGCGTGGGTGCGCCGAGCGATTGGCGTATGCGTGCGCTGAGCCAGTCGGTCATGCCGCTGAGGACAAGCAGCGCAACCATCAGCGTCCACATCTCCGCGTAGCGCAGCGACTGCAGGCTGAGCAAGATCTGGTAGCCCAGTCCGCCCGCACCGATCACGCCCAGCACCGTCGCCGAGCGGATGGCGCATTCCAGGCGATAGAACGAATACGAAAGCAGGTTGGGGAACGCGCGCGGCAGCAGTCCATAGAGCAGTGCGCGCGACGGCGGCGTGCCGCTATGGAGCAACGCGCGTAGCGCGTCGCGCGGGGTCTCGTCCATGATCTCGGAGAACACCTTGGCGGTGATCGCTCCGAAGGGGATGCTCAGCGCCAGGATCGCCACCAACGGGTCGAGGCCGAGGACGCTGACGAAGAACAACCCCCAGATCACTTCGTGAATGGCACGCGGTAGGGCCAAAACGGCCCGCGCGACCATCCACGGCGAACCCGTGGCGGACGGCCCGCCCCCCATGCCGGCCTTCTGGTGCGCCATCCACCACACTTCGGACGAGAGCAGCCCACCGAAGAAGCCAATCACCAGGCTGAGGGCAAGGCCGCAGATGGCATAGGCAAAGGTGACCAGCGTTGCATCGAGCGTGAGGCGAAGAAACTCCGGGCTGAGTTCGGGGCGCAGCGCAGCCGCAAGGAACTGCTGCACCAGCGCCCATCCGCCGGGGTTGATCAGGTCGCTGCGCAACAGGCCCACCTGAATGGCCGACCAGGTGACGGCAACTAGCGTGACGAGCGCGACCAGTCTCGCGCCATTGAACAGGCTGCATAGCGGGAAGGACGATACTCTCCCCGGTGCTTTGGTGCCCTGGGTGGTGAACAGTGAACTCATGGGCGAAGGTCGCGTATGCGATACAGCGCCTCGACCATCTCAGGCGTGACCTGGCCGGCGGGCAGGTCGAACAGCACACGGCCTTCGCGCAGGCCGATCATCCGCTCGCAATGGCTATAGGCATACTCGATCGCGTGCAGGCTGACCACCAGCGTTTTGTCGAAGCGGTCGCATAGCTCGCGCAGCAAAGTCATGATCTCGCGGCTCCGCTCTGGATCCACGCTGGAGATCGGTTCGTCGGCCAGGATGGCGACGGGGTCTTGCACCAGCACGCGCGCGATCGCCACGCGCTGTTGTTGTCCGCCGGACAGGTTGTCGGTGCGCGCGTAGAGCTTGTCGGCGATTCCCACATCCGCCAGCGCCCGCGCAGCGATCTCGCGTTCGAGCGGAACGACCAGCGATAGCGCCGCCTTTGCCAGCGACCAGCGACCGAGATGACCGGCGTTGACGTTGTGGATCACGCTCAGGTTGGGCACCAGGTTGAACTGCTGATACACCGTGCCGATCCGGCGTTGCACCTGGCGCAGCTCGCGCGCGGACAGTCGTGATGCGTCCTTGCCAAGCAGGCGCACCTGTCCGCTGGTCGGTGGAATCGAGCCGTTGAGCACGCCGAGCAGCGTGCTCTTGCCTGCGCCACTCGGCCCGATCAGCGCGATGCGCTCCCCGGCCTCGATGCGCAGCGATACGTCTTGCAGCGCAGCCAGCGCGCCGTAGCGCACGGTGACGCGCGTCAACTCGAAGATCGCCGTAGCCATGACTTCTCGAAGGCCATTCCGGATTGCGACGCGGGCAAGGCTTCGGAAGAGAACTCGCTTCCGGAACGACGGATTTCTTCAGCTTGAGGAAAGCATTCCGGACGCCCGAACCGGCGCAAAGCCAAACGTGCCGGCGCCCGGAGCGATGCAACGCGTCGGCGTTGACGATGGTGCGTTGGTTATTTGATCTTCCCGATCTCGCGGCCAACGGCTTCGATGTCGGCGTAGTTCCCGTTGTTCGTCTCGATGAACTTCTCTGCGCCGAAGAGGTCGAGGATCTCCTTGTGCGTGGGGTTGGCGGCATCCAGCGAGAGGAAGGCCTGTTTCACCCGCTCGACGAAGCCCACGCCGAAGCGCTGCTCCACGTCGGGGCGCACTACCCAGTGATAGTCGTAGTAGGCTGGCGTGCGCCAAATCACGATGACTTTGGAGGTGTCCACTTCGCCGCTGGCGACTCGGGCCTTCCACACCTGCTCGTTGAGTGCGCCGGCTTCGTACGTGCCGGCCTCGACCAGCTTGATCGTCTTGTCGTGCGAGCCCGAGAACCCCGGCTCTCCCTTGAGGTCGGACAACGACAGGCCGGCTTTGCTCATGAAGAACTGCGGCATCAATCGGCCCGACGTAGATGATTCGCTGCCGAAGGTGAACGTGCGCCCCTTCAATGTGGCCAATCCGCTGATGTCGTCGAATGGCTGGATGCCCGAAGCAGTGTTGGCGATGAAGACGCTGTGGAAGTTCGCGTCGATATCTCGCTGGAGGATGGCTTGAGCGCCGTCCACCTGCAGGCGGGCTTGCACGCCGGTTAGGCCGCCGAACCAGACCATATCCACATCGCCGGTGCGGAAGGCGTTGACGACGGCGGTGTAGTCCGTCACCGGTCTATAAACCACTTCGACGCCGAGTTGCGCTTTCAGGTAGTCGGAGACCTTGCCGTAGAGGCGATTGAGCTTCTCCGGGTCCTGGTCGGGGATGGCCGAGATGACGAATGTGCGCGGTTGGGCCGGCGCGGCGGCGGGGGGCGGCGCAGCACATGCCGCCAGCACAACAGACGCCCCCAGGCAGAGGGCAAAGAACATCTTGACAGTTCGAAACATCGTTACTCCTTGTTCGTCGTGACTTGAAAGGGTCCAGAACATGCAGCAGTGCTCTGTGCCAGCATGCCCCCTCGTCGCCGACGGAAAGGATGACGCGTTCGATCAGCCAGCGGCGGAGGCGAAGGAGGCGGCAGCAGAGCCACACGAGTTGCGCAGCACGTGCGCCAATGGGCGATGCGCTCACAGATAGCGAGTTGGGTTCGACTGCATCACCTTTCACCTCCTTCCAAAAGCCTTGCCCAGAATGCCCCGCATGATAACGCACCGCTCGTCTTCGGGGTAAGATGTTGGCGTGACGACTGCCAGAAAGATCAAGCTGACGTCGCTCGCGTCGTGCGCCGGTTGAGCGGGAAAGTTGAGTCCCGCGACTCTGGCCGCCGTGTTGCGTCCGCTGCAGAACTACTTCAGGCCCGAGGATCATCCGAATCTGTTGGTCGGACTCGGTCAGCCGGACGATGCCGCCGTGTATCGTCTATCGAATGAGCACGCCATCGTCCAGACGGTGGATTTCTTCACACCGGTGGTGGACGACCCCTACGCCTATGGCGCGATTGCGGCGGCCAACGCGATGAGCGACGTGTATGCCATGGGGGGCGACGTGCTATTCGCGCTCAACGTCGCAGCATTGCCCGATGATCTGCCGGAGGATGTGGTGAGCGAGATCTTCCGCGGCGGCGCGGATAAGGTCGCTGAGGCGGGAGCGGCTATCGCCGGGGGGCATACGATCAAGGACAAGGAACCGAAATACGGGTTGTGTGTGACCGGCATCGTCAATCCGGCGAACGTGATCGCCAAGGGTGGAGCGCAGCCCGGCGATGTGCTGGTGCTGACGAAGCCGCTCGGCGTCGGCGTGGTCACCACCGCCATCAAACGCGACCTGGCCGATGCCGCCGACGCGGACGCCGCCATAGCTAGCATGCTGCGCTTGAATCGCAACGCGGCGCGGGTCGCGCGCACATTCGGCGCGCGCGGCGGCACCGACATCACCGGCTTCGGTTTGCTCGGCCATGCGATGGAGATGGCAAACGGCGCCGGTGTGTGCTTCCACTTCGCGTGGCATGCGCTCCCCTTCCTGCCCGGCGCCCTGAAACATGGCCAGGACTGGGTATTCCCCGGCGGCGCAGCGACAAACGAAGCGACCTACCGGCATCAGGTGCGATTCGACCCGGCACTGGAGCCCTGGCAGCGTATGATGATCTTCGATCCAGAGACCAGTGGTGGGCTGCTCATCGCTATCGCCGCACACAAAGCCGACGCGCTAGTGGGCGCGTTGCGAGCCGGCGGTGACGGGGCGTTCGTCATCGGCGAAGTGGTCGAAGGAAGCGGGATCGTCGTGACGATGTGATGGACGATGGACGGTGACCATTCGCTCAACCTGCGCGTGTTGCCGGATACCTTTGCCGTATGCCGCCTCGACCCGTCATGTGCGATCCCCGATTGGGCGGCCTGCGACGACGCGGCCGGCGAGTTCATCTCCATCACACGCACAGCCGACGCGCTGTCCATCGTCTGCCGCGAATCGCGCGTGCCCAATGCAGGGATCACATGCGAGCGCAGCTGGCGCGCCCTCCAGCTTCAGGGCCCGTTCGACTTCGAGCAGATCGGCATCCTCGCCTCGGTCGCGCGGCCGCTGGCCGAGGCGCGCGTCAGCATCCTGGCCATCTCGACGTACGATACCGATTACGTGCTGGTGAAGGCAGCGCAACTGGAGCAGGCTATCCTGGCGCTCACGCGCTTTGGCCATGTCGTGGAGATGGCCTCGGCCGGCGCAAGGGAGATCGTCCCGGTCAAGTGCGCGTGGCGCCTGCCGGGCAACATCCGCATCCGCGCCACCTTCGACGCTGAGGTGATCGCCTACGATGTCGGGCAGGACCGCTGGTTGGTGAAGCTGATCGGCTTGCGCACGATTGCCGCCGGGACCGATGCCGACGCTCGATCGCTGATCGAGTCACAAGTGGGGCGGTGGGCCTATGTGCCCGGTGAGGCGCGACGCGGCCTGACGTTGCCGCTGAAGTATGAGACACTCACCGGCAAGATACGTTTCTTCTACGCGACCGATCCGCGTGAAACGAGGTGAAGCGATGCCAACTGCAAAACCTTCGACCAAACGTATGACGAGCCGCAGCCGCAAACGCGCTGCCAGGCCGGCGTTCCAGATCACCTATGCCAACCTCAGCAGTGCGCTGAACGACCCGGACATGCTGGCGCGTTTCGACAAGGCATTCGCCAGGGTGCGCGCCCAGGTGGGTGAGCGCGCCCGCACCTATCCGATGTTCATCGGCGGCGAGGAGCGCTTCGCCAGCGTGCAGTTCGCCAAGACCACGCCGATCAACACCGGGTTGACCATCGGTTACTTTCAGAAGGGCACCGCGCAGGACGCCCAGGACGCCATTGCCGCGGCCAAAGCGGCCTTCCCGGCCTGGAGCGGGATGACCTGGAAGCGCCGCGTGGCGACGATGCGCAAGGTGGCGGCATTGATCAACCGTCGCCTGTTCGACATCGCCGCCTGGGTGAGCATCGAGGTGGGCAAGAGCCGCGCCGAGGCCATCGGTGACGTGAAAGAGACCGCTGATCTCATTGACTACTACTGCGATCAGATGGAAGCCAACGCTGGCTTCGAGAAGCCGCTGTTGCCGGAAGGCGGCGTGGGCACGTCGCGCAGCGTGCTCAAGCCCTACGGTGTGTGGGCGGTGGTCTCGCCGTTCAACTTTCCGATGGCGCTGACGGGTGGCCCGGCCGGTGCCGCGCTCATCGCAGGCAACACGGTGGTCATTAAGCCGGCCAGTGACACGCCGATGACGAGCTGGTTGCTCACCGAGTGCCTGCGCGACGCCGGTTTGCCGCCGGGCGCATTCAACTACGTCACCGGCCCGGGCGGCACCGTGGGCGAGGAGCTGGTCAACAACCCCGATGTGGCCGGCATGACGTTCACCGGTTCGTTCGAGGTGGGCTTCGGCTTGATTCAGCGCTTCAGTCGCATCATGCCGCGACCGCTGATCGCCGAGATGGGCGGCAAGAACGCCGTGATCGTGAGCGACAAGGCCGACCTGGACAAGGCAACCGAGGGTATCGTTCGTGCGGCGTTCGGACTGAGCGGGCAGAAATGTAGCGCGACCAGCCAGGTGTACGTGCACCGTGCGGTGAAAGATCGCTTCCTGGATCTGCTCAGGCGCAAGACCGAAGCGCTGAAGGTGGGCGATCCAACACAAGCCGGCGTGTTCACCGGGCCGGTCTGCAATCGCGGCGGCTACGAGACCTTTCAACGCGCCGTCGAGACTGCCCGGCGCGATGGTGGCGTCTTCGTGACCGGCGGTCACGTGCTCACCGAGGGCGATTTCGGCAAGGGATTCTTCTGCGAGCTGACCATTGTGGATGGCCTGCCGCTCGAGCATCCGCTGTTCTGCGAGGAGTTGTTCGTGCCGTTCCTGCTGGTGGGGACGGTGGATTCGCTGGAGCAGGCGATGGACGAGGCAAATAAGGTGCAGTATGGCCTGACGGCCGGCTTCTTCAGCAGGGATCGAAAGGAAGTCCGATACTTCCTGGACCGCATCCAGGCTGGCACGGTGTATGTGAACCGCGAGCGCGGCGCGACGACTGGTGCGTGGCCGGGCAACCAGAGCTTCGGCGGGTGGAAGGCCAGCGGCAACACTGGCCGTGGCGCAGGTGGTCCATACTACCTTCAGCAATACCTGCGCGAGCAGAGCCAGACGGTGTTCTGAACCACTCCCGGCAGCGCGGGCCGGGTGCTCATTGGGCCGATGCTTTGCGTATCGGTGTGTCGCCGCGATCAAATCGCAGCCATACACAGCTCGTGTCGGCTTGGCGACAAGTTCAGCGTCCGTGAACTTCAAGCCGCACCGTCACGGTGTCGCCTTCTGCCAGATGCTCCGCTTTGCGCACGCTCAACTTGATGGGCACGAGAAAGCGATCCCCTTTGGGGAACAACGAGGTCGTGAATGCGGTGTCGCCAATGTGAGCGCGCACGGGAATCACACCCCAGCCATAGGTCACCAACCTCTGGATGGCCTTCAGCTCGCGGCTCTGCTCCTCCGGCACAGCCACGAAGTAGTGCGGGGCCGGACCGCGCCAGTGGAAGATCGTGCCATCGAACTCGATCGTCAGCATCGGTGTTGATATCAAGTTAATCGTGCGCGCTGGATACCCAGCGGGCGGACTTTCCCCTCTGCTGACCCAGGAACATGCTCAGATGCGCGGCGTGCTCCTGCACGTGGCGCAGGTTATAGAGCTGCAACTCCGCGAAGGTCAGCTCGCCCCAGGCGAAGCGGCACACCCGGTTGGCCTGCTCGTGCGTCAGCGCGCTGATGGTCTCCTGGCATCGCCGGCGGCAGTGACTCAGGTAGCCGAGCAGCTCTTGGCGGGTGTAGGTGCGCGGCAGGGTTTCACCCACCTCCATCTCGACCAGGTCGAATGGCGCCGGAGGCATGAAGCCTTCCTCTGCGCCGGTCAAATACAGGTCCAGCCAGAACAGGGTGTGATAGCCCAGATACCAAAACCTGGAGAACCCCTTGGCCACCCATTGGTCGGGCTGGTCGTCCCAGAGTGGCTGTTCCCAGAGTTCGTCTGGACAATTGCGCAGCGCGTCACCCAGCATGTCAATCGCCGCGCTGAACTGGCGCCACAGCATCTGGTTGGTGATGATCGTCATGGCTCCGTGCCTCCGGCCTCACAGCCGTCCTTCCTGCAGCGCAAACCGCTCCGGATGTGCGAAGAGATAGCCCCAGCCGTCTACTTCCGGCGTGGCGACGCCGAGGCCGGCCAGGATGGTAGTGATGTTGGTGCGATGCTCGATGCCGTGATTGATGACCTGGATGAAGAGGTGCTGCGCCTGGTAATCCATCGTCAGGCCGTCCTCTTCCTCGTGCACCATCTGCGTGGGCGGGACGCGCTGGACGACATCGAGGAGAGCGGTCGCGACTTGCCCGGCGAAGGCGGACATGTCGGCCACGGTGGGCCGGTCTTCCCACTTGAACGGTGGTTGAGGGCGCCTGCCGGTGATCCGGCCGATGTAGTCGGCCTCGGCCCGGATCATGTGCACCAACGTGTCGTAGATGCTGCCGTATGTTCCGGGCGCTGTGGCGCCGAGCTGGTCGGCGGTGAGCTCCTTGCAGGCAGCGAGGATCTGTGCGTTGGCCCAGTTGTTGTAGCGAATGAGCTCGACAAGGGTAGGTTCGGGCTGGAACGTCGTTGCGTCCTTTTGTGTTCGCGCCAACCAGGCGCGGATACCTGGCTCATGGTCATCGTGAAAGTGGTCGAAGAACTCCCCGGCCACAAACTCTTGCTCTCCCAGACGAAGAAGATAA
>FWWM01013767.1_pt1 | contig 12954 bp, 10 predicted proteins | sample 2228351 | NCBI WGS metagenome assembly FWWM01 (sample SAMEA103939774, study PRJEB20133) | metagenome | reverse complement strand
TTCATTCTGGGACTGTGATCGGGAGCGATGGTTTTGGTTTTGTCCCAAAACCTGATGGAACTTACGAGAAGATCCCTCAGGTTGGCATAGTTGTGATCGAAGACGATGTGGAAATTGGTTCGAACTGTTCGATAGACAGAGCGACGCTTGGCGAGACTGTTATAAAGCGAGGTGCGAAACTTGACAATTTAATTCAAATAGCTCATAATGTGGTGATAGGTGAAAATACGGTCATAGCTGCGCAAACTGGAATAGCGGGGAGCACGAGAATAGGCAAAAACTGCGTACTCGCAGGGCAGGTTGGAATAGTTGGACACATTGAGATCGCCGATAGAACGACGATCGGAGCACAATCGGGTGTGTCGAAATCAATTACGGAGCCTGGGAAAGTTTATTTTGGTTATCCAGCGCGTGAACATTCTGTCGCTTTAAGAATAGAGGGAGCTGTAAGACAACTTCCGGAGTTGGTGAAGGAATTTTGGGAGTTGAAAAATAAGATTGAAAAGTTTATCTCAGGAAAATGAAGTTAAAAACATATTTAAGGAGGAATTTGATATGTTAGTTCAACAGCAGACGATAAAAAAACCAGTATCATTATCTGGCGTTGGTTTGCATACAGGTGAACTATGTACAATTACTTTTAAACCTGCTCCACCAAATTATGGTATAAGATTTAAAAGAATTGACCTTGGGGGTTCGCCCGAAATTCCAGCCCTTGTAGAATATGTTGTGGACACAAGTCGTGGGACGACGCTTGGGATCGGCGATGTCAAGGTCCATACAGTTGAACATGTCCTCGCAGCTATTGCTGGGCTTCAGATAGACAATATCTTGATTGAACTTGATTCGATTGAACCGCCAGTTGGTGACGGTAGCGCAAAGCCGTTTGTCGATGCTCTTCTTGAGGCTGGGCTCGAAAAGCAAGATGAACCGAAAGATTACTTGATAATAGATCAGGCGATTTTGTATTCTGATGAAGGCAAAGGGGTTGATATCGCAGCTTTACCGCTTGATGATTTTAGAATAACTATTATGATTGATTATAAAAATCCTGCGCTTGGGAGTCAACATACAGGTTTGTTTTCGCTTGAAAGGGAGTTCATCACGGAGTTTGCCCCTGCAAGGACATTTTGCTTCCTTCATGAAGTTGAGATGCTTTATGATCAAGGTTTAATTCGTGGTGGAAATCTTGATAATGCGATCGTTATAGTAGATAGGGAACTTTCAAAAGATGAGATAGATAGGTTGGTTAAAAAGTTTGGGTTAAACGAAGTTGTCTTTTTAGGAAGCAATGGAATTTTAAATGACAAAGCATTGCGATTTAAAAATGAACCTGCAAGGCATAAATTGCTTGATCTTCTTGGAGATCTCGCTCTTGTTGGAGCTCCGATGAAGGCTCAAATCCTTGCTGCAAGACCCGGGCATGCGAGCAACATTGAATTTGTTAAGAGAATTAGAAAACTTTACCTGCAGAAGAAACTCGTCAAGAAGTATCAGTTTGAAAAGAAGGAAGGAATTGTTTTCGATATCAATGCGATTCAGAGAATTTTGCCACACAGATATCCATTTCTTTTTGTGGATAAGATCGTGGACTTTAAGATGGGAGAAAAAATTGTTGGTGTTAAAAATGTCACGGGGAATGAATTTTTCTTTCAGGGACATTTCCCCGGTCATCCGATAATGCCCGGTGTATTGATAATTGAGGGAATGGCGCAAACGGGAGGAATTCTGCTTTTGAACGGTGAGGAGTCAATGGAAGATCGATATGTTTATTTTATGGCAATTAAAAATGCAAAGTTTAGAAGACCTGTTTTCCCGGGAGATACGCTTATTTATGAAGTTGAAATGGTTGAGAGAAGGAGTAAATATTGCACGGTATATGGTCGAGCCTACGTCGATGGTAAACTTGTGGCTGAGGCTGAGATGATGGCAGCTATAGTGAGTAAACCTGAACAACAAACAAGCGAACAAACAATAGAAAAAGAAGCATGAGCACCTACATCGATCCACGCGCAATTGTCAGCCCAAATGCTCAAATCGGGGAAAATGTAAAAATTGGACCTTTTACTGTAATTGAAGATAATGTTGTAATTGGCGATGGAACGGAAATCGGTCCAAATGTCTTCATTGGATATGGCACAAGGATAGGAAAAAATTGCAAGATATTTCATGGCGCTTCAATTGGTTCGATACCGCAGGATTTGAAATTCAAAGGCGAGGAGACGACGCTTGAGATTGGGGATAATACGATAATTCGAGAATTTTGCACATTGAACAGGGGCACTTCGCATTCTGGTAAAACAGTAATCGGGAGTAATTGTCTATTGATGGCATACGTTCATGTGGCGCACGATTGTGTAATTGGAAACAATGTAATAATGGCAAATGCTGTTAATTTGGCAGGACATGTGGTTGTTGAGGATTATGTTGTAATTGGTGGGCTTGTTCCTGTGCATCAGTTTGTAAGAATTGGACAACATTCAATAGTTGGTGGTGGATGGCGCGTTCCAAAAGATGTCCCACCTTACATTATGGCTGCAAGAGAACCGTTAAGATTTGAGGGACTTAATATCGTTGGATTGAGGCGTAGAAATTTCTCGAAAGAAACAATTGAAAAAATTAGATCTGCATACAGAATTATTTATCAATCTAATCTTACTGTTTCACAGGCTTTGCAAAAGTTAAAAGACGAATTTGACCAAATTCCAGAGATTCAAAATATTATAAAATTCATCGAATCAAGTCAGCGCGGGATAATAAGAGGACCTTATGAGTGAGAAATGGCTTTTCATAAATACTGGATTCAAAGATGGAAGGTTTAATATGAGTTTTGATGAACATCTCGCTTCCCTTTTTTCATCTGGGAGAATAAAACCGACTTTGAGAGTTTATGGATGGCGACCTTATGCGATTTCGATTGGGTATAATCAAGATGAGAAAGTTTTTGACATTGAGAAGATAAAAAAAGCTGGGCTTGGTTTCGTGCGCAGACCGACAGGTGGAAGGGCTGTTCTCCATGCGGAGGAGTTGACATATTCTGTTGTGATGAGCGCCCGAGGTAGAAGTGTTTTGGAAATTTACAATCTCATAAGTCGTGCGATCGTACGTGGGCTAAATTTGCTTGGCGCTAAACTTGAACTTGCTCAAACACAGGCGGATTTCCGCAAATTGTATGAGGATTTAAGCTCTATTCCGTGTTTTTCAAGTTCCGCTAAGTATGAAGTGCAATTTAAAGGTAAAAAACTTGTCGGAAGCGCACAGAGAAGATATGGCGATGTCGTTTTGCAACATGGTTCAATTTTGATCGGGGAGTTTCATAAAAAGTTGCCAGAATTTTTAAAAGTTGATTCAACTGACTTAATAGAGAAGATAAAGGATGAAATTGAAAATAAAACCGTCTGTTTAAATGAAATCCTTGGACGTGAGGTTTCATTTGAAGAAGTAGCGGAGGTTTTGAAAGAGGGATTCAGGTCTGAATTTAACATCGAATTTGAAACAGAAGAAATCGAGTTTGTTTATGAAGAAGGTAACAGTGAAAACATTATTTGAGATGAAAAAACGCGGTGAGAAAATCGCGATGCTTACCGCGTATGATTTTTTAATCGCTAAATTGCTCGATGAATCCGGAATCGATATAATTCTTGTTGGGGATTCGCTTGGGAATGTTTTCCAAGGGCATGAGACAACTTTGCCAGTTACAGTTGAAGATATGATCTATCATACGAAGGCTGTTTGTAGAGGCGTTAAAAGGGCAATGGTCGTAGTTGATATGCCGTTTCTTTCGTATCAGATAAGCCCGGAAGAAGCGGTTAGAAATTGTGGCAGGGTTTTGAAAGAGACATGTGCTGAGGGAGTGAAGCTTGAGGGTGGGAGCGAGATAATAGATGTGGTTCAAAAGTTGACAAGCGTTGGAATTCCAGTGATGGGTCATTTGGGGTTAACTCCGCAAAGCATTCATAAATTTGGTGGATATGATGTGAGAGGAGTTGAAGAAAAAGAGGCGGAAAAAATTTTGAACGATGCAAAAGCACTTGAATCCGCAGGCGCATTTGCCATAGTCCTTGAAAAAATACCCTCCGAACTTGCGAAAAAGGTAACGGACTCGGTCTCGATCCCAACAATTGGAATCGGCGCAGGTCCCTTTTGCGATGGGCAGGTCCTCGTAGTTTATGATATGCTTGGACTTTTCGAAGAGTTTAAGCCAAAATTTGTAAGAAGATATGCAGAACTTGCTCAAATTATAAGGGAAGCGTTTAAAAATTATATCTCCGACGTCAAAACTGGAAAATTCCCGAGCGAAAATGAATCTTACACCAGTGGAACTTGACCTGACATTTTTGCGTTGTTTATCTTGAAATCTAAGGTTAAAACCTAAATATGAAAACCTTCATCAACATATTGACGTTGTTTGTCTTCGCGATTGGCACGTTTCAATTTTCCAATATCGTTTCGTTCTGTAGGATGATGGGACAAGATGAGCCTATGGTTGTTTGCGGTTGTTCCGAAAATTTAAACGAAGATAAGGGCGAAGTCAATTTATCCCCTGAGAAAATGGTATGCTGTTCGGTTGAAAAATTTGACAAAGATAAAGTCCAGGATTTCACGACATTAAAAGATGAAATATCAAAGTTAGTTTCATCTCAAACAAGTCTTAAAAACTTTTCGATTTTCCCCGAATTTTCCTCTCAATCGAAACACCCAACTATTAATATCTTGCCCCTCAAGTTTAAACTTCCCATTTTAAATTCCTCGCTTTTGATCTGATCTTTGGGGTATCCTATCTTGTACTGAATGTGCAAGGGTGAATTATAATCGTTTATTTTTTGATTTTGTCAAACAAATTTTATGGGCTTAACATGAAAGTTACAAAAGTTTTGTTCTCGATTTGTGTTTTTTCATCTCTTCTTCTTTCGCAATCGCTTGAAGATTATATTCAAATCGCTTTGGAAAATAACCCCGAACTTAAAGCGTACAAGTTACAGGTTGAAGCGTTGGAGAAGAAAATTAGACAAGCGAGCACACCCTCAGACCCGATGTTGATGCTTGGCGTGATAAATTTGCCGACAAATTTCAGCTTTACATCCGATATGATGACGATGAAGGAAATTGGGATTTCTCAAATGCTGATGTATCCAGAGAAATACTCTTTGATGGGGAAAATGAGCGAAAAAGATTATGAGATTGCAAAAGAAATTTATAATTCGAAAAGACTTGAGTTAATTGCTAATGTTAAGATGCTTTATTTTGAGATCTATTACATGACGAAGGCGATTGAGATCACCCAAAGAGCGATCGATCTTCTTAAAGATTTCGTCAAGATAACATCGACAAGGTTTGCAACTGGGCAAGGGATTCAACAGGATGTTTTGAAGGCGCAGGTGGAACTTTCAAAGATGACCGATGAATTAATAAGGATGGAGACGGAAAGAAAAGATATGATAGCTCGCTTCAACGCCCTGCTTTACAGGAGGCCTACAGATTTGGTTTATATTCCAAGTGAGATCAAGTTCATCGAATTTGTAAAAAGTTATGATGAACTCGAAAAACTTGCCCTCGAAAATAATCCGATGGTAATCGCGATGAAGAAAATGGTTGAGAAGGATAGGATTATGAATCAACTTGCGAAGAAAGAGTTGATACCCGATTTCGAGATTAAATTTTCCTATGGACAACGCTCTGCCATTGAACCATCTGGGATGAAGGCGCTTGATATGTTAAGCTTTTCCGTCGGTGTAAACCTTCCGATCTTTTTCTGGCGAAAGCAGAATTTGAAGATTCAAGAGACGCAGATAATCATATCTCAATCTGAATCAAAACTTTTGGCGACGAAAAACGAGATTTCAAGGATGATTCAGGAAACTTTGAATAAGATCGAAAAGAACATCAGGTTGATCGATCTTTACAAAAATGGTTTAATACCGCAGGCGACGCATAATTTAAGCATCGGACTTGTAGGCTATCAAGTTGGGAAGATCGACTTTATGACGCTTGTGGACAATTTTATGTCGCTTTATAATTATCAAATTCAATATGAAAAAGTTTTCGCGGATTATCATTCAAAACTTGCTGAACTTGAGATGCTAATTGGAGTGAGATTATTTTAAAAATTTTAAAAACAAAAGTTTTAAGTTTGACATGACTAAAAAAGGCATTTTAATAGCTTTGATAATTTCTCTGCTTTCACTTTCTGCAGGATATTTTCTTGCGGGAATTTACAACCCTTGGTCAAGTAGTTCAACAAAGGAGCGAGAAAGCGAAGTTAAATCAGAACGCAAGATTCTTTATTACAGATGTCCGATGCATCCGTGGGTTACAAGTGATAAACCCGGGAAATGCGGAATCTGTGGGATGGATCTTGTGCCTGTTTATGAAGGAGAAGAAGAAATTGAAGAGGGAGTTGTCAGGATCGACCCAGCGGTAGTTCAAAATATAGGCGTTAGAATTGAGCCTGTGAGAAGGATGAAATTGACCAAAACAGTAAGGACAGTTGGGAGGGTCGATTACAATGAGAGAAAAATTGCGATAATTACAACCAAAGTTTCCGGATGGATAGAAAGGCTTTATGTTGATTACACGGGAAAATTTATCCGCAAAGGTGAACCATTGTTTGAAATCTACAGCCCCGAACTTGTGGTTGCGCAGGAGGAATATCTGCAGGCGATAAGTTATAAAGAAAGCGTTTCAGGTAGCAGAGACCCAAATATAATCGATGGTGCAAAGCAACTTGTTGAAAATGCGAGGAAACGACTTCTTTATTGGGATATAACTGAGGAGCAGATTGAAGAACTTGAGAAGACAAGACAAGTTCGCAAAACTCTAACGCTTTATTCTCCTGTTGATGGTGTTGTCGTTGAAAAAAATGTTTTTCTTGGGATGAAAATCGCGCAAGGTATGACTTTGTTAAGAATCGCAGATTTATCAAGCGTTTGGGTTTATGCGGATGTTTACGAATACGAATTGCCATGGATTAAAGTTGGAGAAGAAGCAGAAGTTGAACTTTCTTATATCCCGGGGAAGGTTTTAAAGGGAAAGGTAACTTACATTTATCCTTATCTTCAACCCGAGACGAGGACTGTTAAAGTTCGACTTGAATTTGAAAATCCGGGATATTTGCTAAAGCCCGATATGTATGTGAATGTGGATATCAAATCAAAAGTTGCAATTGATGCGCTCGTTGTCCCAGAGCAGTCAGTCATAAGAACAGGGAAGCGAGATATTGTGGTTGTAGCACTTGGTGGCGGGAGATTTAAATCGGTTGAAGTTAAACTTGGCGTCCTTGCGGATGGATATTATCAGGTGCTTGAAGGTTTACATGAATATCAAAACATAGTCACATCTTCTCAGTTTTTGATAGACTCAGAAAGCAATCTAAAATCAGCACTTGCGATGCTAACTCATCAACATGGCGAATCAATGGCTCCACAAGAGCAAAAGGACAAATCTCATGAACATGGGGAAATGACAACTCCACAAGAACAAAAGCATGAAACTCATGAACATGGTGAATTGACAGTCCCACAAGAACATAAGCATAAATCTCAAGATGTTAAGCAATTAGAAAAGAAGGATAAGGTTATTGATCCTGTTTGTGGGATGGAGATAGAGCCAAACGAAGAACTTTCATATGTATACAAAGGGAAGAAGTATTACTTCTGTATGAAATCCGATATGGAGAAGTTCAAGAAGGAACCAGAAAGATATTTGAAAAAATAAAAGCGAGCAAAAACTATGCTTCAAAGAATAATTGAATGGTCGGTAAACAACAAGTTTCTTGTTATTCTTACCGTCTCATTTGCGATCATCGCTGGCATTTATTCAATTCAAACAATTCCGATTGATGCTATTCCTGATTTAAGTGATGTTCAAGTTATAATTTATACGCAATATCCGGGGCAATCGCCAGAGATCGTCGAACAGCAAATCACTTATCCACTCACAACCGCGATGGTTTCAGTTCCAAAATCGAAGGTCGTTCGCGGTTATTCTTTTTTTGGTTTTTCGCTTGTCTATGTGATTTTTGAAGATGGGACGGATCTTTATTGGGCAAGGAGCAGGGTGCTTGAATATCTGAATTATGCTGCGAATAAACTTCCAAAAGGTGTCGTTCCCGCTCTTGGTCCGGATGCAACTGGCGTCGGTTGGGTCTATATGTATGCGCTTGTGTCGGATAAAAGAGATCTAAGTGAGTTGCGTTCAATTCAAGATTGGTATTTGAGATACGCACTGACAAGTGTTGAAGGCGTAGCGGAGGTTGCCAGCGTTGGTGGGTATGTGAAGAACTATAGGATAACGATTGATCCAAATAAACTCCTTGCGTATAATATCCCGCTAAGTCAAGTTGTAATGGCGATCAAGCGAAGCAATAATGATGTTGGGGGCGAAGTGATAGAAATGGGCGAAATGGAATATATGATACGCGGGCTTGGTTATATAAAGTCAATCGAAGATATAAAGAAAATCCCAGTTGGGGTTAGCACAACCCCTGTAAAAATGGCTTCGGCTATGCCTCAAACTTTTTCTATGGAATCTTCAGAGATGAGCATGGGAAGTGCAAATATGGAAACTATGCCTTTGAAAGAGCAGGTTTCGCAGAATAGAATTTTCGGTCCGGGGACACCTATTTATCTTGGCGACATAGCTACGATATCTATTGAACCGCATATGAGAAGAGGAATTGCGGAACTTAATGGTGAAGGTGAAGTCGTCGGCGGAATAATTGTGATGAGGCATGGTGAAAATGCCTTAAAAGTTATAGATGGTGTTAAAAAGAAACTTGAGGAATTAAAATCCGGACTCCCTGAGGATGTTAAAATTATCACAGTATACGATAGGTCTGAGTTGATAAAGAGAGCTATTGCAACATTGAGAGAGAAACTAATTGAAGAGTTAAGTGTCGTTGCGATTGTCTGCCTTATTTTTTTATTTCATTTATCAAGCAGTTTTGTCGCTATATTTACACTTCCTACTGCGGTTTTAATCTCTTTTGTAATTATGAAAATCCAAGGTATCAACGCGAACATAATGTCGCTTGGTGGCATTGCTGTTGCTATTGGAGCAATGGTAGATGCTGCTATAGTTATGATTGAAAATGCTCATAAGCATCTTGAGCGTGATTCAGGTAAAAAAGATCATTGGAGTATAATTCTTGACGCTTCAAAAGAAGTTGGACCTTCTCTTTTCTATACTTTGCTTGTCATAACCGTTTCTTTTCTTCCTGTTTTTGCTCTCGAGGCGCAAGAGGGTCGATTGTTTAAACCGCTTGCTTACACGAAGACATATTCAATGGCTGCAGCAGCGCTTTTATCCATCACAATCGTTCCAATTTTGATGGGATACTTTATACGAGGGAAGATACCACCTGAGGAGAAGAATCCAGTTAATAGATTTTTGATGAAAATTTACCATCCCGTTTTACACTTTGCTTTAAGATTTAAATGGCTTATCATAATTTCAGCAGTTGTGATTTTGGGCTTGACATACATTCCATTTTCAAGGATCGGTTCGGAATTTATGCCACCTTTATGGGAAGGTGATCTTCTTTATATGCCGACGACTTTGCCAGGGATTTCAATTACGAAAGCAAAAGAAATTTTACAGCAGACGGACAAAATTATCAAACAATTTCCCGAAGTTCATCATGTCTTTGGCAAAATTGGAAGAGCCGAAACCGCAACTGATCCAGCTCCTCTTGATATGATAGAAACAACGATAATGCTGAAACCAGAAAAAGAATGGCGACCCGGAATGACGCCAGAGAAACTTGTAGAGGAAATGGACAAAGCACTTCAAATCCCCGGTTTATCCAATGCTTGGACTATGCCTATTAAGACAAGAATTGATATGCTTTCAACGGGTATCAGAACTCCGGTGGGGATAAAGATCGCAGGTCCAGATTTAAAAACCCTCGAGGAGATAGGAAAGAGGATCGAAGCAATAATTCGCAAAGTCCCGGGCACAGTTTCCGCTTATTCAGAAAGAGTTTTGGGTGGTAATTATGTTGACTTTAAAATTAAAAGAGAAGAAGTGGCAAGATATGGATTAACTGTTGGAGATGTTCAGGATGTCATTATGACCGCTATTGGTGGAATGGAGGTCACAACAACTGTTGAAGGTCTTGAGCGATATCCTGTGAGCGTTCGTTATCCGAGAGAATTGAGGGATAATATAGAAAATTTAAAACGTGTTCTTGTTCCAACACCAACGGGGGCACAGGTCCCACTTGGACAACTTGCAGACATTGAAATTAAAAAAGGTCCAATGCTTATACGAAGTGAGGATACAAGACCGAATGTTTGGATTTATGTCGATTTCAGAGATTATGATATTGGAACTTACATAAAAATGGCGCAACAGGCGGTGAGAGAAAACATTAAACTACCTCCAGGGTATACGATAACATGGAGTGGTCAGTTTGAGTATATGGAGAGGGTAAGGCAAAAACTTTATTATATTATTCCGGTAACTTTGCTTATTATATTTGTGATAATTTACCTTAACACCAAATCGATCACAAAAGTGTTAATTGTTTTTCTTGCTGTTCCTTTTTCGCTTGTTGGGGCATTTTGGCTTCTTTATATACTTGGATATAATATGAGCGTCGCTGTATGGGTTGGGATCATTGCGCTCGCTGGACTTGATGCTGAAACTGGTGTTGTGATGCTTCTTTATCTTGATCTTGCTTATGAAGAGTGGAAAAGAAAAGGAAAATTGAAAACAATTGATGATTTGAAAGAGGCAATTTATCATGGTGCAGTAAAGAGAGTAAGACCTAAAGCGATGACAGTCCTTACAACAATTACAGGGCTATTGCCTATTATGTGGGCCACTGGAACAGGAGCAGATGTGATGAAAAGAATCGCTGCACCGATGGTAGGTGGACTTGTGACAAGTTTTATACTTGAACTTGTTGTATATCCCGCGATTTATCTTATTTGGAAAAGTTGGGAAATAAAAAGAAAGTAGAGGATTTTTTCGAATATGCAATAGATGGTTAAATTTATACAAAAATTGAAAGGCGAGATTATGAATTATCAAAAAGTTCACATTGTAGCCCTTGGCATAGGGCTTGGTGTTATTGAAGGTCTTGCTATTTTTGTAGGAACAGTTATCCTTGTCCTTCAAGGTGAAAGTGGTCCTGCATTTTTAAGCAAACTTTTTCCGTTTTATGAGATTAGCATTTTCGGCGCATTTATCGGATTAATCGAGGGCTTCATCGATGGTTTTATAGGTGGTGTTATTTTAGGTTGGGTCTATAACGTGGTTTTAAGGTTATTTGAAAGATAAGTTAAATTTCTTGACTTTTTAATGATTTTGTATAAAATTTTTGGTGAGTGAAAAAAATAAATGTAGCGAAATTATTATGAGGGAAAATGACATCACTTTTGAAGACAAACTTTGGAAAGCAGCGGACAAATTGAGAAAGAAGTTGATATTATGAAACTAGAAGAAGTAAAGAAAATACTTTCTGAGAATAAAATAAAATTACAAGAAAAATACGGAATTAGGGAGATAGCGATATTTGGTTCATTTGCAAGAGGTGATGAAAAAATTGAAAGCGATGTAGATATTTTTGTTGATTTTGAAGAGCCGATAGGATGGGAGTTTGTTGACTTGTGTGAAGAACTTGAACACTTATTGGGTTTAAAGATTGATGTTCTTACTAAAAATGCAGTGATGAGTAAGCCTGCTTTATGGGAATCCATTAAAAAGGACATTTTATATGTTTAAAAGAGATATAAAACTTTTTATTGATGATATGCTTAGTGCTATTGAGAAAATAAGAAAAATCATCACCTCTCAACTTCCTGAATTGGAGAAAACTTTAGTAAAAATGAGGGAAGAACTATGACTCTAAAGTTCCACTGGGAAACAAATTTCAAAAAAAGAGATTGGAGCAGATACCGAAGGATTGAGAAGATATAAAAGAGAATGGCGGAAACGCGTATCGTAATGAGCAAAAAATCTTCTTAAAAAAGTTATTTTAGGGAATGGAGCATTTATTAGGTAAAAAAATTAAATTATTTACTTACTTTTCAGAACCGGTAAAAGTGGAGAATATATCTTCGATAGGGGCGCATTATAAGTTAACAGTGCGAAGGGAAGATGGTTCCATCGAAGAGGTTCCTGTATCTAAAGATGAATTGGAAAAAGTTGAAATAATTATTGATGAAGAATATAAACCCGTAGATCCAAAAAAACTTGCTTTACTCATAGAGTCTCATCGTATTCGCTATGCTTACTCTTACGATCCCTACTTTGCAGTTAGCCTCTCAGGCATTCAAACCTTGCCACATCAGATAGAGGCTGTATATGGAAAAATGCTTCCTCAACCTCGACTTCGTTTTCTCTTGGCTGATGACCCAGGCGCTGGTAAAACGATAATGGCTGGTTTATATATAAAAGAAATGAAGTTGCGAAGGGCTATTGAAAGAATTTTGATATTGGTTCCAGCAAATTTGAAATTACAATGGCAGGATGATCTTCTCAGATTCTTTAATGAATATTTTACCATCGTTGATTCTGAACTTGATAGACAACAAGTGGGAAATATCTGGCAAAGGGAAAATCAAATAATCACTTCGATTGATTATGCAAAACAGGAAGATGTGAGAGAGCGAATCTGGCAACAGAACTGGGATATTGTTATTGTTGATGAAGCACATAAATGCTCTGCTTATACTAAAAGTAGAAGCAATAGAGCACCTGAAAGAGAAGTAACGAAACGCTATCAATTAGTGGAAAAGATCGCAACCAACACAAACCACCTTTTGTTGCTAACAGCTACTCCACATTATGGAGATGATGATAGATTTTGTCATTTCTTAAGACTTCTTGACCCAGATGTATTCCCTGAGCCACACAAATTTTCAGATAAAGTAAATGAAATAAAGAGACTTGTTCTTTCCGATAAAGAGAATAATCCATGGATTTTGAGAAGACTTAAAGAAGATTTAT
>FWWM01012797.1_pt1 | contig 12954 bp, 14 predicted proteins | sample 2228351 | NCBI WGS metagenome assembly FWWM01 (sample SAMEA103939774, study PRJEB20133) | metagenome | reverse complement strand
CTACGACCCCGACCAGTACCTGCCAGGTTGTACCGGCCAGGATCGCGCCGAACTCCACCAGGTAGAATGGTGGGCTGAAGAAGACCAGCGCCAGCACCAGCGCACCGTAGATCGCCAGGCCGCCCAGTAAAGGAGTGGGGCGCTGATGCACCTTGCGAGCGCTCGGCTGATCGAGGACGCCAAAATGAAAGGCCAGGCGGCGGGTGATCGGCGTGAAGCCTACGGCTGCCGCAAAGCCCGCAATCATCACAGGGAAGAAGTCGGTCATGTCCACAGTCTACCCATTGTCACGGCTCTCGCTCGCTATGATGCTGCCCTGGCCGTGTTTCAGTCGGGCGGGAGTATACCGTAGCGGATCGCGTGACACAAAACAGCGCCAGGTTGTCCCGGCGCTAACTACTCCGTGAAGCGCTATTATACTCCCCGCTGCGCGCTTAGAACAGGCTGAGCTGCTGTGGCGGGGGTTCGTCGTGCGCGTTGCTGCTGGTGGCCTCGACTTCCTTGAGCAGATCGAGCATACGTCGAAAGTCGGCTTCCATGGCCGGGCGCAGATTCATATTGCGCAGCACGGCTGCAGGGTGAAATACCGGATAGTAGATGCGCCCGTCTGCGCGACGCGGCTGCCCGTGCACTTTGGTGATACGCGCGGTCGGCGGGAAGAATAGCGCCATGCTGAAGCGTCCCAGAGTCACAATGATCTTGGGGCGGATGATCTCGATCTGGCGATTGAGGTAGGTCTTGACGCAGGTGTCAATTTCTGTGGGCAGAGGGTCGCGGTTTCCGGGCGGGCGGCACTTGACCACATTGGTAATGAAAACGTCGTTGCGCGTCAGACCGATCATGGCCAACAGTTCGCTCAGGTACTTGCCCGACGCGCCGACGAAGGGCAGGCCCTGCTGATCTTCGTGATAGCCCGGCGCTTCGCCAATGAACAGGATTTCGGCGTCGGGGCGTCCTGCTCCGGGCACCACGCGCGTGCGGGCGCTATAGAGCGGGCAGGCCTGGCAGGCGCGTATTTCCTGGGCGATCTGCTCAAGAGCGGCCCGCCGTTCTTCCAGGCTCAGGATATCGCTCACAGGAAACTCCTCTCTGGCTCGTAAGCATGGGTGAACTGATCGTCGAACCGGATGCGGCTGGCAAGCTGTTGCCAGCGTGTGTCCAGGCGCTGAGCATAGGCGGCGTCGAGCGGGCGGGCTTCCATGAGCAGTGCGTCTTCGCCATCGTCACGATAGTAGTGCCGGTATTCGTATTTGCGGTAGAGCGCCTGAGCTGTGGTGTTGCTCTCGCGTACTTCCAGGACTGAGTATTCGCCATGAAGCAGAATAGCGCGTTTGAGCATACTGGCCAACAGTAATTCGCCCAAGCCCTGTCCACGGAAATCGGGATGAACAGCGATGGTGCTGATATGGGCCTCACCGGCGATCAGCCAGCAGCCCCCGTAACCGACCAACTGTCCGGCTGCTGTCTGTCGGGCAAAAAGGCGCGGCAGCCAGCGCCAGCGTTGTACAGGGTGGCTGACGGGTGAGGCCAGTTCCAGCACAACCAGGTGCGAAGTGTCGCGGTTGGTCAGTTCAAAGCGATAGGCATTGGCCGACCAGGGTGTGCTGAACGAAAGCCGGTCAATCTGCACGACCTGCTCGATGTCGCCCAGCCGCATCGGGCGCACGATCACCTGGAGCATCATGGGTGGGGGACTCCTGGCTGATGCAGGTAAATGGGGATGGCGGTATGCGGATCATCTACCTGACCGGCTGTCAGCCGCGCCCAGGCGATCTGGGCCAGATATCCGGCGCGGCGCAGACTGACCGCAGCAGGTAACACGTGCACAGGCGCATGGCTGGCTGCCAGCGCGACGTAGCCCTGTTCGTCTACTTCCCCAGCCATCAGAGCACTCTCGCTGACGGCAGCGAACAGGCTTGGCCAGTCAGTGATCTGCGCGGCGTCTTGAGGTAACCAGTCACCGTCCTGATGCCGGAAAGTCTGAGCGCACACCCGTCCTCGCCCGGCTTGTACCAGGGCGATCAGGAGCTGTGGGGCGGGAGGAACAGCCGCCGCCACGATCTCCAGGGTGGGCACAGCCACCAAGGGAATCCCCTGTGCCAGGGCGATGCCCTTGGCCACTCCCATGCCAATGCGCAGACCGGTGAAGGAACCCGGTCCCTGTGCCACGGCCACCGCCTGCAAACTGGCAGGGGTGAGGCGCAACTGCGTGAAAGCGGCGCGAATAGCCGGCGGAAGCTCGGTGGAATGATTGTTGGCCGTCAGCCAGGTAGATTCCAGCAGCAGACGCTTGCCGTCGTGTAGCGCCAGACTGACGAAGCGCGTTGCAGTGTCAATGGCCAGGATCAACGCCAGCGCCTCCTCAGGGATTGTTCGTGTGGGGCGCGCGGGCCTGCAGGGCGCTCAGCAGGGATTGGTAGCGTTCACCTCTGGCTTCGAGAGTGAGCTGACGCTCCTGTTCGCCCATAATGGCGAAAGCCACCCACAGATGCTCCACCGGCAAGGCCGCCTGGATGTTCTCCGGCCACTCGATCACCACGATACCCTCGCCGTGCCACAGGTCTTCCAGGCCGATGCCCCAGGCATCAGCAGCGCCGTGCAGGCGGTAGCAGTCCACGTGATAGAGAATGGCGCGGTCAGCATCGCGGCGATGCTCGTGAATGAGCACAAATGTAGGGCTGGTGACCGGTTCCAGCGCGCCCCAGCCGCGCCCGATGCCCTGAGTGAAGGCAGTCTTGCCCGCACCCAGATCACCTGAAAGGCAGATCACATCACCGGGGCGCAGCAGTTCTCCCAGCGACGCTCCCAGCGCTTGAGTCTCAGTGGGGTGATGGCTAATGAAAGTGAGAGATGAAGCGGCAACGGTTGCCACGGTCTATGCTCCTGCTGGCTGAGCTATTCATTATACAGCGCAGCCAGACCGTGACAACCGTGATTCGCCCGCGTCTGGGCGCAATCTCAAGCCCACGCGAGGGGGTCTCCGTACATCTGATGTTCGACCCAGTGAGCAATGTAGGGATAGCGATAGTTGTGCCCGTTCCAGGTCTCAACGGCAGCGATGACGGCATAAATGACCATGCCCAGAGGCAACGCCAGCGAGGCCAGGATGAACACAATGTAGGCCAGTATCACGATGGGGACCAGCAAGAAACCCACCAGCACAATCATCAGAATGATTGAGACGAGCAGCAGGGCCACCCCCACAATAGTGCCCACAACCACCAGCGCCAGCCAGCCAACCGTGCCCACCAGTTGAATGGCGAAGGCTTGCAGGGCATGGAATGCCACGTATTCCGACCGTTTGCGGAACGAGAAGTAGATGAAGACCGGCACGAGCATGGTGAGCAGCACGCCCAGTCCACCGCTGGCCAGCGCTACCAGTGCTGTCAGCAGGGTGCTGGCATGCGCCAACGCAGCCCACTTGCGTTCGTTTTCCGTTACCCGGCTGAAGGAGGGCGAGCGCTTGGTCTTGGCTGGTGCGCGCACCCCTTCGACCGGCCCCTCGCCCGGAGCTGCCAGGCGACTGCGCACGCTGCCGTAATAACGCTCTTCGTATTCGCGCACCACATCCTCATCGCTACCCGCTTCTTGCTCGGCACGACGGGCCAGATCGGCCACGGCCTGGCGTAGATGAGGCGGAATTGGCTCAGCGTCCCCTTCAACAGAATGATCTGCCGATGGTTCGGCAGGGATAATTGGTTCCTGATCGTTCAAGCTGTTTCTCCTGCCTGGTAGCAGTCACACATGCTCGCAGCCTGATTGTCGCACCAACCGCGGCAATTATCTACACGCTTATACGCAAGCGCCCATGATTGGGTTGCGCATATGGGGACAATGGCCCGAAAACGCGGCATGGCTCTCAACTCCGCGCTATACTGGTTGCCGCGGAGGAGGGGAAAACGAATGTCTCGCAGATTTCTGGCAGAAGATTTCACAGTCTCCAAGCGCCAACTTGGAATGCTACTCCTGGGGATTGGGGTTGTGGCGCTCCTGGTTGCGCTGATTTCTTTCGTAGGCCAGGGGCCGCGTTTGGTGCAGGTGCCCGGTGCGGCGGGAGGACTGGTTAGTGCGCTGGTCGGGCTGACTCTGTTGCCGTTGGGCGACATGCCCGCCTAGGGGATGCCGATGGTCGCAGAGCGCCCGTTGCACCCGGCAGAAATGGCCCTGAGCCGCACTGTTCACCGCGTCTTGATGGGGTTGGCGTTGGTCTTGCTGCTCGGTCACCTGGCCATCTATGTGCATTACGCCGTGGGGTTGATGCGCTTCCCTTTCGACTACGATCAGGGCGAAGGTTTCGAACTGGTTGACACGATCCTGTTCAGCAAGGGGGAATGGCCCTACCGCAACAACGAGGTGTATCCCTTCTACGCCAGCAATTATCCGCCGCTGTTTCACGTCTTGCTGGTGCCTTTTGCCTGGGTCTTTGGCCCGCAATACTGGTACGGGCGGCTGATGGGATTCGTGGGCACGCTGATCACAGCGACGGCCATCGGCGCAATTGTGTATCGGGAAGAGCAGCGACGTCCGGTGGCGGTGCTGGCCGGGCTGGCCTTCCTGGCCTCCAACTATGTCTATCACATCGGCCCTCTCTTCCGCCAGCATATGACGATGGTCATGTTCGAGACGCTGGCGGTGATGGTAATCGCTCCGGCTCCGGCGTTGATGGATGCCCGGCAGCGTCATCGCAGGCTGGCCCTGGGCCTGTTCCTGTTGTTGGCGGCAGGTTACACCAAGCAGCACGCGGTCGCGACCTGTCTGGCCGTATTCGCCTTTCTCTTTCTGCGCAATCCACGACAGTGCCTGGTCTGGGGCACGGCCTTTGCCGCTGTCGGAGGAGGGCTGTTCTTGTGGATCAACTGGGCGACGGACGGTCAGTGGTGGACGAACGTCATCGCGGCCAATGTGAACGAGTATTATCCGGCGCAATATGTGGGATTGCTGCGCCAGTGGTTGCGTCTGCACGGCGCGCTGATCCTGCTCGCGGCGTTGTTCGCTCTCTACGAACTGTATTTTGCCCGGCTCTCGCTCTACACCGTCTGGTGGATACTGGCTGGGCTGAGCACAGTGCTGTCTGGCAAATGGGGCGCAGGCGACAGCTACTTCACGACGACGATAGCGGCGACCTGCGTGCTGGCCGGTCTGGCGGCGGCGCGAACTCTGCGGGGAGGCTGGGCGCTGCCCGATCATACGCTGGCTCGTCGCCTGGAAAAAGCCGTTCGCCCCTGGAAGCGTAGACCCGCTGCGACGGCGGCACTGGCGGGCGCTGCCGTCCCCTTGCTGTTCGTATGGTACGCCCTCAGCGTGGTCAAAATGCCGACCGAGGGGCGTTTCTTCGGCTGGCTCAGCGACAGGCTCGGTCTGTCGTCCAGTTATGACAGTCGCTACGCCTTCTACGATTCCGCGGGCTGGACGCAGGGCTATGCCTCGATCGGACATGTGCCTTCGCAGACAGACATCAACAACGGCTGGCGCATTGTAGACATCGTGCGGGCGTCCGACCGCCCGGTGATGAGCGAGGAGGCCGCGTTTAGACTGCGGGCGGGCAAGGACGTGATCACCAACCCTACTCAGTTGAAGAACCTGTATGAAAACGGCCTGTTCGATCCGACTGCTCTGGTAGAGATGTTGCGAGCACAGGAATTCGGCGCAGTGATCTTCCGGGCGCAGTTCTACCCGCCACCTGTATTGGATGCCGTGTACGAGGCATATTATCCGGCGCAGACGATCTCCATGAACGGTTTTGCTTACGAAATCTGGTTGCCGGGGCCACCTGCGGAGCAACGCGCAGGGCTGGCGCAGACGTTGGAGTCGGTTCGGCCAGGGCAGAGGCGCGAGATCGCGCTAACGTTGCCCTTCGATCAGGCGCTGGTCTGGCGATGGCACGCGCTGACCTATCATGGCTGGGAGGCTGCGCACGACAAATCACAGCCGTCGGGCGAAGAGAAGATGTGTATTGTTTCTGACTTTCGGCAGGGGGAACGTCTTCTCTCGGTTGAATTGTGCCCCGATGGTGCGGCTTCTCGGTTGATTCTCTCCGGATAAGGCGATGAGGGTACTAAGCGGTGCCGGGCGGCGGAGGCTTTGGCTCTCCGCCCTGTTGTTGTGGGCGACGACGGCGTGGCTGGTGCTGCAATGGCCAGAACGCGGTCTGTGGTATGACGAGACGGTCAACGCCTACTTCGCGACGCAAAGCTGGGGCGATCTGTGGGAGTGGTGCACGCGCATTGACAATCAGATGCCACTTCACTTCGTCTTGCTAAAGGCATGGGGTGCGTTCGGTGGCACCGGTGAATTCGCTCTGCGTCTGCCCTCTGTCTGGTCAGTATTGCTGGCCATCGCCGCCTTGATCGCTCTTGGGCGAAGGCTCGGTTCGCCCTGGACAGGCTGGCTGGCCGCCGCTTCCTTCGGGTTGACGCAGAGCTTTCTCTATGCCGCCTTCGAAGTGCGTCCCTACGGGTTGGCCTTGGCGCTGGCGAGCTGGGCCAGTGTCATGCTGTGGGAAGTGTGGCGGCGTTATGCGGAGTTCGGGCGTCCGCTTGACCGGCGCTATGTGGCTTTGCTATTTGCCTGCTGGGCGTTGACCTGGGGGCTATGGTACACCCATTACACCGGCGTGCTCGTCTTGACGGTGTGCGCAGTGCTGGTGGGGTGGACGGTAATGCGCCGCCCGGAACGTCACCGCAGTGTAATCGCTTTGCACCTTGCTGGGGGGATGGTCGCCGGGATAGTGCCCTGGTATCTGGCCCTGGCCGGACGCGACGTGCGCGCGGGGACGGCCTACGCCGGTCGTGTAGACCCCCTGACGGCGCTCAAGACATACGCCGATTTCTACGCTCACGGGCAGCGCGCCGTTCCTGTGGATGCGCCGCCTTATACCTGGGCGATAGTCGCCGTGCTGGGCTTGGGCTGCCTGCTCTGGTGCGCGTTGCGCAGATGGCACCGACAGCCTGCCCGCTCGTTACTCGTGCCACTGGTTGCTACTCTGCTCCCCTTGACTGGTCTGATCGGGCTGGTCTACGGCGTGCAGGCCAAGCTGTCGGGACGGCATGGCTGGATGGTGTGGCTGGGCGCGGCTTTGCTGTTCGGCGCAGGCTATAGCGCTTTTTTACCCTGGCGACGGTTGCGTTGGGTGGCCTGGCTGGGCGCGCTGGCGGTGTTGTGGCTACCTGCGCGGGTCACCTATCCCCCCGTCTATAACAGCTATCTGCGGGAAGCATTCGCATATGTGCATCAGCACGCGGTCTCCGGTGACGTGTTGGTGTTGCGCGATGGCACACTGTTCACAGCGGCGGGCTATTATCGGCCAGGGGTGCCGTGGATCGGGCTGCCACCGGAGCCATTGACAGATGTTCATCGGTTCCTGTTCTTCGACGAGGCGACGGACAGCCTGGAGGCTCTCATTGAGTCACGGCAGGCCCGGCGAGTGTGGGTGTTGAGTTGGCAGGGCGACATCATGGATCCGCAGAATCTGGTGGCGGGGATGCTGGAGTATCTGGGGGAGCAGGAGCCGCTGCCCGGTGCGTTTGGCTTCGGTGACGTGTCGTTGACGCTCTACCGCCTGGAACGACCGGTGCAGGAGTGGTGGGAGCAGGTGCGGGCACTGCGGCCCATCGCCCAGTATCCGCCCGACGGCCCGTGGTATCTGGGAGGATATATCCTGCGGCGAGGGCCAGTTGTGCCAGGTGCTACGCTGTGGGTACACACCTGGTGGGAACGCGGCGAGTCTGTCCATCCCGGCGCGCGGCTGAGTCTGCGTCTGTACGCCGCGGATGGGACATTGGTTGCCCAACATGATCAGCCGCCGGGAGGACCGTCGTTCGGGCAGGAAAACTGGGCGCTGGAAACACCGATCTTGACACGCCTGGCGCTGAATGTGCCGCCGGACATGTCAGCCGGACTCGCTGAGGTGCGCCTGATTCTGTACGAGATGGGAAGCTCGCTCGAACCTGTGGAAGTTGAAGTTGGGCAGTTGGAAATCGGGGGGTGAGGCACCGCAGGCCCGACCTCCAATATGGCCGGGCCTGCCAGGAGTGAAGCTCGCTTTTGAGCGTCAGCGGCGTATTGCCAGGATCAGACCCAGCAATACCAGAACCGCGCCTACCACGATGGCAATGATCGGGATCGTGGTGCCGAACAGTTGGAGCTGATCTTTGGCATCCTGGGCGTCCTGCTTGGCGTCCTGCACCGATTGGTCGGTAGCTTGATATTCCAGGTGGAACACGGTGACGGGCAGGAATTGCGCCACGATCTGCGGATCAACCAACCCCAGAGCCTGGATTTTCTCGATCAGCGGCGTCATCAATTCTTCGGAGAAACCGACGCTGCGGATTTCGATCTTGTGAGTGTCAATCAGCACGCCCGTCGTCGGTTCGATCCAGTACTCGGCCTGGTATTCGTAGACGTAGGACAGCGGCACCGGATCGGGCCAGCCCGCCTGTTTGATCAGCGCAGGGAGCGCCGCCGCTACCATGGGGTTGATGTCCAGGCTACCGACAAGCTGACCGATCTGCGCCTGAGTCAGTTCGGTGGGCAGACCCATGGCGGCCACGGCCTCCGGGGCGATGGGGCGCGGCTCGGACGAAGAAGTGAACAGATAAGTCTTGATCCCGGCGCGGGGGTGCTCGACTTCACCGGAGAAAGTCAGCGGCACAGTCGAGCGGTAATCGTCGCTCCAGCCTTCGTAGTCTTTTTTCTCGGTATCAATGGGCCAGCCCAGAACCAGACCTGCCCGGTCTATCAAACCTTCTTTGCCGTGCCACGCTTCGGGGTAGTCGGTGCTGAATTCCATGGTCTTGCGGTCAATGGCGTGCCGTTTGATCTGCGTGAGCAGCGGCGTGCCATCGGGCAGGCGTAGCTCCTGCTCTTCCAGCACCAGGGCCAATCCGTCTGACGTCTCTTCAGTCTGGAAGTGACGCTCCAGTTCAACGGTGAGGTCGGTCATGAATTGCAGCGTCTCGCGGTTGAGCAATACTGGCATCGTGCCTTCATAGAGTCGGGTGGTATCTACATCGTCGGGAAACTGCTTCATGCCCGGCACGATGACCAGCATGAGCACCAGTCCCACCGCGACCAGCACCAAGCCGACGAGGAGTACGATGACTCCTGCCACTCGACGGTTCATTGCTTTTCCTCCTTGTTCCAAGAATTTTCAAGAATAGAAGCGCCTTGTGCCTTCGCCCAGTTGGTAATGATACCCTTGACCAGGCTGGAGCAAAAAAATCGCTTTGCCTGCACAGGCGTACTGGGGCGGCGCGAAGTGGGTGGATAGACGGCCTTCTAGCTGGGCCAATTTGTGGTACAATCGCGCTGTTTTGCCAGCCGGTTCTGCGCAGAGCCGGAAAGCATCCTCTTTCGCTTCCAGGTAATGAGTTCAGTGAGGCAAAATGAGCAATCAACACGAACAGCAAGGATTCACGCTCTGGTTCACCGGCCTGTCGGGAGCGGGCAAGACGACCGTGGCAACTGCGCTGGAAAAAGAACTGCGCGCCCGCGGCCTCAAGGTCGAGCGGCTCGACGGGGATACGGTGCGCAAGAGTCTGACGCGCGACCTGGGGTTTTCCAAGGAAGATCGCGATAAGAACATCGAACGGGTGACTTTTGTCGCCAAGCTGCTATCGCGCAACGGCATAGCAGTGCTGGCTTCGTTCATCTCGCCTTACCGTGCTACGCGCGCGATGGTGCGGGCCGAGACGACCAATTTCATCGAAGTCTATGTGCATGCACCACTGGAAGTGTGCGTTCAGCGCGACGTGAAGGGGCTGTATGCCAAAGCGTTTGCAGGCGAAATCCCAGACTTCACCGGTGTCAGCGACCCCTATGAGGAGCCAGAGAACCCTGAAATTGTGCTGCACACGCACCTGGAGACTGTCGAGGAAAGTGTGGCCAAGTGCCTGACCTATCTGGAAGAACATGGCTTTATACCAGTCGCAGAGACTGCTCGCTGACTCTCACTCCGTACTGCGCCCCAAAGCCCCGCCAGGGGCTTTTTTGCATGAGGTCACAGGCCCAATCGGTGTATCAACGGCGCGGACGAACACCGGTGACACGATAGAGTTCTTGATAGATCGGGTAGTCTTTGTGCTTGCGAGGAGGCAGTGGCTCGGCGATGACGATCTCGCGCACATGCTGATACGTTTGCGGGCTGATGAGAATTTCACCGGGTAGGGCGTTTTCTTGCAGATACTTGGCGCGATTGATCGGCATCCCGATGGCTGTGAACTCTTTGCGGCTGGGGCTACCCACGTTGCCCAGTACTGCGACACCTGTCTCAACGCCAATGCCATAGAACAGGCGGTGCTCTGGGGGCAAGACTTCGTGAAGCGCTCGCACATCATAGGCCATCGTGAGGGCGGCGCGCACGGCGCGGATGGCGTGATCCTCCTGCGGGTTTAGTTGTGTATTGAACAAACCCACCACTGCGTCTCCCATGTACTTGTCAACAATCCCCTCCTGCAGTTGCAGGGCGTCGGTGCAGACGGTGAGATAGTGGCTGATGATGGACATCAACTGTTCAGGATCGAGATGTTCGCTGAAACTGGTGAAGCCTCGCACGTCGGCAAAGACAACCGAAATCTCCCGTTCGTCGCCGCTCAGACCCAGCCGGTCAATGCTCTGAATGTTGCGCACCAGCGACGGCGGCAGATAGGTATGCACCACTTTGAGCGTGGCGTCTCGCCGGCGAATCTCGGTGAGATCGTCCACAACGAGAGCCGTACCGACGATGACATCTCGCGCATCTTTCAACGGCGTCAGGCGCAGGCTTAGCGTCACCGCGCCACGGTGTGGCAGCACCGGCTCGATTTCGAAGGCATGAGGTCGGTTGTGCAGCAGAACGGTCTGTGTCACGCTGGTGAGGCTGGCAAATACGTCGGGGAGTACGTCGGTGACCGGTTGCCCAACCGCCTGATCATGAGGGATGCCCAGTATCTGTTGCGCTGCGCGGTTGTAGATGACGATGCGGTCGTGACGGTCGGTGGTGATCACGCCGCTGGCGATGGATTCCAGCACGTTGTCCAGCAGGTGTTTCATTTCCGTGATGGAAGCCAGAGTCTGCCGCACCCGCGCGAAAAGGTGCGCGTTCTCGATGGCAACGGCTGCCTGATTGGCAAAGGCCAGCAACAACGATGCTTCACGCTCGCCGAACAGGTTCAGCGCTCGCCTGTTGTCCGCGTAGAGCACACCGATCACCTGTCCCCTGGACAGCAGGGGGACACAAATAAGGGAGCGAGGGCCATGGGTCATGATGCTGGTTCGCAGGCCGAGGCGCGTATCGTGCAAGGCATCGCCAGCAATCAGCGGTTGGCCGGTGCGGGCTACCTGCTGGACGACGCTCTGACGGCAAAAGCGGATGCCTCAAGAGGGCGTCGCTGGGCGTCGCGAGCGATGCGGAATTCGAGCAGTCCACTCTCAGGGGATTGCAACAGAATGTACGCCCGTTCCGCGCCGGTGATGGCGATGGCTGTGTCAATCACTTCGGTCAGCACAGTATCGGGGTCGAGGGACGAATTGAGTAGAGCAGTGGTCTGAGCCAGCGCGCGCAGTTGATCCAGGGTGGTGCTGTCTTCGGCCAGGCCATGTACGATCTGTTCGAGTTCCGCGCGGGCTGCCAGGAGCCTGTCGAGGGTTCCCGGCGCGAGGATCATCCCGCGCTGACGCAAAGCCTGATCCTGCTGCTGCGCCAACGTCGCCAGATGCTGAGCCTGGCGTTCCAGGTGAACCAATCTCTCCAGGGCCTGGCTTTTGATGTTGAGGGTGTTGAACATGGGTGGCGTCCCTCTGGCGAGCATGTCATCGGTCAGGGGTGGCGGGTGCGACGGACTTCGAAGATGCGCGTCGGCTGACTGCGACCCTTGACGAGCACCGTGCCTCGCTCAATGATCAGCAGCCTATGGGCCGGGTCATGCAGGAAGTTGGAACAGGCGGCGTAAGTGTCTTCGCTGAGGATGATCTGACCAGGTGCAGCACTTTCTTGCAGGCGTTTGGCCAGGTTGACGGTGTCGCCAATGGCGGTGAAGGCACGACGCAACGGACTGCCTACATTGCCCAGAGTCGCCACACCAGTATGAATACCGATACGCCAGTGAGCGACCGCTTCTTCGCCCAGGCGCTCGGTCAGGGCCTGAAACTCATCGGCCATGGTCAGCGCGGCCAGCACCGCCTGCCAGGCGTGATCGGCACTGGGATTGAGTTGTGTGTTGAACAGCCCCATGATCTCATTGCCCATGAACTTGTCAATGACTCCCTGGCGGCTGTGTATGGCTTCCGCGCCGGCTGTGAGATAGAGATTGAGCAGTTCCATGAGTTCCTGGGGGCGCAGGGTATCTGGAAACGAGTGGAAGGGGCGTGTCTCCACAAACAGCGTTGTGATCGTGCGACGTTCGCCGCCCAACCCCAGTTCGTCGAGACTCTGAATGTTGTCCACCATACCCGGCGGCAGATAGCGCCGAACCAGTTCTAGCGTGGCCTCGCGCTGCTTGATCTCGGTCAGGTCGTTGACGACGAGCACGACACCGACGATCTGCTCGTCATCGAGGAGGGGGGAAAGCGCCACGTGCAGGTAGATGTCGCCTCGTTCCGGTAAGGTCAGCGCGAGATCGAGGCGATGACTCTGCCCTTGTTCCAGCACCTCATCTTGCAGGTCGGCCAGGGTCCGAGCAAGCGTGGGCATGACCTGTGCCAGATTGAGACCCTGTACGGCAGGGGCGGGCACGTCAAAGATGCGCGCTGCTGCCTGGTTACAGGTGAGGATGGTATCCGTCATGAGGCCCGGTCAGGGTTTGAAGGGAAAGCGGATCTGGGATTACGGGCAGACCAGGTGTATAATCTTGAGATCACTGCACCGAATTTTCAGGCAACCCATGATACCATTGTAACCGGTGGTGACTCGACAACTGTTCAGTATTCTCTGGTCAGAAATGACAGAATCTCGATACGTGTTCTGGATGCTGCCAGTTC
>FWWM01013764.1_pt1 | contig 12956 bp, 12 predicted proteins | sample 2228351 | NCBI WGS metagenome assembly FWWM01 (sample SAMEA103939774, study PRJEB20133) | metagenome | reverse complement strand
CCGCGCAGCGCACCGAGCGCCGATAGTATACTACAGGGAGCGCCCATTTTCATCGCGCGTTGTGCGCCGCTTTACGCGCGGCGCATGGGCAACTGGAACGCAATTGGTTATTGGTAGAGACGGACAAGGTCGGGTCAGATTCGGCAACCAACCTGACGTGTTGGCCAGAATGACGTTGCCATCCCCGATAAATTCTTGGTGGAGTGCAACCAATCTGTTCAGCGCGAGCGACGGCTGGGAGAAGTTCCTTAACCTGCGCAACGAGTTGGCCCACAAGTATTTCTCGGTGCCGCGCGAATGGGCTGAGGATGCCCTCAGGTTTGTGCAGGCCAACTTTGAGGACTTTTTCGGCCAATCACCTGGCAGCACGGGACTGCGCACCCAGGCTTTGGGATGGCCGGACCTTTGCCGTTTGTGTGGCCTGGACCGGTTTTTACCCCCGAATTTGAAATGAAGGAGACGAAACGATGACGCGATACCTGTTGGCCGCGGAGGCCGACAAGATTCAAGACCTGCTCTTTCGCTCGGCGCGGCTGCGCGAGGTGGTGGGCGGCAGCCAGTTGCTCACCCGGTTTTGCCGCGAGGTTCCCGAAAAACTCCGCGTTCCGGCTGATGACGTCCTCATCAGCGACGGCGGCGGATTTCGGATTCTGTTTGACACAGCGGAGCGGGCTACGGCCTGCGGTGCCGAACTGGCAGAGATCTACCGCCGCGCCACGGGCGGGACCCTGACGGTGGCCGAACCGGTGCCGGTCAACGGGGATTTCAGCGCAGCCGTTCAGCAGGCCGACGAAAACCTGCGCCGGGCTAAACGCTGGCGGGAAGGATGGGAGGAGCCAACACATTTGCCGTATATGGCCTTTTGCGCCTCCTGCGGCATCGGGCTGGCCGTGGCGCACCGCGCCTATCATCCCGATGAAGAGTCGCAATACCTGTGCGCGTCCTGTCTGAACAAGGGCGCGGAACGCCAGGCGGGAGAATTGGGAGAATTCCTGCAGGACTTTTACTGTGAGGTCGTCGGTAAGGAAAGGTTGCAAGAGGCCGATTGGCCGGGCAAAACGAAGCGCAGGCGACGGACGGAGATAGACCCCCTGGAAGACGTGGCCGATTATAACCCGCGCCGCTATGTGGCCTACCTGCTCGCCGACGGCAACGAGATCGGCAAGGTGTTCGGTACGTGCAAAGAACCGGAACAGATGCGCAAGTTGTCCACAGGGCTATCTCAGGCTATCCGCAAGGCGCTGGCCGAACCGACCCGAATGTTGACGGAGACAAATCCTCTGGACAATCGCCCCAACTTCGTTCCCGTCCTCCCCCTGATCCTGGGCGGCGATGACCTGTTTGCGCTCATCCCGGCGCCGTGGGTGCTGGACTTTGCTCGCCGGTTCTGCGAGGCGTATGAGCGGGAAATGCAGGCCCTGTTCAGAGATGTCGGCCTTACCGATGTTCCTGCCCCAACCGTTTCGGCGGCGGTGGTGATCTGCAAGAGCAAGCATCCCTACCGGCTGGCGCACGAGGCCGGGGAGCGGCGGCTCAAAGAGGCCAAGCGCGTGGGCAAATGGTTGGTGTTGAAAGAAAGACAGCACCGCTCCACCGTCAACTTTGAGGTCGTGCTGGGCGGCCGGCTGGTGAGCAAGCTGCCAGACGGCTCGGTGCGCCCGACATTGCGCCCGTACTGGGTGGGCGAGGATATCCCGGAGAGATGGGGGCTGCCGGTTCAGTTGTTGATTGAGCAGCGCCTGGCGATGCGCAGTGTACCGAACAAGCGGCTCGCCGAACTCCGCGAGCTCTATGACGACTCGCCAGCTTCTCTAACATCCGCAGATCTCGCTCCCTGGCAAGCCCGGCTGGACCATTTACTGGCACGCATCGGCAGAAAACAAGAGCATAAAGGCGCTGTTGACGCGGCTCTGAAGGCGTTGGGTGGGGACAAGACGGCTTACTGGCGTAAAGTGGATCGTTATCCCGACGATTCCTGGCACGGTCACGGCCTGCCCGACCTGCTGGACGCCTGGGATTTCGCCCTGGCCCTGGATAGAGACCGCCGGGCATACGAGGAGGAAGCAGAATGAGCCTCACATTGACCTTTGAGATCACGTTTGCGTCCGACTATCACGTGGGCGCGGGGTACGGCAAGGGCTTTGGTCTGGACTCGGCTCTGCTGCGCGAGGCCGACGGCAAGCCGGTGCTGCGCGGCAGCGCCCTGGCGGGGTTGTTGCGCGGCAGTGCCTATCGGCTGCTGGAATCACCCCCGCTGCAAAAACACCCGCGCGACAAGACCGTGCAGCGGCTTTTCGGTCATCCGGGGCAGGCCAAGCGCTGGCACGTGGCTTCGGCGCATCCGGTGGAACGAAGGCCGCAAGACGCGCTGGCGGTGCGCCGGGTGCGCATTGATCCCCGCACGCGTCGCGCCGAACCGCATAAGTTGTTCTCGCAGGAAGAGGGGCTGGCCGGCCAGGTCTTTGGCTTCACGATCACCTGCCCGCAGAGCGATGAAACCGCGCTGGACGAGGCGGCGCTGCTGGTGGCGGCGGCGCGCTTCACCCGCCAGTTGGGACGCTCCCGGCGGCGCGGGCTGGGAGAGTGCGTCGTTCACTTGACCGATGTGGCCGGTGTGGATGCAGAAAAGCCCGCCGAACAATCCTGGGAAGAGTGGTTCCTGGAGCGGTTTGACCAGAAGTGGCTACAGGGGGATCCGGCGGAAGCGCTGACGGTGACGCCCAAGGCCGATGTTGAGGCGATCGCTACCTGGAGCGGCGCCCCGGTGCGCCTGCGAGTCATCCTCCGGCTGGACGAGCCGCTGATCATCGCCGAGCGCGCGCCGGCCGGCAATCAATTTGACGCACGGCCCGTCATCCCCGGCTGGGCACTGCTGGGCGCGCTGGCAAATCCGGCGGCCCAACGCTGCGATCTCTCTCAATCGGATGAATACCGCGATTTCGTCGCCCTGTTCCTGCGCGGCGGCGTCGCCTTCCCGGCGCTCTATCCGGCATATCATTACAGCAACAACCTCTACCCCGCTATTCCGGCGCCGCTGGGACTGCTGACGTGCAGCATCGTTCCCTTTGAGGGAGAAAGCGAAGGGCACGGGGTGTTCCCTGCCACCGAGCGCAAGGAGTGCCCCGAATGCCAGAACCGGCTGGAACCCGTCGGCAGGTTTGTAACGCTGCGTCGGCAGGAGCCTTTCACATACACTCCCAGACGCTCGTCGGAACTGCACATCAAGGTGCAGGAAAAAAACCAGCGGGTGGAGAAAGGGCAGTTGTACGGCTACACGGTTTTGGATGCCGGGCAGTACTTTGTCGGTGAACTGGTATGCGCCGGTGAAGATGCCTGGAAGCGCCTGCAGGAGATGACCGGCGTTGCCGAAAAGACGCCGCTGACCTGGCGCATCGGCAAGGCGCGGCGGCGTGGCTACGGTCAGGTGACGGCCTGGCTGGAGCGTTGCGATAACCAGCCTCAGACGTGGGTTCAACTTCCTCTGGAGGAGCGCGTCAAGGACCCGACGCAACCCTTCACCCTGACCCTGCTGAGCGACTCCATCATCGTCGACCCCTGGGGGCGCCAGGCGACCGGTTTCACGAAAACGTGGCTGGAGCCCGTTCTGGGGTTGGGGCCGGTGGCAGTGGTGGATGCGTACGCCCGCACCCGCATCGTGGATAGTTTCAACGCCACCTGGGGCCTGCCGCGCCGGCGCGACATGGCGCTGGTGGCCGGGTCGGTGGCCTGGGTCCGGTTGTCGGATCCACCGGCTGGTTGGCAAGAGCGAATAGCGCAACTGGAAGCCGAGGGCATCGGCCTGCGGCGCAATGAGGGGTACGGCCGGATGGTGTTCAACCATCCCATCTACGACCAACGGGAGAAGCTCACGGGGAGCGCGATTCGGCTGGAGGAACCGATGCGCCCGGGCGATGGGGCAGTCAGGGACTCGTTTATGAAGCGATGGGAAGAAGAACTGGATAGGCACCGGCCTGTTCTATTGAAAATCAAACAGGAGCGCAGGAAACAATTCGATAACACTTTTGGCGCGTTAGCCCGATGGCTATATGTCCAGAGCAATGAACCCCCTCAAACGCTGCACGACAAACTCGCTGCGTTGACTACACCTGAAAATGCTTTTGGTCAGCCAGACAAGGGCTTGATCGAAACCATCGGCCAAGATGAATACGGTGACCGTAGCGAGGATAACTTCTTTGCCCAAGACGGCACAAATGGCGTCCAGGCCATTCGCCAGGCCCTGAACGATTTGAACAAGACGGACCCACAATACTGGCCGCACGGGATTGCGCGGCTGGCCGACTGGCTGGCGGCCCTGGCCGCGGATAAAAAGGGAGGTGCACAATGACATACCGGGTCATCACCGCCACCTTAAAGGCCCGCACCGCGCTGCACATTGGCAGCGGCGAGGGCAACGATCTGACCGATGCGCTGTTGCGACGGGATGCGCAGGGGCGGCCGTTCATCCCCGGCACGACCATCGCCGGCGCGCTGCGTTCGCTCCTGACCCGCTTGGCGCCGCGCTTCGGTTCGGGCCTTTGTGCTGCGCTGACCGGCAGCAATGCTTCGTGCTTCTGTCCTGTTTGCCATCTCTTCGGGGATGTCAACCCCACAGATGAACAAGACTCTCAGTCCGCCGCCTCGCGGTTGCTGGTGTTTAATGCTGCGCCGGTGGGAGACCTGCCGCGCCCCCTGATCCGCGACGGGGTGGGCATTGACCGCGTGACCAGCGCGGCGGCGCGGGCCGGCGCGGTCAAGTTTGACCTGGAGGTGCTTCCGGCCGGAGCGGAATTTGTGCTGCGGATGGAATTGCGCGACGCCGATGCCCGCGATGAGGCTCTGCTCGCCGCCGCGCTGGCCGAATGGCAGGCGGGGAGGTTGTGGGTGGGCGGGCGCGTGGCGCGCGGATTGGGCGCGTTGAAACTGGAGAACCTGGAGTACAAAACGTGGCCGCTGGACGAGCCGGAGCAACTCCTGAGCTTTCTCAAAGACGATCAACCCTGGCAACGGGCGCAATCTCAACCGAACTGGCCGGAGACGCAACTCGAAACGTTGCAACCTGTGGCTTGTAGCGGTCAATCTGCAGCAGGGGCTCGCGGCTGGGTCACGCTGGAGGGCGTCCTGCAGGCCGAGGGTCCCCTTTTGACCAACGACACGATGGTCGCTGGCGCCAGTGGCTTTGACCACGCGCCGCTGCCGGCGCAGTGGGGCGACTGGCTGCATCCGGTGCTCACCGGCGCGGGGCTGCGCGGCGTGCTCCGTTCCCACGCCGAGCGCATCGCCCGCACCCTCGCAACATACGCCGCCACCGGCAAGGACGACTTTTTGCAAAGATGTCCGGCCTGCAGCCCGGTAGAAAGCCGCAAAGATGCGCCGCTGGCCAGTTGCGATGCGTTGCTGAAGGGGAAAATCCCCTCCGACAAAATCGTAGGAGACGAACACCTCTGCCTGGCCTGTCGTCTGTTCGGCAGCACCCGGCGCGGCAGCCGGTTGATCGTGGAGGATGCGCCTTTTGTCGGGGAGAAGCCGGTTCTCAAGATGCTGGACTTTCTGGCCATAGACCGCTTCACCGGCGGCGGGGCCGAAGGCCTGAAATTTGACGCGCTGGCGCTGTGGAAACCGGCCTTCGCCCTGCGCCTGCACCTGGAAAACCCCGAGCCGTGGGAACTGGGCTGGCTGGCGCTGGTGCTGCGCGATCTGGCCGAGGGCTGGCTGCAGGTGGGCTTTGGGGCGGCAAAGGGCTTTGGCCGGGTAAAGTTGCTGAACTGGACGGCTACCTTTGGTTACCTGACGCCCAACGATATGCCGGATGTGGCGCAGGTGGGGCTGGCTACGCAGCGCAGCGGCGTCTACACCACGGTGCAGCTGACCGCAGGCACTTCCGACTGGCAGAAGCCGGTGCAAAAGTGGCTCAACGCATTTCACGAGAAGGTCAACGGCTTCTCTCGCCCCGAGGGACTCGGCCTGACCGACGATAGCTACTTTGGGCGTGTGGACTCGTTCTATCCTGTGTGGAAAGGAGGCGCGCAATGAACCCCTGGACGCGTGTGGATTTTGACAAGTTGGTTCAAGAAGTGAAGCAATCCCGGTGTGGAAAGGCCGACCTATCCATCTGGGGTGGACGTTGCACCGAAAGCGACCTGCAGGATTTTATCCGGCAATGGCCTCTGGACCGAATGCCGTATCGGATATGGGCATACGCCAGCGAGATCGCCTTTGGGCAAGACACTTTGCCGCCCAACGTTGCCCTGCTGGAACGGGGCCGGCTTTTCGGCGAGGGCGGCGACCTGGAAGTGCGCCGCGATGGAGGAGAATTCGCCTGGCGTTTCATCGGCCCGGCCGGAGTGCGGCCACCGACGACCAACCGGCCTGCGGAAGATTTCTGGAGCACCCATCCTGACGCGACCTTTTACCGGCGCAGGGAGACGGCGCTGCTCTGGGGCAAGTGGGACGGCAACCGCTGGCGTGAAGACCGCGTGGGCGCGGCTTGCCTGGAGTACCCCGCTCCCGCCGGATGGCCGCGAGTGCAGGTAGAGTTCTGGACATTCAGCCGCGCCGGACGGGTGGAGTTCGTCTGGTACACCGGCTTGAGCGAGTGGAAGGAGGACGACAATGGCTGAGGGCACAGTCCACAAGATAATTTCCGAAAAGCAGATCGGTTTCATCCAGCCCGATGGTGGCGGGGAGAATGTATTCTTTCACCTTTCCTGGCTCAAGGGGGTTGAGGCTCAGGAAGGACAGAGGGTGCAGTTTGACATAGAGCAAGGGGAGAGAGGACCACGAGCGCGCAACTTGCGGGTTCTAGGGGCATCCCCTGCCGGAAGTACAACTGGCAGCCGAGAGGGCTACTGCTTCCTCAATCCCTACAACTTCGTCCGCCTCCTAACGCAACCGCGCCCGGGAGACGATGTCCTCGGCGATTGCCCGCCGCCGCCCCACGACCGCTACGTGGGCCTCACCGGCCGCATCACCTGCAAGGTGGAAGCGGTTACGCCGCTGTTCGTCTCCGATTCGCACGCCGTGGTAGAGGAACCCAACGGCCACAAGAGATATCGCTTCTTCCAGGTGGAAGGTCAGCTTGCCCTGCCGGCCAGCAGTCTGCGCGGGATGGTCCGCGCGGTGTTCGAGGCGGTGACCAATTCGTGTTTGGTGGTGTTTGAAGAGGACAAGCCCTACCCTCTCGAGCATCGGGAACCCCGTGCGCCGGACATGATACCTGCCCGAGTCGTGGAGCTTGGCGCAAATGGGGCGCGTTTGGAACTACTAGATTGCACACACAACGCTCCGGTCAATGTCGCAGGACGCCCCGCAGTGGTCCGCGCTGGTGCTGTTCTTCGGTCTTATCCTCCACAGGTGTTTAATCAGAGGACAAGACAAGCTTTCAACCCGCGGAACAGTCAGTTGCCTAAAGGTGCTTACGATGGGATGCGTGTAGCAGCGTTGGTCACACGCACGCCCGTCCCACACAGCAGCAACCGCTATCGTGCCTTTCAGGTGACGCAGGTTGTTCCTGCAAGTCAACACCAAGGCCTCAATGAAGACGCTCAACATGCAAAGGTATTTGGTTGGCTACATCTGACTGGTCCCAACATTGAGAACAAGCATGATGAGCGTCTTTTCTTCCGTTGGGATGATAAGACGCCGGATCCCCCGCAATTGTCTGATATCCCTAGCAGGTACCTTTGCACGTGTTCTCAGGAAGTTGTCGCAGAATACAACCATCATTTGGCCGAGTATTGGAAGCGGCTTGAGCAAAGAGTCAAAGAACTCGGAACAAATCGGTGGCCGGCCAGCAACAATGATGTTCCTCATCCCAGTACCTTCGTAGAGAAGGGGCGACAACTGCGTGTAGGAGACCTCGTATACGTCAAGCGCGATAACGGGGGTAACCCTATAAGTTTGCGTCCAGTGAGTATCCCGCGTCTTCGTTATAATTGGCCTAGGCAGAGGCTATTGCCAGAGTTCTTACATCGGTGTAATGATTACAACCACCTCTGCCCCGCCTGCCGCGTCTTTGGCTGGGTGCGGGAAGGCGCAGAGGGCATCGCTCAGGACGTGCCCACCGCCTACGCCGGACGGGTGCGCTTTTCCCACGGCGCGTTGACCCACAGCGCGGGCGAATTGCCGAAGACGACGCTCGCCGTTCTCTCCACTCCCAAGCCCACAACGAGGCCGTTTTATCTACTCCTACTCGACCGGGACGGCCAGCCAGACCCAACGGTCACCTACGATACAGAGGGCGCGCGGCTACGCGGGCGCAAGTTCTACCGCCATCACGGGGAGGCCAACCTCGAGGAATATCAGCGCGAGAAGGACGACCAGGGTCGCCCCAAGAAAGACGACCAGAACCGCACCGTGAGCGGCGCGCTGCAGCCCGGCGCAACCTTCACCTTCACCGTGGACTTTGAGAACCTGGCTCCCCTGGAACTGGGCGCGCTGCTCTACGCGCTGGAGCTGGAGGAGGGGCTGTTCCACCGCCTGGGCTATGCCAAGCCGCTCGGCTTTGGCTCGGTCAAGGTGACGGTGGAGAGCGTGGAGGTCATTGACTGGGAGAAGCGGCTGCAATCCATTGAACAGAGCGGCTGGCAGCGCATAGAGGGTGCTCAGTACAAGCAAGCCTTTCTCCAGGAAATGCAAATCCGATATGGAGATGAGTTCGGCGACGTCCTGGCCGACCTGCGCGCCTTGTTTGGAGCGCCGCCAGCGTTGCCGATCCATTATCCGCGCCCGACTCGCCAGTTCGACCCGGATCATCCACAGTTCGAGTGGTTTGTGGGCAACAAGCGGCGGATTGAGAAGCGCGCCAAAGGAGATCTTCCGGAACCGGTTGCCCTTGCGCTTGCGAAAGATGACAAGACCGGCCTGCCGCTGATTGACAAGGACGGCAAGGAGGGCCGGGGATGATGCTCCTCGACTTCATTCATCCCTTCGCCCGCGCTCGCCTGGCGTAACTCGGCAGACCGGTAAGGAGGTAACCCCATGGGCGTCTACCACCTGATGGGTCTGGGCCTCTCGGCGGGGGCGGTCACCGGGCCACTCACCTACCTGGCACACCGCTACCAACGCTGGAACGACGACGACCGGCGCTTCTTCGCCCGCTCCGGCGAGGTGGCCCAGCGCGAACGCGGTGAGAAAGTGGGCGACATCCAGGCACTCGTCCTTTTCACCACCCGCGAGGTGCTGGACGGCACCGTTTCGGCCTTTGACTATGTGGACAACTCACCGGGCCGTGTTGCCACAGGGCCTGTTCAAAAGGGCGGGGCGATGAAGGATGCGCTGCGAAAGCTGCTCCGCCGCGAGTGGCCGGCGATCAGCGGCGGCCGCAAAGAGGGCACCATTTTCTGGTGCGAAGTAGACCGCCGCGACATCCGCAGCACCTACGAGCGGGTGATCCAAGTCGTAGCCGCTCTGGCCGGCGTCGGTGGGCAGGGCAAAGAGATGTGGATCAACCTCACCGGCGGCAACAACGTGATCAACGCCGCCTTGGAGCTGGCCGCCATGCTCTCCGGCGATGTGGCCCGCCTCTACTACGTCCAGGCGGAAAACCCCAATGCGGAAAAGTGTGTGCGCTACACTGCCGAAGACGGTTACTGGGTGGACCTGCCGGTTATGCCGCTGGCCTTGGGGCGGCTAAGCCGGGCGATCATTGACCTGCTGGCGCAGCGCGGGCCGACTCCCCAGTCCGATCTGTACAGTATCTTGCAGAACGAGTACTGGGACCTGAGCCGGGGGCTTACATCAGAGGAGGCACTGCGGGAGCAGTATCTGAGCCCGTTGTGGAAACAGGGCTTGATTGCCGAAACCCCGCAGGGCTACACCATCGGCCTCCAGTGGGAGCTAATCCGGCCTTACCAGGAGAGTTTGCAACAAGCTCGCAGCGCGCAACTCACCATCGAGCAGCTTGCAAGACAAGAAGACTGGGTAGCGCAGGAGCCACTTGACCTGAACTGAGGTGAGATGATGTTATTGCTCAACTTCTCCCACCCCCTCACCCCCGACCAGCGCCGCGACATCGAGGCGTTGGCGGGGCAGGCCATCGCCCGCGTCGTGGGGGTGCACAGCCAGATCGACCCGCAGCAGCCGCTGGCGCCGCAGGTCGTCGCCATGGTCGACGCGGCCGGGCTCACGCCCCAGGAGTGGCAGTCGCTGCCCATCCTGGTCAACCCGCCGTCGCTCAACTACAGCGCCGTGCTGCTGATCGCCGAGCTGCACGGCCGCATGGGCTACTTCCCCCCGTGCGTGCGCCTGCGGCCGGTCAAGGACGCGCTGCCGCCCCGCTTCGAGGCGGCGGAGTTGTTGAACCTGCAGGCCGTGCGCGAGGAGGCCAGGACGCGGCGGTGAGGGGAACTACTCTATTCTCCCCTGATCTGGTAATATGAGGGCGAGATCACAACCCAGGAGCGACCATGTGGAACGACCCATCCGCTGAAACCGGCTACAAGCTCGAGGAGACCAAGCGCACCTCCCGCATCCTGGAACTCGTACAGCTTATCGCGATCAGGCCCCGACATTTCCGCCGGGCAGACCTGGCAGAGCGATTCGAGATCAGCGAGAGGATGATCCAGAAGGACCTGGAGATCATCCGGCACGGGTTGAAGCTGGAGCTGCGCAACGACGGCGATGGTTACTACTTCGAGCGGTTGCCTTCTTTGCCCACCACGGCCTACTCTTTTTCGGAGGCGCTGGCCTTGCTTGCCGCGGCCCGGGCCGCGCAGGCCATCCCCGGCGTCAACTCGGCCGAGCTGGCCGCGGCTATCGCCCGGCTGGAGGCGCTCTTCCCGGCCGAGATCGGCCGCCTGGCCCGCGAGGCGACCGATACGTTGCCGCGGCGGGCCGTGAAGGCGCACCGGCAGACCATGCTGACGCTGTTGCACCGGGCCCTGGCCGAGCGCCGGCAGGTCAGGATCGCCTATGCGACCGGCTCGCGCGCCGGCCAGGTGAACGAACGGGTTGTGGAGCCTTATCACCTCATGGCCTATGGCCGCTCCTGGCACCTGATCGGCCTTGACCATCGCCGAGGGGAGGTGCTGCAGTTCAAGGTGGATCGGGTGCGGGAGGCCGAGATCCTGGACGCGACCTACATTATCCCGCGGGATTTTGACCTGGACGCCTACCTGGGCGATGCCTGGGGCTTGATGCGCGGCGCGGCGGGCGAGCCGGAGCGGGTGGAGCTGCTGTTCGAACCGGAGGCCGGCCGCTGGGTGGCCGAAGAGATGTGGCACAAAAGCCAGCAAACCGAGACGCTGCCCGACGGCCGGGTGCGGGTGACGTTTCGGGTGGGCATCACGCCGGAGATGGTGAGCTGGCTACTGTATTACGGCGCGCGGGTCGAGGTGGTCGAGCCGGCATGGCTGCGGGAGCGGGTGGGGGAGGAGCACCGGAGGGCGGCGGAGGTGGCCGAATGATCTCAGCGGTATGTATCCTCGCGGCGACGCCTTACCTCTACGATGGTAACCAGGCGCGCTTTGTCGTCAATATGATAAATGATCCGCCAGTCGCCCACTCGCACGCGCCAGCCCTCCAAATCGCGCAGTTTCCGGCATCCTGGCGGTCGCGGATCGTCCTCCAGTGCTACGATGGCTCGGGCGATGCGGCCAAAGTCGGGCTCGTGGATCTGATCCAATTGGCGCCGCACCTTGTGGTCGAGGAGCTCAACCTGGTACTTGGGCATGGCGCTGGCTCAAATACTCGCGAAACGAGATGCGCTGCTCGTCGGCCGGCCGGGCCGCCGCCTGCGCCAGCCGCGCGGCCAGTTCTGCATCCTGGCTGTCGGCTTCGACGTCCAGCAGGTCAAGGTAATGCTCGTATTCTTCCAGCGTCAGCAGCACGGCGATCGGTCGGCCTTCGGCGCCGACGACGTAGTGTGCGCCCCGCTCGCGCAGGGTATGGACAAGTTCATCGGGCGGTCTCTCGCTCATGGTTTCCCAGTCCTTTGGTCAATGATCACTCAGCAGCGCAATCATTATACTGCATGCGCTGGGAAGCGGGCAAAAGGGTCTGGGGAGACGTTAGAAATCAACCCAGGGGCATCATGCGCGGGGCGGCGGGTGAGCCGGAGCCGGTGGTGCTGCTCTTCGAGCCGGAGGCCGGCCGCTGGGTGGCTGAGGAGACGTGGCACAAAAGCCAGCAAACCGAGACGCTGCCCGACGGACGGGTGCGGGTGACGTTCTACGTGGGGGTCACGCCGGAGATGGTGAGCTGGCTGCTCTACTACGGCGCGCGGGTGCAAGTGGTCGAGCCGGCATGGCTGCGGGAGCGGGTGGGGGAGGAGCATCGAGCAGCCTGGGAAAGATTGGCCACCACGCAAATGGATACGCAGGAGGTGCAATGAGATGCTGAGATATACGGGACATCCTCTTTACGACGTCGGCGTGGCTACCGTCGTGGCCTTTGTCGGCAAATCCGATCCGGCCCAGGTCACCGAGGACGATCTGGCTGCGATTGCGGATTACATCACCCGCGAATACACCCGCAATCCGCTCAAGTCGTTCCTGACCGTGGCATTTCCGAACTCCGGGTTCACCCAGCCGGCTTTCGAGAAGACCCCTGAACGGCGGCTGGAGTACGCGCGACGGGTACTGCGAAACTACAGTGCAGATGCCCCAGCCCTGGCCGAGCGCTGCGTGTTCACCGGCGCGCCTGCTGTGGCAACCGTATTCGGCGACAAGGAGAGCTTGCCGCCAGGACGGGCATTTCGTCAGCACATTCCGCTGGTTACCGGAGAGGAGATCATCAATTTCCATCCCTACGGTGACGCCGGTATCCCGGTCTCCGGTAGGGCGCTGTTGGCTATCCAGGCTTTTCCCTTGGGCTGTGCCAAGGTAGCCGGCCGACTGCTGGCTGTGCACTCAGATAACGAGGAGCTAACCTAACGGTTGTGCAATCAGATGCGATTCGTTGAAAAACGGCATCAAACGGCAAGATTCACCTTCGAAAGACTGAGCATCTAGGTTGGGCGT
>FWWM01012819.1_pt1 | contig 12956 bp, 11 predicted proteins | sample 2228351 | NCBI WGS metagenome assembly FWWM01 (sample SAMEA103939774, study PRJEB20133) | metagenome | reverse complement strand
TTGTGTTTTGACCTTGTCCCCCCAAAACAGCCCTCTGCGGCCATTCTACGCGGTCGTTTTGAACCCACCAACAACTTACATTATAAGCAATTTTTCTCATTTGGCAAAACTCCCTTTTTGCACCAAAAACGGGGGGAGTTTCGCAGCACTCACCATACCCCCTATATGTCGTTACATACCCGCCGGAACTCACACACACTGCAACGGCGTTTGTCCGCCGGCGCGGATGGCATCCGCTCCCACTCCACTATCTGGCGGATGTCATCCAGTGCATCCAACACCGCCTGCCTCAGCGCTGCGTCTATCCTAACACGCTCCGCGCGGCGCCGCACAATGAGATACACGAATCCCTCTTCTACCCGTGCTCCCCAACAATCCTCCAGCAACAGCGCATACGCTGCTAATTGCAGGCGATGCTGCGGCCTCAACCGATCCGTCAGCTTATAGTCCACCGGATACGCCAGCGGCGGATCGCCCGCCACTACGATCACCTCATCTATCTTCCCCGCCAGCCCCAGCTGCTCTGAGCGCAGCGAAACTTCCGTATGGCGTTCGCCCTCCGCTAACTCGTAGAGGCGCAGTGTGCGCCGCACCGCCCGAATATGCTCCTCCTCATGCGCCTCGCGCCCTGCCTCCATCAGATAGGTGGTGGGGCGGAAATCAGGCAAGCAGTTCTCATAGTAGGTGATGCGCGGGCAGTGGATATACTGCTTCAAGTCGGTGGCAATGTAAAGCAGGTCCCCATCAGGCATGATCCACCTCCAAACGCTGCTCCCACTCCTGTGCTCCAATGGGAATAAGGGTGATCTTACCGCTGCGCTTGCCCAGCAGCCGCCCCAGCTTCTGCATCAGTTCCTTCTGATGGCTACGTGTCATCAACCCCTGAAAGGCGCTGTACTGGATGCGGTCCAGCCCGTAGTCCATGCACGCATCCGCCACCTTCTGACGGATGCGATCATCGGGGATGTCGTAGATGAGCACCACTTGCTGCATGGTGGCCACGGCCTCGCTCCTTACCCCCACCCTCTCATCCTCCCCACTGATGGAGAGAGAGGGTATGAGGCCCTGAACGTTTCTCACTCTGCCTGATACGGCTCATAAGCTTCAGCATCGCCGCGCAGGTAAGCCGCAATAGCGCGCGCCTGCATCTGCATCACCGCGCGCAAAGGATGGCGCTGGCCTCGGTAGCGCGTCTGGCTTTCCAGATGATCCAGCACGTGCCGGGCGAAGGTGCGGCGCGTTTCATCGCTCAGCAGGCCATGCTCGTCCTGCTCAGCACGGAAGTGCCGCGCCGCCAGTCCGATCACCACGCGGTCCACTGCTGCCTGCCGGAACTCTTCAATGAGGTCCAGCACCAGGCTAGGTTTGCCGGGGCGGTCGGTGTGCACAAATCCGGCGTAAGGGTCCAACCCGGCCAGGATGATGGCCCGCTGCACCTGTTGATAGAGGATACCGTACCCATAGTTAAGCAGGCTGTTGATAGGGTCCACGGCGCCGCGCCCCACGCGCCCCGGCCAGCCGTACTCCTGCGGAATGACCAGCTTCAGAGCCCCCCAGTAGTGTTGGGCTGCGTTACCCTCGGCGGCCAGCAGGGTACTGCGCACCTCCTCCAGTGGCTGCTCCTCGTCCTGCGGCAGCCACGCCAGATGATCCAGCACCTCCAGCGAGCGCCGTTGCAATTCGGCAGCCAGCTCCGGCGCGCTCTCCTTGCGGTTAGCAGCCACATAGCGCAACACCGCGGCCTGATTGGCAATCTTGCCCCGCGCGAAAGCCACCGCCAGATGCACGCCCCGCCCATCGCGGTAGGCCAGCATCTGCTCACGGCGGGCGATCACCGTGCCTGAAAGCCCCGCCGCATAGATGGCAGCGTATGGCTCGCCCTGCCGATTGATGAACTGCACCGGAATACCGCGCCCCACGCAAGCCTCCAGCGCATCCGCCGAGATGCTCACCCCACGGTTGGCGATGATCACCGCTTCCAAATGCATGAGGGGGGCCTGCGCCACCACCTCACCACCCTTGCGCAGCTGGATGCGCTCGCTGTGCAGCGCCACAATGGAGCCAAACTCGTCGGCGATCAGTTCCTTCACAATGGGCATCTTTGTCTCACCTCCTTTGCCCCTCTCCCTCGGTGGAGAGGGGATACCCAAGCGCATCAAGGCAGGATAGGGTGCCTCCTACCCTCCTTCCACCTCAAACCAGCCGTTGCCTTTCACCGTGCTTTTGCCCACCTGCAGGTTCTGCCCCCACAGCATCCAGGGGATGAGGGGGGCCAGGTCCCCTTCCCAGCGCGCCATGCCCACCAGCCCACCCAGCGGACTCATGCGCCCTGTGCGCCGTGAGCCGCTCCAGTTATCCTCCCAATGCGTCTCATTGGCGACGAGGCAAGCGCGTTCGGCAACCTCGCTCAAGTAGAGCGAAAGCGCCCGCCAGTTCTCCCGCTCCTGTGCTGCTGGGTTGGCGCGTCCGTAATGGACGGCCATGCTCTGGCAGCGTTCCAGCAAGCGCCGCGTCAGCACGCCGAGGTCGGGGCGGTGCATGAGCTGATCTCTCTCGCCCACACGCAAAGGCGTGCGGAAGTATAGGGTAAGCACGTGCTGCGGCAGGGCCTGTGCCCGTTCGGCCACCTGCTGTGCTGTCACCGGCGTTTGTGGCAGAGCCACGCGCCGTTCGTTCACCAGCGAGCGGTCATTGCCCAGCAGGGGATTGCTCTCGTGCACATCCAGCAGGCGGAAGCTCCCCCGCCCGCTGCCTACGCCGCCCATCCCCATCTCCTGCACGGCGCGCACAAGGTGGGGGAAGCCCGCCAGTGCCCGTTGCCCTGCCAGCACCACCCCGAATGACCAATCCACACCGGCCTCAAAGGCGGCACTGCTGTAGGGCGGACGGATGGCCAGTGGGCGCGGCAAGTCACGTCCACGCTCCTGCTGAGGGTCCTCAGTAGCAAGTAGCCAGCACACCGGGCAGGCTGCGTGATGATCAGGGAGGTGGCGCGCCCCCGCATCGGGGCAGAACTGCTGCGCAAGGGCGTGATACAGCGCGCCACGCAAGGCCGATCCCGGTGCCCCGCTAAACTGCACCCGCTCCAACGAGCGCACCTCAAAGCGGAGGTGGTAAACCTCCAACCCCTCCATCAGCCGCTGATGAAGTTCCTCGCTCCGCATGGTCTATCCTCACCCCATGTCGTCTTCTTCTGCCTGTCTGGCAGCAGGCATCTCTAACCCCACGTCGGGATCGTAGGGCAGGTCCACCACATACAGTGGCGGGCCGCCACGGCGTCCCTCGGGCCACGCCAGCCCCTGCTGCTTCAGATGCTCGTACCGACCGTAGCTCAAGGGCACGAGCAGGCTGGCCGCCTCCACGTAGCGCCCGGCTTCCACCAGCGCCTGATACTCGGCTTCCAGCGCCAAGGGCAGGACCTCCAACCCGTCAAAGAGGCGGTAGAAGGCCGCCTCTTGCCAATCCTCGGCGCTGCTGAAGGGCCTCAGCGTGCCAAGGATGGCGTCCCGAAACTCCTTTGCGGCGCGGGCGTACTCATCCCACCAACGGGTGGCGATCTCCCCGCTGTACACTTCCCCCAGCAGGGATGATACGGCGCCCTCGTCCACCGCCTGACCATCCAGCCGCTGCAAGACGCTCAGCCCGGCCCGCACCAGATCGGCGCGGTAGACGTGCTGGCCGTCGTCGGGCTGCGTGAAGACGTACACCGGCTTCAGGGGGCTGCCGGGTGGCCTGCCGCGGTTGATGCGCCCAAAGCGCTGGAGCAGCGCCTCCAGAGGGGCCGGATCGCTGTAGAGCACATCCAGATTGATGTCTAAGCTCACCTCCACCACCTGCGTCGCCACGACCAGCGTCTGCTGGCGTTCGCGTACTGATGTGCCCGTCAGCGCCAGCAGGGTGTCCTCTTTGCGCTTGCGGTCCGCCGCGTTGAAACGGCCATGCACCAGCACCACGCGCCCCGCCGCCGCGAGGTCGGGGTGCTGGGCGCACAGCCGCCGATAGAGGTCTATTGCCCGCCCCACGGTGTTGGTGCACACCAGCACCGAGCGCCCTGCCGCAACCTCCTCGCTGAGGCGCATCAGCGTCCTCTCATCGGTCAGCTCGCCCTCCAGCAGGTGCACGATGTGCCGCCGAAAGGCCTCAAACAGCGCGGGCGTGGCAGCGATGATCTGGCAGTCCGGCAGGGCTGCTTGCAGCGCCTCCTGAATGGTGGGCGGCAGCGTAGCCGTCATGATGAGAAAGCGTGCCTCAAGATAGGCCCTCAGCCAGCCGATCATCTCCACAATGAGCGCCAGCCGCTTCGGCTCGTAAGCGTGGATCTCATCAAACACAAACAACCCCTGCTGATAATCCAGCAGGTGGGTCTCAAAGCCCTTGAGGGCGTAGAGGGCTTTAAGCAGTTGATAAGGGCTGAGGACGCGCACGGGCGGCATCCCCAAGGCCGCCACCTCTTGCTTGAGGCGCGCCATCTTTAGCGCCGTCTCCGCAGTGGTGTCCTCGGTGACCAGCAGGTCATAGTAGAGGCTGCTCAAGGCGTGGGCGTGCTGAAGCCCCACTTCCTCCTCGGCAAAGTGATGGGCTATCAGGCGCTGATGCATGGCGTTCATGCTGGCCTGATAGGGCAGCACATAGAACAGGCGCGGCGGCGCCCCCTGCAGCTCGGTTTGGCGCGCCGCCCACAGCAGAGCCGCCTCTGTCTTACCACTGCCGGTGGGCGCGGTGAGGATAGCCGAGCCAGCCTCGGCTTCCCCCGCTCGCCGCTGATGCTCCAGCAGCTGCGCCTCCGCCAGCCTGCCGCATGCGCGGCGGCGGGTGATGTGCAGCGGGCGCAGGGACATCCCTCGTGCCCCCAGCGATGAGGCAGTGTGATCCGCCGCCTGCACCAGCCCACGGGAGAGGATCCCCGCCAGCATGAGGCCACCGAAGTCGCCTGTGTCACACACGTGCTGGCTAAAAGCGCGGAACTCCTCCAGCGTGCGGCGCAAGGCCTCCGCCGTCACGCTTCCTCCTATTGTAGGCGGCACAGTGAGGGGTTCCACAACTTCAGCCAGCCCCAAGGCCTCGGCCCAGGGCCAGGCGCATTCCGCCACCCAACGCCATAACCGTGCTGAGGTCTCGGCATCCACCTGCCCGCTCAGATCGATCAGCGCCTCCCGGGCTGCCTCCGTATCTTCCAGATAGAGCGCATCCAGCGCTTCCAGCTCCCGATGGTGCGAGGCAATGAGCGCCACCACCCAGCTGCGATCGGGGTGAGCGGGCGGGAAGAGCACATCGGCGTAGTACAGCGAGAGCACCTCGTGCCGATGTCTCCAGCGAGGGATTTCCCCGCGCAGCATGGCCTGAAAGCCGCGTGCCGCCTTGCCAAAGTCGTGCAGGAAGCAGGCCCAGAAGAGCCAATGCCACAGGCGGGGTTGGCCGATCTGTTGGTGAAGGGTGGGGCGTAGACGGTGTTGCTCAGCCAGGCGAACAAGCACACGCCAGGTGTGAAGGGGCAGGCTTTCGGCCTGCCCCTCCACGGAGCGATCCACACTTTTGGCCCAGAGGGCCTCTTCCTCCTCCAGCCATGTCGGCCACGGTTGCACGGGTGGTGTCATGCGTCCTCCTCCACAAAGGCGTGGAACCACACCCCACGCGGCAGCTCAGGATGGCCCGGATACTCGCGGAAATCCGCATCTGCCCACACGCGGGAAGGAAGCCCTGTTGGCAGCAGGTAATCCTCTGCCGGGAAGCGGGCCTTCCCTATCAGTACGGCAAAGGACGCCCACCGCGGCTGACGCCATTCGTCAATAAAGCGCGCCATCGTATAGGTGACGGTGTTACCTACTACCGCTGCCGCCATCTCCGGCGGGAGCAGGGTTCCTTCAAAGTAGGCAGCCTCCGCCTCTACAAGGTCAACGATGCGGATGTCGGTGTAGGTCATGAGGTCCTGCGAGCGGCCCAGCACCACCGGATAGACAGGGCGGCGGAAAGCCCAAAACAGCGCTTCCGGATCGGCGTAGTCCACGTAGAGCGTCAGGCGCGGCTCAAAGAGCAGGCGGCGCACAAAGGGGATGACTGTGTCCCCAAAGTGCAAGTGCTCCAGATCGCTGAACTCAGCCTGATGGGTGAAGGTGTAGCCAACGCGCATGAGGCGCGGGTCAAATGGCTCGCCCAGTGCACTGCAGATGTGGCCGTAGATGGTGGCCAGCGGGGGCATGGGCAGGGTCGGTTGCACGCCTTGGACGAAGAAGGGGTAGCGGAACGATGTCACCACCCCTTCCGCTATCACCCTCAGTACGCGCATGGCCGCTTACTCCCACCACTCAGGGTGTGCAGCGATCTCCCCCGCCAGCGCGTCCAACGCCTGACGCGGATGGCGCACTTCAAGGCCATAGCGCTGTGTCAGCACGTCGGCGGCGTCATCCATGAAGCCCTGGGCAATCCCCACGTGCACGCTGGAGAGGATATCCTCCCGCAGCGAGCCGGAGATCGCTTCGTACAGTGCCCCTTCATGCAGCACAGGGCGGCTATGATGCGCCGTGACCACGCGCCCGAAGATGTGGTTGCCGCCGTAGGTCACCGCCGCCATGACGAAAGCCGGCGAGACGTCGGTGTAGTGCAGCGTCTGGCGGGCGCCGCCTTGCAGGCGCCCCAGCGCCCGCAGCAGGGTCTGCACGCGCCGAACGCGCTCGTCATAGGGCAGGCGGTAGCACTGCCGATCTGGCAGGTGCTCCAGTCCCTCCCTCTTCGCCTTCTCCTGCAGCTCCGCATCCAGATTGAGATGGCCGGAGCGGTCAATGTAGGTGAAGGTCCCCACGGCGCTCAGGTTCAGCGAGAAGAGGCCCTTGAGCGTGGTGGCGTAGAACTCGTGGCTATGCAGCACGGGATCGCCCTCCTGGCGCGCCATCACTCCGTAATCGCGCACGACCTCCACCGGCGCGATGGAGACCAGCGTGCTGGTACGGAAGGGCGAGAGGCGCGTGCGCGTGGCTTCTTTCACAGCGCGCATGTAGCCAAAGAGGTCATCATCCCAAAACTGGATGGGGTCGCCCTCCGTGTAAGCCTGCTGGCGCTCGCCCTTGCCAGCCCTGTAGATGGGCGCGCTGAGCCAGCCCTCGCCACCGGCCTCCAGCGTGCGGCGCAGCCAGTAGCGGAAGGACTGCGCCGAGACGTAGGGGTACTCATAGGGTCCTACGCGGATGGATTTCACCGTAGCGGTGGTCTCTTCGCCCTGACCCATGTTGAGCGCCGAGGCCGGCGCATCAATCAGATAGATGCCTGTGACGAATGCCATCGTGCGTCTCCCTTTCAATCTTCAGATTCGTGCTCTTCGCCCTCATCAATCTCATCAGGCGGCAGGAGCGGCTCCTCGCCGGACGGTAGGGCGCCGGCCTGCGCCAGCAGCTCTATCATGCGCAGGGTGACGATATCCCGTGCCAGCCCCCAATCGCTGTAGGTTGCATCGGCGGGCGGGACAAAAGCGCGCACGAACTCATCTGCCGTGATGAGCACACGGCCCTGCCGCGACCAATCATCGGCGGCGTTCAGCAGCCGCCTGCGCCAAGTGGAGTAACTGCGCTCGCGGGCAAACTCATAGTAGAAGCTACGTCGCCGCTGCAGGGCGTACTCCGCCAGGCGCGTCCCCAAGTCAAAAAGCAGGTCTAAGCGTTCCTTCTCCATGAACATCACCTTTCTCAAGAACAATGCGGCCAGTGCCCAGTTGTGAGTGGGCCAGATATGTTTTCTGAAGAAACGGCGCGCCCCTTCAGGCAGGCCATAGAGGTCCTCGTAGAGCTGGTTCTTGCGCTCGCCGCTCTCCACAACCTCGCCTTGCTCAGGCTGCTGCCATCCGCGTTCCACCGCCCGAACCCACGCCGCCCGACGCCCCGGCTCGTGCGGGGCTTCGTGCTCGGCCTCGCGCAGGAAAGCCAGCGCCGGCGAGGTGAGGCGGTCTATGCGCAGGTCGGCATCGCGGTTGTCGTTGGTAAAGGTGTAGAGGGTAACCGAGCCACGCAGCACCCCCGGCGTCTGCCGCTCAACCTCGCGCAGGGCTTCCACCAGCCGCGTGCGCGGCCAGCTCATCACCGGCCAGGCAGCCTGCTCAGTGGCCTGGTGCCTGAGATGGACAACCCGACGGGCTTCCTCCACTGCTTCCTCAACCAGCCGCCGCATCACAGCAGGATCGTCGCAGTGGACAGCCAGCCTGCGGCGTCCCCTCACCACCCTTGTGCCAAAGGGCAGGGCATGGATGGCCAACAGGCAATAGCCGCAGATGGGCACCCCTATTGCTCCGTTAGGGCTAAAGTTGATGCAAAATCCGGAGAGCAACGGGACCTGCGCACGCGACACCTGCCATACTGACGGCCTGCCACAGAAGCTGCAGGCGCCAGCCCCCTGCGCAGGCTCACTGAGGAAGGCATATAGCGTGCGGTCTGTGTATTCCCGTATCTTTTCGGATACTCCCTGAGGGTCAGCAGCCCATCTTTTCTCCCCAAATGCGGGGTTGACAAACCCTGAATTGGGATATATCCAAACGAGGTCTCTCGTCAGCGGCCCTTGCCGATACCAGCCGGTGATAGGGTCCTGCTCCACGTAGAGGTCGCGCAGCTCATCCGCCACACGATGCAGGTCCTCCATGGTGAGCTCAGTGGGGTTGCGCCGCCCCGCCATGACCGTCAGCGCGGCCACTCCTGTATCTATGAGTGGATGTCCAGTATAGTTCAGCATGTCCCTCCTCTTTCCCAGCCAGAGGATCACACATCCACCGCCAGCATAGCATATAGCCGTGACACCTAACGTCACACTTTGGCGTTGAAAGCCAATCTGACCTAATTATAAGAGGAAACTATAAGGAGCACATCTGCAGGATTGCGGATATTGGGGAAGCCTCACCCATCCCCCGGTCCCTTCCATCACACTTTAGGAGAAGAGGAGAAATAAAAATAAAAAAGAGGGGTGCCTTTCTCAGGCACTCCCCTTTTTGAGCCAGTCGCGGGGGCCGGACTCGAACCGGCGACCTTCGGGTTATGAGCCCGACGAGCTGCCACTGCTCCACCCCGCAGCGCATAATGACTATAGCGAGCGCGAGGGCATTTGTCAAGTTTCGCACAATGCAACTCTTGTTTGACAAAGCGCCCCGAGGCCGCATAATCAAATCATCAATTAAGACGCACCACAGGGAGGGCACAACAGCACATGGTGAAGCGGGTGCAGGTCATTGTCAACCCAGCAGCGGGGCGCGGCAACCTTTACCTGCGCGCGCTTTATGACACCTTCTCCAAGGCCGGCGTAGAGTGGGATATGCAGATGACGCGCTGGCCGGGCCACGCCACCGAGATCGCCCGGGCGGCGCGGGAGGCAGGGGTTGATGTCGTGGCAGCCTACGGCGGCGATGGCACCCTGCGCGAGACGGCAGGCGCCCTTATTGGCAGCGACGTCCCGCTGGCGATCTTGCCCGGCGGCACGGGCAACGTCTTCGCCACCGAGCTGGGCATCCCACGCAATTTGCGATGGGCGGCACACCTTATCGTGGGGCCACACACCGTGCGCTCAGTGGACGTGGGTATGGCAGCCGATGAGCCGTTCCTGGTGGCCACTGCCACCGGCATCATTGCCAACACCATGCGCGAAGCCGACCGAGAGATGAAGGAGCGGCTGGGCTACGCTGCCTACCTCATCGCTGGCCTGCGCAAGATAATAGACCCCCAGCCCGCCGCCTATCGCCTTTCCTTTAACGGCACAGATGCACACGGTGAAGGGGTGGCCTGTCTCGTTTCCAACACGGCCAATTTCGGCATCAGCGGCGTCACGGCGTTGCCCGGAACAGACATCAGCGATGGCATCCTGGATGTGGTGCTCTTCCCCGCCAGCGACATCCAGACTGTGCTGGCGTTGGCCGCTACCGCCGCCGGATTGGAGGATTTAGCCGCACCGTTGCCGCGCTGGCGCACCCAGCATCTTGTGCTGCACGCCGACCCACCCCAACCCATCACCTGCGATGGGGATATTGTTGGGCAAACCCCTGTGGAAATTCGGGTCCTGCATCGGGCGCTTAAGGTGATCGCCCCGCCTCATTCGCAGGAACCTCACCTGCGTTAAAAGCAGCCACAAAACGGGCGATGGCCTGTGCATCGGGCAGCAGGCGCTCGTAGCCATACTCATCCACCACGGGGGTCATCAGCGCGGGGTCAAGCGTTATAGTGTGCAGGTTTTCCTCACCCAACACGCGGCCCAAGCAGACAAGGCGGTTGATCTCTGCCGCACTGAGGTCGGTACTCACCGAACCGCGCAGTTCGCCAATCAGGCGCGGCAGGAGGGGCAGAGTCTGTGGGCTGAGCAGCTTGGCGCGGACGGCCTCAATAAGCAAGTCCTGACGCTGGATGCGGTAGAGGTCGCTGGTGTTGTCAGGGCGCAGACTGGCGAAGGCCAGTGCGGCGTGCCCATCTAAATGATGCCAGCCCGCCCCAAAGTAAGGCTCACCCGGCTGCGTCCCCCCGATCGGGGCAGAGAGGTAGATATCTACCCCACCGATGGCGTCAATGCTGTTGCGGAAGGCTTCTTTGTCCATCACCACGTAACGATCTGCTTCCACACCGAAGTTGGTGGCCAGCGTGGCCATCAAGAGACCCACACCCCCGCCGGGGAGGCCGTAGCGGTTGCCATAGGGATAGGCCGTCTTAAGGCGATTGGCTTCCACGCCGTACTGCTCCATGCCCGGGATCGGCACCCACAGGTCGCGGGGGATGGCCAGCACCGTGACAGCGGGCGTGGTGAAATCCACACGGGCGATGCGGATCACATCGGCAAAGCCACCGAAGCCGCTATAAGTGGGGTCTGTTGCATCCAGCCCGACGACCAAAATGCGCATCATAGGGGGGCCACCGCACAGCGGCGCGGCAGCGGATCGCTCGGCCTGCGGCGTGGGGAGCGCTTCAGCGGCGGGGAGGGGAAGCAACTCAGCCGCCTGTGCCGTGAGGTGAGGCCCCAGCGGGCGGTTCCACAGCCAGCCCGCCGTAAGCGCCAACACGGCCAGCAAGGCAAGCGCCACAAACAGTATGAGGGCGCCGCGCACGGGGGGCGAGGATGGCACTGCTTCCTCTGCAACAGGGATGGGCACCCGCAGCACGGGCACGGGTGGAGGGGGCGGCGCAGGCACAGAGGGCGGCAGGCGCGAGAGGTACTCAATGCGCAGCAGCGCTCGCTCCGCTGCCTGCCGCAGGTACACATCCACTGCGGAGAGCGCCTCACAAAGGGCAGGGATAGCGCGCGGATCGCCGAGGTAACCCAGCGCCTCAGCAGCGGCGCGGCGTACCCCCGCATCCGGATCGCGCAGGGCAGCGATCAGCGCTGGAACGGCGGAGGGATCGCCGCTGCGGCCCAAACGATAAGCCGCCGCACAACGTACAGCGCGGTCGGGGTGTTGCAGAGCCTGCACCCCATCGGGCGTGGATGGCTCCTGCGAGAAGAGACGCCGCGTCGTCATCCCCCACTACTTTGCCCCTGCCAGAGGTCACCCTCGGCGGGCTCTTCCTGCTCGGTGCGGCGACGGCGCACCAGGAGCAGGATGAAGAGCAGCAGGATGAGCAACCCCAGCAGGGCCAACAAGCCGCAGAGTGGGATGAGCGCCGGCGAAGAAGCCACTTCAGGCCCCAGCAGGCGGGCAAAGATGCCGCGCGGGCGGATGCCCAACGCACAGCCCGAGGCACAGGTGATGCGGTCTTCCGGCGTGATGTCAAAGCAGAATTGATCGTCGCTCAGTTGCGCTCCTTCCACCACGCGGCATGTCTCGCTGTCGCCGCAATCCACCAGCACCACCCACTCCTCACGGCCCTGGGCAGCGCGCATCACCCCTTCCAGAATGGGCAGGCAGAGGCGGAAAGCGGGCGGCACATCGCAGATGAGCACCTCGCGCTCATCCAGACGGGTGGGAAACTTGTAGCTCTGCGGGGCAAACTGATCGTAACCCACGCGCCACAGGTAGGGCATGGCCTCGTAGCGTTCGTAGCGGCATTGGCCCACCGCGCCGCCCTCAGCAGAGGGAGTGGGAGTAGCGACGGAGGGCGGTGGGGGCGTCTCGGTGGGCGGGCCGCCGAGCGTAGGTGAAGGCGGTGGCGTGCCAGTGGTGGTAGGCGTGGAGGTGAAGGTCACCGTGCTGGTGGGCGTAGAGGTAAAGGTCGCTGTGCTGGTGGGTGCACCGGCAGGCGGCGGGGCAGCGGTGGCAGGAGGCGGCGGGCTGGGTGTGGCGCAATCCTGCGGGCAGGTTTGAGCATTCTCCCCCATGTAGGGGTCGCAGATACCATCGCCGCAACCGGCGGCCAGCGGATCGGCGGCACAAAAGGCATCCTGTGCGGCGGAGACGCGCACAGCGGAGGCCATTCCCACAAGGGAGACAATCACAACGGCGATAAGGACAAGGGCGCTGCGAGGCAGGCGCATGGCTCATCCCTCCCTTACAAGGTGCGCAGGGTTGACACGTTCCCTGTTGCCTGCATTGTAGCATAAGTGTGCGGCAAGCCAACCCCCTTTCTTTCCCCCTCTGCTTCTGTTGTGACTAGAAATTGTGCTATCATAAAAAACATAACATAAACGGTAAGGTCCCAAAACTCACCTTTGCTGCGGCTACGGCGTGCCATGCCCTTGCCAAAAAGGGTGGAGGGTGAGACCCAGCGGCGGAGGAGTTAAGCGGCCATGCGCCTGTTCATCAGCTACGCACATGTGGATTGGCCGTTTGTGCAGAATCTGGCGTGGCGGCTAGGCCGCGCCCATAAGGTGTGGTACGATGACCGCCTGCATGCCGGTGCGGACTGGTGGCAGATGATCTTGGAGAAAATCGCCTGGTGCGATGCTTTTGTTTACGTACTTTCCTCCGAGTCCCTCGTTTCTAAGTATTGTCTGGATGAGTATGAGGAGGCCTGCCGCCTCGGCAAGCTGATTGTGCCCCTGCGCCTGCAAGAGAACATAGAACTGCCGGACCGGCT